>ERZ1023834.6-NODE-6-length-123524-cov-109.546502_pt1 | contig 123524 bp, 103 predicted proteins | sample MGYA00380382_ERZ1023834 | MGnify/ENA primary metagenome ERZ1023834 (study PRJEB33179, sample SAMN07449066) | human gut metagenome | biome: Human-gut; feature: Human associated habitat; material: Faeces | host: Homo sapiens | place: India:Kasaragod | collected... | reverse complement strand
TCCGTGCCAACGTCATCGCCTACCTGAAGGCGTGTGTGCTGTATGTGGCGAACGGTTGCAAATGGGAGCCGGAGATTGACGAGTTCATCCGCTGGAGCGAGCGTTACGACCTCTACTGTAAGATGCGTTTCTTCGGTGATGCCATCAAGAGGGCGAATGATACAGGCGAGAAGTCGAGCAAGCGAGGACCTTCCAACATGCTGATGCAGTTGCCGGATGAGTTTACTTACCAGCAGGTGATAGACTTGCGTGTAGCAAACGGGATGAGTCAGAAAGGTGCTTCCAAGATGTTGGGAAACTGGAAGGATCGCCATTACATCAGGGCTAAGGAGAACGACTCAGTTCCTCAATTCCTCAGTTCCTCAGTTTTTATTAAACTTAAATTCCGAAAGGAGAATTCATAGCGTATGGAAATAGTAGTAAAAAGAATAGCAAAAAAGAAGACTTATACGATAGGTCATCTTTATATCCTGAACGATAAGGATGTGAAACGTACCTGGCGTTCGGGGGTAAAAATAGGCGACAAGCGTATCTTTGAGCACAGCTTCGATAAGGCGAAGTTGGACAAGGAGCATTACTTCTGTGATACCCTGGAGCCTACGTGGAGAAACCTCCTGGGTGTCGAACTGAAACCGGAAGAGGAGGATGGTAGATATAGCAGGGTATCGGGTAAGAAAGCCCGCAAGATACCGGGTCATACGGCGATACCGGAGGGTTCATATCCTGTGGTTATCTCGAAATCGCCAAGGTTCAAGAAGTGGCTTCCGCTGGTGCAGGGTGTTCCTGATTTTGAGGGCATCCGCATTCATGCCGGTAATTATCCTGATGATACGCAGGGCTGCATTCTGGTAGGTGAAAATAAATTACAGGGTGCCGTCTTTAATTCCCGCATCTGGCTGCACAGGCTCATGAATGCCATTACCGCAGCAAGGGAACGGGAGGAGAGCGTTTGGATTACGATCATTTAATGTTGAATGTTGAATGTTGAATTTTTAGTTATTAATTTTTAAAAACAAATTATTATGGTAAAGTCAGTTAATACAAATAAAGTAGAAATGGATAAGAAGGTAGCAATTGCTGTCGTGTTTGAAAACCCTGAATTCGGTAAGATTCGTACCTTGACCGATGGGAATGGAGAACCTTTGTTCTGTGCAAAGGATGTCTGTGATGTGCTGGGGTATAAAAAATCACATAACGCTGTGTATCAATTAGTTAACCCACATGATGCCTTGAAACAAGGCGCATGGGTAGTGACAGGCATCAAGAAGGATGGAACTGATGCGAAACGTTTCCAACAGATGCTCTATGTTAACGAGAGCGGTTTCTATGCTTTGGTGCTCGGCTCTAAGCTTTCTACTGCCGTGAAGTTCAAGAACTGGGTTACGGCTGATGTGCTGCCACAGATTCGCAAGACGGGTGGTTATATCCCGGTGCAGCAGGGAGAGAGCGATGAGGAGACAATCCGACATGCAGAAGAAATCCTCCGTGCTACGCTCAAGGAGAAGGAGAATCTGCTGAAGAAGCAGCACCTGCAGATTGAACAGCAGAAGAAACTTATCGGCGAACAGGATACAGAAATCCGCCGCTTGAATGATGTGGTGGATGAGCAGGTGGTTCGCAACGCCAAGAATGGTGAGAACATCATACAGTTGGAGAATCAGGTGGGTAATCTTCTGCCTAAAGCGCTTTACAGCGATAACGTGCTCGATTCCGTTTCTTGCTTCACCACGACGCAGATAGCGAAGGAACTCGGCATCACAGCCCAGGAGCTGAACCGCTCGCTCTGCGCTCTGCATATCCAGTATTACCAGAGCGGTCAGTATCTCCTCTATGCTGATTACGCCCACATGGGCTTGGCCAAGAGCCGTACCCGCTACAGCGCCTTCCTTGACCCGAAAAGCGATGGCAGACAGGAGAAGATGGGCAGAGCTTACACCCATACCTATCTCGTATGGACCGAACGAGGACGAAAGTTCATCCATGACCTCGCTCACAGATACTGGGAACTGTGTGAAGTTTATAGTTAATAGTTTATAGCCCCTGGTGTGCTTTGCATCAGGGGCTTTTGGGCTTTCAGTCCGTACTTGAACCACTTGCTAAACTTGTATAATCTTTCAATCAAGTAGTCTTTTATGTAGACAAAGAAACTTTACAACTATGGCGTTTGAAGAGAGAATAGCAGGAAGACTGGCGCACCGGCAGGGGGATACAATATTGAATATGGTTACCCTGTCGCATTCGTTGGATATCCCTAAGGCGGAGCGGTCCCGAAACTTCTCGTAAACTGGCATCATTTCAGCCGAGTGTGGCTTCTCTGCCCGCCCCTATCTGTACCGCATTTTCAAGACAAGGGAAGGTTGTGCTCCTACCGAATGGCGGGAGAAAATGACTGAAAATGTAGCCGCAGAGGATAAAAAGCAGGATTAACCGTTTTTCGATAAATACCAGGAAAACGCATTGCGAAATGAAAAAATACGTTAAAAAGGGTGTCGCATTCGTAGGAATGCGACACCTTTTTCTTAGGAATGCGACACCTATACAGAGGAATGCGACACCTTTTTTGAAAAAAAAACACTATATTTGCACCATGAAAGAAATATTAGAAACCATACCAAGGATAGAACTCGCCCTGATCATCATCGGGACGGCGGCACTCATGTTAGGCATCATCTTCGGATATCTTTTTATTTCTGACATCGGTATTCATCATGCTGTTAAACCTCTTGTATTTCCAGGAGTGAGTTTTGGCTCAGATGAATGAACTGGCTTGATGGTGTAGTCTATCCCATCATAGAGGAAAGTACCCTATCCTCTTGAAGAATTTAAGAACAGATAAATGAAACAAAATATTTTACATTATTCATTAATAACAAAACGTGTATGAAACAGAAACAATTACACAAACCAAATCGGCTCGTCACGCTGCTGCTGCTCGTGATGGCGATCCTCATGCCTTATGGGGGGGGCATGGGCACAAACGCAGCCTTCGGAAGGAGATGGCAGCAGTGAACATCCGTTCCTCATTAACACAGCTGAGGAACTCAAGTGGTATGCCAGCTATGTGAATGGCGAGAGTGGCGACAACGTGGTGCATACCACGGCGTGTGCCCAACTTGTGAACAACATCGACCTTTCTACCGTGTGTGGCAAGGGCAAAGGCAACTGGACGCCGATTGCTAAATACGGCATTTACAAGTATAATGGTGAACATCATTTTGATGGCGTTTTTGACGGAAACGGCCACACAGTATCCAATCTCTATATAAATGACGAGAATGGTTCAAAATTAGGGCTTTTTGGATACATATATCCAACCATGCAAAAGACATCTGTCAAAAATTTGAAGATGCGCAATGTTCAAATAGTAGGAAAAGAATATTGTGCCGCAGTGTGTGGTTGTGGTATTGCGGTCACGCTTGAGAATATAGAGGTTATAAGTGGCAGTATTGCTGGTTTTCGCGATATTTATGGTATAAGCGGTTGTGGTGGTAGTGCAAGGAATTGTATAAATCGTGCCAATGTGACGGTCGAAAGAACGTATGCAGCAGGTATTATTAGCAATATCGCTGGCGAGGTGTCCAATTGCAGTAATTATGGTAAAATAACTGCAGGAAATGGTCGGGCTGGGGGCATTGCTGCTGGAAGCAATGGATTTACACAGCTGATAAATTGTGCCAACTATGGTGAAATCCATGTCACCGGAACAGTAAATGGCACTGACTATGCAGTTGGCGGTTTGCTCGGTTATCCATGGAACATTGAAATCAGCAACTGCGCTAATTTCGGAAATATCTACCTTAAAGAACAATCTGATATTGTAGGCGTCATAGTTGGCACAGCTAAACTTAAAAAAGCAAGCGGAATTTTGGCCAATACTGGCAATGTTTATGTTAACAATGTGGCTCAGGCCGATGTGCCTGTGCTGCAGACTGGCATTAGTTGGTATAAGGACAACGTTGACAACACTGCCAATTGTATCACCCCTACGGCAGAGCAGCTCGCTTCGGGTTGGCTCGCATGGCAGTTGCAGCTGAATTGCGGCATACAAACGTGGGGACAGAACATCAGTGCCGACCCTAAGGACGCATATCCTGTTATAGACGGCAGCATGTTGTATGCAGAGGGATCTTGTACTGACGACCTTTCGGCTGCGACCAGTTTTAGTAATGACCCGGGTGTCGTAACTCACAACCTTACACATCACGATGCGGTGCTTGCCACCTGTGTTGCCGACGGTACTATAGAATACTGGAGTTGCTCGGACTGCGGCAAACAGTGGAGCGACGAATCAAGGCAACATATTGTGACTGATTTGACAGCTAAAGCGCTCGGACATGACTATATACCTGCCGATTTCGACAAGAACGGACTGAAATATTGCTCGGTGTGCGGACATGTTGAGGCCGAAGCGCCAACACTTGTGGCTGAAGAGACATCGGAATTTAATGGCTACTACGCCCTCAGCAAGGCAGGTCATTTGGTGTGGTTGCACAATCAAGTGCAGGTTTATGACACAGCGACAGATACCTATCCAAACGAAAGCATCAAGTGTTATCTTGCCAACGACATCAGTTTGAAAGATGTTTGTCACCCTGCCGATGCTGCAAACAGTGTGGAAGAGGCAAGCTGGAACCCTATTGGCGACAGTAATTCTTTCAAAGGCATATTTAACGGCAACGGACATACTGTCAGCGACTTGTACATCAATAGTTCTGGCAGCAACCTCGGATTGTTCGGACAGGTAGCTGGTGCTGAAATAAAGAACGTCACTGTACAAGGAAACGTGACGGGCTTTTATGATGAAGGAAATAGTCTATCAGGGCAATATGTGGGGTTGGTGTTAGGTGTTGGCACATCAGGCGTAAAACTGGAAAACTGCGAAAGCAGGGGTAGCGTAACGGGATACAAATACGTAGGTGGTATTGTCGGACTGGTGCCATCAAGTGGCGGTACCATTACTATGTGCACCAATCGCGCCACTGTGAAGAACTATTCAGGTCAAAGCGGCAAGTACTTTGGCGGCATAGTAGGAAGGGGGTGTGGACTCTCTTTGTGCGCAAACTATGCCGATATTACAACCGAAAGTAACAACGTCGGTGGTCTGGCTGGATTGTTAAGTACCGACAGCAACAGGAAAGGAATGAACAACTGCATGAATGTGGGCAATGTAAAAGGAAAACAAAATGTGGGCGGTTTGGCTGGCAATTGCGGTGCTGCCAATAATGTCAACAATTACAGCTCAGGCCGTGTAGAGGCCACCAGCCAATACGCAGGACTGCTTGTGGGTACATACACAAGTAACCCGAGCGCAGCTTTTGAAAATACATATTATGTAAAGGAAGGCTTTGTGGTGGAAAATGGAACTACTACTGCAGGCAAATACTATGGTAATGGTACAATCTCAGCGCCGGCGCAGGCTGTCAATCAAGCTGACGTAGCTTCGGGCAAATTGGCTAATTTGCTGGCATCAGTTAACAGTACTTGGGGACAAGACCTCCTTGATCAAGAAAACACCTATCCCGTGTTGAACGGCAAGGCAGTCTACTTCTCAGGCAGCAAGCTGTGCAACGGACATCTGCTGAGCGAAGCGTATACCAACGACAAAGCAAAAGAGACTACTACGCCTGCCCACTCTCAAGAGTATGATGCTGACGGTTTTTGCACAGTGTGCCACGAAAGCCGCGATTTGCACGGCACAGGCATTATCGATGATCCTTTCCTTATTTCAAACGTGGCGCAGTTGGAATATTTGCGCGACCAGTCAAATATGGGAAGTGGAAAGATTACAGCACACGCCAAACTGGTTAATGACATAGATTTGGCTTACGCTTCAGCATCAAATTGGATACCGGTTTCTAAATCATATTCAAATGGTTTCGCAGGCACGTTTGACGGCAACGGACACTGCATAAAGAATCTGTATTCTTCATTCAACCAAGATAGCTATGTCGGATTGTTCGGCTGTGTCTATGGGGGCACTATCAAGAATCTCACAGTTGAAGGCGTAATCGAGTCGTCATGCTCAAATCAGGGTATGATTGCTGGTTATTCAGTAGATGCCAACTATTATAATTGTGTGGTTAAGGGCCGTATCACCACAAACGGTAGTAGTTATTTTGTTGGAGGCATTGCAGGCAATATTAGCAATTTTGGCTCTTCCAACCCCGTTGTGCAGGGCTGTGCCAGCTACGTAGACATTGTTTCAACTGGCACATATACAGCTGGCCTTGTAGGTATGGCTAGCAATGGCATCAACATGGAAGCCTGTGCCAACTATGGTAATGTGACGGGCACAGCAAATGTGGGCGCTTTGATGGGATACTATAACCCCAATTCCGAAAGTCATATCACAAACTGCTATGTAGGCTCTTGCGAAGTGAGAGGAGAAGGCGCAAACGTGTTCTTGACTTGCTTTGAGGATGAGTCTTCGAGCAGTTGTTTGTCAAACTACGAAAAAGTCTTTTATTCAAAAGACGCCAAGGTGTTTGCATCAGCCGATGCCACAGAGCCTGAGGACCTTGCCAGTCGCATTGCTTATGGTGAGTACAACACATCGTCAGCATTTGTAGGTTTGTCGGCAGAGCAGATAGCTGGTGGCGAAGCTACTTATCGTTTGAACAACGAGACGACGGTATCGCCCGTCTGGACACAAGATCTCAATCAAGCAAACAGCCAACCTGAGCTTAACGGTGATGCCGCACTCTACACAGTGTACCCAATGGGCTATCGCCATGGCAGCACCGTTCTCTCGTTCAGCAACAACCAGGATGACGAAAACACCCTCCACCTCGAGGCCGACAATAATGGTAGCCACGACAAGGCATTCAGTTATGTGTCAGATGGATACCAAAGCTGCACGCACTCAGCTACATGCCGTGAGTGCGGTCTTATTGTTGAATCTGAGGCATGCAGCCGAGATAATGACATCTGCACAAAGTGCAATTATGGTGATTTGTTCGAACTGGCAGACGGCGAGGCATATACCCTTGCAAATGGTGCAGAAGTGGGTGAATTGAACTATGCCCGCAATTTTGGTGGCACGAACTGGACAACGTGGTATGTGCCGTTTGAACTGACGCTCACACCGGAGCTTTGCAAGAAGTACGCTTTCTCGCGCATCAACAACGTGCACCAATATGACGATGACAACGACGGTGTTGCCGACCGCACCATTGTGGAGAGCTTCAACCAAGCCGAAGGAGTGACCCTCAAGGCCAACTATCCGTACTTGGTGCGCGCCCTGACTGATGCCGACAAGAAAATGACCATTAACCTGACCGAAGTGGCTTTGGCCAAGGCCGAGAGCAAGCACATCGACTGTATGAGCGTGGATAACACCTACACCTTTACCGGTATATACAATGGAATGGGTGATGGCGGCAACACGCCAAATTCGCCTTTGTCACTCTTTGATAACTCTGTCGGAAACAAGTGGCTCAACTTCCACAGCCTGCCGGCTCAGCGCCACCACCTTGTAATCACACCGCGTGATGGTAGTGCCCAGACAGTGGCTCCTGCACGCATAATGTTGCAAGTGATTGGCGATGAAACGGCGACTGGCATAGTCAACATCTATAGCTACGACAAGCGCTCTTCCGAGACTTACGACTTGTCGGGCCGCCGTGTAAGCAGCAACCAGCGCGGACTGCTTATTAAGAACGGCAAGAAAGTATTCGTAAAATAACCCTTTAAAACAGATAACAACATGAATAATAAAAAACCATACATGGCACCAGCCATGACGCTTATCCACATTGAAGCGTCAACCATGCTCGTCGGCAGCAATGTAACAGAAACCGAAGTGTGTCCGGGTGAATATGCACCCGACCCACCCCAAAAAAGTCGCGGCGGTGGGCTTTGGGACGCTGAGTGATACATATTAATGAGGGTGTGTCATAAGTCCATGACACACCCTCTTTCATCCGCACCTCGGGAAACAGCAAGGGTCTATATGCCACGATGAACAGGTGGCGTATAGACCCTTGGTTATATGGTGATATTCGTAATCTACGTCTCCGCTTTCAGCAGCTTCACCTCCTCTGCCGAGGAATGTTGCTATACGCTATTAAAAAGCTTTATTAATGGATTTTATTCGGTATCAGCGAAAAGAAACGAACTATTTTATTCGTTGGTACCGAATAAAAAACGCCATTTTTATTTTGTAATAAATGGGTGTTGGAATGTTGAGTATTAAATAATAAGCGGCATTCCTTGAATATGAATGCCGCTTATCATATAATTCGATATTTTTCTGAGTCATCTATGAAAGATTTGTCTTCTCGGTTTTCACAATCTTTCGTCCTTCTCTTATTTCAGATATTCTCCGAAATCAGTCAATCTCATATCGCCCTTCTTCAGGAAGGTATCGTGCATGGCGAGGGCAGCACGCATGCTCTGTGGCTCGTGGCCCTTCTCGGCAAACTTCAGATACTCACGAAGCATAGGGCGGTAATCTGGATGGGCACAGTTTTCGATAATCTCCTTGGCACGGCGCAATGGGCCTTTGCCACGGAGATCGGCTACTCCCTGTTCGGTAACAATCACATCCACATCGTGCTCGGTGCTGTCCACGTGACTGCACATCGGAACAATGGCTGAGATGCAGCCGTTCTTGGTGGTACTCTGCGTGGTGAAGATAGAGATGTAACCATTGCGCTCGTAATCGCAGGAACCGCCGATGCCATTCATCAGCTTGCTGCCGCAGATATGGCTGGAGTTCTCGTTGCCGTAGATATCGCACTCAATGGCGGTGTTCATGGCGATGACACCCAGACGGCGGATGACCTCAGGAGAGTTTGAAATCTCGCTCTGGCGGATGGTGAGATGCTTCTTGAAGTAATCAATATCATCATACACCTCTTTCAATGTATCGTTTGTTACGGTGAGCGAAGAGCAGGAAGCATCCTTGATTCTTCCCTCGCGCATGTATTTCACTACAGCATCTTGAACCACCTCGGTATAAACGCTGAATACCGGCACGTTAGGGTTCTGTCCCAATGCCTCAAGAACGGCATTGGAAGTTACGCCCACTCCGCTCTGCAAAGGCAGGAACTGAGGAGGAATATGTCCCTTCTTCAGGTCGCTGACCAGGAAATCGGCAACGTTGTGGCCCATCTGTTCGGTCACAGGGTCGAGAGGCTTGAAAGCACGCGCCTCCTCCGGAATGTTGCATTCTACCACACCCACAATCTTATGTGCATCAATCTCCACATACTCCTTACCTATTCTATCGCCCACATTCAAGATTGGAATAGGTTTGCGGAACGGGCATTCTGCTATCTCATAAACATCGTGCAGATAGCGGGAAGCTGGACTGTGGAAGGTATTCTTCTCGATGAGCACCTTCTTGGCAAGGCGGACGATGGTAGGAACGATGCCGCCGGCAGAGGTAAGGAATGCCTTGCAGGTAGTTTCGCCTTCTTCCAAATCAGAAACTTCGATGATGGCAAGGTCTATCTCGCCATAGAAACCACGGCGCAGGCGCTCAGCCATGTGGCCGAGGTGCATATCCTCATAATCAATCTCGCCCAGGTTGGTATGAGTTCTAAAGTCCTTGTTGGTAGAAAATGGCGCACGGAACTTGATGGCATGAGCTGCCGCCATGTCACCTTCGATACTCTGCGAGGTAGAAGCACCCGTGAGGATGCCCACCTGGAAAGGTCTGCCCGCCTCGTGCTCAGCCACGGCTCTCTTGGAGAGTTCGCGGAAGGTTGCCTTAGGCACGCCGTTTGGTGTGAAACCACTCAATCCGATTGTATCTTGATCGTTAATCATCGCTGCCGCTTCGGCAGCACTCAATCTTGTATATGCCATTTTCTTCTAACTTAATACTCATTAGCGGAACTTATAGCCGCCTTCTTGATAATTGATAACTATTTGCGGCTGCAAAGTTACACATTATTTTCGATATACGCTAATAATTTGATAATTTTATGCAATTAATTGGCAAAAAACTTACAAATAGTGAATAGATATACAGGAACTGCTTACTTTATGCAAAAAGATAGCCGAATCAAAAAGCCTGATTGTACTTCTCAAATTCCTTTTTCTGTCATTCCATGCCCAATCTGTGCGCTTAAAGTGGCTCTAAATATGTTAAAATTACCACTTAGAGCCACTTTCTTACCAATTCGTTTGGCTTTAAGTGGTATTTTTTGTATATTTGCAGCCAAAACAAGCAGATTGTTTAATCCATTCACTATATAACATTATGACAAAGATAATAGGAAGGAAACGTGAGCTACAACAGCTCGAAGAGGCATACAAAGTAGAGGAATCGCTGTTTGTTGTCGTATATGGTCGCCGTCGCGTAGGCAAGACTTTTCTTGTAAGAGAGGCCTTTGACGACAAGTTGGCATTTTATGCCACAGGTGTCAACCAGGAAAACAAGGATGTACAGCTCATGTATTTCTACCATGCGCTTTGCAAATATTCTGATGCACCCCTTGCTCTGCCAAAGACCTGGCTAGAGGCATTCGATGCGCTCATCAAGATACTGGAAGCATCCAAGGAGCAGAAGAAAGTGGTGTTCCTTGATGAATTATCATGGATGAATGGAGTGGACGGCTCTTTTCTTACCGCCTTGGAATGGTTTTGGAACAGTTGGGCTTCGGCAAGAACGGATATTTTGCTAGTTTGCTGTAGCTCAGCCACTTCGTGGATTATCAACAAGGTTTTCAACAATCATGGTGGATTATATGGTCGAGTGAATCGTCGCATTCATTTGCATCCTTTTACCCTCCGAGAGTGCGAAGAGTTTTATAAGGATAAAAAGATTGCCATGAACCATTACGACCAAGTAATAAGCTACATGGTGTTTGGCGGTGTGCCTTATTATCTCAGCATGCTGGAATCAACCAAGAGCTTGGCGCAGAACATCGATGAGTTATTGTTTCATCCCGATGGTCAACTCCATCGAGAATACGAGAATCTGTATCAAGCCATGTTCCGCAATGCAGACAACCACTTACTGATAGTAAAAGCCATGGCTGCAAAGAGCAAGGGATTGACTCGCAATGAGATACTGGAAGCCACAGGCTTACCAAATGCGGGGAGTGCGACTAGAGTATTGGATGAACTGGAACAAAGCGACTTCATTCGCCGCTATACCTCGTTCGGACAGAAGAAGCGCGACGAGATGTATCAACTTACTGATGCATACACCTTATTCTATTTTCATTTCCTGCAGGATGGCAAGAACAACGACAAGCAGTTTTGGCAGCATCATCTGGGCACACCAAAGATAAACTCATGGGCAGGTTATGCCTTTGAGCAGGTTTGCCTGGCTCATGTGGAGCAAATCAAGATGGCGATGGGAATCAGTGGCATGGCTGTATCTACTTCGGGATGGTTCAGCAAGGGCAAGGAGCAAAAAGCTCAGATAGACCTGGTGCTGGATAGAGCTGACCATATCGTAAACCTCTGCGAAATCAAGTTCTCTACCCGGCCTTATACAATAGATAAGCAATATGCCGAAACGCTACAAAATCGCCAATGGATCTTTGAACAGGAGACAAAGACTCGCAAGAGTTGCCAGCAGGTTATGCTTACCACTTATGGTTTGGCAAAAAATCAGTATAGCAGTATCATACAGAGAGAATTGACCATGGAAGATCTGTTCCATTGATATTTTCGAGGAATTTAATAACATTTTGCGAATGATTTGTCGGATATATCAGAAAAATGAGTTAACTTTGCACTCAAAATATAAATAATATAAAAGAAAGGTTCATACAAGATGGAACAGAAATTACTGATTTACAACACTCTCACTCGTACGAAAGAGAGATTCACTCCGCTCCACGCTCCTAACGTGGGCATGTATGTTTGTGGCCCTACCGTGTATGGCGATCCGCATCTCGGTCATGCACGACCAGCCATCACATTCGATATACTCTTCCGCTATCTCAAGCACCTGGGTTATAAGGTTCGCTACGTTAGAAACATTACCGACGTGGGCCACCTGGAGCACGATGCTGATGAGGGCGATGACAAGATTGAGAAGAAGGCTCGCCTGGAGCAGTTGGAGCCAATGGAGATTGCGCAGTACTACACCAACCGCTACCATGATGCCATGGAGGCGCTGAACGTGCTTCCTCCTAGCATCGAGCCTCATGCCACAGGCCATATCATAGAACAGGAGAAACTGGTTCAGGAAATCCTGGACAATGGCTATGCCTACGAGAGTAACGGCTCTATCTACTTCGACATCGAGAAGTATAACAAGGATCATAAGTACGGTATCCTCTCCGGACGTAACCTGGAGAACGTAATCAACGAGAGCCGCGAACTGGCTGGTATCGGCGAGAAGAAGAACCAGGCTGACTTTGCTCTCTGGAAGAAGGCTTCACCTGAGCATATCATGCGCTGGCCTAGTCCTTGGAGTGATGGTTTCCCTGGCTGGCACTGCGAGTGTACTGCGATGGGACGCAAGTACTTGGGCAGCCACTTCGATATTCACGGTGGCGGCATGGATTTGATTTTCCCTCACCACGAGTGCGAGATTGCTCAGGCCGTGGCTTCTCAGGGCGACCAGATGGTTCGTTACTGGATGCACAACAATATGATTACCATTAACGGTCAGAAGATGGGTAAGAGCTTGGGTAACTTCATTACCCTGGAGCAGTTCTTCACTGGCAATCACGACAGTTTGGAGCAGGCTTATTCGCCAATGACCATCCGTTTCTTCATCCTCTCTGCTCACTATCGCAGCACCGTAGATTTCTCTAACGATGCATTGAAGGCTAGCCAGAAGGGATTGGAGCGCCTGATGAATGGTTTGAACGACCTGGAGCGTGTGCCTGTGGCTAAGCAGAGCGATGAGCAGGTGAAGAAGTTTGTAAGCGAATTGCGCCAGCGCTGCTACGATGCGATGAACGATGACTTCCAGACTCAGCTCGTTATCAGCTATCTCTTCGAGGCTTGCCACGTAATCAACACAGCCCTCGACCACAAGGCAAACATTTCTGCTGAAGACCTGAAGGAGCTTTCAGACACCATGCATCTCTTCACCTTCGACCTGCTCGGCTTGAAGAGCGAGAAGGGAGCCAACAATGATGCTCGTGAAGAGGCTTATGGCAAGGTAGTGGATATGGTTCTTAACCTGCGTGCCAAGGCTAAGGCTGATAAGGATTGGGCTACCAGCGACCAGATTCGCGATGCCCTGGCTGAAGCCGGCTTCGAGGTAAAGGACACCAAGGATGGTGTTACCTGGAAATTGAACAAATAATATTTAAAAAGAGGGTGCATCATCAACTTATGACGCACCCTCTCTTTTTATTTTTGTACTGCTGCAGAATCTTTCTTCCTTGCAGCAAGTGAATCTTTCTGTCTGCCAGATATAGAATCCCGCAACATCTTATCTTTCTTACTCTTATACTCCTTATACTCTTTTTCGTAATAATGGGCATAGTTGGCGAAAGGCTCTGTCGTTACCTCGTCGCTTGATGCCGTATAGGTATTTCCGTATGGATCGGATGCCTTGATGATGATTCTGGCATTCGGATTCCTAGGAGTATAATAATAAAGGTGGTTCATGATGAGATAACCGTTGCCCTTGCTCACGAACCGGTAAGATACACTCTCGCTGTACTTATGATGATAGCCTGCGGCAAAGGCATCCTGCCCCTTTCCGCTGAGGCGCCCCATCAGATATTCTTTGCCATCCTCTACGGCTACAACACGCCAATGACTGGTAGCATTGAAGACATTGGCTACCAGGATATTCCTGTTGTTTGCCAACTGCCAATCCTTAGAGTATTTCTCGCCGTTGAAATCGGTCTGCGCACGGAACAAGGTCATCTGCTTGCTCTTATCCCAGAAAGTTCCCTTGTAATAACAGTTGCTGATGCTGGTACCCACAAAACTGTATACATAATATCCGTTCGGGGTGCCGCAGATGTTGATGTTCGACTGCCATATATTGCCACAGGCAGCAGCATGACAATGCTCCATCACATCCTCTCCCTCATAGTTGATTTCGTGGTTGCAGGCAAAATGAGTATGGCCGCAGAAGAGTTCGTAACCGCCCTTAAACTGTTTCAGCAAAGAAAGCAGGAGCGAGAGACGGGAAGAAGAATAATGCCCCTGCTCATTGGCATTGGTCAGCGGCTTCGCCTTGCTGAAAGGCGCATTACCAAAGGTAAAAGGAATATGATAACAGAGTACCACCTTCATATCCTTTGGCGTGAGGGCGAGATCCTGCTTCAGCCACTTCACCTGGCGCTCACGTAATTCTCCAGGAGAATAATAAGACATGCCGCGATGGAAGAAGCAGTTATTGATGCAGACATAATGCACATCGCCACGGTTGAAGGAAAAATCGGTAGGACCGAAATTCTCCTCCCATTTCCTGCGGTAGAGCGCCTTGCCATCCTGGTCGTGGTTGCCGATGACGGAGAAGAGACGCATCTCTGAAGAGCCCAATGCCTGGCGTATCTGACGCTCCAGTTTGGCGTTGTAACCGCCATAATACTGTACATCATCGCCCATGCTGAGCCCGTAGACCGGTGTTCCGGCAGGCAGCGAACTGATGGTCTGCCTGATGTCCGCCATCGTCTGGGTAGTGAATCTTTCTACATCGCTCTTCTTGATGGGATTATCATCCGGAGAAGTATAGTAAGGGCTGTAGGCATTGGTAACCTGCGGGTCGCCGATGACAATCATCTTATAGTGAATCTCCTTGCCGCCCGGCAGTCGGGTGAGGGTGAAGTTATAGGTTTTCTTCCCCTTGGAAACCTTCTGGTAGAAGAAAGCCGTGCGATCGGTCTTAGAATGGGTAGGAACCTCGCAATCGGCTGGAACAGAATAGTATATGAATTTTGCCAGGCTGTCTCGCTTCATCTTATATCTGCCCTGTGCATCGGTTTTTACACAGTTGAATCCATCGCTCACGATGACGCCAGCCACTCCCTTTCCTTCCTTATCTCTTAAAGTTCCGGAAATATTGAAATCCATCTTCTTCACAGGTTTCTTCTTCAGCGTATCAGCAGGCTGTGGTTTGAGATGGAGAACCGGTGGAGTTTTCACCAGGTTCTGTATCTGTTTCTTGGGGTAGAGCAGGTGCAAGGTGATGCCTATTGCTACGAGCGCGCAGCAAGCAACCGACAGAACCCCTATGTATAATTGTTTCTTTTTCATGAGTACAAAAGTACGGCTTTATTATGGTAATGCAGCATATATTCATTTAAAAAACTCTAAATATTACCTTAGGGTAACTTACCTTAGGGTAATATTTCGTAACTTTGTACCAAATTACTAGGAATATGGCAAAATATCTATCACCATTTCAATTTGGTACATTAGCCACCAATGAGAATTTTATCGACAGACAGGAAGACAGGGCTTTGCTGAAGCAATTACTGTCCTCCCATATCAACGTGATGCTGATTTCACCACGCCGATGGGGTAAATCATCGCTAGTGAAAAGGGCGATGAGCGAATTGGCTGGTGAGGATAATAACGTAAGAATCTGTTATATTGATGCCTTCAGCATCGGCTCTGAATCTGAATTTTATCGCACTTTTGCCAGTCAGGTTATAGCTTGTGCTTCCTCTAAAATGGAACGATGGATAGAGGATGCAAAGAAATTCCTGACAGGTGTGATTCCGCAGGTTGTGGTAAGCGACCAGGTGACCGACTTCATGGCTTTCGACCTGAAGTTTGTGCCACAGGAGCGTGATAAGATGGCGATTCTCCAACTGCCTGAGTTGCTGGCAAAGGAAAAGGGCATCAGGATTATCGTCTGCATCGACGAGTTCCAGCAGTTGGCTAATCTTCCTGAGTATAAGGATATGGAGGGAAAGATGCGCTCGGTATGGCAGCAACAGCAGCTTACCTCTTACTGCCTCTACGGCAGCAAGCGAAACATGATGCTCAATATCTTCAACAATTCCAATAGTCCTTTTTATCGCTTTGGACAAGTGATTTTCATGCAGAAGATAGCTAAGGAGCATTGGATTCCATTCATTCTGTCATCTTTCGAGAAGACAGGAAAGTCAATCTCTGCAGAGATGGCCGAGCGGATCTGTGATGCCGTGGCTTGCCATTCCTGGTATCTCCAGCAGTTGTGCTATTTTATCTGGAGTTTCACGGTTTCGGAAGTGACGGAAGATATATATCATCTGGGATTGAAACAGGTACTCAACATCAATACCCCGATGTTTCAGAATGATACGGAGAATCTCAGTTCCACCCAGATAGAGATGCTTAAGGCTATAGCCAATGGCGAACAGCATTTCTCTTCGCAAGCCGTGAAACAAATCTATAATCTTGGTAATCCGAATACGATTGTCAAGAACAGGAAAACGCTCCAGAACAAAGATATTATCGAAAAGCAAAACGATGCTTTTGTCTTTGTTGACCCGATATACCGGCTGTGGTTTAAGGAGGAGTATTGTAGATAGAAACTATGTAAATTTAAAGAAATAATATAAGGAGAAGAAAGATAATGGCAAACGATAATAAAGGTCTTACACCGATGATGAGACAGTTTTTCGAGATGAAATCGAAACATCCCGAAGCGCTGCTACTCTTCCGTTGCGGTGACTTCTACGAAACTTACTGCGAAGATGCGGTGGAGGCATCCCGTATACTCGGCATTACGCTGACACGACGCAACAATGGCGGTTCTACGGGCACGACCGAGATGGCAGGATTCCCTCATCATGCTCTGGATACCTATCTGCCTAAACTCATCAGGGCGGGTAAGCGCGTAGCGGTATGCGACCAGCTGGAAGACCCGAAGAAGAAACGACTCGAAATAAAAGGTAAGAAGGGACTGAGCCAGATGGACAAGATGGTGAAGCGAGGTATTACTGAACTCGTTACACCGGGTGTGGCGATGGGAGATAACGTACTGAACTACAAGGAGAACAACTTCCTGGCAGCCGTACACTTCGGCAAGACCGCCTGCGGTGTGAGCTTTCTGGATATCTCGACCGGAGAGTTTCTTACCGGCGAGGGAACCTACGACTATGTAGAAAAACTGATGGGCAACTTCATGCCGAAAGAGGTGCTCTACGACCGCGCCCGAAAGAATGACTTCGAGAAATATTTCGGCAGCAAATACTGTACCTTCGAACTGGATGACTGGGTTTTCACCGAACAGACAGCCCTGCAGAAACTCCTGGGACATTTCAAGACAAAATCTCTGAAAGGTTTCGGTGTAGAGCATCTTAAGAACGGCGTGATAGCCAGTGGTGCCATCATGCAGTATCTCGAGATTACCCAGCATACACAGATTAATCATATCACCGCCCTTTCACGTATCGAAGAAGATAAGTTCGTGCGTATGGACAGGTTTACCATCCGCAGTCTGGAGCTGGTTGCCCCTATGCAGGAAGACGGTTCTTCTCTCCTGAATGTCATCGACCGTACGGTAACGGCGATGGGCGGACGTATGCTCAGACGCTGGCTGGTCTTCCCGTTGAAGGACGTTAAACCAATCAACGAGCGCCTCGACATCGTGGAATATTTCTTCAAGGAACCGGAATTCCGTCAGCTTCTCGATGACCAGCTGCATCGCATCAGCGACCTGGAGCGTATCATTTCCAAAGTAGCCGTGGGTAGAGTTTCGCCTCGCGAAGTGGTTCAGCTGAAGAATGCACTCGAAGCCATCAAGCCTATCAAGGTGGCATGTCAGCATGCTACGAATGAGGCTCTGAAGCGGGTAGGCGAGCAGCTGAACGTATGCGAGACCCTGAAAGACCGCATCGCCAGGGAAATACAGCCCGATCCGCCACAGCTGGTCAACAAGGGTGACGTGATAGCCGACGGATTCAATGCCGAACTTGACGACCTTCGTGCCATCAGCCGCCACGGCAAGGATTATCTGCTCAAGATACAGGAAAGGGAGATAGAAAAGACAGGAATTTCGAGTCTGAAGGTAGGTTACAATAATGTTTTCGGATACTATCTGGAGGTGAGAAATACCTTTAAGGATAAGGTGCCTGAGGAGTGGATACGCAAGCAGACGCTGGCTCAGGCAGAGCGTTATATCACCCAGGAACTGAAGGAATATGAGGAAAAAATTCTCGGTGCTGATGAGAAGATTCTGGTATTGGAAGCACAGCTCTTCAACGAACTGATAGCTGCCATGCAGGAGTATATTCCGCAGATACAGATCAATGCCAACCTCATCGCCCGTATGGACTGTCTTTTGTCATTTGCAAAGACATCTGACGAGAACCGCTACGTGCGCCCTATCGTCGATGATTCTGAGGTGCTCGACATCAAGCAGGGCAGGCATCCGGTGATTGAAACCCAACTGCCGCTGGGCGAACGCTATGTACCTAACGATGTGCTGCTCGATACCGAGAAACAGCAGATCATGATGATTACCGGTCCTAACATGGCTGGTAAATCGGCTCTGCTGCGCCAGACCGCCCTTATCGTGCTGCTGGCACAGGTAGGCTGTTTTGTGCCCGCAGAGAGCGCCCGAGTGGGACTAGTGGATAAAATCTTCACACGTGTAGGTGCAAGCGACAATATATCGCTCGGCGAATCAACCTTCATGGTAGAGATGACCGAGGCAGCAAACATCCTGAACAACGTTTCTCCGCGCTCGCTGGTGCTCTTTGATGAGCTGGGAAGAGGTACTTCTACCTACGATGGTATTTCCATTGCCTGGGCTATCGTGGAATATCTGCACGAACATAAGAAGGCGCAGGCACGTACGCTCTTTGCTACCCACTATCATGAGCTCAACGAGATGGAGAAGAACTTCCCTCGCATCAAGAACTTCAATGTGAGTGTGAGAGAGGTGGACGGAAAGGTAATCTTCCTGCGTAAACTGGAACCGGGAGGCAGTGAGCACTCTTTCGGTATCCATGTGGCAGAGATTGCCGGTATGCCCCGCAGCATCGTGAATCGTGCCAATGTGATTCTCAAACAGTTGGAGGATGACAATGCCGGGGTTGGCGGTGCCGGTAAACCGAACGTACAGCACATCGATGAACCTAAGGATGGTGTGCAGCTCAGTTTCTTCCAGCTCGATGATCCTGTACTGACGCAGATACGTGATGAAATACTCGGGCTGGATGTGAACAATCTCACTCCGGTAGAGGCATTGAACAAGCTCAATGACATCAAGAAAATCCTGCTGGGAAGATAAAAATATAAATCCCTCCCCGTGGCAGCAGATGCTGTTGCACGAGGAGGGATTTTTATAATCTGAAAATAAGTCGTCTAATATTATTTTGCCTCTACGTTCTTTTCTTTCGCTCTCTTTGTGCTGGAAGCGATGCTCCATACACCGGCGATGATGAGCGGAATGCTCAATATCTGTCCCATATCCATAGGCAGACCTGCCTCGAATGCTACCTGAATCTCCTTCGTATATTCGATGAAGAAACGGAAGGTGAAGATGAGAGTAAGGCAAAGACCGAAATAGAAACCGGTGCCTACGCTCTTAGGACCTCTCTTCTTATAGATGAAGAGGATGATGAGGAAAAAGCAGAAGTATGCCAAAGCCTCGTAGAGCTGACCCGGATGGCGTGGATACTGGTCTTCGCGAACGAAGATAAATGCCCAAGGCACATCGGTTACCTTGCCGATAATCTCTGAATTCATCAGATTGCCCAAACGGATGAAAGTGGCTGTAATGCCTGAGCAGATACCCATATTATCGAGCACTACCCAGCCGCTCACCTTCATGTTGCGGCAATAGAGCCAGATGCCGACGAACATGCCGAATACGCCTCCGTGGCTCGCCAGTCCTTCATAACCCGTAAACTTCCAACTGCCGTCTGGCATGTGATGAATAGGTATCAGCATCTCGATGAAGTGATCCCACTGGGTGAGGAAATATTCCGGCTGATAGAAGATGCAATGTCCCAAACGGCCACCTATCAGTACACCTAAGAAGATGTAGAGAAACAGTGGGGAGAACTTCTCATCTGAGAGCCCCTGCTGCTTGTAAAGCTTGCTCATGAGCAGATAGCCCAGCAGCAGACCAATCATCCAGCAGGTGGAGTAGTAGCGGATGGTCATAGGACCCAGATGAGCCAGGATTGGGTCTGGGTCCCATACGATATAGTTAAGCAGATTTGCTATCATAATCGTAGAAGAATAGGATTATACATTGAAGCGGAAGTGCATGATGTCACCATCCTGTACGACGTACTCCTTGCCCTCGATACCGAGCTTGCCAGCCTCGCGTACTGCAGCTTCTGAGCCATACTTGATATAGTCATCATACTTGATAACCTCTGCACGGATGAATCCCTTCTCGAAGTCGGTGTGGATGACGCCGGCACACTGAGGAGCTTTCCAGCCCTTGTGATAGGTCCATGCCTTGACTTCCATCTCACCAGCGGTGATGAATGTTTCGAGGTTAAGCAGGGCGTATGCCTTCTTGATGAGTCGGTTTACGCCGCTCTCTTCCAGTCCGAGTTCTTCGAGGAACATCAGTTTGTCCTCGTAGGTTTCGAGCGATGCGATGTCTTCCTCTGTCTTGGCAGCGATGACCATGCACTCAGCACCTTCTTCCTTGGCGATTTCCTCTACCTTCTTGCTATACTCGTTGCCGGTCTTGGCAGAAGCCTCGTCAACATTGGCTACGTAGAGCACAGGCTTGGTAGTGAGGAGGAAGAGGTCGTGAGCCACCTTCTGCTCTTCCTTGGTTTCGAAAGTAACGCCACGAGCGTTCTTTCCCTGCTCCAGAACAGCCTTGTAAGCCTCCAGAACGGTAACCATCGTCTTAGCATCCTTGTTGCCTGCTGCAGCAGTCTTCTTCTGCTTGGTGAGCTGAGATTCGATAGTTTCCAGGTCCTTGAGCTGCAACTCTGTATCGATGACGCTCTTATCCTCCAAAGGATCAACCTTAGCGCCACCCTCGCGCACGATGTTGTCATCGTCGAAACAGCGGATTACGTGGATGATAGCATCGCACTCACGGATATTTCCCAAGAATTTATTACCAAGACCTTCGCCCTTGCTGGCACCCTTTACAAGACCTGCGATATCCACGATTTCGCAAGTAGCTGGGACGATGCGTCCTGGGTGAACAATCTCTGCCAACTTGTTGAGTCGTTCATCTGGTACGGTGATGACGCCCAAGTTTGGTTCGATAGTACAGAAAGGGAAGTTAGCTGCCTGTGCCTTTGCACTAGACAGACAGTTGAACAGTGTAGACTTACCCACGTTTGGGAGGCCTACAATACCACATTTTAATGCCATTTTATCTTTAAACGTTTAAATTTCCGGTGCAAAGTTACACATTATAAATGAAAGATACGAAGAAATCGTGGAAAATTAACTAAAAATCATAGATGACGAGTGAAATCCTTACATCTTCTCTAGTTATAGAATTATGATAGATATTATTTCTTTTTGCTATTCTTTTTGGTCAATGTCTTTTCGTCAGATTTTAATCTGCGTTCTACTTTCTTGACGTCTTCATCTGCAGGAAGATTTTCTGGCACAATGCCACGTTGGAGCATCATATTACGAACAGCCTTATTATTATCGACATGCTCTTGACAGATAGATTGCTGACCATGTAAATCCTTTTGCTGAACGTTGACAGAAGTCATTTCTGCAGCAAAATCTTTAGCTTTGATATTGAGTGTAGGGAGGAAATCGGCGAGAGGCCTGCTGTTGGGAGCACCCAATTTTCGTTTGAGAAGAGCCGTGTCGAGATTAAACAACGCCTTGTCGCCCAAGGAGCGAATGATGGCAAAGCCTTTGCTGTCCACACCTCTTTCATATAATACACCAGAGAGACGCTTTTCTGTTTCTGCAAGTTTTGCACGTGCTTGTACACGTTCGTATTCCAGCAAACGCTTTTGCACCAATTCTGCTCGGCGAGTTTGTACGGCAAAGTAGTTTTGGGCAAAAGAGATTTGTGGCTTGCGTGGGTCACCATTTTGTGCAATAAGGTAGCAAGCATAACGAGTCAGCATGTAGTCTTTGACTTCACGCTGAGATCCAGAACCAAGGGTGACCATTTTGCTGACATCAGCAAAATGGTATGATACCTCTTGCCCTGCATTGGCGCATGATGCTTTTGCTTTTTCGATAATTCCTTCGAAATTACGCCATTGGCTATAACCCAACACTTTTGCAAGTTCTCTTGCACTCCAACATTCTACGCCTTCGTATTCGTTGGCAATAGCTTCGAATTGCTCGAACAATTCTTTGATTTCTTCTTCCTTCATAATTGCTTATTTTTATGATATTTCGGCAAAGTTACGCTTTTTATTTGGTTGTAGCAAGGAAAAGGTTATTTATTTCCTTCTTTGCTCATCAATAAATACTTGTATCTCTCCTAAATCTCCAATTTCTTTTGGTAGAACAAACATATTGTATGGGTTCGCATATTTACGGAAATGCTCTTCTATAGAATGTATATCTATTTCATTTATGCTTTTTGAACTGTTAAAACCGATAGGTTCAATGTGACATAGCTTCCATCCTTGTAAAGCATCTGTTCCTAAAGGCTTGGAATACTTTGCTTTTTGTTTGCCATCTTTAGTTTGCATAAACTGCATAGGAATCATATTGTTTTGAAGCATTTCTTTAATTTCTTTCAATGTTGGGGTATGTTGTTTCATAACTTGACCATATACCCAGATTGCAAATGTATTGTCAGAAACTATAATTTCTCTTCCTGTAGGATGTATGAAAGATTGACCTCGGAATTTAATGTCTTTTCGAACAATTAATGGCATGTCTTTGGCATCCACCCAGTCATTAATGATTTTGTTCCAATAATCTAATGTTTCTTTTGATATTTTAGGGTTGAATTCTGAAGAACGCCATAGTTGACCAATTTCCTTGATTTTTCTTCGTATATTATCACCGACCAAATCTGGAGTTGTTTGTTTTGATTTTAAACCAATGTTTTTCGTCTCATTTTGTTCAAACAAGTATTTATTGGCTTTTTGGGAGTCTTCGTGTAACTATACACTCCTTGTTCTCTGTAACTTTTTGTTTGGATAACATTTGGAAAAGATTTGTAAAAATCTCCTTTCGTCATTTGAAAACTCCCAACAGGTGTCTTTATACAGAAAACGTCGTTTTCTTTTAAGGATTCTATTATGCAAACTTTAAAAGTTAGTCTGCTACAAGAATATTCTGTGTAACTCATATCGTTTAATTTTGAAAAGACTTCTTGGCTTCTTTCAAACTGTTATATAGCTCATCGTCAAACTCTCGGATGTCTTCGTCAGTCAATACTCCGTCATAGTATAGGTAACATACGGTGATGTAATATCTACCTCCTGACATCCCATCGTATCGGCGAGCGATATGCTTGTCGAATTGGTATACCTTATCATATAGTTTGAGGTATGCATCGTGAGCATCCTCTGCTGATGCGTTCTTGTTCATGAAATCTTTGGTAGATTGCATGAACTTGGCGCACTCTCGCTGCAAGCCCAAATTAATGAGCTTGCGAGCTGTTTTCTTCTGAGACTTCGTTAATTCTATCATGTTCTAAACGTTTCTTTTCTTTTTTAGCCTTATTTCTTATTGATATACATTTCTTGCAGATGTGCAGTCTGTGTCCTTTACCACTGAACGACTCGTTGGATTTATACTCTCCACACATCTTGCAATAATGTCCTTGATGCTTATGTTTCTTTTTACCCATGACTTATTTTGCAAACAACTTTCCTATGAGATTCAAGAGATTAGAGACAGTCTCTTTGCTCTCCACAGGTATCTTGATGGAGGTTTCGCCTGTCTGCTTATTGTTTTTGCCATTGTTGTATTACTTTAAATATATTGACGCAAAGTTACACATTATAAATGAAAGATACGAAGAAATCGTGGAAAATTAACTAAAAATCATAGATGACGGAAGAATCAACGATGATAAACCGACAGAAACGCTTGAGGAAGCGCAACGATATAGGTGAAAACGTTGGAATATACGGGAGAGGTGCCTGTAAAATATTACATAAGTCCTTGGGATATATAGGATAAGTTGCTGGAAGAGATACCTTCTGCAATCGCACAACAGCTGTTGTGCGATTGCACATCACCTGTTGTGCGCATGCATAACAGCTGATGTGCGGGCGTAGTTCAGTTGTTGTGCGATGAATTTCTTAGAACCAAGGGTGACCATTTTGCTGACACCATCTTGACCAGCTGTCTGCTTATTGTTCTTTGCCATTGTTCTTTTGCTTTAAATATATTGGATACAAAGTTACACATTATAAATGAAAGATACGAAAAAATCGTGGAAAATTATCTAAAAAAAAGGCATTCACGATGCTGGTGAATGCCTTTCTGATGATTACTATGATAAGTATTTGTTATTTCAAGACAGCTTTCTTGCCGTTGATGATGTAAACTCCCTACAATATAGAGACGCATCCTCCTGAATAATACTATTTCTTTTGATTTTATCCTTCGAAATCTTTTAGATCTTACCTATAGGCAATCTTTTAGATTACCCCCTTCCACAATCCGTGAAGATTGCAGTATTCTCGAGCCGTAACATCCTTGGCTTCTGCGTTGGTCAGGAAGATAGCCTCTGGCTTTTCGCCTGGCTTCAACTCATGACGAAGCACATCGGTAGGGGTGAGCAATTCTATCCATTGGATGTAATGCTCTGGAAGCATCGGATGCTCCACACTTCCTACTGTTACGCGATAGCCGCCCTCAATAGGTTCTATCACAGGCACGTGCTTCTCTTTGGCGCCATCACTGGTGTTTTCCTTCATCAGCTTCATCGGCTCGCCACAGCAACTGAGCACGGCTCCTGGGTTTACAACTTCTACTACATTGCCACAAATCTGGCAGCGGTAGATTTCTCTAACTTTTGTCATAATGGATCCTCCTATTATTTTATGAATGTGTTGCCTGAATATCAGGCATTTCATTCAGATGATTCCTTTGTGAGGATTTCCTTCGGGTGATTCTTCCAAAAGAGCCTTATTCCTCTACAGGGCTGAAATCTTCCTTGCCTACTCCGCAAAGAGGGCAAACCCAATCATCTGGGATGTCTTCGAATGCTGTACCTGGAGCGATGCCGCCCTCTGGATCACCTACTTCTGGATCATAAATCCAACCACACACGTCGCAAACATATTTCTTCATAATGTTCCTTTCTTTCTTAATTTGATTGATTACTATTATCTATTCGCTTTTAATCAGACAGGTGCATTTGCATATCTTTCTGATTTACAATGCAAATATACACTTTATTTCTGTAAGAACCAAATAAATTTGAAAATATTATAATTTTATTATCCTTTTTAATCTAAATAAACAAAGATTTCTAGATGTACTTGTGAATAAAGGAGTTATTTGTCTTTTTAGTAGTGCTTTGATAGAAGATTTGATTGTTTCATGTGAAACATCTCGAAAAGAAAAGCTCGCAAGATGATTGTTTGGTATCTTGCGAGCTTCTTTGTATTTAAGTTGCCTTGCGGTTTCTGCGGTCGCTTTCTGTTTTTTCTAATGTGCTTCTAGCCAGTTGTTTCCCCATCCGGCATCAGCAACCAGAGGCACACTGAGCTGGTAGGCGTTCTGCATCTCTTCTACCACAATCTTCTCTACCTTTTCCTTCTCTTCCGGATATACGGAGAAATTGAGTTCGTCATGCACCTGGATAATCATCTTGCTCCTGATGCCTTCTGCTCTGAATCGGTTGAAGATGCGGATCATAGCCACTTTGATGATGTCTGCCTCAGAGCCCTGGATAGGGGCATTGATGGCATTGCGCTCGGCAAATCCTCTTACAGTACCATTCTTGCTGTTGATGTCTGGCAGGTAGCGACGGCGGTGGAAGAGGGTTTCGGCATAGCCTTTCTCTCTTGCCATTTCCTTTGCCTTCTCCATGTAAGCCTGAACACCAGGGAAGGTGCGGAAGTAGTCTTCTATGATCTGCTTTGCCTCTCGGTTTTCGATGTTCATGCGTTGGGCAAGACCGAAGGTCGTGATGCCGTAGATGATGCCGAAGTTGGCAGTTTTTGCCTTCTTGCGCTGTGCATCTGTTACTTCTTTGATGTCTTCGTGCCAAATCTTGGCAGCTGTAGCTGCATGAATATCAGAGCCTTCACGGAATGCTTCTACCATGTTTGGATCCTGGCTCAGGTGTGCCATGATGCGAAGTTCTATCTGTGAATAGTCGGCAGAGAAGAACAGGCAGCCTGGTTCTGGGATGAAGCATCTGCGTATCTCCTTGCCATCGTCATCGCGTACAGGAATATTCTGCAGGTTTGGATCACTTGAAGAAAGACGTCCTGTGGCAGTGATGGCTTGGTTGAAAGAGGCATGAATGTGACCGGTGCGAGAGTTGATAAGCTTTGGAAGGGCATCTATATAGGTTCCCAAAAGTTTCTTTAAACCTCTGTAGTTCAGTATCTCATCGATGATTGGACTCTTGCTGCGCAGCTGCTGAAGAACTTCTTCGCTTGTTACGTACTGGCCCGTCTTCGTTTTCTTAGGCTTCTCTACAATCTTCATTTTTCCGAAGAGTATTTCTCCAACCTGGCGTGGGGAAGCGATATTGAACGATTCGCCTGCCAACTCATAGATATGATGTTCTATCTCATTGAGGCGGTTGGTGAGTTTCTCGGATGTTTCCTTCAGGGTATCGGTGTCGATGCATACTCCCGTCATCTCCATGTGGGCTAAAACAGGTACAAGCGGCATTTCTACATTCCAGAACAGATCTTCACAATCTATCTCTTTGAGTTTTGGTTCGAGCACATTTTTCAATCTCAAGGTGATGTCGGCATCTTCGGCAGCATATTCGTAAATGTCTGATGGGGCGAGATCGCGCATCGACTTCTGGTTCTTTCCCTTCGGACCAATCAGTTCTTCGATGTGGATGGTCTGATAGTTGAGGAATACTTCTGCCAAGTAATCCATGTTGTGGTAAAGTTCTGGCTGGATGAGATAGTGGGCGAGCATCGTATCGAACATCTTGCCCTGAATCTCTATGCCGTAGTTCATCAACACCTCGTAATCGTATTTGATGTTCTGCCCCACTTTCAGGATTTCCGGGTTCTCGTAGAGAGGTTTGAAGATGTTTACGATTTTTAAGGCTTCTTCACGATTTGCCGGAATTGCTACGTAGAAAGCCTCTTTTTCCTTCACGGCAAAGCTCAAACCCACCAATTCTGCATCAATAGCAGCGGTAGATGTGGTCTCTGTGTCTAGACTGAGAATATTGAATGTCAATAAATAGTCACAAAGTTTCTTTGCATCTTCTTCTGTATCAATGAGTTTATATGAGTGAGAGACCGTTTTAATGGTCTCAAAACTCGCGTTTTTTGACTCTTCCTTACCATCGGCAGGCTGTGCGCCAAATAAATCGAGCTCTCCTGTAGGCTTTGTTTGCACCTTTTTAGGTTTGTTAAGAACTCGGTTGGCAAACGACTTAAACTCCAACTCGGTGAAGATTTCATCCAATTTTGTATTGTCTGGCTCTACCCGTTTCAAATCTTCCATCTTGATCTCTACCGGAACATCGGTTCGTATGGTTGCCAGGAACTTTGACATCCTGATATCTTCTACAGCACCCTCCACTTTTTCGCGGAGCTTGCCTTTCACTTGAGAAGAGTTCTCGATAAGACCTTCTACACTACCGAACTCGTTGATAAGTTTGATGGCAGTCTTTTCTCCCACGCCCGGACAGCCTGGGAAGTTATCAGCTGAGTCGCCCATCAGAGCAAGAAGGTCGATAACCTGGAGTGGGGAAGTGATGCTGTATTTCTCTTCAATTTCCTGTACGCCCAACTTTTCGTATCCACCGCCATGACGAGGACGGAACATGAAAACATTGTTACGAACCAGTTGTGCGTAATCCTTATCGGGTGTGAGCATGTAGGTTTCCATCCCCTTTTCACCTGCCTTCAAGGCAACTGTTCCAATGATATCATCCGCCTCGAAACCATCTACCTGAAGGATAGGGATATGGTATGCCTCCAGAATACTTTTGATGATAGGCACAGAGAGTTTGATGTCTTCCGGTGTCTCTTCTCGTTGAGCTTTATATGCAGGGAAAGCCTCATGACGGAAGGTCTTGCCATGGTCGAAAGCTACCGCTATATGGGTAGGTTTCTCCTTGGTAAGTATCTCGTTGAGGGTATTGCAGAACCCCATTACACACGAAGTATTGAGTCCCTTCGAATTGATTCGAGGGGCTTTCATAAAGGCGTAATACGACCTATAAATGAGCGCATACGCGTCTAAAAGGAACAATTTATCCATAATATTCATTTTTGTGGTGTAAAATTACTAAAAAAATGCGATATTTCAAGAAGAATTGATTAATTTTGTAACAAATTTCAGAAATTAAGTAGATTTACTCACATATAATGGACTATTTATCACTTATCAAGCTGCCTATAGAGGCAGAATTAGCAGATTTTATAGATTTGTTCAACAAGTCTCTCATGCATAGCGATGGCCTCCTTTCCCAGGTGCTCGACCACATCCGTCAGCGCGCTGGAAAACGTATGCGCCCTATACTCATCTTGTTGATGGCACGTAATTTTGGAAAGGTTTCCAGTGTTACCCAGCATTCTGCGGTAGGTCTGGAGCTTCTTCATACCGCTTCGCTGGTACATGATGATGTGGTTGATGAGAGTGGGGAGCGCCGCGGACAGGCTAGCGTGAATGCTACTTATAATAATAAGGTGGCTGTGCTTGTGGGCGATTTCATTCTTTCCACCGCCTTGCTTCATGTATCTTATTCGCATTCAGAGGAAATCGTGCGTTATCTTGCTGAGTTGGGACGTATCCTGTCTAATGGTGAGATTCTTCAGCTCAACAGTATCAGTAATGAAGAGATATCGGAAGATATTTATTATCAGGTGATTAAGCAGAAAACGGCTGCTCTCTTTGAGGCTTGCGCCGGTATCGGAGCGATGTCTGCCAATGCTTCAGAACTGCAGATTGAAGAGGCGAAGCGTTTCGGACAAAACTTGGGCATCATCTTCCAGATCCGTGATGATATCTTTGATTATTATGATTCCAAGGAGATAGGTAAACCTACTGGTAATGATATGGTTGAAGGAAAACTGACTTTGCCTGTAATATATGCTTTGAAGTCTACCGGTGATGAGGAGATGATGAAGCTTGCCAGAAAGGTAAAGGCTCATACTGTGACGGCTGATGAAATAGCTCAGTTAGTGGCGTTTACAAAGGAAAACGGAGGTATTGAATATGCGGATAAGCGCATGTGGGATTTCCATGCCGAAGCGATGAATTTCCTCGATACTTATGTAGAGGATAAGGATATATACAATGCCTTGAAGGCTTACCTGGATTTCGTGATTGAAAGAAAAGCTTAATATAAAAATTGAAGAAAAACATAATATAAAAAGGGTTGGTTCTCAGAGAGAATCAACCCTTTGCGTTTTTGTATTCTGTTGATAACCAGTTACTTTTCTTTAGAAGTATTTAATCTCCTTGCCCAGAATTTCGCTCAAGAGGAGGTTAGTCAGGCGTGATGTGCCGAGGCGCAACCACTGGTTGGTCAGCCATTTCTCGCCCAAAACTTCCTTCACGATGGTGTAGTAAACTACGGCATCATGAACGGTATTGATACCACCTGCAGGCTTGAAACCAATCTGAATGCCAGTCTTTTCGTAATATGCCTTGATAGCCTGGCACATAACGTATGCTGCCTCAGGGGTAGCTGATACCTTCTCCTTGCCTGTTGAGGTTTTGATGTAGTCTGAACCTGAGTACATTGCGAGGATAGAAGCCTTCATGATGTTGCTGCAATTCTTCAGATCGCCTGTCTCCAGAATGCACTTCATCTTATGCTCTCCGCATGTCTCCTTGAGTTCCTGAATATCATCGCAGAGACCCTCGTAATCTTCGCTGAAGAACTTGCCAACAGGCATTACGATATCCACCTCTGTGGCACCATCCTTAATAGCCATGGCGGTTTCTGCAATCTTTACCTCGATAAAGGTCTGAGAGGATGGGAAATTGCCACTTACTACAGCGATTTCTACGCCGTCAACCTCCAGACTCTGGCTGATAAGGCCGGCAAAGTTAGGGTAGGTACATACGGTTGCTACGTGAGGAAGCTGAGGATAATCCTTGGCAAACTGGTTCACCTTTTCAATCATCTTCAGGATGCTTTCTTCTGTATCTTCTGTATGGAGAGAAGTCAACTCGATGCTACCGAAGAGGAACTTCTTGACCTCCATGGTCTCATTCTCTGCTACCTTTTCATCGAGAATCTTCTTTACTGCAGCAGCTACTTCCTCATCATTGAGGTCGCAGTTGTACTGCTTCAAAACTGATAAATACTTGTCGTCTGACTCTTTATACTGTCCCTGCTGTGCAAGAACCTGTTCTTTAATACTGCTCATACTTAATGTTATTTATATAATTATTAAAGTTAAGTTTTTATATGAATAGCAATTTTAATTCTTGTTTTCTTGTTCTTTATCTTCCTGATGCTCAGATAGTTTTGGGTTGTTTTTATGTCTTTCAGAATCCCTTTTGGTCTTCTTGTCAAAACTCTTCTGGAGTTCTTCTGTCAAGTCAACCCCTGTCTGATTTGCCAGGCAGATAAGCACCCAAAGAACATCGGCCATTTCTTCGCCTAAGTTAGGTTTCTCGCCTTTCTTAAAACTCTGGTCGCCGTATGTTCGGGCAATGACGCGTGCCAGTTCGCCCACTTCTTCTGTGAGGCAAGCCATATTGGTAAGTTCGCTGAAATAGCGTACGCCATATTCTTTAATCCACTGATCTACAGCTTCTTGTGCTTCTTTTATTGTCATCTTTCTAATTTTTTTATGGGGAAAGATGCCTTTCTTTCAGGGTAGGGCATTATTCCTTATTGTGAGTATCCATCATGATGGTTACCGGTCCATCGTTCAGTAAATCTACCTTCATATCGGCACCAAATTCGCCTGTTCCTACTGGCTTTCCGAGTGCATCGGATAGCTTTTTGCAGAACTCCTCATAGAGTGGAATGCTGATTTCGTGTTTGGCTGCTCTGAGCCAGCTTGGGCGGTTTCCTTTCTTATAACTGGCGAATAGGGTGAACTGGCTGATGACCAGAATTTCACCATTTATATCCATGATAGAGCGGTTCATAACATGGTTTTCGTCGTCGAAAACACGGAGTCCTATTACCTTTCTGACCAGCCAGTCTACATCTTCTGAAGTGTCGCTCTCCTCTATTCCCAAAAGGATCAGATAGCCTTGTCTGATGGCAGATTTAACCTCTCCTTCGATGGTAACTGAGGCGTGAGAGACACGCTGTATTACGATTCTCATATTACTACTTTGAACTTTGAATGTTGAACATAGAACTTTATGAATAGCATTTGTGGAATGCTTGCTTCGGTTCTGTTCTTCTTCTTATTATTAATATATATAGTATAGTTTGAACTGCAAATATACAACTTTTATTTCATATTCTCGCCTTTTTCTTCGAAATATTTTGAAAGAATTTCTGCCTTATGAGGGCCTAATACTTCTGAAAGTTGTTCCAAGGATGCTTCTTTCATCTTTTTCACGCTCTTAAACTTGCTCAGCAGGGCTTCTTTAGCCTTCGGACCGATGCCTTTGATATCGTCTAATTCTGAGTGGAGAGCATGCTTGCTGCGTTTGTCGCGATGGAAGGTGATAGCGTATCTGTGCACCTCATCCTGTATCTGCGTCAGAACCTTGAACAGCTCGCTTTCGGGTGGTAGGGCGATGGTTTGCGGCGGGAAGCCGTAGAGTAGTTCGTTGGTGCGGTGGCGGTCGTCCTTGGCAAGACCTGCGATAGGAATATCCAGATGTAATTCGTCAACAATAATCTCTTTTACTACGTCCATCTGACCCTTTCCGCCATCGGTAATAATGAGGTCTGGAAGTGCTGTTTCTTCCTCTATCATGCGACTGTACCGGCGTCTTACCACCTCTTGCATGGATGCGTAATCATCCGGCCCTTCCACCGTCTTAATGTTGTATTTCCTATAGTCTTTTCTGGATGGTTTCATACCTTTATATACGATGCAACCTGCCACGGCATCAGTACCGGATATGTTGGAATTATCGAAACATTCTATCTGATAAGGCAGCTTTGGAAGCTTCAGTTTTGCTTGTAATTCCTTCATCAATCGGGTCTGTTTCTGTTCCGGATTGAGCTTTTCTGCCTGCTTCAGACGGTCGAATTTATACTGCTTGCAGTTCATTTCCGACAGCTCCAGAAGGTGCTTTTTGTCACCTCTCTGGGGTACGAAGAAGGTTGCATCTTTCAGCTTCCATTCCATTTCGAAGGGCACGATTATCTCCTTCGATGTGGAGTGAAAACGTTCTCTGATTTCTGGAATGGCAGTAATCAGAAGTTCTTCATCGCTCTCCTCCAGTTTACGTTTATATTCGTAGGTGAAGCTCTGGTTGATGGTGCCGTTTTTTACGTGAATATAGTTGATGAAGGCGTTTTTGTTGGCATCATCATTTACGATGGTGAAGACATCTACATCTGTAATTGTATGGCTTACCACCTCGCTTTTTGCCTCAAATTCATCCAGTAATTGGTACTTTTTCTTATATTCTTCGGCTATTTCAAAACGTAGAAGTTCTGCATTTTTCATCATCAAATCGTAGAGATATTTGCTTACTTCCCGCGTGTTTCCCTTCAGAATTTCACGTGCCTGGCGCATGTTTTCCTGATATTCCTCATAGCTCTGCTTGTTGATGCAGGGTGCTCCGCAGTTGTGGATATGATACTCCAGACACGGCTTGTATCTGCCTTCGGCAACGCCTTCTCTGGTGATAGGCATTCTGCAGGTGCGGGGCTTATAAAGTTTCTTGATGACCTCTAAAACGGCATACATGCTGCCGATATGAGGGTAAGGACCGAAGAAGGTTCCCACTTTTTTATTGATATGACGAGTCTTGAAAATGCGTGGAAAATACTCGTTTGTTACGCATATAGAGGGGTATGTCTTGCCGTCTTTCAGCAGGACATTGTATCTTGGATTATACTTTTTGATCAGGCTGTTTTCGAGCAAAAGTGCGTCTTCTTCTGTGTTTACGACCGTATAAGATATGTCGTGTATCTTAGAAACAAGCACCTTTGTCTTGTATCTGTCTACCTCTTTATGGAAGTAGGAAGATACTCTTCTCTTCAGATTTTTCGCCTTTCCCACATATATAATCGTATGATTTTCGTCGTAATATTGGTAGCTTCCTGGCTTTTCCGGCATACTTAAAACGATGTTTTTAAGCCTAGCCAAACGCTCCTCATTCTCTTGTTTCGTCATATTTTTACTTGTTTTTAAAGGGAAAACGAGCGTTACTGTTTCACGTGAAACGGCAACGCTCTAGTGTCTTTTACTGCTTCCTTGCTGCATTCTCGCAGTATTTCTTGCAGTATTTTTGCAGTTTATAACTGTAATAAAGTAGTTACTTCAACGTCTGGATCAAAGGAGTTTCTGCCTTCGAAATTCTCGTTTACGAGTTCGATGATGAAGTTGGCATATACCTTTTTCGGATGGAATTTCTTTACCAGATCGCATGCTGCTTTCATGGTTCCACCGGTGGCAAGGAGGTCGTCGTGGAGGAGTACGATGTCGTCCTCATTGATGGCATCTTCGTGGATTTCGATGGTATCGATGCCATATTCCTTAGCATAACTTTCCTGTACGGTTTTGCATGGAAGTTTGCCCGGTTTGCGGCATAAAACTACACCGGCTCCGAGACGTATTGCAAGGGCTGAAGACATTACGAAACCGCGTGATTCGATGCCTACAATCTTGGTGATTCCTTTGTCTTTGTAGAGTTCGTACATCTCATCGCTGATCTCTTTTAAAGATGCAGGATTCTTGAAAAGGGTTGAAACATCGCGGAAGTTTACACCCTTGATTGGCCAATCTGGAATGCAACGCAGATTGTCTAATAATAGCTGATTGTTCATTACTTTTTATGCTTTAAATTGATACTTATTTTGTTCTTTTTTCTTGTTTCTTTTTATGGGCTTTTTGCCCGTTTGTTTTTGCGTTTTGCTTGATTTAATCAGCTTTTGTTTCACAAATTGCTGAAGTTTTACTTTAACCGCAAAACACTTGATGCAACCTTTCTTAAGCGGTTGAGCATCAAATGTTTTGTTGATAGTCTGTTTCACGTGAAACATTGAGGATTCCCTTGTTTTTCGCTGTAAAACGGCTTATCTTCCGAGTAATACGAGCATCACGTTGATATCGCTTGGTGATACGCCCGGAATTCGGCTTGCCTGTGCCAAGGTTTCCGGGTCGATGCGCTCGAGTTTCTGGCGTCCTTCTGTGGAGATTTCGTGGAGTTCGGAATAGTTGAAACGGCCCTTTATCTTGATGTCCTCCAATCGGTGCATCTTATCGGCGATGAGACGTTCTCGTTCGATGTAACCTTTGTACTTCATCTTGATTTCTGCAGCTTCCGCTATCTCTTCCTTTCGGTTGGCTGGTGTTTCCAGTGCAGCCTTCAGGTCCGGAATAATCTCCGAAAGATTCGTGAGGTTCAGATGCGGACGAGCGATGAGGTCGATGAGCTTGCAGCCGGCGCGAAGTGGAGTAGTACCGAGTGCTTCCAGTTTTGAATTTATCTCATCCTTCTTGATAGGATAGTTGGCGCAAAATTCGATGATTCTTCCGATGGCTTCTTTTTTCTCTATCCACCAGTCGTAACGGTCGCGCTTGGCAATTCCGAGTTCGTATGCTTTTTCGGTGAGTCGGGCATCGGCATCGTCCTGACGGAGCAGAATGCGGTATTCGGCTCTGGAGGTAAACATGCGGTATGGTTCGTCAACTCCCTTTGTGGTGAGATCATCGATGAGTACGCCGATATAACTCTCATCGCGGTTCATCTCGAATGTTTTGTCGCCAACACAATGCAAGGCTGCGTTGATTCCTGCCACGGTTCCCTGTCCTCCTGCTTCTTCATAACCGGTGGTTCCGTTCACCTGTCCGGCAAAGAAGAGACCTTTGATGATTTTCGACTCCAGTGAATGTTTGAGTTGGGTCGGGTCGAAGTAATCGTATTCGATGGCGTATCCCGGTCTGTAAATCTTGGCATCTCTCAAAGCAGGAATCTCGTGAAGTGCATTCAGCTGGATATCCATCGGCATGCTCGAAGAAAAACCGTTCAGATACATCTCGTTTGTATCTTCGCCTTCCGGCTCCAGGAAGAGTGGATGCTGATCCTTATCCGGGAAGGTAACGAGTTTGGTTTCGATGCTCGGACAGTAACGTGGACCGGTACTCTGAATCTGACCATTATATAAAGGTGAGTCAGCGAGACCGCTTTTTAAAGTTTCGTGTACCTTCTTGTTGGTGTAGCAAGTCCAGCAAGGCAATTGTTTCAGAACCCGATGTTCTCCCATATAAGAGAACTGGTGGAAATCGCTGTCTCCCGGCTGTTCTTCCATATCTTCGAAATGAACACTTCTCTTGTCTATTCTGACCGGAGTTCCGGTTTTCATTCTGGCTGTAGTGATACCCCATCGGGTGATGCTCTCCGTAAAGTTGTGTACGGCAGGTTCGGCGCATCTTCCGCCTTCTACCATCTTTCTTCCTACATGCATCAGTCCGTTGAGGAATGTTCCAGCGGTGATGATGATGCTCTTGGCATAGAATTCGGCTCCCCAGATGGTTTTTACGCCGATGGCTTCTCCGTTAGCTACGAGCAGTTCGTCAGCCTGGTCTTGCCAGATGTCGAGGTTGTCGGTATGGTCGAGGATGGTTCTCCATTCCCAGATAAACTTTCCTCTGTCGCATTGGGCACGGGGGCTCCATACGGCAGGACCCTTTCCGATGTTGAGCATTCGGAACTGGATGGCGGTTTTATCCGTTACGATACCCATCTGTCCGCCCAAAGCATCGATTTCGCGCACAATCTGTCCCTTGGCAATACCTCCGATGGCGGGGTTGCAACTCATCTGACCAATCTTGTTCATATCCATCGTTATCAAACAGGTTTTGGCACCCATGTTTGCAGAGGCTGCTGCAGCCTCGCATCCGGCATGTCCTCCACCGATAACGAGCACGTCATAATTGAATTTCATACTTCGTTTAATCTATATTTTTTCTAATTTTCGGCAAAAGTAAGAAATAAAATCGAAATTTTAGCAAAAATACTTTGATAAATCATTAAAATATAGTAATTTTGCAGCAGACTTGCGAAAATATACCTAGAAATGAGGATTGCAGAATGCCAAAAAATAGGTATTGCAGGGACGAAAAGTGTGGAATATAAATTAGTTTCAAACAGTTAAATAATTAAATTTCAATCATTTATGTGGTTAATCAATTCATCTATTGGTAGAAAGGTTGTGATGTCAGTAACTGGTATCGCTCTTATTCTATTCTTGACATTCCACGGTTGCATGAATGTTGTTGCGCTTTTCTCTGGAGAAGCTTACAACACAATCTGCGAGTTGTTGGGTGCTAACTGGTACGCCGTAGTTGCAACTTTGGGTTTGGCAGCTTTGGCAGTTTGTCACATCGTTTACGCTTTCATCCTGACAGCACAGAACCGTCGTGCTCGCGGTAACCAGCGTTACGAGGTAACAGCAAAGCCAGAGAAAGTAGAGTGGGCTAGCCAGAACATGTTGGTGCTCGGTATCATCATCGTTCTCGGTTTGTTGCTTCACCTCTTTAATTTCTGGTACAACATGATGTTTGCAGAGCTTTTGGGTACAAGCTTCGGTCACAGCCCAGCAGACGGCTTCGCATTCATTCAGGACACCTTCGCTAACCCAGTGTTCGTAGTTCTCTACATCATCTGGTTGGTAGCTCTTTGGTTCCACCTCACTCACGGTTTCTGGAGTGCTATTCAGACTCTCGGTTGGAGCGGTAAGACTTGGTTCTGCCGTTGGAAGATGATCGGTATGATTTACTCTACCATCCTGCTTCTCCTCTTCATCGTAGTTGTATTGGCATTCGCTTTCGGTTGCGCTCCATCTTTGTGCTGCGCATAATTCGTGTAATCATTTAAGTATTAAAAAAGATTATGGCAAAAACATTAAATTCTAGAATACCTGAAGGACCAGTTGCTGAGAAGTGGACCAACTATAAGGCTCACCAGCGTTTGGTTAACCCAAAGAATAAGTTAAAGCTCGACGTTATCGTTGTAGGTACAGGTTTGGCAGGTGCTTCTGCTGCTGCTTCTCTCGGTGAGATGGGCTTCAACATTTTGAACTTCTGCATCCAGGACTCTCCACGTCGTGCTCACTCTATCGCAGCACAGGGTGGTATCAATGCAGCTAAGAATTATCAGAATGATGGTGACTCTGTTTACCGTCTGTTCTACGATACAGTAAAGGGTGGTGACTACCGTGCTCGTGAGGCTAACGTTTACCGTTTGGCTGAGGTGAGCAACGACATCATCGACCAGTGCGTAGCTCAGGGCGTTCCTTTCGCTCGTGAGTACGGTGGTATGTTGGCTAACCGTTCTTTCGGTGGTGCTCAGGTATCTCGTACATTCTATGCTAAGGGTCAGACAGGTCAGCAGCTCCTCCTCGGTGCTTACTCTTCTTTGAGCCGCATGGTTGAGGCAGGTAAGGTTAAGCTCTTCACCCGTTACGAGATGGAGGATATTGTTATCGTTGACGGTCACGCTCGTGGTATCATCGCTAAGAATTTGATTACAGGTAAGTTGGAGCGTTTCTCTGCCAACGCCGTAGTTATCGCTACCGGTGGTTATGGTAACGCTTACTTCCTTTCTACAAACGCTATGGGTTGTAACTGTACAGCAGCTATCCAGTGCTACCGCAAGGGTGCTGACTTCGCTAACCCATCTTACGTTCAGATTCACCCTACATGTATCCCTGTTCACGGTACAAACCAGAGTAAGTTGACTTTGATGTCAGAGTCACTCCGTAACGATGGTCGTATCTGGGTTCCTAAGAAGATTGAGGATGCCAAGGCATTGCAGGCAGGTACAAAGAAGGGTTCTGATATTCCTGAGGAAGACCGCGACTACTACTTGGAGCGCCGTTACCCAGCATTCGGTAACCTGGTTCCTCGTGACGTGGCTTCTCGTGCAGCTAAGGAGCGTTGCGACAAGGGCTTCGGTGTCAACAACACAGGTCTTGCCGTATTCCTCGACTTCTCTGAGTCTATCAACCGTCTCGGTATCGACGTTATCCTTCAGCGTTATGGCAACCTCTTCGATATGTATGAGGAGATTACCGACGTTAACCCAGGTGAGTTGGCTAACGAGATTAACGGCGTGAAGTACTACAACCCAATGATGATCTTCCCTGCTATCCACTATACAATGGGTGGTATCTGGGTTGACTACGAGTTGATGACCACTATCCCTGGTCTCTTCGCTATTGGTGAGTGTAACTTCTCTGACCACGGTGCTAACCGTCTTGGTGCATCTGCTTTGATGCAGGGTTTGGCTGACGGTTACTTCGTATTGCCATACACTATCCAGAACTACTTGGCCGACCAGGCATTGTGGCCAAAGCTCTCTACCGATCTCCCAGAGTTCGCAGAGGCAGAGGCAGGTGTTCAGAAGGAAATCGACCGCCTGATGGGTATCCAGGGCAAGCGCTCTGTAGATTCTATCCACAAGGAGTTGGGTCACATCCTTTGGGAGCACGTAGGTATGGGTCGTACCAAGGAAGGTCTTGAGGAAGGCTTGAAGAAGATGAAGGCTCTCCGCGAGGAATTCAACAAGAACCTCTTCATCCCTGGCAAGAAGGAAGGCTTGAACGTAGAGTTGGATAAGGCTATCCACTTGCGTGACTTCATCTTGATGGGCGAGTTGATCGCTTACGATGCATTGCACCGCAATGAGAGCTGTGGTGGTCACTTCCGTGAGGAGTACCAGACAGAGGAAGGCGAGGCTAAGCGTGATGATGAGCACTTCTTCTACGTAGGTTGCTGGGAGTATCAGGGCAATGATACAACTGCTCCAGTGCTCAACAAGGAACCTCTCGAGTATGAGGCAATTAAGGTACAGACAAGAAATTACAAGAATTAAAAAGCGAACAAGACAATGGCAAGAAATATAAGTTTCACAGTTAAGTATTGGAAGCAGGACGGTCCTACAGCACAGGGTCACTTCGATACACATGAGATGAAGAACATCCCAGATGATACTTCATTCCTCGAGATGCTCGACATCTTGAACGAGGAGCTCATCGAGTCAGGTCAGGAGCCTTTCGTCTTCGACCACGACTGCCGCGAGGGTATCTGCGGTATGTGCTCTCTCTATATTAATGGTACACCTCACGGTAAGACTGAGCGTGGTGCTACAACATGTCAGCTCTACATGCGTCGTTTCAACGATGGCGATGTTATCACCGTTGAGCCTTGGCGTTCTGCTGGTTTCCCTATCATCAAGGACTGTATGGTAGACCGTTCAGCATTTGACAAGATCATCCAGGCAGGTGGTTACACCAGCATTCGTACAGGTCAGGCTCAGGATGCCAACGCTATCCTGATTCCTAAGGAGAATGCAGACGAGGCAATGGATTGCGCTACATGTATCGGTTGCGGTGCTTGTGTTGCTGCATGTAAGAATGGTTCTGCTATGCTCTTCGTCAGCTCAAAGGTTAGCCAGCTGGCACTTCTCCCACAGGGTCGTGTAGAGGCTGCTACCCGTGCTAAGAAGATGATTGCACGCATGGATGAGCTCGGATTCGGTAACTGTACAAACACTCGTGCTTGCGAGGCTGTTTGTCCTAAGAACGAGTCTATCGCTAACATCGCCCGCTTGAACCGTGAGTTCTTGAAGGCTAAGTTGGCTGACTAATCCATCGTTTCTTTTGAGACACCGGAATTTTCTCTCTGCATCTTTACGGATGCGAGAGAATTTTCCCAACAACTCTTCACTCTTCACCTTTTGTGTGTAAGTAGTTGAAGGATAGGAAGTTGGGCGGGTGAAGAGTGTTTTTTTACTCTTCACCCGCCCTTCACCTTTTTAGGCTGTTGACAGCTAAGCGGCTCTGCGTTTATACCTTTCCCAAAATCGTAAAAGGTGAAGAGTGGTGAAGAGTGGGTGAAGAGTGCCGAATATCTCTTCACCTATGTAATGTGTTGTGTTTCAGTTCTTTATACTGGAAAGGTGAAGAGTGAAGAGTAGAGTGCGATATTCCTGCCAACCGTGCTTCTCTTGAAATAAGAGAAAGGATGTTTGGCAAACTGTTATACAGGAACAGCCGACTAGCCTCTGTTGCGCTAGTCGGCTGTTTGCCTTTTGCCAGTATGCTGTTTTTCTTCTGCCAGCCTTCTGTTTTTCCTAGTCAGTTGTTCTATCTCCGATAGTTATGTATTTATTTATGCCTGCTGTTAGAATCATATAGCCAGGAAAAAGGGTAGATTATAGCCGAGAGCATCCTGTTTTTGGTGCATCCCGACATAAATTATCAGATATTCTGAGAAATATTTTGTAATCTCATCAGAATATCGTAATTTTGCGGTTATAAAGAATAAGTAGTGTAATGACGAATCACTCAACAGAAATAATGAACCAAGCAACACTCGATTTTATCCGCCAGCATCAGGACGATGATGTTCGCCAGTTGGCTTTCCTCGGCAGCAAGTATCCCGAGGTAGATATGCCTTTCGCTCTCGACCAGATTCGTGGGCGAAAGATGGCTCGTGTGAAACTGCCCCGTTGGGCAAGCATCGATGGCATCATTTATCCCCCTCATATTTCGATGGAGCAATGTTCGTCAGAGCAAACGGCACTTTATAAGGCTGAACTCGCTGCCCGACTGCTCGGTTTGTCTCCTTCATCATCCGAAAACGGAGAAGAAAAGGAGATGGAGAGCGAAAACGCCTCAAATCTTCATCTGTCTGAAATTTGCGAATTTGCGGGCAAAGGGACAGTTGATTCAGAATTCGCCAAAAATGAAGCTACTTGCAAAAAGAAACAGATATTAACAGAATCAAAAGAGAATGTTAATGAAATAAAAGAAGAACCTCATGAAGGAGATTTTTCTGAAGAAACCGGGTTTGTTGACCTGACCGGCGGTTTCGGAGTAGACTTCTCTTACATCGCTTCCCGATTGGGCGTGAAGTCGATGTATGTGGAGCGTCAGACTCATCTCTGTGAAGCAGCGAAGGAAAACTTCGGGCGGTTGGGCTTGAAGAACGCCATCGTGAAGAATGGAGACGGAATAGAGGTTCTGCATTCTTTTGCTTCAAAGAATGAGGCTGCTGCATCAGATTCTTTAGGCATAACTGAAGACCAGTCTCAGTCATTACTTAAGACCAACCTTGGTCTTAAGCTGATCTTCATCGATCCTGCCCGTAGAGACGATGCGGGCAACAAGGTAGTATCCTTGAAAGATTGTACGCCCGATGTAACCCTTTTGCAGGAAGAAATGCTTTCGAAGGCAGATTACGTCATCATCAAACTCTCTCCGATGCTCGATTGGCACCGTGCGGTAAGCGAATTAAACTGCGTACAAGAGGTTCATATCATCTCCGTGAATAATGAGTGCAAGGAACTCCTTTTAGTGCTCTCTGCGCGAAATATGGGCGAAATGGAGGCTTCATCGGCAGATGGAGCAGCTGGAGAAGTAAAACATGCCGGGAATCTCCGTATTTATTGTGTCAATGATGCCCAGTCCTTCGTCTGCGACGAGTTGGATATGGAGTCTTCTCCGGTGAAGATGGCCCCATCTACGCTTGAAGAGATGCAGTATCTTTACGAGCCGAATGCGTCGTTGATGAAAGCCGGCTGTTTCGGTGTTCTTTCCGAGCGATATGATGCAAGGATGCTTTCCAAGAACAGCCATCTTTTCGTGAGCCAGGCACCTATCGAAGCATTCCCAGGTAGAAGTTTCCGCATCATCGCCATCTCTTCTTTCAACAAAAAGGAGTTGAAGCGTCATCTGTCAGGAATCACCAAGGCGAACATCGCTACCCGCAACTTCCCCCTCTCCGTAGCGGAATTGCGCAAGCGATTGAAGCTGAAGGATGGTGGCGAAACCTATATCTTCGCCACCACATTGAGCGACGAAAGCCATGTGCTAGTAATAACGGAGAAAGCTTAGAAAACTTACGCTTTCACAGAGCAAGGAGTTGCTGTGCTTAGTGGAGTTTTGAAGTCTCCGACTGCTGTTGAAGCAAACATCCGCATCATGCGAGCATTCGTATCTATGCGCCATTTTATGGTGAACAATGTGGCGTTTTATCTCTTTAATGAAAAAGTTCCAAGTGGGAGAAATGCCACTTGGAACTTGACGTATTATTTTCTTTTTCCCTTGAAGAACTTCTCGAAGAAGTCCATTTGCTTTTGATTTTGAACAGGACCCAAATGCAGTCCTTCCTTCATAATCATCACCGTTGGTTTACCTTCCTGGTAGGTAGTCCAGAAAGGAAGGCTTTTCCCATTTGGATTGCCAGTCTTGGTAAAGTTAATCCAATAGCGTGACATGATTTGTTCCATGTGCTGCTCCGTCTCGGTCATCTTTCCTGAGCCAAACTTATAGCCATAGATGAATGGCATCTCTGCCACATGGCTGGCTCCTCCTTTGCGGCTTTTCACGATGGTGTTCTCTGAGTCTTGGTCAAAGTAATACATATACACCTTGCCCTTGCCGGTCTTGCTCTGCAGGTTAGCCCAGGCATATGTTCCCCATGCAAAGGAGCCATCACGGAAAATGTCGGATTGGGCGAAGTAGGTTTCTTCCTCTGTCTTGGCAGGATAGAGACTGAGAACCTGGTCTGCCCAACTTCCATATATCTCATGGATTCTTTTCTCATAGTCACTTACACTGACAGGGCGGCTAAACATACTTCCTTCGTCGCTGTTGGTTCCTATGATGACATTTACATCATTGTAGTTTCCCTTTTCATAGAGCTTATACTGGTCATCGGTGATGGAGTAGCCGTCAACGTTCGGCCAAAAGGCCTCAAAGTCGGTATTCTTCACGATGTCCATAGCCGGAACTTTTCTTAGCTGCTTCAAGTTCTTAGCCTTGAGTTTCTTTTGAAGGAGAAGTCCACCTGCTTCTGCCGCTTTGGTGGTGAGCATGGCTGTGTTACCATTTCTGCTTTCACCCACAGGCCAGAAGGAGCTACCACTTTCGCTGATGGCTCCTCGGAAGAGACCCTTGGCAAGGGGAGAGGCGCATAGTATACTTACCGAGATACCACCGGCAGATTCTCCTGCAATTGTAATCTTGTCTGGGTCTCCACCGAAGGCAGCGATATTGTCGTGAATCCATTTTAAGGCCATCACTTGATCAAGGATACCATAGTTACCAGATATGTTCTTGCCTGATTCCTTACTCAGCTTTGGATGTGCCATGAATCCCAAGGCTCCCAAGCGGTATTCTATACTGCAATAGATGATGCCTTCCTTGACAAAGCTTTCCTGAGTTCCACTGTAGGAGCCAGTAAGAAAGGCTCCTCCATGAATCATCACAAATACAGGGAGTTTGTCATTCTTGCTCTTGGCTGGCGTTTCCACACTGAGGTATAGGCAGTCCTCGCTCATGCCCAGCTCTCCACCATTTTGGTTAGGGTCGATGGGCTGTGGTGGACGGTCTCCCCATTTATCTGCTTTGAATACTCCCTTCCAAGACTTCTTGCTCACTGGGGCTTTCCATCTGAGGTTGCCCACTGGTGCTTCAGCGTATGGGATTCCCTTGTATAGGGCGAATCCTTCATGTTCCACACCTTCAATTTCTCCTTGCTCCACTGTTGTTCTTAGCAGTTGGGCGTTAGCTGCCGATAGGCAAAAGAGTGTCAGGGCGGCTGTCAGTAGATGTCTTTTCAATCTCATTTCTGGTTATTCTATTAATTCCGCAACACTATTATTAATTAAACGTTTTAAGAACCTGAGCAGTAGAAAGTTACTCCGGATTTTGCCATGTCAGAATTTTCACTTATCTTAGTGTTGCGAAAAGAAAACAAGCAAAACTCTGATATGACATGGCAAAGATACAAATTAAATCTGAGAAACTCACTCCTTTAGGAGGAATATTTTCGGGTCATGGAGCAATTTGACTCCATATTGTCTTCTGTAATCGACTCCACCCTCAGAATTTCACTACTCATTTGATGAACCATCTCTCGTTTCATCCGACACTTCGCACTTCTCGCCAGTGTTGGAGAGAATAGATGATCGAGCTTTTTCTTATTGTGATTCCTTGGAGAATGTTAGTTTTCCGCCAGTGCTTAAAATTATCAGGTAAAGATATTCCGCCAAAACCACCACTAAATGGGTGATATAGGCTAGTTTGGGGGCTGTAATTAAATTTTAACCCCTAAAAAACTGCAAAAAAAGTAGCAATATTTGGTAATTTGCCAAAATATTGCTACTTTTGCATTTATAATATTGCAAACTAGTTTGAAAATCATGTCATTAATAGAAATTAAAAAGGTCGAAACAAAGAAGGACTTGAAGACGTTCATCGACTTCCATTACGACCTCTACGAAGGCAACGAATATGATGTGCCTAATCTTTTCAGCGACGACATGAATACTCTGAGCAAGGACAAGAACGCAGCGTTCGAGTTCTGCGAGGCAGAGTATTTTCTTGCCTATAAGGACGGCAAGCTGGCAGGTCGCGTCGCTGCCATTATCAATCATAAGGCAAACAACAAATGGGGCAGGAAATCGGTCCGTTTCGGCTGGATTGATTTCATTGACGACCGCGAGGTTTCCAAGGCTCTTCTCGATGCTGTAGAGAAATACGGTAAGGAGAAGGGAATGGAAGACATTGTTGGCCCGCTGGGTTTTACCGATATGGATCCGGAAGGCATGCTTACCTGGGGCTTTGACCAGCTAGGCACCATGCCTACCATTTATAATTATTCATATTATCCGGAGCACATCGAGGCTCTGGAGGGTTTTACCGTAGATAATAAATATGTAGAGTATAAACTGATGGTGCCAGATACTATTCCGGAGAAATATTCCAAGATAGCGGCGATGATAGAGAAAAGATACAATCTCCATGTCCGCAAACTTACCCGTAAGGATATTTATCAGGGCGGATACGGACAGAAGATTTTCGATCTCATCAATGATACATACAAGCATCTCTATGGTTATTCCGAACTTTCACAGAAACAGATAGACCAGTACATCAAGATGTATCTGTCTTTGCTCGACCTGAACTTTGTAACAGCCATAGAAGACTGGACTACCGAGGATCATAAGATGATAGGTATCGGTATTACGATGCCTTCCCTTTCCAGAGCCCTGCAGAAGTGTCATAAGGGCAGGCTGCTTCCTTTTGGCTGGTGGCATCTGCTGCGCGCCATCAAGTTCCATAAAACCAAGATTGTCGACCTTCTGCTCATCGGAATCCAGCCGGAATACCGTGCAAAGGGTGCCAATGCGCTGCTCTTTGCCGACCTGATTCCTATCTATCAGAAGTATGGAATCGAGTGGGGAGAAACGCAGGTAGAAATGGAAGAAAATGCTGCCGTGCAGGGACAATGGGGCGTCTTGGATCCAATCCTTCACAAGCGCCGCAACTGCTATATTAAGAGTATCAAGTAAATAGCAATTGTTGTGTTGGCAATTATCTGATAAACAGAATATTGCAACATCATTTGCTATATTATAAGAAAATAAATAAGAAATACTAAGGAGGAAAACATGTCTGAAGATAAAAACTTAGGTAACAGCGAATTGAATGCCGCTGATGAGCTTACCAATGCCCCTCAGGAGCAGCAGCCGGTAGAATATACCGATGATAACATCCGCCACTTGAGCGATATGGAGCATGTGCGTACCCGTCCGGGTATGTACATCGGCCGTCTGGGAGATGGAAATCTGCCGGAAGATGGTATTTATGTGCTCTTGAAGGAGGTGGTAGACAACTCTATCGATGAATTCAAAATGGGTGCAGGCGCCCGTCTGGAAATCGATATCGAGGACAATCTGCGTGTCAGCGTGCGCGACTATGGTCGTGGTATTCCTCAGGGCAAGCTCGTTGAGGCTGTAAGTGTGCTGAATACCGGCGGTAAGTACGACAGCAAGGCGTTCAAGAAGAGCGTCGGTCTGAACGGTGTGGGTGTGAAGGCGGTCAATGCCCTCAGTTCCCACTTCGAAGTAAAGTCGTACCGCGACGGAAAGGTGCGCCATCTGAAGTTTGAGAAAGGTATTTTGAAGAGCGACACGATGGAAGATACTGAGGACGAGAACGGTACCTTTATCTTCTTCGAGCCGGATAATACACTCTTCAAGAACTATTCCTTCCACGATGATTTCGTGGAAACGATGCTCCGCAACTATACTTATCTGAACACCGGACTCACCATCATGCACAATGGCCGCCGTATCTTGAGCCGCCATGGTCTGCAGGATTTGCTGAGCGATAATATGACCAACGAAGGTCTCTACGACATCGTCCACATGAAGGGCGAGGACATCGAGATTGCCTTCACCCATACCAACCAGTATGGCGAGGAGTACTATTCCTTCGTCAACGGTCAGCACACCACCCAGGGAGGTACGCATCAGAGTGCCTTCAAGGAGCATATTGCCAAGACTATCAAGGAGTTCTACGGCAAGTATGAGTATGCTGACATCCGAAACGGACTGGTGGCTGCCATTGCCATCAACGTAGAAGAACCGGTCTTCGAGAGTCAGACCAAGATTAAGCTCGGAAGTACTACGATGACGCCGAATGGTGGCGAAACCATCAATAAGTATGTGGGTGATTTCCTGAAGAAGGAAGTAGACAACTATCTCCATATCCACAAGGATGTAGCTGAGATTCTGGAGAATAAAATCAAGGAGAGCGAACGCGAGCGCAAGGCGATGGCGGGCGTTACCAAACTCGCCCGTGAGCGTGCCAAGAAGGCGAATCTCCACAACCGCAAGCTCCGCGACTGCCGCATCCATTTCAGCGACGCCAAGAACGAGCGCAAGGAGGAGAGTTCCATCTTCATCACCGAGGGTGATTCTGCCAGCGGAAGCATCACCAAGAGCCGCGATGTGAATACCCAGGCGGTGTTCTCTCTGCGTGGTAAACCGCTCAACAGCTTTGGTCTTACCAAGAAGGTGGTTTATGAGAACGAGGAGTTCAATCTGCTTCAGGCGGCTCTCGATATAGAGGACGGCTTGGATTCATTGCGTTACAACAAGGTGATTGTGGCTACCGATGCGGATGTCGACGGAATGCACATCCGCCTGCTCATCATTACCTTCTTCCTTCAGTTCTTCCCAGATCTCATCAAGAAGGGCCATGTCTACGTGCTTCAGACTCCATTGTTCCGAGTGCGCAACAAGCGAACCAAGATCAAGAACAAGCAGGCGGTGGCTGATGCGGATGCGAAACTGGGAAGCAAGGAGAAAAAGAGCGATTTCATCACGCATTACTGTTACAGCGATGAGGAACGCCAGCAGGCAATTCGCGATTTGGGCCCTGATCCTGAAATCACCCGATTCAAAGGATTGGGAGAGATTTCGCCTGATGAATTCGCCCATTTCATCGGTCCCGACATGCGGTTGGAGCAGGTTACGCTGCATAAAACCGATCAGGTGCAGAAGCTGCTGGAATATTATATGGGTAAGAACACGATGGAGCGCCAGAACTTCATCATCGAAAATCTGGTGATAGAAGAGGATATTCCGGAGGAAGACTCAGCACCGTTGGATTAAATGAAGTGAAGAGTGAAGAACGAAGTTTAAAAAAATGAAGAAATATCTATTTATTGCGCTCATGGCATTCCTGGCAGTAACTTCTGCCAGTGCCCAGTTGCGTATCAAGATGGGCAAGAACAGCCCGATAGAGAAGTTGGGAAGGGCTGAAATCGCCATTACCAACCTTTATGTGGATAGTGTGGATGAGAATAAGCTCGTAGAGGACGCCATCCGAGGCATGCTCGAAAAGCTCGACCCTCATTCTTCTTACGCTACAGCCAAGGAAACCAAGGCGATGAACGAGCCGCTGAACGGCAGTTTTGATGGCATTGGCGTGCAGTTTAACATGGTAGATGATACGCTGCTCGTTATCCAGCCGGTTACGAACGGACCTTCTGAGAAGGTGGGAATCATTGCCGGCGACCGCATTGTGGCTGTAAACGATACTGCCATTTCGGGCGTGAAGATGAGCAAGGAGGAAATCATGAAGCGCCTTCGTGGTCCTAAGGGAACAACGGTGAATCTTACCATTGTGCGCCGTGGCATCAAGGATAAGCTCATCTTCAAGGTAAAGCGCGATAAAATTCCGGTAACTACGATGGATGCGGCTTATATGATTCGTCCGGGCATCGGATACATCCGATTGGGAAGCTTCGGTCTTACCAGTCATAAAGAGGTAACAATAGCGATGGATTCGCTGAAAAAGAAGGGAATGAAGGACCTTATCTTCGACCTTGAGGATAATGGCGGAGGCTATCTTCAGGCTGCGGCTCAGATTGCCAACGAGTTCCTGCAGAAGGGCGATCTCATCGTTTATACCAGCGGTCGTGCAGCGCCTCGCCAGGAATACAAGGCGCAGGCTAACGGCAGATGGCGCAAGGGCAAGGTGGTGGTGCTCACCAATGAGTTTACCGCTTCTGCCGCCGAGATTGTTTCCGGAGCCATCCAGGATCAGGACCGTGGTGTAGTGGTTGGTCGCAGAACCTTCGGCAAGGGATTGGTGCAGCGTCCGCTGACCTTCGATGATGGCAGTGAGATTCGTCTCACTATCGCCCATTACTATACGCCTAGCGGCAGATGCATCCAGAAGCCATATAAGAAAGGTGACAGATTGGATTATGCGATGGATCTCGACAAGCGTTACAAGCATGGCGAGTTCACCAATCAGGACAGCATCCATCTTTCAGACAGTCTGAAGTATTATACCTTGCGCAAGCATCGTGTAGTTTATGGTGGTGGTGGAATCATGCCAGATTATTTCGTTCCGCTGGATACAACCAAGTATACCAAGATGCACCGTCAGTTGGCAGCCAAGAGTATCGTCATCAACCACAGTCTGAAGTTCATCGATGCGCATCGCAAGGAACTCAAGAGCCAGTATAAGGATTTCGATAAGTTCCTCGCCACCTACGAGGTTCCTTCTTCGCTGATAGAAGGCATTATCGCCGAGGGCAAGAAGGAGAAGATAGAGCCAAAGGATGAGGCTGAATTAATTCAGACGAAGAAATACCTCGCCCTGCAACTGAAAGCCCTTGTAGCACGAGATATCTGGGATATGAGCCAATACTTCCAGGTTTGGAATGAGACAAACGAGATAGTTCAGCGCGCCGTGCAGCTGCTGACTACGGGGAAGTAGATTAAGTGAAGAGTGAAGAACGAAGAGTGAATAATTCAAGTGCTTTGCTCGTGTAACTTTAGAAAAAACGGCTGTTAACTGTTAACCTGTTAACCCCGTGAGGTAATGATATAAGAAAAGGTCGTGAGGTTCAATCAGAAATCTCACGACCTTTTTTGTATTTATCTTTTTCAGAAGTCATTTACTTCTTCTCATGCATGCGATCCCATTTCAGATAGATTCCTGCAAGGATGGTACCGGAAATGCTGTGCCAGGCGCAGCTGATAGCGCAAGGCAATACGGCGAGAGGCTGGGCTGCGAAGAAGTTGCCGGCAAGTACCGTGGCAAGACCGGCGTTCTGCATTCCTACCTCAATACTGATGGTACGCTTCTTGGCTGTATTGAATCCGGCACATTTGCCGGCAAGCCAACCCAGAAGGTAACCTAGCGTATTGTGGCAGAAAACCACGGCGAAAGTCCAGAGGAAGAGCGATAAGCCGCGGGCTACGAGGTCATCATGAACCGTAGAAATCACGCCGCCTACGATGATTGCCAGACACGTAACGCTGATGCCCGGCATCAGACTCTGGATGGTAGGGAAGCAGTCTTTCTTGCCGTAAATATAGTTGAGGGCGCAGCCGATGGCTACAGGAATAATCGTTACGATGAGGATGTTGATGAACATTCCCACAGCATCTACATGGATAATCTCGCCTGCCGTAATCTTCATCAGCAGCGGAGTCATCACCGGTGCAAGAATGGTAGAGGCGCAGGTCATTCCTACGGAGAAAGCTACGTCGCCATGACACAGATAACTCATAATGTTGCTCGAAACGCCGCCCGGACAGCAACCTACCAGCAGGATTCCGAGTGCCAGGGCTGGGTCAAGATGCCACACATGAACCAGGGTGTAAGCCACGCCAGGCATGATGATAAATTGGGCACAGGCTCCGATGAAGACATCCAGCGGGCGTTGGGCCAGAATCTTGAAGTCGTTGGTGGTCAAGGTCAGACCCATAGTGAGCATGATGATGCCGAGAATGACGGTTTGAGTAGTTCCGCGCACCCAGTCGAAGGTATGTGGGAAGAAGAATGTGAACACTGCAACACCTATCACGAAGATAGATGTGTAATTGGCCAGCAGCTTGCTGAGCCCTTGAAATAACTTAAGCATAATTCTATTTCTTTTAAAATCCTGATATTTCTCTCTTATTTATTTCTTTCCTCGCTTTCAATATCGAGTGCAAAAGTACGTCTTTTCTATCGGATAAACAAATTATTCTGCAAGAAAATGATAAATTATAACATTTTTATAGGGTAACGCTTGCAAATCTGCACGAATCTTTTGGGGTTGTGCAAAATCATGGGCAAAATAATTCGGCTTTTCTTCTTTAATTCCGCAACAAATGTGTAACTTTGCACCCATATTATCGATAATAGTCATAGAATGAACGAAGATTTTGATATAAGACAAGAAATGGTTTCGCCTGCCGAAAAGGAATTCGAGAAGGCGCTGCGCCCGCTGAAGTTTTCTGATTTCAGCGGACAGAATGGCGTGGTAGAAAATCTCGAGGTCTTTGTTGAGGCTGCCAAATATCGTGGCGAACCGCTCGACCATACGCTCCTCCACGGTCCGCCGGGATTGGGTAAGACCACGCTGAGCAACATCATCGCCAACGAACTGGGCGTAGGATTCAAGATTACATCGGGTCCTGTGCTTGATAAGCCGGGCGATCTGGCGGGAATCCTTACCTCGCTGGAGCCCAACGATGTGCTCTTTATCGATGAAATCCACCGTCTTTCGCCTGTCGTAGAGGAGTATCTCTATTCGGCGATGGAGGATTACCGCATCGACATCATGATAGATAAGGGTCCTTCGGCTCGCAGCATCCAGATAGACTTGAATCCGTTTACCCTCGTGGGAGCGACAACGAGAAGCGGTTTGCTTACAGCTCCTCTGCGCGCCCGTTTCGGAATCAATCTGCATCTCGAATATTACGACCCGGCTACGCTTCAGAAGATTATCAAGCGAAGTGCGATGCTCCTGAAGGTGCCGATAGAGGATGAGGCGGCAGTGGAAATCTCCCGTCGTTCGCGCGGAACCCCTCGTATCGCCAACTCTCTGCTCAGAAGAGTGCGTGATTTCGCCCAGGTAAAGGGCAACGGAACCATCACTTACGATATTGCCCAGATGGCTCTCAAGGCGCTCAACATCGACCAGTATGGCTTGGATGAGATTGATAATAAGATTCTCACCACCATCATCGACAAGTTCCGTGGTGGTCCGGTAGGCGTAAGCACCATTGCCACGGCAATAGGCGAGGATGGCGGCACCGTAGAGGAGGTTTATGAGCCGTTCCTTATCATGGAGGGTTTCATCAAGCGCACGCCGCGAGGAAGAATGGCAACGCCGCTTGCCTACGAGCATCTCGGCAGAAATCCGTATACAAGCAATATTATGCAGGGAGACTTGTTTGAGTGAAGAACGAAGAGTGAAGAAAAACATGAAGATAGGAATATTTACGGGTACATTCGACCCATTTACGATAGGACATCAGAACATTGCTGAGCGTGCCTTGCCCATGTTTGACAAGCTCGTGATTGCAGTGGCGGTGAGCAAGCTGAAGCACGCCAGCGAGGAAATCTCGAAGCGTGTGGAGGATATTAAGGCTGTTTTTCCGAAGGAATGTTCGGAGTTGGTGGATGCGGAGGATGCATCTAAGGGTTATCGCCTGGAGGTGGTTTCTTACGATGATCTCACCATCGATTTGGCGCATCGCCTGGGAGCCAGGTTCCTGGTTCGCGGCGTCCGTTCTGCCAAGGATTTCGAGTACGAAAGAGAGCAGGCTGACATCAATAAGCAGTTGGGCGGCGTAGAAACCATCCTGCTGTTTTCTGACCCAAGATACAGTAGCATCAGCTCAACGCTGGTTAGGGAATTGAGGTTCTTCGGAAGAGAAGTAGATGAATTTTTACCAAAAATAAAATAAAAATAGGAGGAAGAAGCGTATGATAACATACAATGTAGATGGCGTGAAAATGCCAAAGATCAAGAAGCGTGATACGAGTGCCTGGATTCGCAAGGTAGCTGCCTCTCATGGCCGCAAGGTGGGAGAGATTGGTTATATGTTTGTAGATGACGAGAAGATTCTCGAAGTGAACAATGAGTATCTGGGTCATGATTACTATACCGATGTCATCACCTTCGATTATGATGAGGATGATGTGATTAACGGCGACATCGTGATTTCGCTGGATACGGTCCGCACCAATGCCGAGCAGTTTGGCAAGACCTACGATGATGAGCTTCACCGCGTCATCATCCATGGCATCCTGCACCTCTGCGGCATCAACGACAAGGGTCCGGGAGAGCGTGAAATCATGGAGGAGAACGAGAACAAGGCATTAGCCCTGCTCGAAGGTGCTTCGATATTGAAGAAGTAAAGCCCTTTTATAGTTTGAAGAAGCTAGTTTTCTTCGATTTTACGGTAGAAGTATAAAAAAAACAGCTGTTAACTGTTAACCTGTTAACTTTGTTACAGGTTGGCAGTTGACATAATGATAGGAGATAAGATTATGGCAACAGCAATCAAAGCAATACCAACATTGCATGGTAAAGAAGCAAAAGAGTTTTTGCGCCATGCAGAAGAGGCCGAGCGTAACTTTAAGGGATTCAAAAATATCGAAGAACATCCCTTTTGTGTAATGGCTCGCAGCATTTTGGAAAAGGCAGGTATGAGATAAGAAAGGAGGCATTTATGTTTCTGAGTTCACAATGCTTTTTTAGTGAATTGACAGATGACTTATTATCCACCTGTCAACCATTCTCGTGTGGCAATGAAGATCTGGACGATTTTTTCAAGAATGATGCCACACGCTATGCTTATTATTTGATGGGGAAATCATATTGTTTTCGAAAGAATGATGACCCCACCAAAATCGTTTGTGCCTTTACGGTTTCTAATGATAGCATTCGTATTTATGATTTGCCAAGAAGCCGTAAGGATTATATGAAAAGTCTTACGCATCATGAAAAGCCTCTGCGTAGATACCCTGGTATTCTTATCGGTCGTTTGGGCGTAAACAAGGATTTTTGTGGAAAGGGAATAGGCAGTGAAGTCATTGATTTCATCAAGGGTTGGTTTATGTCTCATGACAACAAGTCTGGCTGCCGTTTTGTGATAGTAGATGCAATCAATGCTCCAGAAGTAATCTCTTTCTATCAAAAAAACGGTTTTCAACCTCTGTTTACCTCTGAAGAACAGGAGTTCTTATATACAGGAGGAAAGAAGGGGCAGCCAATCAAAATGGCAACCAGATTGATGTACTTTGACTTGCTGTGGATGAGACAATAGTAATTTGATAATTATTTTTGATTATGTTTAGATTTAAAGTTATACTTCTTTTATCCTTAATTTTAAGTGTTTGCCCAATTATGAGTCATGCTCAATTAAAAAAGTCTGGCTCAATAGAGAGGGTAAAGGGGTTTACAAATGGTTCTGTCAGTTTGATGAAGTCTACAACAGAGAAAGGGGATGTGTATTCTCTAACGTTACGTAATAATTCAAAATTTCATGATGATGTGAATTTGTTGTTGGGAGATAAGGAAACTGCTGTAAAAAATCTAAAAGACTTTTCTGAAACTTTAAAAACAGCAAAGTCTGGTGAACATTTTGATTTCGAAGTGATGGGACTGACATATACTTTCTCTTATGGTAGCACATTAGGGCAAAAATGTTTTAAGATATGGGCACCTAATAGTGTAAGTTCTGATTATGGTAGGTTGTTTAAGGCAACAATAGATGATATTATCAAATATTTTTCAAACAATGGGGAATAAAGAGTGGATTGCTTTTGCAAATGAGAAAAAATGTAATCACGCAAAGAGCTTGATAAAGAGTGGATTTATAAGTTGGGTAAATACAGCTAATTTTGAAGTAGGAGATATAGTATATTTGTTTATGTCAAATACTAGAAACGTTAGATTTAAAACTCAAGTTGTTGCCGATAATTGTAAGCGTGAGGATTCTGAATATTGGCTTGAGCAAGCTCCTGCGGATATTACTTTTAGATTAAAGTTGGTTGCAGAATATTCTGGAGACCAATTGAATGAAAGTGTTTTGATTAAGCATGGTTTTAAGGGTGGTAGATCACTTCAAACTCCAAGCTATAAGAATGAAAATTTGATGGATTATATAAAGTCAATCTTTTAAAAGTAAAAGGGAGAAACTAACAGGTGTCTGTTGGATTCTCCCTTTTTGTTTCTTATTCTATCGCCTTGATTCTCTCCCTACATTCTTTCAGAATCCCAGTTAGTTCCTCCACGGTCGTGGCTCTCAGCATGGCGATTCTCGTCTGGCGAAAATCGGGAATGCCCTTGAAGATAGGGGAGGCGGCAAGGTGGCGACGGGTGTGGAGAATGCCTCTGTACTCGTCGATGCGCTCCACGTTGATACGGAGCTGCTCCTCCAGGAGGTCGATTTTCTCATCTACGGTGAGTGGGGCAGCACCCGTATTATCCAGGTAATCACGTATTTCCTTGAAAATCCATGGTCTTCCGAAGGTGGCGCGGCCAATCATCACCGCATCTACGCCGTATCTTTCGAAGGCAAGCTTGGCTTCCTCCGGGGTCGTAATGTCGCCGTTGCCGATGATAGGAATATGGATGCGGGGATTGTTCTTCACCTCACCTATGAGGCTCCAGTCAGCTTCTCCGGTGTACATCTGGCTTCGGGTTCTGCCGTGGATGGTGAGCGCCTGGATTCCGCAATCCTGTAGCTGCTCGGCAAGGTCGGTGATGATGAGGTTTTCGCAATCCCATCCCAATCGGGTTTTCACGGTTACGGGCACGTTCACCGCCTTTACCACTTCTCTTGTAATATCCAGCATCAATGGGATATTTCGGAGCATTCCGGCTCCGGCACCCTTTCCGGCAACCTTCTTCACCGGGCAGCCGAAGTTAATATCAATTACATCCGGCTTAGCCTGTTCTACGATTTTTGCAGCTTCCACCATATCCTCGGTGGTGCGACCATAAATCTGAATGCCTACAGGGCGCTCCTCATCGCTTATCGTAAGCTTGCTGACAGTACTCTTGATGCTTCTCACCAAGGCTTCCGCCGATACGAACTCAGTATAAACCATGGCGGCTCCGAATCGCTTGCAGAGCATGCGAAAGCCAATATCCGTTACGTCTTCCATCGGAGCGAGGAAGAGGGGCTGAGGCCCAAATTCTATATTACCTATTTTCATGAGTTTTCGAGTGAATCTTCTTATTCTTATGATATGATATTTTCTTGTTTCTTATTTTTGCGGTGCAAAGTTACTGCTTTTTTCTGAAAATAAAGAAAATACTACTTCAAAAGATGATACATTCCCCCTGCAAAGGTCTTGATGACGCCCTTCATCTCCAGCGTGAAGAGGAGGGAGGTGAGGCGAGAAATGTCGATATTCGTCTTTACGGAGATGAGATTCACTTGCAGGTCGTTGGTCTTGGAGAGGACTTCTACGACGAGTTGCTCCTCGGGCGATAATTCGGGAAAGAGGCTGCGCTCGATGCCTTGCTGCTTAGCTCGCATCAGGGTGGTGTCATCCTGCCAGCGCATGTCCTTCACAAAGTCCTCGGCACTGGTGATGAGCGTGGCGCCGTTGTTGCGGATGAGGTTGTTGCAGCCCTCGCTGTAGTGGTCGCCTATCCTGCCCGGGAAGGTGAAGACGTCCCTGCCGTAGGATTGCGAAATATCGCAGGTGATGAGGCCGCCGCCATGAGCTGCGCTCTCTATCAGGATGCAGGCATCCGACATTCCCGCTACGATGCGGTTGCGGCGCACGAAGTTTATCTTATCAGCGTTTGTACGGGTAAGAAATTCGGTGAGCAGTCCGCCCTGTTCTATCATTCTTGCCGCCGTTTCCCGGTGCTGACGGGGATAGAGGTCATCGAGACCGTGAGCCAGCACGCCTATGGTTTCGTAGCCGCTGGCGAGTGCCTGGCGGTGCGCCACGATATCCACTCCGTAGGCAAGTCCGCTCATGATGAGCACGTTGGGCGAGAGCTGCTTCAGGTCGGTGATGAAGCGGCGGATGAGGTCTTCGCCGTAAGGTGTGCAGTGGCGGGTTCCCACGATGTTGATGACGCGCTGCTGGTTGAGGTTGGCGTTGCCTTTATAGAAGAGGATGAGAGGTGCGTCATCGCAATCTTTGAGGCGTTGCGGATAGCGGTCGTCGTTCATCGGAATGGGTTCTATTCCGTAGCGTATGTCGTACTCCAGTTCTTCCTCAGCGCGTTTTCGGGCTTCTTCGCAGTTCTGGATAGCGCTCACGAGTTTATCCGAGGCATCGGGGAGGATGTCTCTGAGGTTGTTCTTATGCTCCAGGATGAGCGTAGCGGAGCCTACCTTTCTGTATAGCTCCAGCATTCCTGCCAGGCTGAAGTAATTGAGCCTTGTCAGGAGAATGGTGTTCAGTATTTCCTGTTGGTCTGCCATAATCTTTGTCTTTTATCTCTTCAAGTATTCGTAACCTATCCTGCACCTCAGGCATTCCTTCCTGTCGCAGTATTCCTTCTTCAGTTGTATGAGCGCCTGGCTGTCCCCGGCGTTCTCTACCGGCAGGCCGCATTCCTTCCACATCCTTACTATGTGGTTATTTTCCGCCTTCAGCTCCTCCAGGAAGTCGAAGGCGCGGTCGCAGTATTTCTCCTCGCCTCGGTGCCTGCCGTAGGCAAAGAGGATGGGAACCACGGTGTTGATGATGAGCAGATTGAGCGAGAAAGGGGAGAGATGCTTCTCGTTCCGGATGCTCGTGCTGCCGAAGGTATAATGGGTTTCCCAATACTCCGTAACGCTGGTTGAGAGCACCTGCTTCGCCTCCTTCACCGTGCTTGCCCCGAGCAGCTGGCTCAGTCCCGCACGGCGGTTATAATAAAGATTGGCTAACTGCGAGATGCGGATGTGAGGGAAGTTCTGCGGACGCAGGCGCAGGAAGCGCCACTGCTTGTAATCCATTGGCTGCAGCGAGAATTTATGCGAGAGATAGAGATATTCGTTCCTCAACCGGGAGAAATATCCGTCGTTCAGCGCGTCTTTCTGATATCTTTCGGGAATGGTGTTCAGTTCCAGCAGTCCGGCTTGCCCCAGAAAGATGGCTTCTATCTGGAAGAGGTCGTCGCGGTGATGGTCTACGGCTCTCAGCGGCAGATGGTAAGCCCACTGCTCGAAGGCGTCGCCGTTGATTCCGAACCCGTAGTTGCGCGCCAGGGTCACGAAGTAGGCGTTTTCCCAATCGCCGTTACATTGCTTCACGCGCGCCTCTATCGCATCGGTTTTCTGCGATAAGCGCTCGGTTTGCAGGGCGCTCATCCAACTGTGCACGGTGAGGCGGGTGAGCGATGGGATAATCTGGTAGCAGGGAGGATACTGGTCGATGCTCAGCAGCTCCTGATAATGTTTCGATACGTTTTCGGGGATGTCGAGCTGCAACTGCACGAGGGGCTCGCCTTTCGAGTTCTTTGCTTCTACATCGATGGTTCCGCAAACGTGCAGGATAACGTTGTCGTAGCGTTCATCCTTATCATGTCCGTGCACATACCAGTCGCTTGCCTTGTCATGAATCTCCACGTTTCCCACCCATAGGGTTCCGTTGAGTTTGATTTTGGCATTGAAGAAATCGGGCCCTGCATTGCGGTTGTGCAGTCCGGGGTCAATTACTTCCACAGCCTGGTGCCAGGTGGTGGTGAGTGGAGAGAGTGGGAAGAGCTTGTGCTTCCACACGTAGTGAAGGAGTTGCTCCATAATTGTTCGGCTTTATTAGGGTTATAAGATTGCCTCTTTCGGAACGCAAGTTCTAATGCTTGACCTTGGCGGATGCAAGTTCTTCGCTCGTGTGCGGAAGGGGGGTATTGAAAAATCAGCTGTTAACTGTTAACCTGTTAACCTTGGGATGAGAAATATTTCTCGAATGCCTTATCGTAGTCCTCGCTGTTGCCCAGCTTTCCGTTGATGAGGCAGACGAGTTCTACGGTTGCCTTGAGGCAGAGTTTCTCGTCCTTGGCACGGAAGATGTCCTGATGGAAAACATATCTCACGCCCTGTTTCTCCAGCCACAGACGCGAGAAGAATTCATCATCGCATTGCAGCGGAACCTTGTACTGCAGGTTCATTCTCGCCACCACAGCATCCACGCCTTTGTTGTGCATTTCGGCAAAGCTGAGGCCGCATTCCTTCAGAAAGAGATGGCGGGTATGTTCCATGTAGTGCAGATAGTTGGCATTGTTCACGATGCCCTCAATATCGCACTCATAATCTCTTACTTCCATCTTCGTCTCAAAAATATATCTGCTCATAATTATCTCTTTTTTAGTTACTAAATGAGGCTAAAAGCCTTAAATCACTGCAAAAATAACCAAAATTTTCTATTTATTATTATAATAACAAGGATTTTTCAAGGTTTTTCGAAGAAAAATGTGTATTTTTGCATAAAAAAAGCTGCACTCGGCAATTTGAAAGCAAGCTTTCATTGCGCTCATTTGCATTTTTTTTGCCGAATAGAACAAAAAAGTAAGAACAAATAAAAAATAGATAAAGATGAAAATTGCTTTGATCGGCTACGGAAAGATGGGACACATGATCGAGGAGATCGCCCTGCAGCGTGGCCACGAAATCGTTTGTAAGATTGACGTGAATAACCCTCAAGACATCGACAGCCCGGAGTTCTGCTCTGCCGATGTTGCCATTGAGTTTACCAACCCTACTGCCGCCTACGGCAACTATCTGAAGGCTTTCTCTCACAACGTGAAGGTGGTTTCAGGTTCTACAGGTTGGATGAAAGACCATAAGGAAGACGTGGAGAAACTCTGCGCCGACGGTAAGCAGACCCTCTTCTGGGCCTCTAACTTCAGCATCGGTGTGGCTATCTTCTCTGCCGTAAACCGCTATCTGGCTAAAATCATGAATGGTTTCCCACAGTACTCTGTATGCATGCAGGAAACTCATCACGTGCACAAGCTCGATGCGCCATCAGGAACAGCCATCACCCTTGCCGAGGAAATCATCGACAACATCGACCGTAAGAAGGATTGGAAGCGTGGCGTTACTTACTGGACTGAGGATGGTCATCACGATGAGGGCGATGCAAACATCACTGATGAAGACCTGGTCATCAACTGCGTACGCGATGGCGAGGTTCCGGGAATCCACGCCGTGATGTACGACAGCGATGCTGATATGATTACCATCGAGCACAGTGCCCACTCACGCAAGGGCTTCGCCCTGGGAGCCGTTCTCGCAGCTGAGTTCACAGCCAACCATTCCGGCTTGCTCACTACATCAGATTTATTTAAGTTCTAAGCAGAAGTTATGATAGACAAGCAGAAACAAAAACTCAATATGAAGGTACAGTGGGCGAAGTTCGCAGTGGTTCTCGCCCTCTATCTCCTCTTTTTGGTTTGGGTAGAAAGCTGGCTGGGACTCATTGTGGTTCCGTTCATCTTCGATGTTTACATCACCAAGAAGATTCACTGGCAGTGGTGGAAGGATGAGGAAGGTCCTATCCGTTTCATCATGAGCTGGGTAGATGCACTGGTGTTTGCTCTCGTAGCGGTTTATTTCATCAACCTCTTCTTCTTCCAGAACTACGTCATTCCGTCTTCCTCTCTCGAAAAGAGTCTCCTCACGGGCGATTATCTCTTCGTGAGCAAGGTAAGCTACGGTCCTCGCATTCCTGAAACTCCGCTCACCATGCCGCTCACCCAGCACACCATGCCGCTGGTCAACGTGAAGAGCTACATTGAGTGGCCTCACTGGGATTACCGCCGCGTGAAGGGTTTGGGCAACGTAAAGCTCAACGACATCGTGGTGTTCAACTATCCGGCTGGCGATACGCTCGTCAATGAGGAGCGCTATCAGGCGAATGATTACTACCAGATGGTTTACAGCATCGGCGACCAGCTGATGCAGCAGAACGGACAGGAAAAGGATGTGCGCGCGATGAACCCATTGCAGCAGCGCCATTATTTTGAGCAGGTTTATGCTACAGGCCGCAACTATATCAGCAGTATGCCGGGCGAATATGGCGACATCATCAGCCGTCCTACCGACCGCCGCGAGAACTATGTAAAGCGCTGCGTGGGCTTGCCTGGTCAGACCCTGCAGATCAAGAACCGCATCGTTTATCTGAACGGAAAGGCAAACAAGGAGCCTGATAACGTGCAGTATACTTATAAGATGAAGCTCAAGGGCGAGTTCCCAATCGACCTTGCCGATGAGTTGGGAATCACCAACGAAGACTTGCTGATGTATAATCAGAGTGGCGTGATTCCGCTCACCAAGAAGGCTTATCTGGCGCTGAAGGCGAACAGAAACCTCGTAGAGAGCATCTCTATCAATACTGATGCAACCTATGGCGACCTCTATCCGCTCAACGCTTATACCGGCTGGACAAGAGATAATTACGGTCCGGTTTGGATTCCGAAGAAGGGCGAGAGCATCGCTCTTACGCTGAAGAATCTGCCTGTATACGAGCGCTGCATCAAGGTTTACGAGGGCAACGACCTGAAGGTAGACAACGCCGGCCGCATCTTCATCAACGGCAAGCAGGCGAAGAGCTACACCTTTAAGCTCGACTACTACTGGATGATGGGCGACAACCGCCACAACTCAGCCGACAGCCGCTATTGGGGTTTCGTGCCTGAGGACCATATCGTGGGCAAGCCTATCTTCATCTGGTGGAGCCACAGCCCAGATCATCCGGGCTTCTCAGGCATCCGTTGGAACCGCCTCTTCACTTTTGTAGACAATATTAAGTAAGAAAAAAGAAAATAAGAATTGAAGACTGCCGTCAAATTCCTAATAGCATTGGTGTTGTCGCTGCTCCTGGCTTGGGCAGTGCGCACCTATGTTTTCACTATCTTCTCGGTGCCTCAGGGTGGGCTTCCGCCCCAGCTGAAGGCAGGCAACCGGGTGATAGTGAACAGGATTGACTGCGAAAATTTCGGGCGTGGCGATGTGGTTGTATTCACCGATACGGTGGTTTATCAGCCCAAGAACCAGCGCCGTAAGCGCGTCTTCGAGTCTCATTTCATAGGCAGGATAGAGAAGCTTCCGGGCGATACGCTGCGCATCGACACCGTGCAGTTCGTCATCCCAACCGTGTGCTGCAAGCGCTGCGGCTGCAAGGATTGCCGCTTCTATCTTTTGAAGACGCCAACCGGCCAGCAGCTCGTCCATAAGCACCAGATGATAGGCAAAGCCCATAAGCTGTTCTAGCTTCCTCGCGCCTTCGGAAGCTTGTCCCCCGTCTGCCCCCGTTCCGAGCGATTCCATCGCTCGTCCCCCTCTTCATCATTAACCCTTCATAACAAAGCAGAAATTGAAAGCCCTTCTTTCTTCCACATATTTCGGCCCCATCCAGTGGTACCAGAAGCTGAACCGCTACGATGAATGCCTGATAGAGCGCCACGAGAGCTTTATCAAGCAAACCTATCGTAACCGTATGATCATCCCTACCACCAACGGCCCCCTCGCGCTCACCATCCCCACCAATCACGACATCTCCCTGTCGATGAAGGACATCCGCATCTCCGACCACGCCAACTGGCGCCACGTGCATTGGAATGCGCTCCTTTCCGCCTATGGCGAGAGCCCTTTCTTCGAGTATTATCAGGACGACATCCGCCCCTTCTACGAGAAGAAATACGAGTTCCTCTTCGATTTCAACATGGAGACAACCGCGAAGATGATAGAACTCCTCGACATCCGTCCGAAGATAAGCGTCACTGACGAATACGTTTTAAGTGAAGAACGAAAAGTGAAGAGCATAGAAAGTGAAGAACGAAGAGTGAAGAGTGAAGAATTCGATAGCCCTGAGGCGCAAGCCCAATTCAACATTCAACACTCAACATTCAACACTCAGATAAGTGATTTCCGCGATGCAATTCGCCCCAAGAAACCGCTCCCTGACCCCGAATTCGAGTCGAAGCGCTATTACCAGGTTTACGAGCAGAAATACGGTTTTCAACCCAATATGAGCATCCTTGACCTCCTTTTTAATGAAGGCAACGAGGCGATATTCTTCCTATAAGAGAAGAGTATCGCCTTGTTGCTTTTCTTTAGTTAACAAAACTTACTCATAGCTTTCTGCCCCGAAGCTCATAGTTTCCCGCTCTAAAAAGCCCTTTTTTCTGCATCGCGATGCATTCCCCGTTCCGTCGCGACGCAACATTTCTTCCCTCGTGATGCATCATTTATGCCCTCTTTCAGCCATCATTTAAGCCTCGTATCAGTCATCATTTATGCCTCGTTCCAGTCTTAATATAAGCCCGTAAAACGGGCTGTAGCAGCGCGTTTGAGTTTTTTTCTGCCAAGGCTCAGCCAGCCATCTTTAGCAGGCATCGGGAGAGAGCGCATTTCTGATGAAAGAGGAGCGTTCTGAGAGCAAAAGGTTAACAGGTTAACAGTTAACACCCCAAAAATGCATACTTCCATCCACACACTTATATAAAATAAGTATATATATATTATTATATAATAAGGTACGCGAGGGGGACCATGCAAAAAACGGCTGTTAACTGTTAACCCTGTTAACCCCCTCGGCTTCACCGTCCCCTCTTTTAGGAAATTTAAACAAGAATGCTTGGTGGTTTCACCGAAAAACCTTACTTTTGTAACCTGACTGCAAACAAACGTAAAAACAATAATAACAACATAAAATGAAGAATCTCACATTCCATATCGTAGGACTCACCCATAATGACGTGAAAGGCCATGAGGTAGAGTATGCTAAAGAAGCAGAGGGAAGAACCATCTGCCTCGTGCCCGATGACGCCAACACCTTCGACATGCTGGCGGTGAAAGCTTATGACAAACAGCAGCTCATAGGCTATGTTTCAGCCCTGGAAGGCGAGGACGTACGCGCCCTCATCATCGCCCGCAAGGAGCGGAACCTGCGGGCGATAGAGGATTTCATCGTATGGAGCGTGAAGTATGATCTGTGGTGCAAGATGCGTTTCTTCGGCAATCAGATGCAGGAGGCGATAGATGCAGACAGCCGCTCTGTATGTCATACTCCCGGTGTGAGCAATCTTCTTCTCTACGTTCATGACACCTTTGACAAGACTGAGATTCAGAACATCTGTCAGGTTCATGGCACCAAGACGAAGCTTGCCATCCTGCTGTGCAACTGGAAGAAGCGTGGCTTCATCATGAAGAACGAGGACGGCACCTTCACCAAGACCGCCCGTTTCATCGCCAAGTACGGGCACTACGGAACGCCAGGAATGGCTGCGTAGAATAGATTAGGCACGGATTATGCGGATTACACGGATTCGTGTAATTCGTGCCTGATTTTGTAATGAGAATGTAAATGTCCTTGACCTTAATCAAGAAAAAAGGGCTTTTTGAAACATTTCTCCTAAAATATTTGTGTGCGCACACAAAAAGTTGTACCTTTGCACCAGAAAAAGAAAAAAGGATAAAAGATTGATTCAGTAAGGATAACTTATGAAATCGATTCGAGACAAGTTTGAGGCCGGTTCGGAACCAGGTTCTGAGATTCGGACGAAGACTTCTGGAAAATCTCGAAGAGACTGATTAAGAGGTTAAAAGAAAGGAAAAAGATTATGGCAATGTTCGGGATAATGACAGTAGCAGTAGTAGCATTCGCAGTAGTTGCTTGCGCAGGTATGAACCTCGGAATGAACTGCGGCAAATAAGCTACGAAGCTAAGAGAGCATAGAAATCCTCCTTCGGGAGGTAAGAAATAAAGAGAGTTAAGATTTTGTTAGGTAAAACAACAAGATTGTATATTTAAGATAACAAATTTAAGAAAGGAAAAGATTATGTTAGTATTAGGAATGATTATCGCAGTAGTTGTTGCATGTGTAGCTGAAGTTGGTGCTATTAACAACAAGTTGGCTTAATCGGAGATTAGCCATGCGAAGGGCTCCAAAAGAGCCGAGATTAAAAAATGGCTGGCAGCAATGCACAGCTGAGTAACAGTAGGGAGCCAAAGGGGCTTCCGAAACCAAAGAGGAGAGTAAAAACTCCTTTTCATTTGAAATTCATACTGTCCCCTGAGAGTTTTCGTGATAAATTCTGATTGGGGATTTCATATATAGATTGTTAAAAATTCGTTTTAGGTTTTATAGATTTTCATTTTAGGTTTTTAGGTTTAAGTTTTTAGGTTAATTGTTAGTTGTTTTTAAGAAAAAAGCAGTTTTAATTCATTAAATTACGAAGGCAACAACGAGGGAAGTCGCATGACGACCCAAGTTGTTGCCTTCTTTGTTTCTTATTACTTGAGCTATTTGTCTGAAAATCAACATTATCTGAAAATCAGCGTGGTGAGCCTGTCTTTATCAAACAACTCCTGAGCCACGGCCTGTATCTGTTCGGCAGTAATCTCATCCACCTGCTCGTAGAGTCGGTCTACATTCTTCTCCCAGCCATAGTGAAGGAAGCTCTTGCCGAAGTCGAGGGCAAAGTTCTCGCGGTTGTCGCAAGCCACGCCTACCTGTCCCTTTATCTGCTTCTTGGCGGCCTTGAGCTGCGCCTCGCTCAGCGGTTTCTGCATGAACTTATCCAGTTCCTTGCGAACCAGGCGGAGGCAGCGCTTCACGTCGTGCTCATCGCAGCCGAAATAAATGCTCCAAATGCCCGTATCGCCATAAGCCACCATCGTACTCTCTACGGTGTAAACCAGTCCGTTGTGCTCGCGCAGGGCTAGGTTCAGCTTGGCGTTCATTCCCGGTCCGCCCAGCATATTGTTGAGCAGATAGAGCGGCATTCTGCGGCTGTCGTTCACATCGTAGGCGCGGGTTCCAATCATCACATGAGCCTGATGCGTATTCTTCTGCATCACAATCGTCTGCCCCTCGAAGGAGTGTTGAGTGTTGAATGTTGAGTGTTGAATGTTGAATTGGGCTTGCGCCTCTGGACTATTGAATTGGCTTTCCCTTCGGTCGCCGAACGTTGTTTCTTCACTCTTCACTCTTCGTTCTTCACTTAAAAAGCTCTTCTTCAAGAGTCTTACCAGCTTCTTGAAGTCAATGTCTCCGTAAGCGAAGAATATCGCATTATCCGGCCGGTAAAGCTTTCTTGTAAAGCGCAGCGCATCTTCTGTCTTGAACGAGCGAACCTGCTCGGCTGTGCCCAGAATATTGTGGCCCAGCGGCGAACCCTTGAAGATGATATTTTCGAATTCATCATAAATCAGTTCGGCAGGAGAATCGTTGTAACTCTCTATCTCATCGCAGATTACCTCTACCTCCTTGTCGATTTCCGCTTGCGGATAAACCGAATGGAAAACGATGTCGGTGAGCAGATCTACGGCTCTTGCGATGTGCTCCTTGAGGATGGCGGAGTAATAAACCGTGCCCTCCTTGTTGGTGTAGGCATTCAGGTCGCCTCCCACGCTCTCCAGAGAGTTGAGAATGTGCCACGCCTTGCGGCGCTCTGTGCCCTTGAAAGTAACGTGCTCGCAGAAGTGGGCAAGTCCTTCTTCGCCCGGCTCCTCGTTTCGGGTGCCGGCGTTAATCTGGTAACCGCAATACACCACCTTGCTGTCTGAAGGCAGGTGGATGATGCGGAGTCCATTATCGAGTGTATAAGTATTGTATTTCATTTCAAGGTGCAAAGTTACACTGAAAATGTAATTTATCCAAAAAAATAGTCATTTATTTTGCATTATCGCCAAAAAGACTTATCTTTGCTCCCAAAAAATAAATATAGACATCAAAAAACAATGCGCAAAGTAATAGGAATAGGAGAAACCGTGCTTGACATCATCTTCAAGGGCGGCAAGCCGATAGAGGCTGTACCGGGTGGCTCATCATTCAATGCAGTCATCTCGTTGGGGCGTGCGGGCGTAAATGCTTCGTTTATCAGCGAGGCGGGCAACGACCGCATAGGAGAGTATGTGATTCAGTTTTTGAGAGATAATGGAGTGAATGCTGACAATGTGAGCATCTTCCCGGAATCGAAGTCGCCGCTCTCGCTGGCTTTCCTCGACGAGAACAACAATGCCGACTACATCTTCTATAAAGATCATCCTCACGACCAGCTGGAGTTTGCCACACCGGAAATCAATCCTGGCGACATCGTGCTCTTCGGTTCGTTCTTCGCCCTGAATCCTGTGGTCCGTCCTCAGGTTGCCGGCTTCCTGGAGTATGCGAAGGAGCACGGCGCCATTCTTTATTACGACATCAACTTCCGTGCTTCTCATCAGAACGAAATCATGAAGATTACGCCTAATCTGATAGAGAACCTGGAGATGGCTGATTTCGTACGCGGAAGCCACGAGGACTTCGGAATCCTCTACAAGAAACCGGAGGCTGATAAGGTTTATAATGCCGAAATCAGTTTCTACTGCAAGAAGTTTATCTGCACCCAGGGTGCTGAGCCTGTAGAGGTTCGTGCCGAGAACGGCTTTGCCAAGAGTTATCCTTCGGAGAAGATGAAGCCGGTGAGCACCATCGGAGCCGGCGATAATTTCAATGCCGGTTTCGTGTTCGGATTAATCAAAGATGGAATCACCCGCGAGGACATCGACCGCGGATTGTCTGAGGCGCAATGGGACAGTCTCCTTGTTTCGGCTCAGGAATTCTCCACCGAATGCTGCAAGGACATCTACAATTATGTTTCCAAGGAATTCGGAGAAGCAAAGAAGAAGGAATTATAAAAATATAAAAGATATGACAGAAATTACAAACAAAATTTATTACGTAGGCGTTAACGACCGCAATAAGCATCGTTTTGAGGGCCTCTGGCCTTTGCCTAACGGAGTGAGCTACAACTCTTATATCATTGACGATGAGAAGGTAGCGCTGGTAGATACTGTAGAGGTAGATTTCTTCACCCAGTTCCTCGAGAACATCCACGAGGTGATTGGCGACCGCGAAATCGATTATCTTATCATCAACCATATGGAACCTGACCACAGCGGCTCTATCGCCCTCATCAAGAAATATTACCCTAACATCAAGATTGTGGGCAACAAGAAGACCCTGGGAATGCTGGAAGGCTTCTACGGCGTAACTGATGACGTGGTAGAGGTGAAGAATGGCGGAACCCTTTCATTGGGCAACCACGAGCTGAGTTTCGTTCTCATCCCTATGGTTCACTGGCCAGAAACGATGGTTACCCTGGATGCGAAGAACAAGGTGCTCTTCTCAGGTGATGCGTTCGGTTGCTTCGGTGCGCTGAACGGCGGAATCATCGATACGGAAATCAACTGCGAGACATTCTGGCTGGAGATGGTTCGCTACTACTCAAACATTGTGGGTAAGTATGGAATCCCTGTTCAGAATGCCTTGAAGAAGTTGGCTGGCGTGGAGCTGGATTACATCTGCTCAACCCATGGTCCGGTTTGGCACGAGTATATTGAGAAGGTTATCGGCATGTATGATAAGATGTCGAAGTACGAGACGGAGCCGGGCCTCGTTATCTGCTACGGCACCATGTACGGCAATACCGAGCGCATGGCTGAAATCATCGCCCGTGCGGCAAGCAAGGCTGGCGTGAAGAACATCGTAATGTACAACATCTCGAAGACTCACCACAGCTACATCCTGCGCGACATCTTCCGTTACAAGGGGCTCATCGTGGGTGCTCCAACCTACAATGCCGGTCTTTATCACGAGATGGAGGTTCTCCTCTCCGAGCTTGCCAATAAGGACGTTAAGAACCACCTCCTCGGTTGGTACGGTTCTCATTGCTGGGCAAGCAAGGCTGTGGCTAAGATTCAGGAGTGGAACGAAACCAAGCTCCACTACGAGGCTGTAGGCGAGCCGGTGGATATGAAGCAGGCGATTACTCCAGAGGTAAAGGCGCAGTGCGAGGCTCTGGGTAAGGCGATGGCAGAGAAGCTGCTGGCAGAATAAAAGATTTCTTGTTAGAGATTATTATAAAAGAGCGGAATGGCAGCTGGGGTTAACAGAGTTAACAGTTAACAGTTGTTTTTCCGCTCTTTCTTTTGTTTTTTAAGGAACTAATCGAAAACTATTCATTCTAAATGAAAGATTTCTGAAAAATTATTCATTCAGAATGAAAGATTTTTGTTTTTCTCTTGCTACTTTCAGATATTTTTCTTATTTTTGCCCACGAATCATAAAATAGTAAAGCAATGAAAGAACTGTTGAAACAAATAATATTTGAGCAGCAGGACAACTGCAGGCATCTTATGCAGGATGCCATCCCTCGACACATAGAAGAGGAATGGCTTACCACCTCGGAAATCCTTATCATAACTGGTGTAAGACGATGTGGAAAGTCGGTGTTGCTGCAGCAACTGCGTGATAAGTTGGAGGAGAAAGATTTCTTCTTCAATTTTGACGATGAGCGTCTCGTAAACTTTAAGCTTGAAGATTTTGCAACCTTGCAGGAATGCTTCTTTGAGCTTTTCGGTGAGCAACACACCTATTACTTTGATGAGATTCAAAACATTGCGGGTTGGGAAACCTTTGTCAGACGTCTTTACAATGAAGGCAATAAGGTGGTGGTGACAGGATCCAATGCCCGGATGCTGAGCAAGGAGATGGGCACTCATCTCACAGGGCGTTATATCTCTGTGGAGGTTTATCCTTTCTCTTTTGCCGAATACCTGCAGCTGGAGCATATTGAGCCTTCGCAGAAAGATTTCTATCTGATGGCGAGCCGTTCCAAACTGCTGGGTCATTTCCGTGATTTCTTGGAGAGGGGTGGTTTCCCGAAATATCTTCAGACGGGTTCCGTCAGTTACCTGTCCTCACTTTATGAGAGCATTATCTTCCGGGATGTGATGGCTCGCAATGGTCTTACAAACGACAAGGAAATTAAAGAACTTGCATTTTATCTTGCCAGCAATGCCACCAAGCGTGTTACCTATAACTCGCTGGGAAAGATAGTGGGCATTCGCCATCCCGAAACCATCAAGAACTATCTGGAATATATTCAGCAAACCTACATGATATTCCAGTTATTGAAGTATGCTCCATCGGTAAAGACCCAGATGTTGAGCCCGAAGAAGGTGTATTTTATAGATAATGCCATCATCAGCAGGATGGGTTTCAATGTCACGGATAACAATGGAGTAAAACTGGAGAATGCCGTTTTCATCGAATTGCTGCGAAGGGGTTACGACTTGTTCTACCATGCCGACAAGAAAGAGTGCGACTTTGTGGTGAGAGAAGGTGTAAGGATTACCCAGGCTTACCAGGTTACGGTGAAGATGGATGATGAGAAGACTCGCAAGCGTGAGATAGAGGGCCTGCAAGAGGCGATGGAAATCTATGATTTATCAGAGGGTTACATCATTACGCTAAATGAGAAAGAGGAGCTTACCGTGGATGGGAAGACGGTGCATATAATTCCTGCTTGGGAATGGATGCTGAAGTAAACCGTGTTTTTACTCCCCAAAATTGTGTCTGACACAAAAAAACGTCATAAAATGATGTATTATGAAGTAAAGCTACCTTCTACCGAGAAGTCATTCGGCAGAAGGTAGCTTTACTTTTCTATAGAGGGTTCTATCCCTCGCAGAGCTTAGCCAGCTCTTCCAGGTTATCCGCCACTTCTATCACATCTCGCCAATCGCCACGAATCATGCTTTTCTCTGCCATATCGTCCAAAAGGGCGATGATGGAGTTCCAGAAGCCTTTCATGTTGTAGAGAATCACCATCTTGTGATGGTAGCCGATGGTGTGGGCGGCAGCGATGGTGAAGATTTCATCCAGGGTGCCGACGCCGCCAGGAAGGGCTACGAAGATGTCGCTCTGGGCAAGCATCAGGTCCTTGCGGTCGCTGAGATTATCACACGGAATCTCGATGTCGAGGTCTGGGAAGGTTCTTCCTCCTCGCTCTACAAGCGTAGGAACCACACCGATGGTTCTGCCGCCATTCGCCTTTACTGCCTTGCCGATGCAATCCATCAGACCAGAGTTGCAGCCGCCGAAAACCAGGTCGTGGCCGTTCTCAGCCATCCACTTTCCCATCTCTTCTGTCAACGTGAAGAAGTCGGGGTCGATATTCTTATTTGCTGAACAAAAAACTGCTATTTTCATGTCTTTATCTTCTATTTGATGATGTTTTATCTGTTATTTATTAACGTTTTATCCGTTATTTAGGCAAAGGTACGCAAAAATATCGAGATTATTGGGCTCTTTTTGAGGATAATTTCTTAATTTTGCAAACAATAACTAATCTTATAAACAGGAAGAAAGATTTCTAACAAAACAAGACAAGAGAATGAAAAGGATTATCACATATAGTATTATTGCATTGTTGCAGGCGTCTGTGGCGTTTGCTCAGACCTCTGTGTCGCTTGCACAAACACCTTCGAAGCCAAAGCTTCAGAAGCGGGAGAAGTATGAGTGGCAGGGAGAGATTCCTACCTATGTAGAAACGCTGAAGAAGGAACTGACCTATCCGATGGCTTGGGGCAACAGTCCTATCAGAAACTTCAAGAAGTGGAAGAAGGCAGCAAGGGCGAAGGTGTTTGAATGTATGATGACGCCTCCGAAGGCGGCTGCGGCTTGGGATATGGAAGTTTTGGGCGAGGAGCAGAGAGACGGATATAAGGCGCAGAAAATCGTCTTTAATATCAACGCCTATTCCCGTATTACGGCTTATCTCCTGATTCCGGATGGCAAGGGACCATTCCCAACAGTCAATGCGCTTCATGATCATGGTGCCCATCTCTTTATCGGAAAGGAGAAGATGATTCGCCCTTTCTTTACTCCGGAAGAAAAAGATTCCCCTACGAAGCAGGCACTCTGTCAGGAGATCTTGGATGATGCAGATGCGTGGGCAAAGCAACTTTACGATAATCAGTACGTGGGCGATTATCTGGCGAAACATGGCTACGTAGTCTTTTCGGCAGATGCTCCGATGTGGGGAGAGCGAGGCCGAAAGGAGGGCGTGGATAGAAACAAATACGACCTGATAGCCGGCAACATGATGATGCTGGGTAGAGACCTCTCTGCCTTCATGACTTACGATGATATCGCCAGCACCGAGTTCCTGGCTTCGCTGCCGATGGTGGATGCGAAGCGTATAGGATGCGTGGGCTGTTCGATGGGAGCCTATCGCTCGTGGATACTCTCGGCATTATCGGATAGAATCAAGGCGGGTGCTTCCATCTGCTGGATGATTACCACCGACGCTCAGCTTACCAGACGTTTCGGCAGAAAGGAGAATGGCGGTTTTGCGAATTGCATCCCCGGTCTTCGCCAGTATCTCGATTATCCCCACATCGCCTCCCTCGCCTGTCCGAAACCGATGCTCTTCATCAATGGCACAAAAGACAAGCTCTTCCCGGTGCCTGGCGTAAAGGATGCTTTCAGCGAAATACACAAGGTTTGGAAGAGTCAGGGAGCAGATAATCTGCTGGATACGGAGCTTTGGGAAATCCCTCATTCCTGCGGACTGAAGGCGCAGGAGAAAATGCTGGAGTTTCTGGATAGGAATCTGAAATAGGGGTTAACAGTTAACAGCTGTTTTTCCGCTCTTCCTACGCTATAGTCTATTTTTATGTCTGTTGTGTGCCCTCACACAGCAGAATTTTTATGTTCTTGAAAAATATTAATCGGAAATGATGCAACTTTCCGATTATTTTCATTACCTTTGCACACAGATACCCGTTCGCTCACGCCGAGTTGAGGCTTTTCTTCCTTTTAAGAGGGTAGATGGCTGAGATGAGGACTTGGGAGGGTTGGTGTATCATTACATAATATAGAGCGTTTACTTGGCGCTTTGTTCTAGACTGATTGAAACTTCGCAAACTTCAAGGATTGTCATGAGCAATGCAACGGTAGATGCCCTCGGGATGTGTTTTAGCCACATCCCTTTACTGGTATGGCTTATTGCGACAAGCGATAAGTCTTATATCCGTATAGGGAAAGTGTACACATATCGGCGTGGGCTTCGACGTTGCTCGTTCAACAATCCTGGGCAATGCGAAGGCCTCAATCAGTGGGACGAGTAACGAGGAGATCCCACGCTTTCCGTTTATTTTATTCGCTAACCTTGGGATGATGGGTTGGTAAGGAAAGGAATATAAATGTTTAGATTGCAAATCAGACCTTATCAAGGTACAAACCAGGGTGAGGTGATAGCTTTAGGTAACGCTTCTGAAGCGGAGTTTAAATTTATCGGAGAACTTGATGGGAACAAGGCAATAAAAGGTGCCGTGTTTCAGATTGTGTCCCCAACAGAAAAGTTATTAATTTGGAATGGTGCTGTAAACGACACTGGTTTGGAAAAATTCTTTCAAAAAAGTGGGTTGCAAGATAAACTATTCAGTAAAATACAAGGTACTAAAGTTGATGGGTTAGCAAGAATGATTTCTTCTTCTGATAGATTTGTTTTTACAAATAGTGATGTGGTTTCTGTTGGAGGAGACGTGTTCTCTTTTGAGGGGCTCTTAACAATTCGTGATGATAAAAGAGAAGTTCTGTCAATTACGGGAAGAATGATAGTACAGGGTAATAATGTTTTTGAAGTATCAGAAGTAGAAATTAAAAAAAATAAAGATTAGGCTTATGAAAACAATGACATTGAAAGGATTTTTTTTATGTTTAGTGTTTCTTTTGTGCAACGCTACAATCCATGCCGCTGATGATTTGATAACTCGGCAAATTACAATCAAACTGGATAAGGCAGGTACTTTGCCTGACAAGATTGGAAGTAGTAAGAAGTATAAAATTACGAATCTGAAGATTGTAGGTGAAATTAATGGTACGGATTGGCGTTTGATTCGTGATATGGCAGGGCGTAGTTATAAAGGTAGTAGAACTTCCGGAAAGCTGTCTGTGTTAGATTTGTCTGAGGCGAAGATAGTTAGTGGTGGAGATTGTTATTATGAATATGGTTTTAATTGTTGTACACACAATAATAGTATAGGTAATTGTGCCTTTGTGGGTTGCAGTAGCTTGACAAGTATCACCCTCCCTTCTGGTGTTACCTCGATAGGTGAGCATGCCTTTGATAGTTGCAGTGGCTTGACAAGTATCACCCTCCCTTCTGGTGTTACCTCGATAGGTGGGCATGCCTTTGAGAGTTGCAGTGGCCTGACAAGTATTACCCTCCCTTCTGGTGTCACCTCGATAGGTTCTGAGACCTTTCGTGGTTGCAGTGGCTTGACAAGTATTACACTCCCTTCTGGTGTCACCTCGATAGGCTGGCATGCCTTTTATGAGTGCAATGGCTTGACAAGTGTCACTCTCCCTTCTGGGCTCACCTCTATAGGTGATTATGCCTTTTTTGGTTGCTATGGCTTGACAAGTATCAACCTTCCTTCTGGGCTCACCTCTATAGGTGATTATGCCTTTTGGCAGTGCAGTCGCTTGTATAACTTAACTATCCCTTACAGTGTCACCTCGATAGGTCCTAAAGCTTTTCTTGATTGCGGATTGAGGAATATACATTATCAAATTGATGATGATATAGAAACTTATTTAGCGAAAGGTCATCTTGAAATACCTGTAGACTGTGAAATTGAGTATTATCTGAATGACAAGAAAATGTCATCATCAGTAGTAATACCTTCAACTATTACAAAGTTGGGAAAATATGTATTCCAGAATTGTAGAGATTTGACATCTGTTACAGTTAGTTGGCAATCCCCAATTCCTGTAGGTAACGCTTTCCAGGGAGTAGATGAAAGTAAGTGTACACTATATGTTCCACAGGGCACAAGACAAGACTATTGGCTTTCTGATTCATGGGGCGATTTTGGAGAAATTATAGAATATGACCCTACCGGCATTGATAAGGTTACAACCTCTACCGACGCCAAGGAACTCTCTCGCTATTCCGTAAATGGTCAGCGATTGTCTGCTCCAGCCAAGGGCTTGAACATCGTGAAGTATAGTGATGGTAGTGTGAAGAAAGTTGTTGTTCAATAGTTTCGGCTAGCGAACGCAATATAATGATAGATTCAAGTAATTTTGTAGATGAGTAAGTTAATTAAAAATTTTAGCAAGTATGTGGGATACCATGTTTTTGTTATTTGTGATTTGCTGTGTACGCGTGCACATCAACGTCAATCTTTAAGCGAAAGTTTGCCTTTCCCTCTTTGGATATTCTAGAACACTCAAGGAGGAAAGAATTATTAGATCAATCATCATTGGGAGTGAAGCCTGCTAACTCCCTCTTATCAGATCAGTAGGTAAAGAATTCTTTTGGGCACGAGTAATCGTGCCCTTTTGGGTTTCTAATCTGTCTTATATCTTAACTTTTTGCCTTTAAATCCCCCAAAAGTATGTTTTTTTTCGAGATTTGGGGATTTTGACGACAAAATATTGTATCTTTGCTCTGTTTATTTAACGCACATTAATTTAACGGCTGTTACATTATGAAGTTTTATGATTAGGAAAAGGAGATAGAGATACTGCGCAGGAACTGGGAAAAATCGGCTAAGCATTCCCTTTTCACTGTGATGATAGGCAGAAGGCGTATCGGAAAGACGCTTCTCTTGCTCAAGACTGAGCAAGAGAAGAAGTGTTTTGCTTGTGTCTTTATTCCATTACTCCCGATTATGCAGCTTGGATAATCAAGCGCAGGGATTTTTTTAATTAGTGATTTTGAAATAACTAACTGAGAAAATACTAAAATAAAAAAGAGCAGAAGAACAGCTGGGGTTAACAGAGTTAACAGTTAACAGCTGATTTTCCGCTCTTTCTTCTATAAATTTGTAAAAGTCTACTACGCTAACGGCTTTAAAAATGGGGTTAGCGTAGTAAACTTTTTGAGTGTGCTGAATACGTCTTTACCACAACTCCTTAGGCGACAGGTCTTTATCCTTTCTGCCCATCAAGTAGTAATCGGCAAGGAACTGGAGGTTTGCCTGCGTAATCTTCAAACCTTCTTCCTTTACATACTGGCTCGTAAAGATGTTTGCGTCAGGAATCAGGTTGTTTTCTATCAGTTTGCAGACAATTTCGTAAGGGAATGGGAGACCATTGCCGCTGATAATGCCAAAGCTGTCGGTCTCTGCACGCTCCTGTACATAGTATGGGTTCTCAGGTGATGCGATGCAATGAGCCAGACCGAAACTGATGTTGATGCCTGTATATGGACTTCCGCTTAAGATGATGCCCTTCTCGTATTTCTGAGGGAATCGGATGTCCTTTGGCAACTCGAATTCAATCTCCTTGAGGAATTCCTTCAGCGTCTTCACATCTTCCAGGAAGATAAACTTGTCTCCGTATCCCTTCGCCTTGAGCAGATTGTAGTCGTGAATCGCCTTCTCATGATCCACCTTTTCATATTGCTCTGTAGCCTTCTTTCTGAACTCCTCATCCTCCCAAAGCTTGTGGGTAGGCATGTTCTTGCAAATCTTGCAGAGCCATTCGTAAGAAGTGAGCGCCAGAAGATTGTTTCTGCCGACGATGGTCATTTCCATCTGCACAGAATAAGCGAGCGGTTCGGTGAGACCTTGAGGCGAGTTTGCCATCTGCTGGAGGGTAAACTGCAGGCGCTTCTGGTTGCCCACGTTGAAATAGCAGCCATAATGGAACCACGCCAGGGTGTCGCGACGGTGAATCTCATCCAACTCCTTGTTCTTCTCGATGTCCTCTTCGGTCGTTTCAGCGTTGCCCTCTATCTCAGGCATTTCGCTGAGATAAGTCAGAAGACGCTCGTTTTCCGGAGCCGTTTCGTATTCTCTGTCGAGAATGTTGTAGGCAAGTTTGGCAGCCAGTTCCAGGGTTCCGAAGAGGAAAGGAACGGCTTCCTGTACGAAACTGCTCTGCTGGTAATGGTGCCAGAGCAGGAACTTGACATCAGCGATGTTGATTTCCTCAGGGGCGTAAGCCGGGTCATCTTCGTTGAGCGTACTCTTGATGAATTCGCTTTCTTTCTCATAGAAAGGAATGTAGGTGCCGTAGCGCTGCTTGCATTCTTCCGTGAAAGTCTTCCAAATGCCTGTGCCCGAAATCACATCTTCGAAATAACCGGCAATGCTGAGTGCCAGCTGCTTGGCTTCATCCATATTCTTGAAGTTATGGGTGTAGCACGCCTCGTCAAGAGCGTGGTATATTTCGTTGGCGAGTTCTGTATAATACAGATCAACTTCGTCTGCTTTTTCGTATGGATGCAAAGCAATCCATTCTTGGGTGAAAATAACTTTTTTCATATATTTCAAGTTTTCTTGGTTATCTGTTTGTTGTAACTTTCATGCAAAGGTAATAAAATATTGCAGAAATCTGCAAGAAACTCACATTTTTTTCGTATCTTTGCACCCGAATTTAGGCAATCTTAATAAATGCGTGGGATTGCCGCAAGCGTTTCGGAAGGATTTTGCACCCTAATTCATGGCTGGGAGGGTGAATTCGGCCTTCCATTTAGATTATAATGAATTAAGGTTAAAAAGATTTGAAGACATTTGAAGAATTAGGCGTGAGCGAGGAGATTCGCCGTGCCATCGAAGAGCTTGGATTTGAGAGTCCAATGCCAGTTCAGGAAGAAGTAATCCCATATTTGCTTGGTAATAAGAACGACGTGATTGCGTTGGCGCAGACCGGTACGGGTAAGACTGCATCTTACGGTATTCCGGTTATCCAGAAAACTGATGCCAAAAGCAAGCAGACACAGGCTATCATCCTCAGTCCTACACGTGAGCTCTGTCTCCAGATAGCAGACGATTTGAACAGTTTTGCCAAGTACATCGACGGTTTGCATATTGCCGCTGTTTATGGCGGCACCGACATCGGAAGCCAAATTCGCACCCTGAAGCATGGTGTGCAGATTATCGTGGCTACCCCTGGTCGTCTGCTCGATTTGATTAATCGTGGCGTGGCTCAGTTGGAGCACGTGAACAACGTGGTGCTTGATGAGGCTGACGAGATGCTGAACATGGGCTTCTCAGAGAGCATCAATGCCATCTTTGAGAACGTTCCGGAAGATAGAAACACCCTGCTCTTCTCGGCTACCATGAGCAAGGACATTGAGAAGATTGCCCTCAACTACCTGCACGACCACAAGGAAATCGTAGTGGGTTCGCGCAACGAGGGTGCTGAGCATGTAAACCACATCTACTATCTGGTAAATGCCAAGGACAAGTATCTCGCCCTGAAGCGTGTGGTGGATTTCTATCCACGCATCTTTGCAATTATCTTCTGCCGCACCAAGCTGGAGACTCAGGATATTGCAGATAAGCTCATCAAGGATGGTTATAATGCTGAGGCGCTGCACGGTGACTTGAGTCAGCAGCAGCGTGACCTCACCATGCAGAAGTTCCGCAACCATACCGTTCAGTTCTTGGTGGCTACCGATGTGGCTGCCCGTGGTCTGGACGTAGAGGATCTGACTCACGTTATCAACTATGGTTTGCCTGATGATGTGGCAAGTTACACCCACCGAAGCGGCCGTACCGGTCGTGCCGGAAAGAAAGGAACATCCATCTCTATCATCCATACCAGAGAGAAGTTCAAGGTTCGCCAGATTGAGAAGCAGATTGGCAAGGACTTCGTGGATGGCGTTTTGCCAACCCCAGAGGAAATCTGCAAGAAGCAGCTTTTCAAGACCATGGATGACATTATGAAGACCGATGTGGACGAGGATCAGATTGAACCATACATGGCTGAAATCAACCGCCAGTTTGAGTACATCGACAAGGAGGACATCATCAAGAAGATGGTAACCATCACCTTCGGTAAGTTCCTCGATTACTATAAGAATGCTCCTGAGATTATCAAACCAGAAACAGGCAAGGGCTCCCGTGGCGGCGAAGGTCGTGGAAGCCGTGGCGAAGGCCGTGGCAAGGTTTCCAATGGTCGCAGAAAGCATGAGACTGAGGCTGGTTTCAAGCGCCTGTTCATCAACCTGGGTAAGGCGGATGGTTTCTATCCGGGCGAAATCATGCAGTATCTGAACAAGCACGTGAAGGGTCGCCAGGAGGTGGGTCACATCGACCTGCTGAGTAAGTTTGCCTACATCGAGGTGCCTGAGGAGGATGCGAAGCGCGTGATGAAGGCTTTGAACGGTACTGAGTACAAGGGCAGAACCGTAAGATGTAACGATGCTGATGAGGAAGGTCATGGCAGAGCAGCCCGTGGCGGACGCAGTTCTGAGGGCAGAGGCGGCCGTTCTTCAGAAAGAGGAGGTCGTAGCCGCAGAGGTTCTTCTGATGATGCAAGAGACTCTCGTGATTCTCGTGGAAAGGGAGGACGTGGAAGCCGTGGCGGCAGAAAGTCTCGCCCTCAGGAGGATACAGGCGATTGGCGCCAGTTCTTCCAGAACAACGACAACGTGAAGTTCAAGGGTGAGGAGCCAAACTTCGAGGAAGAAGGTTGGGCTCGTCGCAGACCTAAGAAGAAGTAATTTAGGCAGCGATTTTTAATAAGATGAAAGCCTGCATCAAAGGGATGTTTTGATGCAATATCCATATTTTGCGGTAAAAATACAGCAATTTCTTTGGTAAATTGCGGTGTTTTTACCGCAATTTTTGTATATTTGCAGCCGTAAACATCAAATTTATTGTATCTTTATACGCAATTTTAACCCTAAAAGATATTCTGTAATAAGTTAATGAAGAAAACTATTCTTATCGCTTGTCTGGGACTGGTAAGTCTGGGCTTGCAAGCACAGAGCATTTCGCTCGCTGGTGAATGGAATGTGGAGTTGGGAAAGAGCGGTAGTGCTTTTGCCAAGAGTAAGCGTGCCTCGCAGGGTGAGGTGAAGCGTGCCATCCTTCCCGGTACCATCGATACGAACCGTCTGGGATTCGCTCCGAAAGATACGATGGAGACAACGCATCTTACGAGACTCTATGCCTATAAAGGAGCTGCAAGATATTCCAGAACCATCAATATCCCGAAGGACTGGAAGAAGAAGCCGGTAGAACTCTTCCTGGAACGTACCCGACCGACATGGGTGTATGTGGATGGAGAACTGGTGGATTCCTGCAACTTCATCTCTACTCCCCAGCGCTATCTTTTGCCAAAGAAGGTGAAGCCGGGCAAGCATCTCCTGGAAATCGTGGTGGATAATGGAAGAGGTGTGCCTGAGCAGGTTTACGGTTCCAGCCATGCTTACACGGAAGATACGCAGACCAACTGGAATGGAATTATCGGAAGGATTGAACTCCTGCTTGTCGGTTCTGCTGATAGCAAATCGGCAGAAACTCTAACAGGAGCAATCCCTAGCCGTTCTGTAGCTTCTCCTTCCGCCCTTCAGATGCCTGATTTCGCCAAGGATTTCCATATTGAGGGCGCTCACTTTTACGCCAATGGTCATAGGATGTTCCTCCGTGGCAAGCACGATGCGGCTGTATGGCCGCTGACGGGGCATGTGGAGATGAGCGTGGAAGGCTGGATGAAGTATCTCGGAACCTGCAAGGAGTATGGAATCAACCATGTGCGCTTTCATTCCTGGTGCCCACCGGAGGCAGCTTTCGTGGCAGCGGACAACCTGGGAATCTATCTCCAGCCGGAACTTCCTTTCTGGGGTTCTTTTGATAAGAAGGATGAAAGGCTGATGGCGTTCCTGCATCAGGAAGGCGAGAACATCCTCAGAGAATATGGTCATCATCCATCTTTCAGAATGATGGCGTTGGGTAATGAACTCTGGGGCGACATCGACAAGATGAAGGAGTTCGTGGATGATTTCCGCAAGATTGCGCCAGATAAATACTATACCTTCGGAAGCAATTATTATCTCGGTTATCAGGGAATAAAAGAAGGAATGGATTACTTCACCACTTGCCGAATCGGAGGTGAGGGATGGGGCAAATACAATACCCATACCCGTGGTTCCTTCTCGTTTGCCGACGCTTACGATGGAGGAATGATCAATCATTTCCATCCTAATTCTACGATGAATTTTGATGAGGCTTGCGATAAGGCAGGAATCCCAATCATCTCTCACGAAACAGGCCAGTTTCAGACCTATCCTGATTATCGGGAAATGAAGAAATACACCGGAGTGCTTCATCCTTATAACTTTGAAGTATTCCGCCGCAGGCTGGCTGCTGCCGGAATGCTCTCGCAGGCAGATGATTTCCACAAGGCTTCGGGCTTATGGAGCGTGAAACTTTATAAAGCCGATATAGAGATGGATTTGAGAACCCGGAATATGGCGGGCTTCCAACTGCTCGATATTCAGGATTATCCCGGTCAGGGAAGTGCTTTCGTAGGCATCCTGGATGCGTTTATGGAGAGTAAGGGAATCACTACGCCCGAGGAATGGCGCCAGTGGTGCTCGCCTGTGGTTCCTCTGCTGGAAATGAAGAAGTTCTGCTTCGAGGATGGCGAGAAGATTCAGGCTAAGGTAAAGGTAGCCAATTATGGCGGTTCTTCGCTGAAGGGCAAGAAACTGAAATGGCATCTGGCTGCCGAGAACGGATTGTTCTGTATGGATGATGGAACTTACAGCACCAAGGATGGTGAAGTGAGAAAGAATGTGGGCGACTTGATGGCTGAGGATGAGGGGGCATTGAACATCTTTTCATACGATGAAGGTTTGGTGGATGTGGGTGAACTGAATGGTGTTTTCCACGTACAGAAACCTACCAAGCTGCTTCTTACATTAAACATTGAAGGAACAGAGGCGAGAAACTCCTACGAACTTTGGATTTATCCGAAGAAGGCTTTGGGAAAGAAGGGCGTTATCATAGCCAAGGATTTGAATGAGGAAGTGGTGAAAGTCTTGGAAAAGGGCGGAAAGGTGCTTTGGATGCCTACGGCTTCCAGCCATTTCGTGGCTGCCGATGATACGTTATTGCAGGCAAATAATAAGTTATCGCAGGCAGATAATACTACTCCTTATACTGTTGGCGGACTCTTCCAGACCGATTACTGGAACTATCGCATGTTCAAGACCATCTGCGAGAATAACAAGAAGAAAGTTTCTCCAGGAACCCTGGGCATTCTGACGAATCCGGAACATCCGATATTCAAGGGATTCCCTACGGAAATGCACACCAACTGGCAATGGTTCCCGGTTATCAAGGAATCGCATCCGCTGGTGCTTGACAACTTCGCCAAGGATTATCGCCCGATTGTTCAGGTGATAGATAATATCGAGCGGAATCATAAGTTGGGTTTGGTGATGGAATGGAAGGTGGGAGCCGGAAAGCTCCTCGTCTGCATGAGCGATTTGGAGAAGGCTGCCAAATATCCGGAAGGCAAGGCTTTCTATCAGAGTGTAATTGATTACATGCGCTCTGCCGATTTCAATCCATCTGCAGAAATAACGGTGGATGAATTGAAGAAGAAACTTGCCGAGAAGCCTCGTCAGGTTTCATTGAAGGAACTGAATAATATCTCGCAATATTAGTTGAGAACCTATAAGAAAAAACAAGAGCGGAAAGCCAGGAGTTAACAGGGTTAACAGTTAACAGCTGATTTTCCGCTCTTTTCATATCATCCTGGGACTAATCTTTATTCCAGGATAAACCTTTATATCATCTCTGTTGATTCAGAGATAGGATTTACTTCGCATTGATCTCCTTCAAGAGGCGGTCTGCGTGTCCCCACTTATCCATCAGGTAGAGCACATAGCGAATATCTACACCGATGCAGCGAGCCAGGCGCTTGTCGAAGTTGATGTCAGAGCTGAGGCTGTCCCAGTTGCCATCGAAGGCAAGACCAATCAACTCACCCTTGCCGTTGAACATAGGGCTACCAGAATTACCACCGGTAATATCGTTGTTGGTGAGGAAGCAGAGCTGCATCTTGCCAGTCGTCTTATCCTGATACTTGCCGAAATCCTTCTCCGAGAGGAGCTCGTGCATGATAGGCTCAGCGTAGTAATCGATGAACTTATCGCCCTGCTTCATCTTCTCAACAAGGCTCTCAGCTGTGGTATAATAGCCTGATGGCTTGCCACCGAGGTCGAAACCGCCTACCTGACCGTAGCTCAATCGCATGGTGAAGTTGGCGTCGCTGTAGTGAGGCATGTCCTCCTCCATACGGAGCTTGGCAGCGCAGAGATACTTCTCCTGCTCGGCGATGCTGTCGTTGATGCTGCCCATCTGAGCAGCGAAATCTGCAAATACATCGTTCAAATCCATACCGAAGCTTACGCCTGGATCCTTCTCATATCCCTTCTTGTTGAAGTAGAGCTTGGCCCCCTTCTTCATGATGAGAGATTTCTCCCAGAGATAATCCACATACTTGGCGTAGTTACCGCCAAACTCAGTATCGATGGTCTTGTAGAACTTAGGCAACCACTTGCTGTCTACGTGCTCCTTGTAGTTCTTCAGAAGGGTAGCGAGCACTTCCTTATCGAGCGCCATATCCCATTCTGCAGAGTTATCTTCAAACTCATGATACTGCTTCTTCTTGTTCTTCTCAGGACCCTTCACCTCCATGTTGGTCTGGAGCTTGATGGCACGGGTAGAGAACTCGATATTGCTTCTTCTTGTGAAAGATTCAGCGAAGTTGGTCCAGGCGTATTTCACGTCTGCGCTCTCCTTGTAGAGCTTGGCGAGCTTGTCGAAATCTACCTTGTGGGCGAGGTCGTTGGCTGCCTTGGCTGTATCCTGCCAAGCACGGAGACGGGTTTCGTACTCACGCTTCAGATTCACGATGCCGATAGAGTCGATACACTTGTTCATACCGATGGAGTTCTTCCAGTAGTTGGAGCTCTGGGCGTACTTGCTGTCATACTTGATGCGCACAGCCTCGTCGGCACGCATGTGCTTCTGCATCACCTCCTGCTTTACGCCACGAACCTGGGCACGAGGAGTATTCTCAGCATCGCGCATAGTCTGGATTCCGTAGCTTGAAAGATAGCGCTCTGTGCTGCCTGGGTAACCCATGGTCATCGCATAGTCGCCATCCTTATAACCCTGGAGAGAAACCTGAGCCCAACGCTTTGGATGATAAGGCACATTGTCCTTGCTGTAGGCAGCAGGACCGTTGGTCTTAGGGTCGGCATAGATGCGGAATACAGAGAAGTCGCAGGTCTGGCGAGGCCACATCCAGTTGTCGGTATCGCCACCAAACTTACCCATAGACTTTGGTACGGTGAAAACCAGACGCAGGTCGGTGAAGTCGCGATAGGTAGTAGCGTACCATTTGTTGCCCTCGTAGAAAGGCTGAACGGTGATATGAAGGGTAGAATCGTTCTTCTTCGCCTCTTTGGTCATCTCGTTCTCCAGAGAATCGATGAGTTCATCGCGCTTCTTGTTGTCGAGTTTCTCGTATCCGAGGCTCATCACCTTATCGGTTACATCCTTCTGCTCAACCATAAAGCTGACGAACATATTCTCGTTAGGCAATTCCTCTGCGTATGATTTTGCAAAGAAACCGTTGAGCATGTAGTCGTGCTCCACGGTAGAGTGGCTTCTGATAGCCTCGAAACCGCAATGGTGGTTGGTAAATACCAAACCGTCTGGAGAAACGACTACGCCCGAGCAATAGCCCGAGAAGTTTACCACAGCATTCTTCAAGGCGTTCTCGCCGTTGTAGAGCTGGTCGTAAGTCATACTGAAGCCTTCGCGCTGCATCATCTCATATACAGCGTTAGGCAAGTTGTAAATCGTCCACATTCCCTCGTCAGCGTGAGCGGTGTTGATTCCGCAGAACGCCATGATAGAGGCGATAAGGACCGTTGCTTTTTTCTTCATTACTTGTTTTTGTTTTCTATTTTTATTATGATGTTATTTATTCTTTTTCTCATACCCTTCTTTCCAAGTCTTTGCCTGTTCTGTCATTCGATATTGCTGGCGTGGATGTCTTGGGGTGTTTGGGTATTTCCTTTCAATAGCTTTTTCTGAGAGGGCAGCGTTTAAATATAGTTCACTAAAACTTTTTCTGTCCTTTAGTCCGATTGCACCCATAATTTCCGCAGATGTCATATATTCATCGTTAAAGGATAGAATAAGAGTCTCCACATGTTGACTGAACTTGTGGGGTACTTGAGGATTGCTTGCGGGGTACTTGTGGGGTACCTATTCTCGGCTGCTCTTTCCAATCATCAGTCGGCCGGATATGCAAATCGTCTTGCTCTGATAGTAAGAGTTAATCAGTTTTCTAGTTTCATCCAGAGTGATTTCTCCTTCGATGTTTCGTTTAGCCACATCTACGAGATACGCCGACGGTTGCAGCCCATCTACAGTCTGCAATCCGATAGCCGTCTTCCAGTTCTCGGCGCTTTCCTTCTGCGAAGGTTCTCCTTGTCGAAGATATTCATCGAAGGATGCGAACTCGTTGATATTATCTTTATTCATAGATGTAATGCTTGATATTTAACTTTGCGATTTTGACTCCCTTGCAAGCCGTTGTTCCCGCAAGCGCTTGAATTGAGCTAAACACTCCTCCAGCGAAAGCGGATGCTCTCGCCAATAAGCCATGCTCTTTTGCATCTGGGCATTGACTTTCTTGTGATAATCGTTCAGTTGTATCTCCATCCATTTATGTATTATATTGTTAGAATATTACGTTTGCAAAGTTACGACTATTTCCCGAATTTTCCAAGGCTTCGCTTGATTTTCTTCATAATTTGCCTTTTTGCCGATAACATTCCTGGTGATAGAACCTCTTGCTCCAGCATATCCAGAGCCATTCTTAACTCTTCGAGGAGTTCGGGATAGTATTTCATCTGCTCGTAGGCGAGCTTCATGCAGTAGCAGCGGATGGCGTAGGGCTGGGAACAGGCGGTAATCTTGGCGATGCAGAAATCGATGAAATCGGAACGGAGTGATTCTTCCTCGAAAGGCTGACGGAGAAGGAGATGGAGCATCAGGCGGCGCTTGGTCTCATTCTTCTCTACGAGAACTCGGTCTATTAAGTCATCGTGCTTGGCATAGAGCCACTCGTTGTTCTGCATGTCGAAATGAGTGAATACCCACAGGGCATTTGTGGATATTCGCTCGTCTTCATCAAATGTTAGTTGATAAAGATGAGCTTTTTTACGGTTATTACCATGGGTAAGAATACAAATCTCATAGATGTCATCCATGCAAAGTTTCTTATTCAGTTTCTTCCTCATGCTTCTATGGCTTATTTGATGATGAAACTCTTCTCTACCTTGTGTTTAACAAATTCTCTAGCTGCGAATAGTGGTACATTTTCCATCCATTTTTGGTCTTGGAAACCTCGCATGGAGAAACGGATACCTTTGAGATGATAGGAGGCAAAATCGTGAGTGATAAATGCTGCTAGTGATTTTGCCTTTACATTCTCCTCAGCCTTTACTTCTATTGGTAAGATTTCGCTGCCGGCTTGTACCATGAAATCGATTTCTTGGGTAGAGCTTGGCTTACTGTAATAATATATGGGTAAGTAAGGAAGAGATTTCAGCTGTTGAAGCACGAAATTCTCAGTAAACGCCCCCTTGTATTCGCTAAACACGTTGTTGCCAATGAGAATCTGGTCAGGTTGTGCCATTGTGAGTGCTCCCAACAAACCTACATCAAGCACATATAATTTGAAAGCATCCATGTCTGCATAGAATTTTAATGGAGATTTGGCATCTCTTGTTCTTTCTACCTTATGGACGAGTCCTGCGTCAATGAGCCATTGTATTGCAATCTCGAAATCTTTAGCCCTAGCTCCTTTTCTTATTGCACCATAGATGAACTTCTTGTTCTCGCGAGCCAGTTGGGCTGGGATTGATTGCCATACCATTCTTACTCTTTGTGTCTGTTCTTCGGTGTGTTTGCTGATATCTGCCTCGTATGCATTCAAGATGTTTTGTTGAATTTGCCTTACTTGCATTGGGTTGTGATTTTGTGTAAATTCCAATACTGCTTCGGGCATACCTCCAACAAAGTAGTATCGTCGAAGGTATTCTATGAATTTTGGGGCGAGGCTGTTGATAAGTTCCTTATCTCCGCTTTGCAATAAATCCAAAAGTTGTTTTTCTCCATTGGCAAGTAGAAATTCCTCATAAGTCATGGGGTAGAGGTGCATGATGTCAACTTTACCGACAGGGAAGGATTCTCCTTTCATGTTCATGACACCGAGCAATGATCCTGCTACGATGATATGCAATTCTGGCTTGTCTTCACAGAAATATTTCAGCGAGGACAAAACAGGTGGAATCTCTTGTATCTCATCGAGAAATACAAGGGTCTTGCCAGGAGTGATGTCTTGGTGTGCATAAGCAGCAAGGCCGATGGAAAGTCTTTCTGCATTTGCGTCACCTTGAAAAAGTTGAGCAATGCTTTTGTTTTTGTAACAGTTGATGTAAACCATATTCTCAAATTCGTTGTTGCCAAACTCTTTGATGATATAGGTCTTGCCAACTTGTCTTGCTCCATACATGATGAGTGGCTTCCTGTTACTGGATAATTTCCAGTCTTTCAGATGGTTGTATATGAATCTTTTCATGTTTGCTACACTTTTGTGAGGGAATGATATTTGTGTCTGCACATTTTTATGAGGGAATAATGCCTTATTACCAACACTTTTGTGAGGGAATATTGCTGCAAAGATACTGATTTCTTTTGAAAAACCACAAAAAACGTCCTTAAAAATGTGTAAAACCACAAAAGGTCGTCCTTAAAAGTGTGATATTTTACAACAAGTCGAACTAAAAAGTGCAAAAACAGCTGATATGCAAGTGCGCATACCAGCTGCTTTCTTAGTATGCTCGGCAGACCTGCTGACTGCAGTGAGCAGACCTGCTGACTAGGCTCAGCAGAGCTGCTGAGCCTAGTGGCAACTTTCCAGAAGCAGTCTCCTTGAACTCCATATTCTATCTCTTTGAACCTGATCAGACGCCTTCTTTCACTTGCGCAGTCATATTCTTCAGCTTACGGAGCCGTATCCTTCGGTTAACGGAGCCGTATCCTTCAGCTTGCATAGTCATATCCTTCAAAATACTCAGTCGTCTCGTTTCGTTCACTCAGCCGTTTGCTTTAGCTCTTACAGGGCGCCTTGCTGGCTGCTATTATATCCTGGGTATTGCTCGGGACCAGGAACATTGGGTCCTTTTGTCTATTCTTGAACCGCATGCGAAGGTTCTTTATAATATAAACAAAAGAAGTCCGTGGACTTACACATTGTCCACGGACTTCTTGGAATATAATCTCAATGATTGGAATCTCTTACTTTCTAAAGTATTTTCCTACCACTGGCAGACTCTTTAATGGAAAATCCTTCTTCACGAGATAAGCGGCGAAGATGAGGATGAGCACCGTGTTGATGAGGCAGGCAATTCCACTGGAGAAGTATCTGTTAGCCTCGGTCATTCCTGCGAAGAGGATGAGGGCGAGAACCACATAAATCATAATCTCCTTCACCGGATAGTTGATTGGATACTTCTTCTGACCTACAAAGTAGGAGAGAAGCATGGCTGTTCCATAACCTGCGAAACCGGCCCAGGCACAGGCAATGTAACCATAAACTGGTACGAAGATAACGTTGATGGCTATCAATACCGCACAACCGATGCCCGAGAAGTAAGCACCCCAGATGGTCTTGTCGATGAGCTTGTACCAGAAACTGAGATTGAAATATACTCCCATCATGATTTCGGCAGCCATTACGATAGGCACTACCTTCAAACCATCCCAGTAGTCGCGACCGATGATATGGCGCAATACATCCAGATAACCTACCACCACCAGGAAAGCCAAGAGGGTGAAGATGACGAAATACTTCATCGCCGAAGCGTAAGTCTGTCGGTTGTCCTTATCCTTCGCCTTGCCGAATACGAACGGCTCGTAAGCATAGCGGAAAGCCTGGGTAATCATCGCCATGATCATCGCAATCTTACTGGCTGCTCCGTAGATTCCGAGTTGCGCATGAGCATCGCCCTTCTCATAGATGTAAGGGAAGAGAATCTTGTCGGCAGTCTGGTTCAGAATACCGGCAATACCGAGCACGAGGATAGGCCAGCTGTAGCCCAGCATCTTCCTGACGAGCACCTTACATTCGCTCCAGGAGCATTTCTCGCCCATGAATCCTTCCTTCAGTTCCTTGTAGAAACAGAAGGTGATGGATGCGGTACAAACCAGGTTGATGTAGAAAGCATAGCCCACATCGTGACCATCCATGATGACGTAGTAAACCAGGTTGAGCGCAATGTTCAGACCGATGAAGAGCAACTTGAAGGCAGCAAACTTCAATGGGCGCTTCTTGTATCTGAGGTAAGCGAACGGGATGCACTGGAAGGCATCAATAGCCACGGTTACGAACATGGTCCATACATAAGCCGGATGGTCGGCGTAGCCCATCGCATCGCTCAAAGGCGTGATGAAGAGGAATACCAGGGCGATGAAGAGTAGGGAAGTGAAGCCCACCATGCTCAATACCGTGTGATAAACCTTTTCTGAGTTTTCTCCCTCCTTGTTGACAAAACGGAAGAAGGTGGTCTCCATTCCGTAGGTCAGGATAACGAGGAGTAACGCCGTATAGGCGTACATGTTGGTGATGACACCATAACCACCACTTGCGGCGCTGATCTTAGCCGTATAGAGTGGTACAAGCAGATAGTTGAGGAATCTGCCGATGATACTGCTCAAACCATAGATGGCGGTATCCTTTGCTAAACTTTTGAGGTTTGCCATATTAATTTGTTTTTTATTATCCGAAGAATAAATATGCTATAGCGATTGCTGCGATGACTCCAGCCAAATCGGCAAGCAAGCCGCAAGCCACGGCGTGGCGGGTATTCCTGATGCTTACGCTTCCGAAATATACAGCCAATATATAGAAGGTGGTGTCGGTGGAGCCCTGGAAGATGCAGCTCAATCTGCCTACAAACGAATCAGGACCATAGTTCTTCATCGCCTCCAGCATCATGCCTCGTGCGCCACTTCCCGACAGCGGTTTCATGATGGCGGTAGGTAGGGCACCTACGAAATCGGCATTCAAGCCGCATTGTTCTACCGACCACGAAATGCCCTGTATCACCATGTCCATCGCTCCAGAAGCACGGAACACGCCGATGCCCACAAGGATAGCTACGAGATAAGGGATAATCTTCACCGCAGTAGTAAAACCTTCCTTCGCTCCCTCGATAAATGCATCATAAACATTCACTTTCTTCCAGAATCCCGCCAGAATGAAGCAGAGGATGATGCCCAGGAGAATCATGTTAGAAGCCAAGGTGGTAACCGTGTTCATCGTATCCTTGTCCATCTGTCCGAATCCCCAAATGATGATGCCTACGAAGGCGCACATTCCCAACAGAGTAGCGAGCAATACCGGCTGCAGGATGTTGATGCGCTGCCAGAGCGAAGTGATGATGATTCCGGCAAGCGTAGCCACGAGCGTAGCCATCAGGATAGGGATGAAGACATCCGTAGGCTGGGCTGCACCATAGGAGGCACGGAAGGCGAGGATGGTGGTAGGGATGATGGTGAGTCCTGAGGTGTTCAGAACCAGGAACATAATCATCGGGTTCGTTGCCGTATCCTTCTTCGTGTTGAGCTCCTGCATCTGCTGCATCGCCTTCAATCCTGTTGGTGTTGCTGCATTATCGAGTCCCAGCATATTCGAAGCGATATTCATGAAGATGCTTCCCATCACCGGATGGTTCTTTGGAATATCGGGGAAGAGACGGGTGAAAACCGGGCTGAGTGCTCTTGCCAACACATTCACAACTCCCGCCTTCTCTCCAATCTTCATGATGCCAAGCCAGAGTGCGAGCACGCCCGTCAGTCCGAGAGAAATCTCGAAGGCATTCTTGGAAGAATCGAAGGTGGAATCTACAATCTTCTGGAAGATAGTCGTATCTCCCATTGCCAATCCGATGAGTGCGAAGATGAACGCAATCACGAAAAATGCTATCCAAATGTAATTTAAAACCATATTCTGTTTATGCTTTCTTAATCGTTGTTATTGCTAGTGGAATTCTTTGCGGATTGCTCTTTCATTTCGAGTAAAGTTCGTTCATATACCTCTTGTAGCTGGTAACTTGCAACACCTAATGGAGTGGTAATGCCTCTTAAAGCCCACTCAACAACAGATGAATCTTTGTCTTTGCATAGCAGAATACCAATGCTAGGGTTATCTCCTTCGTCTTTTAAAAGTTCGTCGGCTGCTGCAACATAAAAGTTAAGTTTGCCAACAAACTCTGGCATGAAATCAACCACTTTTAGCTCAATCACAACATAACATTTGAGTTTGGTATGATAGAATACCATGTCGGGGAAGTATGATTTTCCACTTGGTGTGGTAAGTTCCATTTGTCGCCCAACATAAGCAAAACCTTTGCCCAGTTCGAGTAAAAAACGAGTAATGTTTTGAGCCAGCTTATCCTCTAGGTCCTTTTCCGAGAAGTCGCCAGCCATGGATAAGAAATCTAATTTATAAGGGTCTTTGAGCATCTCGTTAGCCAAGGCTTTCTGTGGCGCAGGGAGTGTGGACTCAAAGTTATTCAAGGCTTTTCCCTTTTGCTCATAAAGATGGGCTTCGATAATATGTTCTAACTCATTACGACTCAAATTGCCTTCAATCACTTGGTTGAGATAGAACATTGCCTCCAATATGGTCTTGCATTTTGAGACAATGACAGTCTGATGCCTCCAGGGTACACGAAGCAAAATCGCAGGCATAGGAACGCTAGTACTTTCTAAGGTTTCTAATTTTGTACCAGCTTGGTACAAAAATTCATTTTGCGAAGAATAGAAGAGATACCACTTGCGTATTTTATAAAGATTTGACCAAGAAAAACCTTCTGCATTTGGAAATGCAGAACGCAAGTCCAAACTAAGTTGTTTTATAAAATTAGTGCCCCACTTATATAGCTTTTGCTTGTTACAAATGTCTTCTCCCAAGCTCCAATAAAGCTTGTGCAACTCTTCATTGACTTTGATAGCCGCTTTGAGTTGGGCGATGCGAATACGACCTTTCAAATCGGAGAGCCACTTCACATAGTTGCTATCCGACATAATAGATTCACTATTCACGAATTGGGGTATGCTATTCTTTTCTGCCATATCGTTTACTCTTCTGTTTTATTTGTTGCTTTTCCAAGCACGGGTGCAAAAGTACAATAAAAATTTCGCATAGCGTGGTTAAATACAGAAAAATCCCTCAGAGAGGGAGGATTTTGATGAATTTTATCCCTCAATGAGGATTTTTTGCAAAAAACTTTTGTTCTTTCAAACATTATTCGTATATTTGCCGATGATTCTGAGTAAGGATCACGACATAATGGAAAAGGCGCATACTTAGCGCTTTGTTCTTGACTTTCTGAAACTTCGCAAACTTCATGCACTGTCAATGAACATAGCAACGGTAGGTGCTCTCGGGATGTGTTAATTCACATCCCTTTACTGGTATGGCTTATTTCGTCAAAGCGATAGGTCTTATATCCGTATAGGGAAAAGTGTATACATATCGGCGTGGGCTTCGACGTTGCTCGTTCAACAGTGCAGGGCAATGCGAAGGCCTCAGAGAGTGGGACGAGTGACAGGTAAGTTCCCACGCTTTTTTATTTTGCCGAAACCGAAATCTTAACCCGCCAAGTCTCGGGAACACCTGGCAAAATGATAATATACCAATGAAACTGAACGATTTTTACTACTTTTGTTAAGCCGAAATCAAGAAATTTCGCTTATGAACCATTATGGACTTGATAGTGTCAAATAGAATAATTATCTTTGTCCCCGAAATAAAGAATTTAAAACATGTAACTATGGAGCGAGAAATGAAACGATGCCCTTATTGTGGTGAAACAATATTAGCTGTAGCTAAAAAATGTCGTTATTGTGGTGAATGGTTGGACAAACCTTTAACAAAAGAAACAGCACAAGTGAGGCCCCCATTTGCTTCTTCTGTGGATTTGGCGAAGTCGAACATAGAAGACAAGGGAGTTAATAATGTTGGTGAAGAGTTGGAAGAGAATATCCCGGGTTGGATAGAGTATTTCTTCTATCAACCGTTCATCAAGCATTATTGTGATTTCAAGTCATCTATAGGGCGTAAGCATTTTTGGATTTGTATGCTTTGGACTGCGCTCTTTACTAATGCTATTTTTGGACTTGCATTTTTATTGGTAGATAAACATGTGACTTTTTTAGATTCGTCTCGTACACTATTGCAAATCTCGTTAGTGCTTTTAGTTGTAGAGCTGGCGATAATCATTCCTTCTTTGGCTTTGTATGTAAGACGTTTACGTGATGCAGAACTTTCTTGGAAGTGGGTTCTTAGTCTGTTTATTCCATATATTGGTCCTCTTATTTTGGTTATAAAACTCTGTAAGTCTGGAGATTTGGAATGTGGAACATCAAAAGCGAAGCCTATAGACTATATTGCCATTGTTGTTTGTTCATTATTAATCGTCTTTGGCTATTCACAAGGTTTGCCATATATGTTTGACACAATTAAGATGTGGCAGGAATATCCGTCCAAGATGAGTTCTCCGGACCTAAAGATGGAGGGTGAAGATACATTGTCTGTTGATACAATGGCTGTAAATAATCAGGAGGATATTGCAGAATCAGATGGTCCTGATGAAAGTGTGACAACTACAAATGTTGACTCAAATGATGACGAATATGCTTGGTTATGTATGCGGTATGCAGAACCAGAAGATTTGGAAAATAAAAGCAGCCGTGAATTGCGTATAATGCGTAACTATATCTTTGCTCGTCATGGGTATATTTTCAAGAGTGATGATCTTAGACAATACTTTAGTCAGTATGATTGGTACACACCGATAAGTAGAAATGTTACTAAAGAATTGAGTAAAATAGAACGTGATAACATAAAGCTAATAGAGGCTTATGAAGATTAATGCATGTCCATTTGAAGTAGATATTTAAACTTGAAAATAATGAATATAGTAATATACAATCATTCACGCTATCTGAATATAGCGTTTTGGGGAGTCGTTCTAGGCGAACTGATAAGTCTTGCTCATCAACGTTTTGATGACTTGTCGGGATGCCTTTCGGGCAACCACTTGGAGATGACCTTTGCCAATGGCAGCTCGTCGGTGTCATTGGATATTGTGAGTGACGGCAAGATGACTGGTACCATCGAAGGCGATGAGGTAACCTTGCATTTCACCACGCAACATTCATAACATTCTAAATGATAAAATTATGGATAAACGAATACGAACCTATGTTTTGCTGCTCATAATGTTATTTACCTTTTGTGGATGTTATAACCCCACTCCCTATCTTGGCACTTGGGTAACCGACATCGAGGAGGAAGATGGCTACGATGGTACCTTGAAACTGATGCTCAAGGAAGACGATAATATGGTGATAGAATTGCAGTTGAAAGGAACAGAGCAGATAGAAGGCTATGACGTCAATGTCACAATGACCATGAAGATGAAAGGTACATGGGATGCCGTAGCAGAAATCATGACGCTCGACATCGACCCTAACAGCTTGATAACAAGGGTGGACGATGTGTCTTCCAGTAACAGCTATGCCAACTTGTTCTTGAATGCTTATCTTGCCAGTGCCTCCAACCGGTTGGCCTTAGAGAAAGAACTGGAACGTGAGTTTAAATACGAAATAGATGACATAAATGGTGACGTTGACATTCTCTCTGTCTCTCCAATCAAGATGGAATGGAAATATGACGATGGAGATATTATTACCTTTCGTAAAAGAATAACAGAATAAAAATATCAAACTATGACAGAAAACGAAACAAAGACTTGCCCCTATTGTGGGGAGACCATCTTGGCCATAGCCAAGAAGTGTAGATATTGTGGCGAATGGCTCGATGAGCCACGGCCAGAAGCCAAGAAGACCAAAGAGTGTCCGGTGTGTGGAGAAGAGATAGATGCAGATGCTGTCGTTTGCCCAGTATGTCATGAGAATATTGATGATTATGAAAAACGGCAAAAGACTTCTAAATCTATAGCGGAAACAGGGCTAAGAACATCTGGTGACGCGATTGCTTTTGAATTGTCTTCAAAGGATGATGAGATAGAAGATATTGAAGAAGATGATGATGAAGAAGAGTCACTTCCCTTATTTGTTAAATTTATTTTTTGTATCATTGCTTTTGTCGCAGGACTTGGCATAAGTGCCCTTATCATGCAAGCGTTGTTCTCTGACTCGATAGTTAAACCACATTCGGTAGCACTGGCTACGGCAATTGCTTATGGAGTCTACTCGTTCTTGAGAAAACTGTATTTTACCTTCCATGGTTAACCAAAACTGAACATTAACTTTAAAAAAGATAGGATTATGGAAAAAAAAGAAATGAAGCGTTGCCCTTATTGTGGCGAAATGATTCTTGCAGCAGCCAAGAAGTGTAAGTATTGCGGTGAGTGGCTTGAAAATTCTGAAGCCATCATTGCTGATGACAAAGAAGAAAAGTTAGCTCCTGCAGTTTCTAAACTTGAAAGCAAGCCTGTGGCTGAGCCTGCACCAGAACCTGAAGATGCAACAACCGATGGTGATGATGAGGTTGTTGACACCGGATATGGAGTATCTGTTTCTAAGAGATTGGCTAAGCGAATAACTTGGGGACTTGTTGCCGTTGCCATTATTGCCTTTGCTTTCTTGGGATATGAAATACTTAGTATAGATAGTCGCGAACTCACCATGTCAAAGATGGATGGCAGTTGGAAAGAATTGTCAACAGATGATGTTACTATTATGTACCAATTCAATAAAAATGGGGAGTTTACAGAGATGCGTACAATAGATGATGACGGTATAAAATATGGTAGTTTGTGTACTGGGACATGGGAACTGAGCAAGCAAGGAATTCTTGGTCAATGTATAAGTATGAAGTACGATATAGAGTCGTTGGTTGTAGATGGTCATAATGAAGAAACCGGTGAAGTTTATGATGAAAGCGACCAAACGGTCAACGAAATAAAACAAGCCCTTTATACGGAGTATCAAAAAGAGAATCTTGAAGTTGATAAGTATAAAGGTACGGATAAAGTATATGGGTTGAATCACCTAACTTTTAGCAACGATACCATAAAGCAAAATGGTAAATCTGTTATGGTTAAAATAGGCGATATCAATCGTTAAACCAAAACTATAAGGAAATGAAGAACAATAATTCGATTCTGATAACAATTGTCTTGGGAATATGTATCCTGATTGGTGCTTGGTATTTTCAGGTATTTACTGACTATGAAGTGCCAAGTCGTATATTGGCTGCAATTCTCGGTGTTGTTATTACTGCAATAATAACCCAATTGTTGTTGAGCAGTCAGACAAACAAGGAGGTGACTCTACGCCAAGAACAACAGAAATGGCAAGCAGAGCAAGATAAACTAAAACAGGACAGACAAAAAGAACTTGCAAAAGAAACGCGTGAATGGCAAGAACAGCAAGCTCTTAAAACAAAGGAGTGGCAGGAACAGCAAGATAAGAAAACTGAGCAATGGCGTATTGATCATGATAGAAGCAATACTGTTTTCTGTGAGAAACTGAAAATCTACAAAAACTTTCTTGACACGTTGTATGGTGCCGTAAAAGACGAAGAACTGACAGATAAAGAAAAGATAGAACTGCAATATCAGACATCACTCGTTGCAATGCATTGCGAACCTGAGAATATCCTTAAACTCAGTGAAGCTGTCAAAAAGGTGATTACAATGATGTGTAAACCTGACCGACAAAGAAGTTCTAATAACAATGTACTGTTAGAGACCCTTTTTGATGTTGTCGAGGCGTTACGCAAGGATTTGTATGCCAAAGATGACATCAAGACATTCTCGGATGATGTGAGACGGCGAACAATCGACAATTTCAATGTCGCTTATAGTAATGCGAAAGAGGGCAATACAGATGTAAATGACAACAAACAGCACCTGTCTGTAGATTTGAATGTTCTGTCTGACATAAGTTGTATACTTAAATCTGGCAATATTGAATCTATGGCAGAAGTAAAACCAATAGAGTCCGGACTGTCGTCTGAAAAACAAAAGGCATACAATACATCAGAATGGAATTTTGCAGTTAAAGACTGGCAGAGCCAAGGTTGGGAGGTGAAAGCATTGGAAAGCGAAGACTGTCCTCTACTGATAACTCGCAACGATGGCAATCCTGGCAAGATAGATATGGGGTTCTACAACGGTCATTATTATCTGCAGGCTGGGTATGAAGGTGACGGCAACTTCTCAAAATGCCTGAAATGGGACAATGGCGGCAGAAGACAATACGACCAGTGGTATGAGTTCCCTGCATTGTCTATGGATGTTCCACAAGGCGGCTTTATAGACAAATTCAAGTCTTCGCCGGAACTGCAGCAATACATCATCAAGAAAGTGAACTACCTGATGGAAGTAATCAAGAAAGAACACCGTACTATCCAGTGGATAAAAGCCGTTGGCGAGCAAAAGGACTGGCAACTCTACACGTGGTATTGGTCAACCTTAGCTTGTGAGTACCAAAATGACGAAGAGGGCAAGGTATATATGGATACCATGCTTGATGAGAATGATAAATCTAAGGTCATTGTACAGTTAGGTAATAGAGCCAACAATGTAGAAATGCTCAAGAAAACATTGGAACGTATCGGATGTCCTGAGAAAATCGAGAAGATTGATAAAGCGGATTGCTATGTGACATTGGCAACAATAAATTCTTTAGAGCCAGAAATGGTTGGTAAGGAATTAAACGAATGGATAAGAAAAATTTCTGAAAAAAAATAAGTCAAACAATTAAAAAAGTTAAGATTATGGGAAGAGTTTTTGCTGTACGCCCTAAGCGTATCAAGAGAACAAATGGACAAGTGTTGACTCCTGAAATGGAGATAACAGTGACAACTAAATCATATACTTTCGATCCATTTTATAATGGAGCGAAAGAGATTCAAGAGCAGTATATGCGTATGTACCAATTCGACTATAAGAAGAGTTGTTGCAGCAAAGCAGATTTTGAGTTTAAGCAATTAGACTGATATTTAGAAAGGAGGGTGTGTCATTAACTTATGACACACCCTCCTTTTTATTTAAGTTTTCATATAGAATCTTTATCCAACAAGAAATCAAATACGTCCATAAATACGATGCCGTCATCGTTTTGGTATTTCTTGATGAGGTCGCCTGTTATCACATACTTCATAAAACTATCGTCTATACGTAGCAAAGGTAGATATTCTTTTCTCTGTTTTCAAGAAAAAGATACAACTTTATCACAAAATTCCATGCTTTTCTCTCTTCGCTATCACATTATTCCCTATTCGTTATACTTTTTTAATCTCTCTTTTTATCCGATTTCAGAAAAAAGATGTACTTTTGCCGCTCAATTCATGAAAGACAGGAATTTGGTTATACAAAAACATTATTAAGGAAGCAAAGGACTTCTGTTATATTTTATAGTATGGACAAGAATGAGAGAATATATAACGAGCAAAAGATGCCCGCAGAAACGAAAAAGAATCATTCCGCTGATGCGGATAGAGTAAAGGAAGTATATAAGGTGACGATAGCGGGAAGCATCATCAATGTGGTGCTGCTCGTATTGAAGTTTGCTGCAGGTATTCTCGGACATTCGGCAGCCATGATAGCGGATGCCATCCATTCGCTTACCGATTTCGCCACAGATGTGGTGGTACTGGTATTCGTTAAACTGGGCAATAAGCCGATGGATAAGGACCATGATTATGGTCATGGCAAATACGAGACGCTTGCCACAGCCATCATCGGTATTTCGCTCTTCGTGGTGGGTGTGATGATCTGTTATTCTGGTGTTACCAAGACCTATCGTGCCATCTGCGGCGAGACATTGCAGCAGCCGGGCATTGTAGCCTTGATTGCTGCCATCGTAAGTGTCGTGATGAAGGAGTGGGCTTATCAGTTTACTGTAAAAGCCGGAAAGAAATATCATTCCGAGGCTGTAGTGGCGAATGCCTGGCATCATCGCAGCGATGCTTTATCGAGTATCGGAACGATGTTCGGTATTGGCGGCGCCATTATCCTGGGAGAAAAGTGGGCGGTGCTCGATCCGCTTGCAGCCATCATCGTGAGTGCCTTCATCATCAAGGCTGCCTGGGGACTGGTAATGCAGTCTGTGAAAGAACTGACGGATGCCAGTCTTTCAGAAACTGAGGAAGATGAAATCCTGAAGATTGCAAATGAAGAGCAGGGAGTGGGAGAGATTCATAACCTGCGTACCCGTCGCATCGGAAACAAGATTGCGATAGAAATGCATGTCCGCATGCCGGGTTCTCTTTCGCTTTATGAGGCGCATGAGCATGCTACTCATATAGAAACAAAACTGAAGCAGCACTTCGGCGCAGATACCCATGTGGGAATCCATCTCGAACCGATAAAAGTGAACGGAAAATATCAGAAACCGGAATAACTGAAATAAAAGGAAATAGCCGGAATAAAAGAAAACGAGCCTTGACGGAAGGAAGAAACCTCCATCAAGGCTCGTTTTTTTATTTGATATCCGAATCGTGTTTCGGATATTTATCATCTTTTGGATTGATTATTATCTGATTATATTATCGGCCGAGATTTACGCTGGCTCCTGCCATAATCCACAAACCTGGCTGCTTAACAGCTGTGAGGTCGTAGTAGCGGTGGCAAGTGATGTTGTCGGCTTTCACGAAGATATTGTATTTCTTCTCGTCCCACATCAGTTTGCAATCTACCTTGGTATATGGATGATAGCCATTCATTCTCTGCTGCCATCTTACGCTCCAGGAAGCTGAAAGCTTGCTCCAGATCTGATGATCCAGTCCGAATACTGCCTTGTGCTTGAGATACTCTAATGCATAGAGTGATTTCAGAATGTTTGTCTCGGTCTTATGATCCTGATAGATGTAAGCATAACCCAACTTGATGCGGGTGATGAAACTGTTTGGTACCAATTCTCTCATGTAGATAGTAGCATCTACGTTGTAGCCCATGTTGTTGAGCTTTCCGATGTTCATCACGTGATACTTATGGTCAGCCAATTCCGTTTCTGAAGTCTGAACCCAGTCAATCATGTTGGTGCCGTGTGCGTAGAATCCGCTTACGGTTGCGGCAAAACCAGTCTGGCGATATTGAGTTCCCACCTTGAAGGTTGAGTTCTTCTCCGGGTTTAGGTTGATGTCGCCCTGCTGCACCGCATTACTTATGTATAAGTCGGTGTAGGTAGGCATTCTCAATGCCTTGTTCCAGGAAGCGTAGAACTTCCAGTTGTCGTTAGGACGATAACTCATATCCACACCAGGATAGAAGCGGAAGTCGTTGTCAAGACCTGTATTCTTGTTAGCCAAGACACCAGCCGACAAGGTGAAGCCGCCGAAGATGAAGTTGTGCTCCAGCATGATGTTGGTATTGGTGCGCTCGCCCTTTCGGGTATATTGACGATCAGAACCCGAGATATCTTTATAGTCTTTCTCTGCGAGTTCCTCGCCCAATGCAGTAGAGTAGATGCACTCCTTACTGATGTCGAAACCTACTGCGGTCTTACCCAAAGCCCAAGCCACGTTGGCATTCAGTCCACCACCATAAACATCTAGGTCGTGATAGTTCTCGCCTGCTGCAGCTCCAGCTATACCGCGTTTCAGCTGGTAGTGATCCTTGAATTTGTTATAATAGAATTGAGGCGCAATCTCCCAGGTCTTCTCCTGGTTATGCAGACTCAGGTTGAGAGAAGCCATACCGTGGTCTGTCTTCTCATATTGGTTGTTGTAATTGGCGCTGTAGAAAGTATTGGCGCCGTAGCTCTGGCTAGCAATACCCAACTGGGCGATGATGTCGAAACGCTGGTCGTAAGAGAAAGAGAGATTGCCGTAGCCCTGTCCTTTCTCGAAGTCGCTGTTGTCTGTGCCACCATCCGAGCGCTTGTAGCCTCCGCTTACGGAATAAGCCTGGGTCCACTTGCCCGTTTCAAAAGCCGTCTGCACACGTCCCTGTGCTCCGAAACTTCCAAAGCTTCCGCCTTCTACACTTGCAGATACCCCCTCACTCTTAGCCTTCTTGGTTACGATGTTGATGGCACCATTGAAGGCTGAAGTTCCGAATAAGCGCGATGCTGCCCCCTCGAGCACTTCGATGTGGTCGATGTCAGCAAGAGCTACAGGAAAATCAGAAGCATTGTGACCAGTCTGAGGATTGGAAATGTTGACGCCATTCAAGAGAATGGTAATCTGGTCAAAGGTTCCACCATTGATGGAGATATCCGTCTGAACACCAAAGCCACCACGCTGACGGACATCCACGCCGGTAGCTAATTTCAATACATCGTTGATAGTCTGCGCAGCCGCACGATGAATATCGTCGCGGGTAATGACAGACACAATCTTAGGTGACTGCTCTACAGTCATCGGCGCACGAGATCCGGTAACGTTCACCGCATCCAGCTCGTAAGCCTTTCCGCCCTTGTAGAGGGTAGAATCAACCTTGGCTCCCTCTGTGCTTACGCCTGCTGCCTTAGCATGGCTCAGGGTAGCAACGCTGAGTGCACCAACAAGTACCTCTCTTCCCAAAACTGCGAAGAGTGAGTAATTCTTGTTAGAGAATCGGTTGAACTTCAAGCTGTTGCGCTTGTTGAAAATTGTTTTGTACATTAAATTAAATGTTTATAAATGAATAATAAATCGAAGCCTTCCGCCTTCCCGGCTTTCGGCATTCGGGGTGCAAAGGTACTGCCTTTTGGGCAACTGACAAAATAAAATGTGAATTATTTTTTCAACTGCCGATGCAAAGCTAATGTAAATCAAGGTCGGTTTCCTACCTCACAAATCGTATTCAATTCAGCCTTCTTGTGGCATAAAAAAGTATTAATTAGGCATAATCCTCAATAGGGTGATGCGATTTTCTTAAAGAAACATTCGCTTTTTCAGATTATTCTTGTATCTTTGCAGTTGATATGGGCAGCATTCAGCAATCAGAATACTGCTGTCGCAATTTTATGGTAATTAGAAATTAAAAAGAAAGGAACAGATAAGATGGAAAAGATCAACGTAAAAGAACTGAATGACAACGTCTTCGAGACTATTGGTAAGGAGTGGATGCTGGTATGTGCCGGCAACAAGGATCATTTCAATATGATGACCGCCTCTTGGGGCTGTTTGGGATGGCTTTGGAACAAGCCGGTGGCTGTGGTCTTTATCCGTCCGGAGCGTTTCACCCACGGCATCATCGAGGAGAATGAATTCATGACCCTCTCTTTCCTCGGCAACAGCGAGGAGGCTCGGAAGATTTATAGCTTCTGCGGTTCCAAGAGCGGACGTGATTTTGATAAGGTGAAGGAAACAGGATTGACTCCTGTGGAAACCGATAACGGCTGCATTGGCTTCGAGCAGTCACGACTCACCCTGGAATGTCGCAAACTTTATAAAGACAGTATGACCGCCGAGAAGTTCCTCGACAAGGACCTGCTCCAGTGGTATGGTGCCAAGGGTGGATTCCACGATGTTTATGTTGTGGAGATTACCAATGCTTATAAAAAGTAAGAATTAAAATATGGCTCAAGAACAAACAGCAATTCGTGAACGCCAGAAAACCAGACTCAAGGAGCCGGGGCGTTACGTGGTAATGATGTTCAACGACGACTTCACACCGATGGACTTCGTGGTAGAAATCCTCGAATCCATCTTCTTCAAGTCGCAGGCTGAGGCTGAAGCAATCATGCTCAAGGTTCATCACGAAGAGAAAGCCGTGGTGGGCACCTACAGCTATGACATCGCCAAGAGTAAAGTGGAGAAAGCGATGGAGAAAGCCCGTACGCAGAAGTTTCCGCTGAAACTCACTTATATGCCGGAATAGGCGTTGATTTCGGGGAAATATCCCCAATATATGCTAAGAAAAAGAAAGGAAAAAATAGAATGGACAGTATGGGATTGACCCGATATATGAGTGTTCTGATGGACGATGCCATGAAGCAAGCCCGGTTCTTCGATCACGAGTTCGTGATGCCCGAGCACATGCTGCTGGCGTTGCTCAGGCAGTATGCATTCTGTCAGGCGCTGCAGGAAGAAGGCGTAGACAGCCTCAAAATGCACGAAGACTTGGTGGGATGGCTCGCCAAGCAGGAGCGTGTGCCTGAAACCATCAAGTATCTGCCAGAGCCGTCATCGCTCTTCAAAACCATGTTTGGAACGGCGTGCGCCCTGGCTGCTGCTGCCGACAGACAGCTGGTGAATGTACCCCATTTTGTGCAGGCGATGTTTGGCTTGCAGAATTCAGAAGCCGCCTTCCTGCTGTGCAAGAATGTGGGCGACCGGCAGGGCGAGTTCCTGGCGAGCGTTGACAGTTATTATCCTATTGGAGAAGATACTGGAGAGGCTGGCATGGGCATGGGAGCAGACTTTGATGATGACGATTATGCCAACGAGTATGATGACGACGAGGAAGAAGGCAGAAGACAGGTTGTACAGGATTGGCATCAGCTGGTTACCTGTATTTCTGACAAGGTAGAAGAGCACAATCCGCTCATCGGAAGAGAACAGGAACTGGACAGAACCATCCAGGTGCTCTGCCGTGCCGAGAAGAACAATCCGCTCCACATCGGAGAAGCCGGAGTCGGCAAGACAGCTCTGGTCTATGGTCTCGCCAAACTCATCAACGAAAACCAGGTTCCTGAACGCCTCAAGGGGGCTCGCATCTACGGCATGGATATGGGACAGATGCTTGCCGGTGCCCAATATCGCGGCGACTTCGAGAAACGCATCAAGATGGTGATGGAGGGAGCCGTGAAGGAGGGCAATACCATTATCTACATCGATGAGATTCATAATATGATAGGTGCCGGTCGTGGCTCAGATGGCGGACCTGATGCATCCAATATGCTGAAGCAATATCTGGAGGCAGGTGATATCCGTTTCATCGGCTCTACCACCTACGAGGAATATAACCGTTACATGGCTCAGAGCAAGGGCATCGTGCGCCGGTTCCAGCAGATTGACATCAAGGAACCTACCGAGGAGGAGGCTATCAAAATATTGGAGGGCTTGCAGTATAAATACAATAAGTTCCACAATGTAACCTATCGCAAGGATGCCCTGGAATATGCCGTCCGTGCCAGCGCCAAATATATCAGCAACCGCTGTCTGCCAGACAAGGCCATCGACCTGATGGATGAGGCGGGTGCTTATCTGGAGGTGCATCCGGTGGAATCTCGCCAGCGCTCTTACGTTACCAAGTCAATCATCCAGCAGATTCTGATTAAAGTCTGCAAGATTGATGCGGCTGCGATGAAAGATGAGAATAACGATGCTCTGGCTACGCTCCGCCAGCGCATTCTCGACAAGATTTACGGTCAGGACAAGGCTGTAGACAAGGTGGTTGAGGCTGTGATGATGGCAAAGGCGGGATTGACAGATGATGACAAACCATTGGCTTCGCTCCTCTTCGTGGGACCTACTGGAGTAGGAAAAACCGAGGTGGCACGACAGTTGGCCAAGGAACTCGGCATCGAACTGGTACGCTTCGATATGAGTGAATATACCGAGAAGCATACCGTGGCAAAACTTATCGGTTCGCCAGCCGGATACGTGGGTTATGAGGATGGAGGACTTTTGACCGATGCCATCCGCAAAACGCCAAACTGTGTACTCCTGCTCGATGAGATAGAGAAGGCGCATAGCGATATCTACAACATCCTGCTCCAGGTAATGGACTATGCCCGTCTGACTGATAACAAGGGCCAGAAGGCTGATTTCCGTAACGTGATTCTCATCATGACCTCAAATGCCGGAGCACAATATGCTTCACGGGCTAGCGTAGGTTTCAATGGAAACGTAAGTCGTGGCGAAGCGATGCTGGCACAGGTGAAGAAGACTTTCAAGCCTGAGTTTATCAACCGACTTTCCGATATGGTGGTGTTCAACGATATGGATAAGCACATGGCAGAACTGATTCTTGCCAAGAAACTTCGTCAACTCGATGCGAAACTGGCAGCAAAGGGAGTTACCGTAACGTTAACCGATGCTGCGCGCGAACAGTTGCTGAAATGGGGCTTTACCAAGGAATATGGTGCCCGCGAGATGGATCGTGTCATCGGTAACCGCTTGAAACCGATCCTGATGAAGGCGCTGCTCTTCGGCAAACTCAAGAAGAGTGGCAAGGCGCATGTCGACTTTGACGGAAAGGAACTGGTGATTAATTATTAGAATGAAAGTCTAGTCAAGAATTTCTTGATAAAAGATAAGCGTATGATATTACAGATAGATGATACTGCGGACGAGATTTATTTTCCCGATCCGCATTATGGCGATGAGGATGGATGCTTTGCGATTGGTGGCGATTTGAGTATCAACCGCCTGTTGCTGGCTTATAGCAATGGCATCTTTCCCTGGTATAGTTTCCGTGACCAGCCTGAAATACTCTGGTTCTGTCCGATGAAGCGTTTCGTCATCTTCCCTGATGAAATCCACATCAGTCATTCCATGCGTACCCTGATGAGGAAGAACCGATACAGCGTAGGAATCAACGAAGATTTCGATGGCGTGATACGGGGATGCAGTAAGACCAACGGACGGTATTGGGAAGATGGCGCATGGCTGGGCGAGAACATCATCCAGGCATTTACTGCCCTCCATAAGCAGGGCTTTGCGGCGAGCGTAGAGGTATGGGATAATGAAACCGATGAACTGGTGGGGGGACTTTATGGTGTCACCATCGGCAAGGTTTTTATAGGAGAAAGCATGTTCTCCAGGGTTCCGTCAGCTTCTAAGATTGCCCTCATCTTCCTTGCCAGATACTTGCAGGAGCACGGTGGAAAGATGATAGATTGTCAGTTGGAGACTCCTCATCTCAAATCGATGGGTGGCAGATATATTTCTTACGAGGAATATATGAAGATTATGAACGAAGAATAAGAGATGTTCTTCTCGGAATAGAAGAACATCTTCTTTTGAATAAAAAATAAAGGCTAGGTTTCCAGAATAGTAAACCTAGCCTTTGTTATTATCTGGCTTTTTGCTTTTTATTAGAATATCGGTGTGCCGATGCAGCCGTTAGGTGCCTGAATATGCAGCATCGCACAAATGGTAGCGGCAATATCCGTCATATAGTGAGGCTGGGCACTCTCGCCGTGCTGGATGCCCCAACCCATAAACAGGCAAGGAATATGGATATCGTATGGATTCCATGCTCCGTGGGTAGTTCCCTTGCTGCTGTAATAATCGTAGTGACCTGGTTTCAGTACAATCTGAACACCTCCGCTGCGCTCGCGGTTATAACCGTTAATGGCGCGGAACTTCAGCTCTTCAGGGATGCTCTCGATAGAGGTCTTCTCCATGTCGAAGGCATAGTGCACGTCCTTGTCCTTCTTCAGTCTGTCTACTACCACCTGCTTGATGGCTGTATAATCCAAACCGAGTTCTTCGATGATGTCTGTATTGAAGAATACCTGATAGTTCATAATGGTCTTTACTAGGTCCTTGTCGGTGTTGAACTTTGTCTTCAGACTCTTGTTCAATTCATCTACCAGTCCCTTCTTGTTCCAGATGCCGGCAGGGATTCGCTGATCCTGCAGGAAGGTAGCGTTGTTCACGCCTCCATGGTCGGCGGTGAGGAAGGTGAGATAATTTCCCTTGCCCACGGTCTGGTCGAGATAAGCGAAGAAATCTGCCAAAGCCTTATCTAATCTGAGATAGCAATCCTCTGTTTCGATGGCGTTCACGCCCACCTGATGACCGATGTAATCGGTGCTGGAGCAGCTGATGGTCAGCAAATCAGTATCTGTGTTTCTACCCAGGTTCTCGCCCTCGATGGCAGCCTTGGCAATATCGAAAGTCAGGTTGCAGCCGAATGGGGTACTGCGGAGAATCTTGTAACCATGCTTTTTATATAAGGTAGGCAGGTCGAGTGGCAATACCGCCTTTTCGCCTTCAACAATTCCATTCTCGTAGTTGTTGTCATCGCTGGTGCTCTCCTTGTAGGAATCGATAGGGTAGAGCGTCTCCCATTTCTTGGAAAGATACTTGTTTGGGAGTTTCTGCTTGTTGAACTTGTTCACCCACTCAGGTAACTTATCCATATAGAAAGTACTGGTGATGAACCTGCCCGACTTGTCATCAAACCAGAAAGCGCCATTGGCGTGATGGCCCGCAGGGAGGATGGATGCTCTGTCTTTCAAGGCTACACCAATCACCTTAGAGCGGTTGTTGGTAGCCAGACGGAGTTCATCGCCGATGGTTGTTACCCACAGATTGCGAGGCGACATCTTGCCAGCCTTGCTGTCAGAACCTACAGGGTTGACGGTATCGTCGGCAGTACAATACACTACTTTTCCATCTTTCACGAAGTTGTTTCCTGCAATTCCGTGGATGGAAGGAACGGAACCGGTCCAGATAGAAGAGTGGCCGATGGCTGTAACCGAAGGGATGTAAGGAATCTTGCAGTTTTCTACGCTGAAACCTTCTCCGAGCATTCTCTTGAATCCGCCTTCGCCGTAGCGGGCGTAGTAGCGATAGAGATAATCCCATCGCATCTGGTCGATAACGATGCCTACAACGAGTTTAGGGCGTTGAGGCTGAGCCTGTGCAATGCCGCAGAAGCAGCAGAGCACGAAGATGAGTTTGATAATCTTATTCATAGTCAAAATGTCTTTTTTATACATAACCATTCAGTATTGTATATTAGAATTCGGTTGCAAAGATACAACTTATTTTGGTATTTAACGATAAAAAAGACGATTTTTACCCAAACTTCTCATGGCGTTCAATACAGCCAGTACCGTAACACCTACATCGGCAAAGACAGCCATCCACATGGTGCCGAGACCAATGGTGGCGAGAATCAGTACGGCAACCTTCACTCCGATGGCAAATATCACGTTCTCGTGAGCGATATGAATGGTTCTTCTGGCTATCTTTACGGCAAGGGCAATCTTTCTAGGGTCATCATCCATCAGTACTACATCGGCAGCTTCGATGGCTGCATCGCTACCCAGTCCACCCATGGCAATGCCCACATCGGCACGCTTCAATACAGGAGCATCGTTGATGCCATCGCCTACATAAGCGAGCGTCTTGCCTGCTGGTTTGGTCTTCAGCAGTTGTTCTACATGCGAAACCTTGTCGGTTGGCAGCAGTTCTGCGCGGCACTCGTCCAGTCCCAGTTTGTGGGCAACATCTTCTCCCACTTCTCTGCGGTCGCCCGTCAGCATTACCGTTTTCTCTACTCCCAGTTCTTTCAGCTCTCTGATGGCCTGGGCGCTTCCTCCCTTAAGGGTGTCGTTGATCACAATATGTCCCGCATACTTGCCATCAATGGCGACGTGGATGATGGTTCCCACCTGGTTGCAGTCGTGCCATTGGGCACCGATGCTTTCCATCATCTTCTTGTTGCCCACGCAAACCACCTTGCCGTTCACTTTGGCACGGATACCCTGTCCTGCAACCTCCTCTACATCGGTCACCTCGCAGCCATCCGTTGCTTCTTGCGGGAAGGCAGTCCGCAGGGCTGCACCGATAGGGTGGGTAGTGAAATGTTCAGCATGAGCCGCCAAATGCAGCAGAATCTTCTCCTTGTCAGAATATTCGCCAATATGCACATTATCTGCATCATGGGATGGATGGTCTGGGCAGGAAGCATCTGCATGAACAGCTGCTACGGCAAACTCTCCATGGGTCAGAGTTCCGGTTTTGTCGAACACAACGGTTCCCACCTTGGCTAAAGCATCCATATAGTTACTGCCCTTGATGAGAATACCGTTCCGGGATGCTCCGCCGATGCCGCCAAAGAAGGTGAGGGGCACGCTGATGACCAGGGCGCAAGGACAGGAAACTACCAGGAATATCAAGGCGCGGTTGAGCCATAATGGGAAGTTCTCGCCAAAGGTTCCTTCACCTACGATTTCTGTTGCTGCCAGGAATGGAGGAATAACCGCCAGGGCAATGGCTGCGAAAACAACGATAGGAGTATAGACTCGGGCGAAACGGGTGATGAAAGCCTCGCTCTTCGACTTGTTCTTGTCTGCACTCTCTACCAGAGAGATAATCTTGGATACGGTACTCTCGCCAAAACTCTTGGTGGTACGTACACGAACTACTCCTGAAAGGTTGATGCAACCGGACATGATAGTATCGCCTTCATTCAAATCCCGTGGCATACTTTCTCCCGTCAGGGCAATGGTATTCAAGGCTGAGCTTCCCTCAACAACAATACCATCCAATGGAACTTTCTCTCCCGGACGGATTACGATAGTTTCTCCTATCTTGACGTCTTCCGGCGAAACCGACTCTACCTTTCCGTTTCTTTCAACATTCGCTACATCTGGTCGGATATTCATCAGATGCGAAATACTGTCGCGGCTCTTTCCTTCCGCATATCCTTCGAAGAGTTCGCCCACCTGAAAGAAGAGCATCACAAAGACTGCCTCCGGGAATTCAGTATCTGATCCTGGGAAGAATCCGATGCAAAGTGCTCCGATGGTTGCAATAGCCATCAGAAAGTTTTCGTTAAACATATCGCCCTTGGCAATTCCTTCTGCAGCTTCGCCCAGCGTCTCGTGTCCTATTAATAAATAAGGAATGAGATAGACGAGGAGCAACTGCCAGGTTGCCAGACTGTATTCCTTTTCGATGAAAACAGCGATAATCAGGAGGATGATGGTTGCTCCTATCAGAAAGAGTTTGGATTTCAAACCGCCTTCTTCATGGTGATGGTGGTGGCAACCGCACCCCTGGTGCTCATGTTCTTCTGTGCCGCATGAGCAGTCATGATTGTGCTCATGATGATGTTCGTGAGAATCTTCACAATGGCATTCATGATGATGTTCGTGAGAATGTTTCATTTCTTCCATAATTTTGCAATACTTTTAGTTCTATATAACCAGGAACATTCAGTTCCTTTTCCTATTTCGGTTGCAAAATTACAAAAAAGTTTCTGCAACTTGGTTGCAAAAGCTCCAAATCGCCCTCTTAATGTTTTTTTTGTTTACGCAAAAACAAATAGCCCAAATTCAAGCAAACCAGCAACGAAAAAAGCAGTCAAGCTACAATAGCTTAACTGCTTGATTTTCAAGGTGGACCAGCTAGGGCTTGAACCTAGGACCTCCAGATTATGAGTCTGTGCCGAGCCTTACTAACTCCTGCGGACTTAGCAAGGTGTAACCAACTGAGCTACAAGTCCTTTTATGCTATTTGTCAACCTGTTAATGAACACTGATAGAATGAATTTAGTCAACAATGAGTCAACAATCATCCTTTTTGCTTGGGTACAATAGTTATGTACTTTGCAAATAATATTGGGATTCATTTTATAGAGAGAACCCCATATCTCTTATAGTTCATCAAGAAGACTATCTAAGGATTGCAGTCGCTTCTTACCCTCGATATGGTCTTTCACTTCTTGAAGTGCTCCACGAAGTTCTGTTGTGATGTCTTGTCTCTTGTATTCTGTCATATTAATATATGTTGGTGTATGGCTGCAAAGATAATGCTTTTCTTTGGTTTAACAACAGTTTGGGGAACCAAATCTTTTCTATTTATGCATTATTAGCAAAAAAGCCAACCTCCACATGAAAGAAGAAGTTGGCTTGTATTTGATATGTTGTAATAATGTTCTATTCCCAAGTTAAAGTGTAAACTTCTGGGCTACCAGAATCATATTGGTTCTTTTTCTCGGTTTCGGTTATCTTTACAGGATAGCCATCTCCATCAAGTTCGTATGTATAAGAAAGTGTATATCCTTCACTATCTGTAACGCTCTTTAATAGGTTCTTGTTGTTGAGACCAAACAAGGTTGGATGAGCCATAATAAGAAGATTACCATATTCCGCTAAAATCGCATCATCGAATCCTAGTGCATCAACATCAAAGACAGAATGCTTGTTAGGCATATCGGTATAATAAGTACAGTTATAGGTGTTACCTTCACTAACTTCTTTGTAATTTACGATATTACCATTCTCCCATGTATATTTGTTGATATTGTAGCCAGTAATTTGAGAAAGATAGTTTCCCGAATAGGCAGCCTTATATGTCTCTTCACCATCAGTAGCTTTTGAGATTTTTCCATTATCAAGAGTAATAGTACAAGGGTTCTCATCCCATCTAGCATGAGTTGTAAGCGTGATAGTGTTACCCGACCAATCAAGGTTTATGTATTCAGAATTTCCATTTACGTTTCTTGAAGCTCTAGTGAGTTTACCATCTTCTCCATAAGTAAAGTTTATGGTCTCATATTCACTACTGATGCGTACAAGTTTCTTGCCACTTGTAATGCTACCACCACCATTGTTATCATCATCATCGCTGCTACAAGCAACGAATCCAATTGACATAATCATAGCAAAGATTGCCATTGCTAAAAATTTGAATTGTTTCATAAATCTGTAAGTTTAAAATTAATAATTCAGTCTTGAATCCCCAGACGGCTTTTGCTGTAAATTGTTTATTGGTTGACACATAAAGAAAGGAGCATGGGGACTATTGATGTTTACTAACATAAAGCTCTGGACTGCTTGCGACATATAAACAGACAATAGCCCATGCTCCATGTGTTATATATATGGGTATATATATGCGACATGAAAGCATGAGCACCTTGACCTGTTACCTATGTCGTTAGAATTGTCCAGATTCTATGTTAAGATAACGTCAAACGCTCATTCTAAATATGTTCTTCTACTCCTTGTAGAATTGGTGCAAATTTAGCAATAATTGTTTGATTGACCAAGAATTTGTCTGTCTTTCTTCTAATATATGTTGAGATTTAACATTTCAGCTTAGTTTCTCTCAAAGCTACATATATCAATGAAGCGTCTTTTGCTTATTAGTTAGTAACTAAAGGACACCTACCATTTCTGATAGATGTCCTGTCTGTGGTTAGTCGATAAACCATTTATATCGCTCGTCACCATGCAAGGCTGCATTGATGCCAAGTGCAAGTTGGGTGGTGTTGAGACTCCTATCCAAGAATGAGTCTATATAGCTAGACTTGTTAGCTCCTGTTAACAGGTTGTAGAACTTCCACATGTTGATGTCCTCTCCAAAACTACTGAAGTTCTCATCATTGATGTATGCTTTGGCTACGCTGTTAATCTGTGTATCAGTTAGCAACATCTTAGGAATGTTTCTCTGATAGTAATTAGGTAAGCACTGATAGAGTCTCATCTTGCCAAGTATCTGGCAAAACTGATGTTCGTTCATGGTGGTGTTCCCTAACGAGTGGAGTAGTTGAAGTTGTCTAGCAGGATTGAAATTGTTGAATAGCTCCAAGGCTGCACGATAGAGTCCATTAGTAGATGTCACTCTCAAATCCTCCTTGTAACCATCTGTAAAGATGCACATGTTGCAGCAAACTTGGTTCTTGAAACCTATTGCTAGACGGAATAGCTCTGGAGATTTCTTTGAATATAAGTTCATCTGATTGTATGCTCTAACTCCTACGATGGAAAGATTCAACTTGTTACCCATTATAGTCTCGAAAACTGTAGGGATGTCGATGCTGAATGCTGCACGTTCATAGTAGATGGTCTTGTCTGAATCCAAGAGTTGACTAGCAGGCTTTCTCACTGCTTCCGGTATTCTGCCTTTGATTACGTGGGAAACTCGAATGTTTGGAGTTCCAACCTTTTGACCATGGAAGAAAGTTCTGGTTGCATCCTCGATGGTCTCAATAAAGTCAGCGTGGTTGATGGTCAACTCGTTGTCTTTAGCAAAAACAGGAGTGATGCAATCGTTCTTCAAGTGCTCGAAGGTTACCTCTTGGGTATTAGCCTCAATAAAGTGATTCTCTGCCTTGAACTCGTCCAAGATAACTGCATCCTCGATGTTGTTTACTCTCTGTGCCTGTGGCAATAAAATAATGTTGTTCATAATCTCAATAAATTAGAAGTGAATAATGTTGTTTATAATCTCTATATAAATATTGGCGTTAGTACATGGGCTATTTATATATATTTTTTTTCTATCTAAGAGTGAGGAGGGGACTAAAGTGTATGTCCACCGTCTTTTGTAGAACACATGGGGAGATATAAAGTAGGGGGCATTTAGTATATAATAATGTGTAAAGTCCTTATTTTTAGTCTTCTTCTCTCTTCTCTAAACTTCTGATTTTTTGAGATATGATGTTTCCTAACTAATTAGCTAGGTTGAAAAAGTTGAGGCTGTATATTGGTGTTGTAGGATAGTTTTGGAATGGGCAGGTGAAATAGGAAAATTGGGTTGGCTTGCCCTGTGCTCCCCTTGTTAAAGGATGGTATAAAAACGAAAAAGCCGCAAGCGTTGAGGCTCACGGCTTAGTTTGATTAATCAGATAACTATTAAAATTTATGGTCAAAAAGTGAAAACTAGTTCCATCTTTTTAGACGATGATATGTATATTCTTGAAAAATCCAAGTGATTTATGATAATTTTTAGAGCGAGATTTTAGGAATCTTTTCTATTGATGATGTACCTGGAACATAATTTTTGAAAATTAGAAATGCCTTTTGAGCAAAAATGGAGGACACCGTTATTGGCATCCTCCAAATAAAGACCTCATATTGAGATAATCTATATTCCTGTTTAAAGAGTACATTTTTCAATTCTCCCCTATATAGAAGAAAAATATGAAAAAATGTCCTACCTTATATTAGACTTTCTATGATAAGATAAGCTCTCTTTCCTTTACTCTTGCATTCTTTCACACTAAAGAACTTTTTGATATAAGTTGCTGTTATTCTTTCTTTTGGTAGGATGCCAACTAAATCAAAAATTCTGAGCAATTCTATCTTTATGAATGAGCATGTATATCTACAGTTTGAATGGAAAGAATTTTTTAGCAGCTGAATGCACTCTTGACCATTCTTTTTCTTCTCGAAGTCTTTCATTATGATGGCTTCCTTTATGCGTTTCTCGCTATAGTTGCATTGCTCAATAATTTCTTTGCCTAATGTGTCGTAAGCATTGACAATAAAAGCGTCTTTGTTGCGCAATTCTTCAATGTTGTATCTGACCATTGGCAAGTCTCTATCATCTTTAAGTGATTCCAAAATTTCAACAATCTCTTTTCTGAATTGCTTTATATATTTAGAAGTCTTTTCTAATTTTAGTCGCTCTTTATCCCCAAACTTCCAATAGAGTGGCATTCCCTTAATTATGTAAAATTGTTGGGAACGCTCATATCTCTTCACCAAATCATCAAAGTTATTATAGGCGGATTTTACTAAAGCTTCGTCTCTGTAATTGTCTTGGGCAAAGTAGTCGATTTCTCCATCTTTCATAAATTTGTTCTTAAATGGGAGTTGGTCTAGAGCTGCCCTGTAAGCATTCTTAAATTCCAAACTTAGAGCACAATCGTATAAGCGCATGATGGTGTTATAAGCTTCTTCGCTAGCTTTGATGTATTCGTCTATGCCTCTTTCGTCTCGGATAGGAAAATCCTTGTTGGTGCTGACAATATGAGTTATAGACGAAACACCATTACGGAATCTTCCGATAGCTTGAATGGCATCCGTGCATGGGTCTATCATAGTGTACTCATATAGATATGGCTCTGTCACAAACATGATGTCTGGCTGTACTTTTAGCTCAATATCTAATGCTGCATAGAAACGACTAGTAAAGAACATAAAAGGCTTTTGCTCCTTGATGTTCCAATTCTCGACAGCTTTTATTCCTGCTTCGTTCAGTTTGGTGGTGCTGTTACTAGAGCAGAACACTACACTGTCCTTTTTGATTCCAAGTTTTTCGATAACTTGAAGAATCATATCTGTTCTATTTATGAAGAGGCATAGGCTTCTTGTGGATTCAAGCTCGTTCTTTCTCTTCTCTATAGTTACCCTCATAGCTTCTAGGACATTGTTTGTGTGAACAAGTGTGATAGGCTTTAGATAGTCAAAGTTAGGCTTGACTTCTACTAGGGTAAAATGTTGCTCTTCAAACCTAGGGTCAGATGGAACGATTGGGGTCGCTGAAACCATCGCCTTGTCCTTGAACATAAAGAAGTCTTTGATGGGGAGTGCAATATCCTCACGATAATCAATATCTTTAACTAGTTTGTGACACTCGTCCATAAGCATGAAACAGTTTGTGTACATGTCCAATTCAGCTTCTTCAAAAGCTTGTTTTACCTTATAATTGAAGCTCTCTGGTGTGCAGATAATCTTGATGTACTTCTTTTGCTTGATAGTTTGAGATAAGTATTCTGCAACACTTGAAATGCTGACATCTTTTTTGACTGCAAACAAGTTGTCTTTTTTATGCTTCTTATCATTGCATTTACCTATGATAGGAGGTACATTAGGCTCTACTATGATAGAGTTGCGCTTTGCCTTAATCTCAGTGTATGTAGCACCTAAGCCTGTAAGAGTCTTGCAAAGAATCGTATTAGGTTCAATGCTGTAGATGTCGGACAGATATTGTCCTTTGTTGATTGTGATTTCTTTTTTATTCATTGTTTTTAATTATGTAAGGTAGGGAAGAGGCTAGCACTCTCCCCAGACCTTAGTTAATAAATCATCTAATAAGGTTCTTGCCTCTTAGATATTCCACCAATTCTTTATCTCTCTCCATAAAGAAAAATATTTGTCCATAAGGGAAACTTGCTGTTGCAGATAATTTTCCTGTTCGGTCACGAAACTCTGGGGTGAATTGGATTCGCCCCATTTCTCCATTTATAAAAAGTATCAGCATCTCTTCTCTAAATTGATTTGCATCTTCAATTTCCGACTTTTTTATATTAGTAGGATTCACCTCAAAGTCCTCTGTTTCCTTATTTGTGAGGTAATTCACTATCCAAGTAAAACTTTTGGAGTTTAACTGATAATTGAATCGGCTTGTAGTTCTGCTTTCTACGCTTATTGCCTCCATGCCATAGCTGTCAATGGTGAAATAAAGAGAAAGTCTTTCACCTCGTTCCATCATGCTCTTTAACTCAGCATGCGCCTCTTCGTTGTTGTATTGGTTTACGTTGTTAAACTTAACTTCGTTGAAGCCATATTTTAAAGAGGTGAATGTTTGCTCAATGCTTCCGTCAAGATTTAACTCAATTTCTAGACTTGTTGGATTTGTTGATTTATTAATCTTTTCTTTCATTTTTTTAAAAATTAATGTTTTTAATCTTGTTATTGCAACTTCAAGGCTATGTACACTTGCCTCTTTGATTGCGGTTGCAAAGGTACGGAAAAAGGTATATAGCACCAAGGATAATGTGAGGGCTTGTTTTTTGAAAATAAACTCTTAAAATGCAAAAAGTGAGTACCACATATCGTTTGTAGTACTCACTTCTTTAATAAAGTGTTGAAAATGTGTTAGTTGGGGCTTCGTATTTCCTCTTTAGACTATTGAGTGGTCTGCTCTTTCCTTTTGTATAAGCTGTATTATATATAGCATCTCCATATCCAAGTACATAAATAAGCTGTGAGATAAAAGCCTCTCTACCTTTTGGATGATGGTTGTTATCGTACATTTGTATATTATGAGCTTTCTTATCTTTGAGGAACTGTATCATGTATTTGTCTAGCAAAAGAGCTTTTCCTGTTCGCCCGATAGAAGTTCCTGTTGATTCTTTTGTCTGATGTAGCAACATGAGAAAGGCAAAAAGGCTATTGTCGAGAATCTTATAATTCTCATCAATAGCTTTTTCTTTTATGATTTGAGGCAGATATTTCAAAAACGCTATAATCATAGGACTTTTGATTTCGCATATTCTTTTATCTTCATTCTTTAAGATGATGCTTGTTGTTTTAGGAAGACAATTTAATAAACTTTTTGGCTCATAATTTGGAATTATTATGCGTAAACTTTCTATATAGTCATATAAAAATATGAGCAAAAACCATATTTCTTCCTTTTTAAGATTAAAAGCCTTGATTTTGTAGTCTAGTTCACTATCTGTGCTGAAACGTTCCCAAATTTTAGCACCAATTCCTTTTTCATTATAAAATTCAAGTTTTGAAGTGGTGAAAAATTCTGTGAAAATCCTAAAGGTTTCAAAGTCTTTTGTTGGTAGCCAGATGTTTTGATGGCTTGGCTTTGATTGGATTTGTTCATATATGTAGTTGAGTTCGTTTGAAGCAAAATAATATCTGTATGCAAATAGGTATGTTTTTAGGTGGTATTCGTCTTTAAAAAGAAGTTCACCAATCTCATTTATGTATTTGAATGATGGATAATTGATAATATCCATAAGGTCCATATTTATAAAATTTGGGCAATATGGCATAGATGGTATGCTATTCTTTGTTTCCATATCTGTAATTTTTGCTGCAAAATTAAAAAGAAATCCTCACCTACGCAAATGTAAATGAGGAAATCTTTATTATTTTGTCCCAAAAACGTATTTTACGACCTTTCCATTAGCTTTATTCTCGTTCTGAAAGTCTCGCTCGATATAAATGTCGGTCACTCTCATAGACTCATCAACGTGGTTGAGTGCTGCATGGACAGTGAATTTGTCTATGCCAACCTTGTTAATGGCTAGGGTAGCCCATGAATGTCTTGCAGCGTAAAACTCCAAATCATCTATAGCTAATTCTGAGCCAATTTCTTTCAAGCCTCGATTTATCGCCTTATTGAAGCCTTTGTCGTTTGCGTAATATTGATAGAAGTTGAAGACTCGTTTGCCAGACTTGTCTCTGTACTTCTCTATCAATGGTTTCAGTATTGGAGGAACATTAACCACCATTTTCGCCTTGTCATTTCTACGTGCTTTGGTCTTGGTTCTGTAGTATGTCAGCTTACCATCTTTGTAATCTGTCACGTTATAAAGGTCAACAGAGTTCATGCCGATTAGCCCAAAGGATAAGATAAAGCAATCTTTAGCTAGGTCGTATCTGCACGTCCCCTTGATGCCTTTGCTTGTATTCCTATATGGAAGAGCATAAATCTTCTTGATGGTGGCTTTATCAAGTGCTCTCTTTCGGGTTGCCTCCTGTTTCGGAATCTTGAAATTGTCGAAAGGGGATGATGGAATAAGTATCAAACCATTGTCGTAGTTGTTGTATTCCTTCTGTGCCTCCTTAAATAAGTGTCGTAAACTGCCTAAATATAAAGACATCATTCTGTTAGATGGAACACGCTTCCCTGCTTTCTCCAACTTCTCTATTTTAGCTTCTCTACATTTCTTTATATAATCAGCATATCCTGTGATAAAGGATAAATTGATTTCTGAAATGTTGAGGCTGTCACGTCCAATAAATGAAGTAAGTGAGTTGAGAACGGTCTTGTAATTGTTTGCTCCTTTTATGGTAGCCTTAGCTATCCACTTTCTGGAAAAGTCGATAAAGTCAATCTCCTTGTCTTTCATATCCTCAAACTTTAGGTGCTTGAAAATATCATCAAGGGAATAGCTGTTTAAATCAACCTGCATTTCATTACACTTGTTCTTGTACCCTTGTACTAAGTTCTCAATCTCCTTGTAAATCTTGGTTGTTTTCTTGAAATCTCCAGATTTAGTTAAGTCCTTTGGAGAAACGAAAAGACTAGATGATAGTCTCTTCACCTTACGATTGAGTGTAAAGCGTATCTTTACATTGTAAGTACCATTTGCTTTAAGCTCTCCTTTTTTAATTTCTGCTTTGATTGTCAGCATGTTACGTTTAATTTAATTAGTCAACAATCAGTCAACAATGTAGCAAATAAAGAGGAAAAGCTCTGGTGATTGTATTTCTTAATCCAGAAAAGTCTAGAAATAAAAATAGGTTAAGTATCTAATATTCAGATGCTTAACCTTGTGGACCAGCTAGGGCTTGAACCTAGGACCTCCAGATTATGAGTCTGTTGCTCTAACCAACTGAGCTACAAGTCCGTTGAATTTTTATCAAATTCGAGTGCAAAGATACTAGATTTTGGGCAAATAACCAAATAAAATCTTAAAAATTTTCTTAGAATCAGAAAAATAGCGTATCTTTGCACCAAATTATGTGCGCACACGTGCGTATGTACTTAATTAATCGTACAAAAAAGGAAAAGAATTTCTATTCAGAAATGGACATAGACAAAAATAAAAGAATCGGTCTTACCGATGAACAAGTTAAACAGAGTAGGGAACAGCATGGCAAGAACGTGCTCACCCCTCCTCAACGTACTTCATTATGGAAACTGTATTTGGATAAATATCGCGACCCGATTATCCAGATACTTCTTGTGGCGGCTTTCGTATCCCTCATCCTTGCTTTTATCGAAAAGAATTTCATGGAGACCATCGGTATCTTCGTGGCTGTTTTCCTTGCTACTACCGTGGGCTTCTACTTTGAGCGCGATGCTGCCAAGAAGTTTAATCTGCTTACGGCGCTCAGCGAAGAGCAGCCGGTTAAGGTGCGCCGCAATGGTAAGGTGATGGAGATTCCGCGCCACGATGTGGTGGTGGGAGATGTAGTGCTCGTGGAAGTGGGCGACGAGGTGCCTGCCGATGGAGAACTCATCGTCTGCAACGACCTGCAGATTAACGAATCTGCCCTTACGGGCGAACCGGTTGCCGAGAAATCTCTGGAAGGCGGTGGCGATGGTGCCTATCCTCGCAACGTCATCCTCCGTTCTACCATGGTGATGAATGGCAGGGGCGAGTTCGTGGTTACTGCCGTGGGCGATGCTACCGAGATTGGTAAGGTGGCGAAAAAATCTACCGAGCAGACTTCGGTGGAGACACCGCTTCACATGCAGCTCGATAAGTTGGCTAAGATGATTTCCAAGGTAGGCTCCGTGGTATCTGTGGCAGCCTTCTTCATCTTCCTGATTCACGATATCCTCACCAACCCGGCATGGGGCGGCAAGGATTATTTCTATATGGCAGAGATCGTGCTGAAATACTTCATGATGGCTGTTACCCTGATTGTGATGGCGGTGCCTGAGGGATTGCCGATGGCGATTACCCTTTCCTTGGCGCTCAACATGCGAAGAATGCTGAAGTCGAACAATCTGGTGCGCAAGCTCCATGCCTGCGAAACCATGGGCGCCGTTACCGTAATCTGTACCGATAAAACCGGTACACTTACCCAGAACAAGATGCAGGTGAGTGCCCTGGAACTCAAGCAGGGCGATGGGGCGCTGCTTGATACTGCCATTGCTCTCAACTCTACAGCCGAGTTGAATGACGGCAAACCTATCGGAAACCCTACCGAGTCGGCTCTCCTGCTCTGGCTCGATGCCCAGGGCAAGGATTATGAAGAACTTCGCAAGCAGGTGAACGTGCTCAAGCAGTTGCCTTTCTCTACCGAGAGAAAGATGATGGCAACCTTGGCAGAAGTTGATGGCGAGACCTATCTCTTCGTGAAGGGTGCGCCTGAAATCGTGATGAAGAAATGCATCATCGAAGATAGAATGCAGAAACAGACTGCCGAAGAACTCGATGAGTGGCAGCATAAGGCTATGAGAACCCTGGCGTTCGCCTATAAGAAGGTAGAAGCTTCTATCATGAGAACTTCCAGAACCTCTACTGCCGAAGTGGTAGCACTTCTCGATGCCAACGACCTTCAGTTGCAGGCCATTGCAGCCATTGCCGATCCTATCCGTCCGGATGTTCCTGCTGCCGTGCAGGAGTGCCGCCATGCGGGTATCGAGGTGAAGGTGGTTACGGGTGATACGGCCGCCACCGCCTTGGAGATAGGCAAGCAGATAGGTGTCTTCGAAGATGAACCTGAGAATATCGGAGCTGATGGCTCTCTGACCTCGCTCGACCAGCAGATGATTACGGGCGAACAGTGGGAGGCGCTTTCAGACGAAGAGGCTTACGAACGGGCGAAGGATATCCGTGTGATGAGCCGTGCCCGTCCTACCGATAAGCAGCGACTGGTGGCCATGCTCCAGAAGCGTGGCGAGGTGGTTGCCGTTACAGGCGACGGTACCAACGATGCTCCGGCGCTTCACTATGCTCACGTGGGCTTGTCGCTGGGTTCGGGAACTTCCGTGGCTAAGGAGGCTTCGGATATGACCCTGCTCGATGATTCCTTCAAGTCTATCGCCAACGCCGTGATGTGGGGACGCTCGCTCTATCGTAACCTGCAGCGTTTCCTCTTCTTCCAGTTGGTAGTAAACGTGGCAGCCCTCCTGCTGGTGCTTGGCGGCTCAGTTATCGGAACTGAAATGCCGTTGACGGTTACTCAGATTCTCTGGGTGAACCTTATCATGGATACCTTCGCAGCCTTGGCACTTGCCTCATTGCCTCCATCTCACGAGGTGATGAAGGATAAACCACGCAAGGCATCCGATTTCATCATCAACAAGAGCATCGGTTTCGGCATTCTGTTCTGCGGCATCGTCTTCTTCCTCGTGATGTTTGCCCTGCTGGTTTACTGCGAGCGCAGAGGCAAGGGTGGAGTAGATGTGCATGAACTGACCATGTTCTTCACCACCTTCGTGATGATTCAGTTCTGGAACCTCTTCAATGCCAAGGCGCTGATGAGCCATCACACCGCCTTCCGCCATTTCCTGAAGGATAAGGGAATGATTCTGGTGCTTGTACTGGTATTGGTGGGTCAGTGGATCATCGTAACCTTTGGTGGCGAAATGTTCCGCACCACACCATTGTCGCTCCACGAGTGGCTGCTCATCATCGGCTCAACCTCCGTTGTACTTTGGGCGGGCGAGCTGTGGAGAACTTTTAAGAGAATGATAGCAAAGAGAAGATAACCCACAGGGGATTCTTCTGATATGAACGATTAAGATAGAATGAATACAATACATTATAACGATACCGTGCAGTTGCAGCCTTGTGTGGCAACGATTGGTTTCTTCGATGGAGTGCATCGGGGACATCAGTTCCTGATTCATCATCTCGTAGAGACGGCACGAAAGGATGGCTTGCAATCCACCGTCATCACCTTCGATGCGCATCCCCGCAAGGTATTGCAGGCGGATTACCAGCCAGAGATGCTGAGTACGCTTGATTCAAAGCTGCTGCTGCTTTCGAAGACGGAAGTGGATAATGCTGTGGTGCTGCATTTCGACAAGGCGATGGCTGCGATGTCGGCAAGGGAGTTTATGCAGCAGGTGCTCCACGACCATCTCAACGTAAGGAAACTCTTCATCGGCTACGACCATCGCTTTGGTCACAACCGCGAGGAGACTTTCGAAGATTACGTGCGCTACGGCAAGGAGATGGGCATCGAGGTAATCAGGAACGAAGCCTTCCAGATAGATGGCATCAACATCTCTTCTTCCGTGATCCGCTCTTTCCTGAAAGAGGGAGAAGTGGAGATGGCAGCCCGGTGCCTCGGTTTCCCTTACACCCTCATCGGAAAGGTGGTGAACGGATTCCATGAAGGCAGAAAACTCGGTTTCCCTACAGCCAATCTCGACATCTCTCACTTCGGGCAGCTGATTCCTGCCCCTGGTGTCTATGCCGTAAGGGTAAGACTGGAGAATACGGTGGTATGGAAACGGGGAATGATGAATGTGGGCAATCGCCCAACCTTCAATGGCAGACAACTGACGCTAGAGACGCACATCTTCAATTTCGACGGGGATATTTATGACCAGCTCTTGCTCGTAAGCTTCGTGAAGCGAATAAGGGGCGAACAGAAGTTTGACAGTCCCGAGGAGTTGGCGGCGCAACTGAAAGAGGATGAGCAGACCGTGCTGGATCTCTTTGAAAAGGAAACGGAATGATAGCGAGAATGCTATTAAACTATAAACGATTAATTATAAACAGTAAAAGCAATGGCAAAGATTGATTTAAAGAGAGGTTTGACGGATATCGTCCTCTACATGATTATATTTATAGTAGTACAGATTATCGTGATGTATGCTGGCGCAGGAATCTGGGCGGGCATTAAGGGCGAAGGTTACCAGGCAACGCTCCTGGCTGTCAGTTCGGGCAGCAATCCTATCCTGATGGCACTTACCTCAGCGTTCAGCAACGTTATCACCCTCGTCATCTTCCTGAAGACGAAGTGGACACCGCTGACCCGCGATTATCTGCTTTCCAAGCCTTGGACAACGCTTCTCTGGGTGGCATTGTTCGCCCTGGGAACCATCATTCCTCTGGAGCTTATATATGAGCAGATAGGCATCGAGATGGACGAGAATACCGAGCAGATATTCGCATCGCTCATGAAGGAGCCTTGGGGCTATGTGGCTATCGGCGTTCTGGCGCCTTTTGCTGAGGAGGTTGTGTTCCGTGGAGCCGTTCTCCGCACCTTGCTGGGTCTTATGAGCAAGAAGAACCATTGGGTAGCCATCATGATTTCGGCTGCCATCTTCGGTCTGGCTCACGCCAACGTAGCGCAGTTTGTCAATGCCCTCCTGCTGGGCTTACTCCTGGGTTGGATGTATTATCGCACCAAGAGTCTTGTTCCGGGCATCCTGCTCCACTGGGTGAATAATACGATGGCGTATGTCCTATCCAATATCATGCCTCAGAGCGATGGCAAACTCATCGACCTCTTCCATGGCGATGAGAAAACCATGTATTATGCCGTAGGCTTCTCTCTCTGCATCATGATTCCAAGTTTCATACAGCTGGTTATCAGATTAAAGAAGGTGAAGGCTTAAGAGATAAATAAACGAGTAAAAAGGTTACCTGGATGGGTAGCCTTTTTTCAGATATATAACCGGATAGATAAGTAGATTTAATGAAGATTATAGAAAGTAGTATCATAGGAAAGAAGAGCCCTGAGGCTTGTGAGGATGGAATGGTAGTTACCGATGATTTCATTGCAGTGATTGATGGCAGTACGAGCAAGACTCCGAAGCATCTCAATCCCGATATGAAGAACGGAAGATACGCCATGATGCTTATCTCGGAATATATCCGGGAGGAACTGAAGACGGATGCCTCGGTAGATGAATTCTGCCAGGGCGTAACGGCGTATATATATAATAAGGTGTATGAAAAGCTAGGAGTGGAAGAGCGGTTGAAGGAGCATCCGGAAGAACGGCTTACCGCCTCGGCTATCCTTTATAGCCGGACAAGGAATGAAGTATGGATGGTGGGCGATTGCCAGGCAATCATCGATGGAAAACTCTATGAGAACGGCAAGCCTTATGAGGAGAAGATAGCCCGGAAACGAGTAGAACTGATAGCGCAGGGGCTTTCGCCTGCTGAGGCTAGAAAGCAGATAGAGCCTTTGCTTATCAAGGCGATGCTTTCCGGGCAGAACCAGACCTATACGGTTATTGATGGATTCCCGGTTTATCGGGAGGGAGTGAAGGTTGTTTCGGTTTCAGATTCCAGTTCTGTTCAGGATTCTGTTCCAGCATCAGATTCTGTCCCTTGCTCTGACTCCGCTTCTGCATCAGGTACAATTTCTGTCTCTTCCTCCGAGATTGTATTGGCGAGCGATGGCTATCCGTTCCTGGAGCCAACCTTGGCAGCTAGCGAGGCGGCATTGGCAGAGCAGATTGCCAACGACCCTCAGAACATCCGTTCCTTTATCGCCACCAAGGGCATCGTAGAGGGCAATAAGAGCTTTGATGATAGAACTTATATTCGATTTGTTTATTGCCAGTAAATAAAAAACCGCAGATTTATTTATTGGCAAGAAACAAAAATGGCTGATTTCGCCAGAAAAAAATAACATGGACAAATTGAATTTGTCCGGTTTGTTTGTCTGGAGGCTTGTAATGTCCCAATAATCAGTAGATTATGAGCGTTCGGACAATTTGTCCGGACAAATTCAATTTGTCCGTGTTATTTTTTAGCATGAAATGACAAGTAATGGCAAGGATTTCTATCCGGCAAGCGATGTGTTCCCAAGAAGAAAACGATGACTTCTGCACCGAAAAACGGTGAGTTCTGGAGGAGAAAACTATGAGTTAGTATTTTTAACATAAAGCTCTAAAGCAGCCAAAGGAGAATAAGAGAGGTTGGAACGT
>ERZ1023834.2-NODE-2-length-228650-cov-86.226707_pt1 | contig 228650 bp, 214 predicted proteins | sample MGYA00380382_ERZ1023834 | MGnify/ENA primary metagenome ERZ1023834 (study PRJEB33179, sample SAMN07449066) | human gut metagenome | biome: Human-gut; feature: Human associated habitat; material: Faeces | host: Homo sapiens | place: India:Kasaragod | collected... | reverse complement strand
TAGAGCACAACCTTGCCAAGGTTGGGGTCGCGGGTCCGAGTCCCGTTTTCCGCTCGATTATTTTTGTATTAAACCAAGATAGGTTTAAGTTTAGGGCCCAAGTGGCGGAATTGGTAGACGCGCACGTTTCAGGTGCGTGTGTTTCACAACGTGCAGGTTCGAGTCCTGTCTTGGGCACAATGTTTAAATTAGCTTAGTGTTGGAGAGGTGGCGGAATTGGTAGACGCGCTACTTTGAGGGGGTAGTGACAATTGTGTCGTGGGAGTTCGAGTCTCCTCCTCTTCACTTTTATTGTTGTTTTACAAGCGGAAATAGCTCAGTTGGTAGAGCACAACCTTGCCAAGGTTGGGGTCGCGGGTCCGAGTCCCGTTTTCCGCTCTTTTTTTTTGAACTCGAGAAACATACCCATTTATGAATTTATATTTAAGATATTTTGATCAGGAGACATTAGTTACTAGTGTTGATGATGCTATTGGTTTTTTAAAGAGTATTCCTGAGATTGAGATGGATGCGGAGCTAGAGGCAGATGTTCGTGAATATGCCGCTAGCGATTTGACGTATCCAAAAAGATATAAGGTACGCCCACGTGTTTATTTTATTGTGATAAAGACTACGGCGCAAACTATGCAGGATTTTAAGGATAAGAAAGCATTGCGTACTCCTACTCCTGCAGAGAGAATGGAGAATCCTGTTGTTGCCAGTTTGGCTCAAGAGGCTCCAGGCTGGTATGAAGGATCACTTGATTTCAAGCGTGTTGTGATGGTACCGGCTACAGGAAAGTTTGAGTACCGTGATACTCATTTCGTTGCGGATGTTAAAGCTGAATCAGGTTTGGATTGTTACAATCGCATCGTTGATTATCTGCGCGATTGTGTAGATTCACGCAGCCAGTTCCCATCTGCAAAAGGTAAGAATTTCCATTTCCGCTATCTGGGAATGTGGAAATAAAATATTCAGAAATTTAAAAGATTCGTGTCATGAACAAGGTTATGCTAATTGGTAATGTAGGTAAAGATCCTGACATTCATTATTTCGAAGCAGATCAGGCAGTAGCTCAGGTCTCTCTCGCAACTACAGAGAAAGGATATACTTTGCCTAATGGTACCCAAGTGCCAGACCATACAGATTGGCACAATCTTGTTTTTTATCGTGGGCTTGCAAAGGTAGTAGAGAAGTATGTGCATAAGGGTGACCGCCTTTATGTGGAAGGAAGAATCCGCTACCGCTCCTATGATGACAAGCAGGGTAGAAGACAATATATTACAGAAATCTATGTAGATAATATGGAGATGTTGAGTACTCGCCCTGCTACTAGAGAACAATAATTATTAATTTTTAGCTCAGAAATTGGATATATCCACCATAACTGATGCCTTCGGTGATGTGATGCTGATGCAGCCTTCCGCCGGGGTTATTGTAGCTGCTGTACTTGCAGCTATATTGTTAGGCATGTCTGCTTTTGCCAGTGGTTCCGAAATTGCTTTTTTCAGTTTATCACCAACTGATGTTGCGGAACTAGAGGATGAAAAGACTGATGCCGATAAGAAAATACAGATGTTGCGTGATGATTCTGAACGTACGTTGGCTACCATTTTGATAACCAATAATTTTGTGAATGTCACAATCATCATGCTCCTTAATTATGTATTCGCAGGAATCGTAGAGTTTGGTCCTAAAGCTTATTGGCTTCAGTTCCTGATTATTACGGTTATTCTTACTTTCTTGCTTTTGCTTTTTGGTGAGATTATGCCGAAAGTGTATGCCCGCCAGGATCCTCTGAAGTTCTGTCGCCGGTGCGTAGGGGGAATTCTGTTTGCCAGAAAGCTGTTTTGGTCTTTAGAAACTATCTTGCTGAAAAGTGGAATTCTTGCAGAAAAGATTATACAGAAGGAAAATCATGTGCTGAGTGTTGATGACTTGGAACAGGCTCTTGAACTGACTGATAAGAATGATATCAAGGACGAGCAGAGCATGCTGAAGGGTATCATCCGCTTTGGCGATGAAACAGCCAAGGAGGTGATGACCAGCCGACAGAATATTGTTGACCTGGATATCCGTAGTTCTTATCCAGAAGTATTAAAGTGCATTGAAGAGAATAATTACAGTCGTATTCCTGTTTATCAGGATAATACAGATAATATTCGTGGTGTACTGTATATCAAGGACTTATTGCCTCATCTTACGAAGTCTTCCAACTTTCGTTGGCAGAGCCTGATTCGTCCTCCTTACTTTGTTCCTGAAACCAAGAAGATAGATGATCTGCTTCGCGAGTTCCAGGACAACAAGGTTCATATCGCCATTGTGGTAGATGAGTTCGGGGGTACATCGGGTATTGTTACTCTCGAAGATATTCTGGAGGAAATTGTAGGTGAAATCAATGATGAATACGATGAGGAGGAGAAGTTCTACTCGAAATTAAATTACAATACCTTTGTTTTTGAAGGTAAAACGCTTCTTTCTGATTTCTGCAAAATCCTGAATGTAGATGACGAAGAGTTCGAGGAGGTTGAGGGTGATGCTGATTCTCTGGCTGGTCTGCTCTTGGAAATCAAAGGCGATTTCCCAAGTATGCACGAGAAGATAGATTATAAGAACTATACTTTCGAGGTTATGCAGATAGAGGAGCGTCGCATCAGCAAGATTAAGGTGACGGTACATCCTTTGAAAGATAATGTGGAGGATTCTTCTAAGTAATCATCAGTATTCATCAATATCAGAATATAAAAAATATGGCAGTTGTCAATATACGAGAAGTTTATCCGGGAGTGAGTCTTGGTTTATGGCAGATGGATGAAACTGTAGAACAGTTGTTCGGGCAGTATCCTCATCTGCAGGCTTACCGCTCTCAGGTGGAAGAGAAATATAAGAACGATGGCAGGAAACTGGAGTTTCTTGCCATTCGTGCATTAATGTATGAGATGCTCAAGACGAACGGGGCTTCCAAGGGCTTGCTTTCTCATGCGGGTGACATTACCCACAACGAGGCTGGAAAGCCATTGTTCCGTGGTTATCATATCAGCGTTTCGCATACCAAGGGTTATGCTGCGCTTATCCTTTCCAAAAATCAGGAAGTGGCGGTGGATATCGAATACTTCAGCGATAGGGTTGAGCGCATCGCTTCTAAATTCTTGCGCAAGGATGAGAAGGCGGAAGATCTGGATGCCAAGCTGGTGCATTGGTGTGCCAAGGAAACGGTCTTCAAGTTATTCTCAGAGGAAAACCTGATGTTTGAGGATATGAGGGTAAAGCCGTTTGATACGATGGCAGACTGGTCGTGTGATGTGGAGAATCTCAAGAGCAGAAAGATGGCGCATGTGGATTTCGAATTAACCATGGAGTTTGTATTGACTTATGCTGCGCTGTAATATCCTTTCCATCTTCCTGGCATTCAGTCTGTTGGCTGGAGCACAGGATTGGAAAGTAGTGAGAGAGAATCCCCAGAAGGCTTTTCCGAAAACCGTGGCTGCGGGCAACTACAGTGGCATTGCTCATCTGCATGATGATATCTATGCGGTGGTAAGCGACAAGTCGGATAGTGCCCTGTACTTCAACTTCCGGATTCAGGTGAATCCCAAGACCGGCGAACTGGAACAGGTAGAGAACCTTGGTTTTACCGAGAGAACAGATGGAACGCTGAACGACGGAAAGTTTTGGCAGGGGCAGGAGAAAGGCTTTGACCACGAAGCCATCGTGAAGGCTTCTGATTCTACCTTGGTGATAACAAGCGAAGGATATTGCCGTTTAAAGGAGTATCCTGTTCTGCCTACTTCGGCAGATGCTCCCAAGATTAGCTATCAGCAGAACCTTTGGGAGAGCAGATGGCCTTCTTCTGATTTTTATCCAAATTATAATTTTGAGTCTCTGGCTTTTGATTCCGTCCGTCAGTATCTCTGGACGATTTCTGAGAGCACGCTCCGCAAAGACGGACTGCCTGCTACTCCTCAAAACGGATTGGCCAACCAGCTTCGTTTGATGAGGTATGATTGGGGAAAGATAAAGGAAAATCGTAACAAGGAAAATAATGGCAAGGAAGACTGTAGCGAGCAAGAGAGTAGCAAGAAAGCCTCTCGTTACATGACAGCCTATGCCTATCAGATGGATCAACCTTCTACCCATAAGAAAGCAGATATCTATGTGATGGGTGTGAGTGAGCTTTGTGCCTTGCCCGATGGACAGCTTCTGGTTTTGGAGCGTGAGGCATTTATCCCGAAGATTAAGATTGGTGCTTTCTGCAAGTGCAAGCTCTATCTGATCAATCCTTTGAATTCTGAGGAGTTTGCTTTGAAAGAGAATTTTTCATCAGATACTCCTTTCTTGAAGAAGAGATTGCTCACGGAATGGAAAACCGGCTTGTCACTTTCCAAGCGTTCCTTTGCCAATTACGAAGGTATGTGTCTGGGACCCAAGTTGGAAGAAGGTTCCCAGGTTGTCATCCTGCTGTCTGATTCGCAGGATCAATATGCGGGAGTATTGAAAGACTGGTTCAAGACGATTGTCATCAGAAAGGAATAAAGTTGTTATGTTGTAATCCTCAATCTCGTCCATAACCATCTAGGAATGAGTCGCCAGAGGAAGACGAGGATATCATATCTCCAGTCTATTACCTTGACTTCCTTTCCGTTTTCGATGGCACTTACGATATGCTTCGCCACATCTTCCGGTTTGAGTTGCAGCGGATAGCTGCTGCCTGCGATAAGGTCGGTCTTTACGAAGCCTGGTCGGATATCTGTGATGGCGATAGGGAGATGGCGCATCCGTGCCTGCTGCGACAGGCATTCCAGATAATGGTTCTGGAATCGCTTGGTGGCAGAGTAGGCTGGGGCGGTACCGAGACCTTTGGTTCCGGCAATGGAAGTGATGCAGGCAATGCGGGCTTTGGGGTTGCAATGATGATGAGTAGCAAACCAGTTGAATGCCGTATCCACCATTCTTGTGAATCCCAAGCCGTTGGTTTCCAGGGTCTTCATTTCCTTTTCTATATCCAGCGAGTTGTTCTGCCAGCCAATGCCGGAACTATGGAAGTAGAGGTCCATGCCTCCCAACTTATCGATGAGTTCGAGAAGTTGGGCAGGAGCATCGGGAGAAGTCACGTCTATTTGCTGATAGCAGGTAATGCCGCTCTGCGAAATCAGAGCCTGCAATCTTTCAATTCTTCTTCCGGCAATTCCTACCTGCCATCCTTTTGCAGCAAGCAGTTTTGCCACTTCCATTCCGATGCCCGATGTGGCACCCATTACAATTGCTTTCTTTGCCATATAGTCCTATTATATAAGGTGAAATCTTGATAGTTCTATTTATATAAGGTGAAGTTTGGTCTAAATTTATCTAAATATCTAAATCGCTTTTACTCTTCAGCAAGTCTTCCGCCTTCTTCACGCTTCCTGATTCCAAAATCAGCTGTTTCACTTCTTCGTAGTCCGTATATTGCGGATTGCGTTCCATGAAGATACGGCAGGCACGGTCGATGAGTTTATGATTGATAAGCTTGGCATTCACCATCTTGTTGCCTTCCACCCGTCCTTGTCGAATCTGGAGAGAAGTACTGATCATATCCAGAATCATCTTCTGCGAAGAACCGGCTTTCATGCGGGTACTTCCCGTTACGAATTCCGGTCCCGTGATGACTTCTACGGGATAATCGGCAGCCTGGGCGATAGGAGCGTGGGGATTGTTGACGATGCAACCCGTAGGAATACCTGCCTCCTTGCAATGCTGCAAGATGGAAAGCACGAAGGGGGTTGTTCCGCTGGCAGAAAAACCGAGTACGAAATCATGCTCTGAGATATGCTTGTCGCAGAGCTGGTGCCAACCATTCTCCAGGTCGTCTTCTCTGGATTCCCTGGTTTGCGTAAGGCAGCCGATGCCTCCGGGGAAGATGGCTTGTATCTGCGAACCGTCGATACCATAGGTGTTCTGCACCTCGATGGTATCGAGTGTAGCCAGTCTTCCGCCCGTTCCGCAACCGGCATAGAAGAGTCTTCCGCCCTTCTTCAGCTGCCCTTCGATAGCGGAAATCAGTTGGTTAATGGCAGGCAATGCTTGTTCTATTGCCACAGCCACCTTCTTGTTTTCTGCATTGATATGAGCGGTGAGTTCATCCACGCTCATCTTTTCCAGATGTTCGTAGAGCGAGCTCTGCTCTGTTATTCTCTTTTCTTCTTTATTTGGCATATTACTTTATCTTTAGGGTGTAGATTTAATGTAATGAAGCCTAGATGGTCGCGGAGGCTATGGCTTGCAGTCATCTAGAGAGTTCTATCATGATGAGACCTATCATCCGATGGGCTCCTATTCTTCTGCCAGGAAATAAACCGGAGCATTGCGTGAACCTTCTTTAATCAGGAAACCGGATTTTTCCAGTTTCTTCAGCCAGTTGAGTGCTGTCTGTTTACGGATATGAAATTCCGCTTCCAGTACTTTTCTGTTAATGGAACGGTTATGCTTCAGATACTCTCTTATTTTCTCCTTCAATGCATCTTCAGAGAAAGGGTAGGAGCGGGAAGTATATTGTGATTTCTCGAAATGGGTATTATATTTCACCTGTTTCAACAGGTCTGCATTGGGGCGAAACTTGATGCCTCTTACGCTTACATATTCAGCTCTCACTTTATTGTCGGGTTTCAGGTCATCCATATCCAGATCTACCGAGAGCGAGAGATAACCTATTTCCGGAATGTTGACACGTCTTCCCTCCTGCAGGTCTTCTTCTATGATATCACGCAGTTTCATGAGTACGGACGAAACTTCTCCTTCTCCCAGACAGCTATGTCTGGCGATTCGGCTGATCATCTCCTTGTCAGTCATAGCTGTTTGCTCAAAGATATGGGCGAATCGGCGAGTCTCTTCATTTCCTCCAGCATTGGGAAGATAATGGATTTCATATTTAATAGCCATCGTATTCTTCTTTCTGTTTAGCGATACAAAGGTAATCTTTTATTCTTAAACTACCAAATAAAAATGGCACTAATATGGATGAGCGGTTTGATTGATACGAATGAGCGGTGTTATTGATGTGGGTTAGAACTGCTTATCAATAGGAATAAGCATCGTAAGAAGCCTTTATAAGTTGTCGGAAGAAGTAGGATAAGTTGTTGGAACAGTAAGTATATGTTGCCGGGAAAGTCACTTCCGTCAGTCGCACAACAGCTGTTGTGCGCTTGCATATCAGCTGTTATGCGCTCGCACAACACGTGTTGTGCGAGCGTAAAACAGTTGTTGTGCAGTAAGTAATGATTAAGCGTCTTTTACGGTTAATTATCTGTAAATAAACAATACGATAGAGTTGTAATCAAATAAAAATATGTATTTTTGTATCCGAATAGCGTATTTAAAAAGAGATCCGATGGCTTGCTGAATCGGAGAACAGATAGAAAGAGTAATATTCAGAATAGCTTATGAATAAAGAAAAAGAAGATTTCTTCCTCCATTCCAACGAGGTGAATCATATCAACAGAGAAGATTACGAGAAGATAGAATTATTGGTGAATGCGGCAAAAGCTTTTGCCCGCAGCACCTACCAGTGCGTCTATATCATCGACTATTTTCATCAGGACTTCATCTATGCATCAGATAACCTCGCTTATCTCTGCGGATTGGAACCGGAGCAGTTGATGGACGCAGGCTATCAGATGTATATCGACCATGTTCCGGATGCTGACCTGCAGATGCTGCTCGAAGTGAACAAGAAAGGTTTTGATCTTTTCAATGAATTGCCTGTGGGCGACCGTCTGGACTATACCATCTCGTACGACTTTCATCTTACCAATGGCAGGCATAGCCGATTGATTCATCATCACCTCACTCCGATACTTCTTTCTGATGATGGAAGAATCTGGCTTGCCCTCTGCACCGTATCATTGGCAGCAACCGATGAACCGGGACATATCATCATGCAGAAGAATGGTGAGCGTAGCTATTTTGAATATTCCACATTGCGCCACAAGTGGGAAAAGAAAGAAGGCATAACCTTGAGCGAGACAGAGAGAGATGTTTTGAGATTGTCTGCCCAAGGTTACACGATGAATGATATTGCCGACCGACTGTGCAAGTCGGTGGATACGATAAAGGCTTGCAAGCGCAACCTTTTTGCTAAGATGGGCGTGAAGAACATTGCTGAAGCGCTGTTTCATGCCACGAACTATCAGATGATATAATCAGAATCATATCTCTTCCAACAATGGCGAGAGATAGAACTTGGGGAAGTATTTCACCTCCTTGCCTTCCGCAAGGTTCGCGAGGATGTTGGCACAGTAGCCGGCGGCTATGTATGCCCCGATGCCCAGTTGCGGGAAAGACTCCTCAGAATAATGTCTGATGGCTTCATCCACCCAAGGCACAGGCATCTGCCAGAACATTCCATACTGAGAGATATACTTGCCCAGTGAGCAACGGAAATCATCCGAACCTTTTTTCACTACTTCGCTGAATGGATAGCCTTTCGGTTTCTCTACAGCGAGAAAGGCAGCCTTGCCAAGATTGACAACATGGATAACGGTGATGCCCTGCTCCTTGCATTTCTCATCAAAAGCGAAAGAGGCTTCGTTGTCATGCAAGGTTGCATTCACCGCATACCGGATGCCCGACAAGTCGCATGCATCCACATCTTCCACCGTCAGCGTATCCTTTTCTATGCGATAGATTTGAAATCTATCTTCCTGCCAAGAGCTTTCATGGAAGTCATGGCGCAAGGCACAGGAGGCTATCAAGCCTCCCATGTCTGCGCCACTAATCAACAATTTTATTGGATTGTTCATTTATAGAGAGATTTATTGTCATTACACCATTACCGGATGCTGCAGACAGATTACATTCTGTTCTTCTGGCTTTCTCCAGCACCCGTACCCTTATACTTGCTTCTTGTCGTGTTGAACTTATACCGTACAGTAAGCGACACTTTGCTTGTTGACAGTCCATCAACAATCAAGTCCTTCATTTTGCCATAATGAGCAATCATGTGGCTATCGTTTGTCCCGAACAAATCATAGATGAAGAGCTGAAACGACAAATGGTCTTTCAAGAAAGCCTTATATGCGGAAACATTCGTGCAAAACATAGGCTTGTACAGATACAGATTCTCTTCATGGCCTTTCGTGATATACGACATCATCAACGTAAACATTCCTAATTTGGTGTTGAGTGTATTGTCAAAACGGAATGAAGCCATTGGTTTATTGAGCGATTTCCCATCGTGCGTCTCCATATCAAACCATTGCTTGTCAACGGATGCTGTAAGCGAAGGATGCCAGATGCCAAACGAAGGGCGCAAGTTGATGGATGCAGCTACGTCATTATACGAATTCCCATTTACTGGCTTCATCAAGCCTATTGCAGGATTATCCTTATAAGTCTCCACTGTGGATATAATCGGATTGGAAGTATGGCTGTAGGTCATATCGAATGTCAACCATTTGTAAGCCAACTCGTAGTTGAGATTTCTACTTATCTGAGATACCAGAAATGGATTTCCCGTTTCATACGTGTATCGGTTGTCATACTGAATGCCACTGCGCAAATTATGATAGGAAGGACGATTAATGTCGGCTGCATAGCTCAATTGCATCTGTACCTTGCCTGCAGGCATCGATAAGCTAAGCGATGGGAACCAATTGCCGTACGACTTGCTTTGTCCTGGTATATACTTGCCGTATTCGTAGTAGTTGAAGTCGATATACTCATATCTCAGTCCTGCCTCCAAACTCAGATTACCAAAATCTCTTGAATAGGTCAAGAATGAAGATGTCATGCTTTCTGTAATACGGCTGTCGTCATCCGATACCAAGTTAGTTGGCACCACTTGATACTTTGAGGTACGATGGGTATTGGAATATTCACCACCCAAAGACAAATTACCACCTAATAATGGATAAGAAAGCACCAGTTTGGAAGCGAGTAGATGATAGTCCTTGTTCGTCAAGCTATGAGCCGTCTGGCTTTGCGCATCCATTCCCACTTCCTGGTATTGCTCTTTGGTAACATCGTTCTGGTATTCCTTCGACCATAGCCAATCTGTATTGAAATCGATGCTGAACTTACCAATCTTTCCTACATAGTAAATATTGCTTGAAAGATTATTCTTCTGCCAAAAGAAATCAGCATGACTATCAGAACTTTCAGACAAATCTCCGTCTTGCAATATCAAAGAACTCATATCGCCGTTCCATGTTTGCTTAGGATTTCTAAGAAAACCAAAGTTGGCACCGATAGAGTTGTTGGCATCCAACTGGTAGCTGGCATCCAATCGAAAGTTCATGGCTTCGATAATACCTACTTGTCTTATCTCACTTTTTTGGTTCCACGTCTTGTCAAGATAAGTCTTCTGCTGTAAGTCTTTATTGTCTGGCTGGTATTGTCTTGCTCCAAAAGCGTATGCGCCTAGCTCTAATCCATTCTTGCGATAGTTCATATTCAGCCTGCCATATCCTCCAATGTTCTTTTTCTCGTCGTACGATCCTTCTGTTGTAGCGTCAAATCCGAAACCCTCGCCTTGTATCTTCTTCGTTGTGATACGGATGACCGCCTTGGTGCTGACTTCCACCGACTTGATGTTATCGGAATGCAAACGGTCTAGCTCGCTCTTGTCTCTCATCTGTCGTCCATTGATATAGATAACAGGTTCACCGCGACCGAATACCTTGATGCTGCCATTCTGGGCAGACACGTTAGGGATGCGGTCGAGCAGGTTCTCCATGGTTCCTGCCTTCTCAAGTACGGATCCGACAATGGTTGTCGTCATTCCGCCATTCTTCAGGATAGTCTTAGGCAGGGATGACTTCACGACCACTTCGCCGAGCATCTTGCTGTCTTCTTCCATCTTGATAATGCCCACATTTTCACCAGTGCAATTCTTGCAGATTGTCTTATAGCCAACGGATGTCACCTTGATGATTCCACCGTTGCAGGAAGAGTCGATGACAAAGCTGCCATCCTCTCCACTCACCGCACCCTTGACGAAAGCCGAGTCCGTTCTATTCAATAATACTACATTGGCAAACGCCAAAGGTTCTCCCTTGGTATTCATCACCTTGCCGGTGATATTCTGCGCCATCATCGGAGTCATAGCCGAGAGGCACAACGCTGTGGTAAAAATTACTTTTTCCTTCATATTGCTACAGTTTTGCTTGTTTTTTTATTTTTCTGTTGCAAAAGTATAGCTTTATAGGAAAAAGCCTTTGACACAAAAGTGTATTTCTCAAGAGTGTGGCTTAAGAATTACACTTTTGTGTATAAAAAGAAAGGATAAATAGCGTTTGTTGATAGATTTTTGATGAATTTACCTTATTTTTTCATTACCAAATCTGCGAGCACGATGGCGGATTCCTTCTCATCCCTCGGTGCATCCTTTGACTTCCATGCCACGATGAAGCGGATTCGGGCAGCGGTTACCTTGTAACCTTTCAACTCCCATTTGCCTAGTTTCTCTTTCATCTTGATAGAGAGCTGGGCTATGTCTCTGCCTGTTGATGGGAGACAGAGGCAATGGTCGTGATAGGTTAGCGGCATACCGCTTCTCAGGCAAAGGATAGCATCCTTGTGAGGTTTAGAGAAGCCCAGGTTTACATCCTTGTGTGAGAGCTGGAGTACTATTTCGTTGGGCTCATCGTAGGCTTGGGCATCATAGAGATGCTGGGCACTTTTCAGACTGTCGAAGAGATTGCCGTTGGTGTGGATGACAAGCGTACGCTTGGCACGGGTCATGCCCACATAGTATCGGCGCAGTATGTCATCGGTAGGATGTTCGGGATGGGTAATGAGCATCAGTACATGGTCGAACTCATGGCCTTTTGCCTTGTGGATGGTGCTGACCACAATGTCTGATTTCGAGATGTCACAGAAATCTTCTACTGATGATTCGAACACGAACTCCCTCAGGTCGCTGTAGTACTTGGCACGATTGGTCTGCTCAAATACCTGGAGACTGCGGCGCAGATATGGCAAAGCCTGGCTGGTGGCATACTTTTGGAATGTCTGCTGCTTGGCTGCTTCCCAAATATCATCAGGGATGATAGGGGATTTCGTCTCCTTGAGGCCTTGGTCTATCTTCTTTAAAAAGTATCTTACCTCTGCCAGATTCCAGAAGCGCAAGCCGTCCATTGATTGCACCAGCTTGGCCTTGATGCCATGACTGTGAAGAAGAGCCAGCATGATGACAGCCTCCTCATTGGTCTGCGTGAGGATGCTGATGGTTTCGTTCTTCTTGTGGGAAAATGCATCGGCTTCTTTTGAAGCGTTACTTCCTAGTAATCGCGTAACATCTTCTAGGATAGGCTGATACATATAAACCTTTTTCTCCTGAATCTCGTATGGATGCTTCACGATTCTTACCTCTCCATCTTCTTGACTCATGGAGATGATAGGGGTAGATTTGATTCGCTGACGGATGTTGCGGGCAAAGTCGTTGGCTGCATCCACGATACGGCGAAGACTGCGGTAATTCTCTGTCATCTCGATGAAACGACTGTGCTCTGTCTGGGTCAGTTCATAGAGATACCGCGAGTTGGAACCCCTAAACTCATAGATGTTCTGGTCATCATCGCCTACGGCAATCACCCTCATCTCTTCGTTGGCTTTCATCAGAGCAGAGACAAGGGCATAGTCATCCTTGCTCATGTCTTGTGCCTCGTCAATAACGAGCACGGTCTTGCTGATGCGATTGGGCTCCACTTCTCCATTGTTGATCATTTCGGCGGCTTGCTTAACCACATCTCCAGCCTCATCCAGATTGCCAACCCTGCCCAGCAGGTCGAAGCAGTAGGAATGGAAGGTCTTGATTTCTACGAAATGGGCGGCATTGCCGATGAGTTGCATCAGTCGCTGCTTGAATTCGGTAGCGGCTGCACGAGAGAAAGTGAGCATCAGGAGTTGTTCGTGCTTTACATCTTCCAGCAGCAGGAGAGAGGCAAGCTTATGTACGAGCACACGTGTCTTGCCGCTGCCAGGACCGGCAGCGACTACGATGCAGCGGGACTCGTGGTCGTCGATGATTTCCTTCTGTCGCTTGGAGAGCATTCCGAAGAGTTGCTTATACTTCGAAGGTGTTACGTTGCGCTCTATCTCAGTCTCCCGGTTGCCCTTGAAGTACTTTGAGATGAAGCGGTGGTAGTCCATCTGGAAGTAATCCTGCACATATTGCAGGGCGGCGTCGTAATCCCTTACCATCAGGTTGGCATATTCGCCCACGATGTGAATCTGCTGAATCTTCTGCTTGTAGAATTCATTGAGCATGCGATAATCTTCCTGCTTATAGCGGAGGCGAAGTTCCTTGGTGCGCTTAATCGCCATTGCATTGTAGAGTACCAGGAATCCTCCTTCCAGCTTCATGGCTCCTATCTTGGAGAGATAGAGCAAGGCTTCCTCCACGTCTTCCAACTGTAGGGAAGAGAAGTCGGAGAAGAGTGACTGGTTGCTGGATTTCAGATCGTTCAGAAGTTCAACTACCGAGAATTGGAGAGGCTTCTCTTTTGAATTATCTCTAGAGCCAGAGGCTTTTGAATTATCTATTGCGCCAGAGGCTTTTCCTAAACCTTTTTCTTCAGAAGGATTCTTTTCTTCAGAAGAGCTATTGTTGCTCTCTTCTGTTACAGTTTTACTTATTTCCTCAGCCAGGCTGTATAGTCTTTCGATGATGAATCGGCAAACTTCAATTCGTCTTTCGAATCGTTTGATGATGGTCTCTATATCCTTGTCTCTTGTTACGATGAGATTGCGACCACCATCTTCCTTCTTGTGCGCATATCCCTTCACTGCCAGGAAGTATAGCAGTGTGCGGATTTGCTTTTCTGTTGAAGTGTTGATACCGTCATGGACGGCATTGTCATTGAGTTGCTTGTATGTGATATGCAGCGATTCATCCGGGATATGTTCCAGAATGTATCTTTCCAGTTTGGCAAAGTTTTCCAGCATCTGCTGAGGCTTGCGTTGCTTGTCGCTGATGTCTTGCAGATAGGCAGAGATGTCACGGGTATCGGCAAGGATGCCTTCCTGTCGCATTCGGTCAACGGAGGAGATGACGTCTCGCTTGCTGAGTCCTAGGATGTCGGCGAGGTAATCGATGCGAGATTCTGCCTCGCTATCCTGTGCTTTGGCTATATGCTTCTGGGTGATGAGCGACTTGATGATGCGGATGGCATTCTGCATCTCATCTTCCGAGAACAGGGGTGATTCGGTGAGGCGCAGTCTTGCCTCGTCCATGTTTTTGACGGTGATACCTGTGGCATAGACGTGCGGAATGTTGTTGCCACGCTCTATGTATCCGCTCTGTTCTAGAGCAGAAAGGGCGGTGCGGACACGGGTTTCTATGTCGGATACCGAGTCATCCCAACCGGCTTGGCGGGCTATCTCCAGTGCCGAACAGCTTACTTGTGGACGCTGCTTGGTAAAATCCTTAATGGCTTTCCATACCTGTTGTATCTCGCTGATGCTCAGTTTGGTTTGGTTGAGCAGGATGAAGTGCTTGTCCAAGTCCTCGTCGCTATAGAGTACATAGCATTTGGCATTGAGGTGTGGATCTCTTCCTGCACGTCCAGCCTCCTGTACATAGTTCTCCAGAGAGTCGGAGATGTCGTAGTGGATAACCAGCCCCACATCGCTTTTATCTACTCCCATGCCGAAGGCGGAGGTGGCAACGATGATTCTAACCTTATCGCTCATGAAGGCATCCTGATTGTGTATCTTCTCATCAGCATCCATCTTGCCATTATAGGGCAGGGCGGAAATTCCGTCACGGGTTAGCTTCTGGGCGAGTTCCCGGGTTCGCTTGGTGCGGGATACGTAGATGATGGTAGGGCAATCAGCCTGCTCTACCAGTGAGCGCAGGAGATTGTATTTGTTGCCGTCACTTTCTACGTGGATAACGGAATAGTGCAGGTTGGTACGTGAGGCTGATGAGGCGAAGAGCTGGAGGTCGGTGCCCAGCCAATGCTTGAAATAGTCGCAGATATCCTGCACCACCTTCTGTTTTGCAGTGGCGGTGAAGCAAGATACGGGTATCAGGGTTTGACCATGATTGCGGGCCATAGCATCTTTGCCAAACTTACGTTCCTGATATTCCTTGATAAATTTGCCGATGTATAGGTAATCCACACGGAAGTCTTGTCCCCATGCAGAGAAGCAGTGAGCTTCATCAATGACGAATCTCACCACATGCCGTGCCATCAGGATGCGCTCGATGGTTTTGGAGCGCAACATCTCTGGTGCTATATATAATAAGGTGGCATCTCCGCTCTGTACTCGTTCGATGGCTAGGGAGCGGGAGATAGGGTCGAGGAGACCATTGATGGTTACGGCATCGGTGAAACCGCGGTCTGCGAGGTTATCTACCTGGTCTTTCATCAATGATTGCAGAGGCGAGATAACCACGGTGAGTCCATGTATGGTTCTGCCATCCATCAAGGCTGGCAACTGGAAGGTGAGCGACTTGCCGCCACCCGTAGGAAATATCGCCAATAATGACTTACCATCCACTGCTGCCTGCGATGCCTGTTCCTGCAGCGGTTCGCCGTCATAGGTACGGAAGGCATCATAGCCAAAGAGTTGTTTCAGGTTGTGATGAATGTCGAGCATGCGGTTGCAATACTCGCAGCCATCGGTGCATTGGGTATGGCAGAGCATATAGATGATATGTTCTACTTCGGGATAATGGAAGAGTACCCAACCTGGGGTTACAGATTGGTAATCGTCTGTGCCTATGAGGGCCAAGGCGTATGCCAAGCCGCAAGGAGACTGGGCTGCAAGAGCCGGAATATCGGCATGGGCGCAAATATGATTCTTGTATTCAGAAAGAATGAATTCTGAAACGCCTATCATTGCATCATCCTTTTCGATGGCTCCCACATACATCAGGAATCCTCTGAATTCCTCTTCATTCTGGAGCAGCAAGGTGAAGATTTTCCTCTTCCTTTCTGATAATTGATTCCATGCAGCGATTTCATCCATCAAAAGCTCCTTGGCTTTCTCGCAGTCATTTACAGGATTGTTCATCTGCTCGCTCATCAGTTTGTCGTCCTTTACCAGATGATGGTAAGGGCGCTTGGGGAAGAGGAGTGGGGAGAGATAGAGGGTATCTATCAGTATGCCGTTGAGTTGGAGATAGCGGGCATCGTGATGAATGAGGTTATGCCCGCAGATATAGTCAACCTTTCCTTCTTGCAGGAACTTGTTCAGTGCCGTCTGTGATGCTTGGTGAAAGGTAGCTCCATCATAACGCAATGCTCCGATGTCGTGTATTTTATGGTCTTTCAGTCCCACTTCGGTATCCACGAAGGCAATGTTCCTGCTTCTGGCATCTTTCTTCTTGATGTCAGAACTTACGGTGAGATTGTTTTTCCTTTCAAAGAGGCGACTGAATATTGACATAATCTTCGATGTTTATATTTCCACCGCAAATGTACAATTATTATTTGATATATGCAAATAATCAAGTGTTTTATCTTCTTAGAAAGCAGTTTTTATACAATTCCAAGAGGCTCGTGAGGATATCTTCAAGGCAGATTAATATGCACCTAAAACCTTCCAGTCGTCTATGAGTTTGAACAGTCGGGGCATGGCTGGCTTGTAACTGTCGGGATAGGTGAGGGAATAGACGAAGAGTATTCTGCCACTCTTGATGAATTTATCATAATGACTGTAGCCATCTACTCTTACTCCGTTTTCATAGACAGGACCGGAGAGGATGAATGCTTTATTCGATTCCTGCATCGTCCGCTCTGAATGAAGCTTCTGGGCTAGAGAATCGGCACAAGCCTGGAGGGTGTTGCTATAGTTGGGGGTAACGTAACTCTCCAGGATGATGTTGGCATGATTGGTGAATGAGAAGCGGGCATAGCCCTGGTATCCCGATACCGAAGTATCCTCCTGCTGGAAGAAGCAAGGATACTTGACAACGTAGCCGAAGTCCGGATCATTGTATTCCTTCATGGGCGCCATCTCTACCTTGGTCTTGAAATCCGCCATCGGTGTTTGCTGCTCTTTCGTAACCTCATGGTGATAGTTGATGATGAAGTTTATCATCATCAGCAAGACAACTGCTATCAAAAAAATCTTCTTCATATCTTTGCTTCTTTTGTATTATAGCTGCAAAGGTATGAAGAAGATGGGAAAAAGCCAAATAACAAGTATGACATTTGGCTGACATTTCTGAACTTATCTGATTATCAGTCGGTAAGACTTGCCTCTTTCCGACTCAATCATGAGGTTGCTATTCTGCTCAATCACCGGTTTGATACGGCGAATCAAGGTATAGAGCGTTTCGCTGGCATCCGGTTTCTTGGGCCAAAGAGCATCACAAATCTCCTGTTTGGAGAGTTGATGATGCGTATTGTCGAAGAAGAGTTGCATCAGCTGGTGCTGCATCGGAGTAAACTTGATGGCCTGTCCGCTTTCCTGATTGTAGAAGGAATCCTCGTCTTGAGAATAGCACATGGTGCCGAACATATCAGCCTCATGATTCCAGGGTTGTTTTCTGCGATGATAGTATAGCGATGCAATTGCCCAAATCATAGCCATGAGGGTAAGCGTCAAAGATGTCCGCTGGTTGCTCATACTCAAAACATCTGCCATCGAACAGTTAGCATAACTTTGGATAGAATGCTCGTTGAGAAGCATCTCTTTGCTGCTGAGCAGGTTGGCGCTATTTACCAGCTGGGAATTGTTTTTGCCTCTTCTTCTGTCTTCCATCACATAGCAGAGATTACTGGTCGATTTCAGCAGGTCGATGCTGAGATGTGAGCGGTAGCTCTGGATGGTATCAGGCGTAATCCATTGATATTTATTTTCCTGAAGAGTCAGAGCCAAAGCTTTGTTCATATCTTGTACAATGGCATACTGTGCCTTGCGGTAGTTGCTTACGCTGGAGAATGCCGCAGACATCACAAGGATGGCGAAGATGAGGATGGAATGATATGCTTTCAGTTTCATATTATCTATTCTGTTTAAATGATATACTGTTTAAAGATTCAAATGCAAAAGTACAGAAATTCTATGAAAGATGGTATAAAACTAGATATAATATTCGTTAATTGATAAATGTCAGACTCATGTCAGTCATATTTTTCGCTTCGGTCTTCTCTTTTTGATACCTTTGCAGCAGAAAACAAGTTTTAGGAAAGTATATGATGACAATGAAGAAAAGTAAATTGTTAACAGCTATGGTGATGCTGTGGGCATTGATCTCTTGTGCAGAAATACGTGCCCAGGAGATCCAGAAGGTATCGAATGATTCTATAGCCTTGCAAGAGGTTGTTGTGAAGGCGGCACGAGTAGTCAACAAGGAAGATGGCAAGTTGATATTCCCAAGCGATATTCAGAAGCAGCGTTCTTTTTCTGGTTTTTCGCTTTTAGGAAAGTTGGCTTTGCCTCATATCAGGGTTGATGAGGCTGGCCGTTCCATTTCTGCTACCGATAATAAAGGAGAAGTGCAGATTCGTATCAATGGCATTCTCGCCAATATGCATGACGTGCAGATGCTGGATGTAGCTTCTATTATGAGTGTAGATTATATTGACAGTCCTGGCGTAAGATATGGAAAGAATATTGCATATGTGATAGATATTCATACCCGCAGGAATTCATCGGGTGGCAGTTTGGGCTTCAACCTGACTAATGCGCTAACTACCAAGCTCGGTTCGAACGATGTCTATGCATCCGTCAACAGGGGCAAGAGCCAATTGAATATTTTATATCAGCAGGCTTATGTGGATAATAAGGCATCCGAATATAATGAGGATGCTCAATATCTTCTACATGATGGTTCTGAGTATCAGATATCTCGAAAAATCATGAATGGGGCAACTCGAAATTATGATAATACATTGCAGTTGAAGTATAATCTGGCTGATTCTGCATTATATGTATTCCAGACAACGCTTACCACGGATTTCAGCAATCAGCCTTATACATCGAATGAGATGTGGTTTTCTGAATCTGGAAAGCCTGCGTATCCTGTTTACAGAACCAGCAAGGGTAGGGATTTTACTCCTGCTCTCGATTTGTATTTCTATCATCAGTTGGGCAAGCATCAGTCTTTGTCGGCAGATGTTTTGGGCACTTATATCCACACCAAAGGAGCCTATTATGAAGGTGAGGGCGAACCCTATCAATATCAGGTAGATGGAAAGACCTATTCGCTCATAGCCGAGGCTATCTATGAAAACCGGTTGAAACCCTTTACTTTTTCTGCAGGAACCAACTTGAACTGGAAATATATGGATAATCAGTATTTGGGTGATGTGGTTAGCGAGAATGGTATCCGTTCATTGGGTATTTATGGTTTTGCACAAATCAAGGGAAGTTTGGGACAATTCAAGGAAGGAACATCCCGTTTAACTTATGTAGCTGGCTTCGGGTTGAGTAATCAGTCTTATCGACAGGGAGATGAGGAATTTAGTTTTTGGCTTTGTCGTCCGAAACTCACATTGGCTTATTCCTTGACATCTTCGTTTCAGATCCGCTTGGGAAGTGAATTATCACAGCATATTTCGCAGATAGCCATGATTTCGGATACCCGTATTCGAAAGAACAGTATGGAATGGACTGTGGGTAATCCTTCGCTTAAGCCTAACAGTATATATGAGAACTGGGTTGCGTTCTCTTTCAGTAAACCAAGGATAAATACTGATTTTACCTTGAATTATCGCATCAATCGTCATTGTAATTTGGCGAAATACACCCGCACGGAAAATGATCAGTTTCTTTATACCCAGGCGAATCAGCCCCATTGTAATATGTTGTATCTTACGAATGATACCCGGTTTGACATTATCCCCGACCACCTTATATTATCTGTGAATGCAGGTATTTACCGTTTTTTCAATAAGGGCGATGAGTACAGTCATTGTTATACCGCTTATAATTATAGTGGAACATTACAGGGGTATTGGGGAAAATGGACTGTGATGCTGTATGCTGATAACGGTTGGAACTTTATGGAGGGAGAGAACATCGGGCATAATCCTCCTTCATTGGCAGCCTCAGCCAGTTATCATATAGGTGATTTCGATTTTACGCTCTATATACATAATCCGTTTATGGCTCATCCGAAATCCTATTCTGCAGAAATCGTCAACGCATTACTCCGCAAGCAGGTTCGTGGTTATGACAATTCGGGAGGTAATTTGTTCCGTATCGGTGTTGCCTGGAATATCAATCGGGGAAAGGAATACCGTAAGATACAGCGGAATATCAACAATGAGGAGTGCGAAACGGGTATCTTGAAATAGGTGGCTTTGCTTTCTATATGGGTTGCATGGGCAACAGCCGGAATTTATTTCTTCCCTTTATTGATGATATAAATTCCGGCAGTAGCCAATGCGCCTGCTATCAGATACTTCCAGTAGAAGGTTTCGCCAAGACAGAGACAGGAGGTGATGGCTCCTACTACGGGGATGAGCGAATTGTATATAGCTACCTTTCCTACGGGATTGCAGCTCAATAATTTGTTGTAGAGAGCGAAACTGATGGTTGAGATGGCGATGAGCAGCAGAAGGATGGTGATGCCCCAGAGGCTGATGACTGGCAGATAGCCACCCATTAACAATGCAGGAATCACCAGCAAGGCTCCACCGATGCTCAGAGAATAACCGGTTCCTACGAAAACATCCACCCTCTTGCTCAAGCCTCGGGTCAGCAGGGAAGCACTGGCTCCACACAGGGCATTGAGGATAATCATACCATCGCCCAGGAATGTGAAACTTCCGCTTTCCTTTCCGCCAAGGTTCAAGGCAAGGATGCCCAGGAATCCGATGATGCAGCCTAATGCCTTTCGCCACGTCATCCTGTCGCTCTTGAAGAAGATGCAGGCAAAGATAACCACAGTGAAGACGCTCATAGAATTGAGTATTGCCGAACGTGCTCCAGCATTATGCGAGAGTCCGAAATAGAAGAAGGCATAATGAAGGGTGGTGTTGAGGAGTGCATAGAGGAGAAGGAACCAGACATTCTCTTGAACAGTTTTCTTCTTGAATCCGAATTTACGATGCGAGCTTCTGGCGATGGCAAGGATGATGATGCCGGAGATGAAGAAGCGGATACCTGCAAAAAGCATCTTGCTTCCGGTCATGTCTGCTGTAATCTGATATTCCTCCATTCCCATTTTTATCAATGGGTAAGCCCATCCCCACGAGATAGCAGCCGTAAGGGCGAACAGGCTTACCCATACTGGGCGCTGAAATATACTGAGTGTATTTGGTTCTTTCTTTTCCATTATAACTTAATTGGTATTCTCTTGCTTCTGTGTTTGCTAAATGGCAATCTACAAGTCCCCAAGATGTCTTTCTATCGGAATACCGCGGTTCTTGTCCTTGTCATCCTTGTTGATGTCTATCCAGTTGCGCAGGGTATCCATGGCGATGCGGGTGGCATGGCGGAGATGATCGCCATCCTTCAGTCTGCCCACGATGATGCTGGAGAAGATGTCGCCGGTGCCCGGGAACTGAACGGGGATTTCTTCGTAGGGCAGGAGGAAATACTCTTCTGTAAGATGATTGAAACCTACCACGGCATGCTGCCCCTCTACGATGCACGAGGTGATGAGCACGGAGTGGGAACCGATGGCTCTCAGTTTATCTATCAGTTCATAGGCTTCCTTCTCCGAGACTCCCTCTTCCTTGTATTCCGAATCTGTCAGCAGACAAGCCTCGGTATAGTTGGGAAAACAGAGATGCGATACGCTCAGCATCTCCTTCATGCATCTCACGGTACTCTCACTGGCTCCACCATAGAGCTTGCCGTAATCGCCCATCACGGGATCTACATAGATGTCGGTGCCCAGTGCAGCCTGTTCTCTGCAATAACGTGCCACCAGCTTAGCCTGACGCTCCGAAGCCATGAAACCCGTGGTGATGGCATCGAAGTGAATGCCCAGTTCGTTCCACTTCTGCAAGGCTTCCTCGATATACGAAGTGCATTCCAGAATGGCGTACTTGCCGTATGGGAAGGTGTTGCTGATGAGCATGGTTGGCAGATTGAACACATCGAGTCCCATATAAGAGAGGATAGGCATCTGAACTGCGGCAGATACCTTTCCGTAACCACACATATCGCTGATAATAAGGATATTACTTTTCGCTTTCATTCTTTCTTTTTTCTACTTGCTTTTCTTTCTTATCCTGATTATCTCTTAATAGCTGGCTGTACACTTGATGCCCAGAGCCTCTACACGGTCCTTGATGGCATCGAGTACTTCCTTTGGTGCCTTTTCCAGCAACTTGTCTGGTGTTTCGCGGGCGATGGTATAAACCATTACCTGCTGAGGCTGGATGTCTTTCACAGCCTCCAGCCAAGGAGCTACGAAATGCTCGCTGGTATTGTCCAAACCGTCACCTCTCAGGAACATGGTCTGGATGATGACGTGCCCCTTGAACATCTTCAGATATTTGATTACATCCTTCACGTCGTAGTTAGGCTGCTGAGGGCGGTCCAGCTTTTTGATGTAATCCATATCCACGGTATCCAGTTTCAGGATGTTGTTATCCACGAGCATCAGCGCCTCTCTCACTTCCTCCTTATATATATAGGTGGCGTTGCTGAGTACGGATACTTGTGCTTCAGGGAAATATTTCTTGCAGAGTTCCATCGTATCTTCCACGATTCCCTTGAAGTCAGGGTGTCCCGTAGGTTCACCGTTTCCTGCGAAGGTAATGTCGTCCAGAGGCTGGTTGTTGTCGTGGCGCTCTTTCAGAACCTTCTCCAATCCTTCTCTTACCTCCTCGCGGGTAGGGCGCTTCTTCTTAGGACGGAAGTCGGCATTGAATCCGCATTCGCAATAAACGCAGTCGAATGAGCAGACCTTGCCATCAGATGGCATGAGGTTGATGCCCAATGAAACTCCCAGACGGCGGGAGTTTACTGGACCGAATATCGGTGATGGATAAATAATCGTTGACATAATCTTATTCTCCTTTATCTAATCTATTCTTTATTTTATCTTGGTAATACCTATTTTATACCAATCTTATTTACTTGTTCGTAATTTGATGGGCAAAAGTACTAAAAAATGTTGGAATGAACAAATAAATCAACAGAAAATCGATTTATCCTTACCATTTGTCTTCTATCTCCGATAGATTGTGTACTTTTGTATTCCAATCCGGGGAGAATCTTGGTGATTTCGATTCGGATTTAAAGAAAAAAACAAAAAAGTTGATGTTTTGCTTAGTTTTTCGCTTGGCTCAACTGTATAGATAGTATATGAACAGAAAAAAGGACATAGAACAATTATTCCGTCAGCATTACGCGAAGATGTACAATCTGGCCAGATGCATTCTTTCGGATGATGACGAGAGCAAGGATGTGGTGAGCGAAGTATTCGCCCAGATTCTTGCCGATGATGTGGTTCTGGTGCCTGAGAGTGAGGAAGGTTACTTGATGCGGAGCGTACGCAACCGCTGTCTCAACCTGATAGCTCATAAGAGCGTGAAGGAAAGGGTGGCGAAGCTGCTGCTGGATGATGCCGACGTGATTCTCTCGGAAGAGACCGACGAGCGACTCGACCGGCTGATGCTTCTCATCGAAGACCTGGAACCGCCTATCCGGCAACTCATTTTCCGTCTGCGCTATCTTCAGGAGAAATCTTATCAGGAGGTGGCTGATGAAGTGGGAGTGAGCAAGGTGACGGTATTCAACCATCTCTCGAAGGCGATGGACTGGATTAAGAAACAATTTAAATGAGCAAGACAATGACAAACATGAGTAAAGAAGAAAAGCGGATGATGCTCTTTGACATGCAGGAGCATCCCGAGAAATATACCGACGAGCAGGTGGAGCACCTGCTTGCCGATGAGGAAGTGAAGGAGTTCTTCCATGAACTGGCGATGGCGAGAATGGCTGGCAAGAAAGCCAATCCGAAGGAGGTGGATGTGGATGGGGCTTGGAAGGAATTTGTTCAGGCTCATCACGAGGATAAGATGGCGATGGATGCCGGCAGAGCCAAGGACGCTTATCGCAACCGGATGAAGATTGCTGCATCCATCGTTGGCATCATCTTCCTTTCGGGTGTAGCCTTGGCTGCGATTCACAACGGCTGGTTGGGACTCCCGGCTTCTGATCAGACAGCGGATAATAAGGCTGCGACAGAACAGCTGGCAACAACCCAGGCGCTGCCGAATGACAGTCTTCGTGCAGCAACAGCAGAGAACAAGGATTCGCTTGATATGAAACCCGTGGTGTTTGATGATGCTGAATTGGGAACCATTCTGGCTCAGCTATCCGGTTTCTATCATGTCAAGGTGGAGTATGTGGATGCCGGTGCCCAGCACATCCGTCTCTTCTTCAACTGGAACAAGACGAAGACTTTGGAGCAGAACCTGGAGATTTTGAATGCTTTCGACCGCATACAGATAGAGTATATTGACGGTACATTGTTGGTGAAATAAGATAGGAGGATATATTTATGAGAGATTTTTGGAAACCAATGCCCGTTAGCGGCAAGCTTATCAGAGAGCTTCTTCTTCTCTTCCTGTTGTTTGGAGTTCAGCAGTCTTTTGCCCAGCGCATCACCCGACAATATAATAATGTGTCGTTCTCTGCGGCGTTGAAGGATTTGAACGCCCGCCAGCATAAGTACACCATCAACTTCGTGTATGATGAACTGGAGGATTTCAGAGTAACCAAGAGCATCAGAAACCAGAGTGTTCCTGATGCCATCATGCAGCTGATAGGATTCTATCCCATCAGGATGACGCAGGTGGAGGATAATATCATGGTGGAGTGTACGCAGAAGACAACCCTTCGTTATAAGGGACGTATTATAGATGAGAGTGGCAATGCTGCCGAATATGCAAATATAACCTTGTTGTCGCCCATTGATTCCACAATCGTAGGGCATGGTGTGAGCAATGAGAATGGAAGTTTTGTCATTCCTTGTAATTCCCGGAAGGTGTTAGCCCATATCACATACGTTGGTTATAAGACAATCTGCCGTATATACAGCAATCCGGAAATGGGAATCATCAAATTGCAGCCCGAAACGATGATTATCAAGGGAGTTGTAGTGAAGGGTGACAGACCTCAGTATAAAATGTCGCCTGGAGGAGTGGAGGTTGCCGTAGAGCATACCTTGCTTTCTAAGATGGCAAACACTTTTGATGTCCTGAACCTGTTGCCACGTGTCTCTGTTGATGGGCAAAAGATATCCGTGTTTGGAAAAGGCACACCGATTGTTTATATCAACAACAAGCGAGTGAATGACAATAATGAGATTGTAAACATCACTCCCGACAATATCAAGTCGATTTCCGTGATTACAAGTCCAGGTTCAGAATATGATGCCGAGGTGGAGTCGGTAATTCGTATCCGTACCAAAGAGCGCCGTGCCAATGGGTTCAGTTTACGCGCGGATGCTTTGGGTAAATACAACAAATGGATATCTGATTACGAGCTTATCAACGCCCGGTATCAGACCAGGAAAATCGAGATAGCCAATAGCTTATGGACGAGGGACTATCATGTTGGTGAGGATAATCATCTGAACACCGATATCAATTTGCCCGACAAACATTATCACAACGACCAGCATTTTAATTTGGATACCAACAACCGCTTCTTGTCGGAATATCTCTCAGCCGACTGTTCGCTCAACGACAGCAACTCTATCGGTGGCTCTTATCGATACTATGGCATGTTGAATGGCAGGACGAATAGTGCTAGCCAACAGGATGTATTTCTGAATGGTGTGGCACAGGGTAGCATTGGGCAGAATAAGGTTGCAAAGCCTCACCTTGGTTCACATGAGGCAGAAATTTATTATGTGGGAAAGATAGGACAGGTAGGTATCGATTTCAATGCCACATACTATACGGTCAATAACAGACGTAGTGACGAGAGTATTGAAAGCAGCAAGGAGTTGGGCAATCAGGAGGTACACTCAAGCAATCGTCAGAATAGCGATATGTGGGCAGGCAAGTTGGTTGTGAATATTCCTCTGTGGAAAGGAAATATGTCTTTAGGAACAGAGCTGTCGAAGACCGACTCTCATGGAACGTTCCTGAATGAAGAGCAGTTGGTGCCATCTACAGAGACGGATATCCATGAAAGAAATGTTGCAGGTTTTGCGCAATATGAACTGCCCCTCAGCAAGTGGACCATTGGTTTGGGTATGCGTTACGAGAATATCATTCGCGACTATTTCTCAGGTGGAGTCAAGCAGGATGATGTGAGCAGAAGATACAGCAACTTCTTTCCTAATCTCAGCGTTTCATGGAACAAAGGTAACTGGAATTGGCAGTTGAATGTCAACGAGAAAATAAATCGTCCAAGTTATCGACAGTTAGGCAACTTCATGCAGTTTGACAACCGTTTCCTTTATGAAGGCGGAAATCCTACCTTGCAACCGGAGAAGGTGTTCAATGTTGAGGCAATGATGACATATAAGTGGCTGAATGTTTCCGCAGGTTATAAATATCTGAAGAATGTGATAGAGTGGACCAAGTATATCTATCCTGGAAAGGAATTTGCTTATAGTACGTCGTTGAATTTCGACCATAAGCAGCTGCTTTATGCTTCTGTCAATGTTTCGCCAAAGCTTGGCATCTTCCGTCCTAGGTGGGGATTCTATTATAAACAGCAGTTCTTCGATACCAGGAAGTATGGTGCCAGCAAGGCATTAAGCAGACCTTTGCTGTTGTGCTTGCTCGACAATAATTTCGCTCTTTCAGAAACCATGAACGCGGCTATCAGCCTGAATGCAGAAACCCCCAATGCAGATGGATTTCTTATGATGAAGAGTAATTACAGCGTCGATCTGCGGTTCGACAAGTCGTTTGCCAATCGCACATGGATCATTTATCTTTCTGCAAATGACATCTTCAAGACTACAAAGGAACGTTGGACGATGTACGGACAGGGTTCGGGTACCATGAAAGACTGCTACAACTATACTCGTAGCATCTCTTTGCAGGTTACGTATAATTTCAATGCCAAGCGCAGTAAGTATAAGGGTACGGGAGCCGGCAATGAAGAAAAGAGCCGCTTGTAGTTTTTGTTAGGAAGAAACTCTCTTAATAAACAATGAATATATGACAATCGGTCAAGCGAAGGCAAAACCATATTGGTTTGCTCTTTGCTTGACCGATTAAAATTTTGTCTTGTGATGGAATATTTACAGGTGTGGCGTGAGCCAAAAAAGCCTTTAAGGAGATTTATTCCTTCCCTTAAGGAAAAATATATTTTCTCTTAAGGATATTTTTATTTTTCCTTAAGGGAAAATTTTAAATCTCTTTATGTCCCGTTTTTCTAGCATTTCAGGCGAATATGTATTTCCTAGAATATTGTTTACATGGATATGCCTTTTATTTCTGTTACATCCTCTTTTTGGAGGTTGAAATAAGTATATTAACGAAATAAAAAGGCAGAAGTTTAGCATATCTCTATTTGTTTTTGTACCTTTGCATAGGTTTTTCGAAAATAATCTATGTTTTGCTTAGTTTTTCGCTTGGCTCAACTGTATAGATAATAAGTAACAGAAAAAAGAAAGACTGATGTATATGAAAAAATGGATTATGATTTGTGCTTGTGTGGCTGTTTTTCAAACCGCATTAGCCCAGCACATCACCCGACAATATGATAATGTGTCGTTCTCTGCGGCGTTGAAGGATTTGAATGCCCGCCAGCATAAGTATACCATCAACTTCGTGTATGATGAACTGGAGGATTTCAGGGTAACCAAGAGCATCAGAAACCAGAGTGTTCCTGATGCCATCATGCAGCTGATAGGATTCTATCCCATCAAGATGACGCAGGTGGAGGATAATATTATTGTGGAGTGTACGCAGAAGACTCCCACCAAGATGATAGGCCGTATTATCGACAATAAGAAACGCCCTGTAGATTTCGCCAATGTAGCCCTGCTGAATGTTAGTGATTCTTCATTGATAAATGGTGGCGTGACGAATGAGAACGGCCAGTTCGTGATTCCATGCGAAGCCACAAAGGCGATAGTTAGAGTAAGTTGTGTGGGCTATCATACGGCTGTAGATACTTATAATACTGGTAAAATCGGGACGATAACATTGAAGGAGGCAACGATGAACCTGCAGAAGGTGGTTGTGAAAGCCGAAAGAGGACATGTCGTCAAGAAGAAGGGAAATGTCAAGACCTTCTTTTTCAGTCACCATGCCAATGAAACCAAGGATATTTATACAGCCTTGACAGAAGTCCCAGATCTGCGTATTGATCCGACGATGAAAACCATCAGTCTCGCCAAAGGTGGTGCGCCATTGGTCTTGATAGATGGTATTCCCAAATCTCACTCCTTGGCAAGTATCTCATCAGCTATGATCGACAAGGTGGAAGTTTCAAACAGCGTTCCTTTGGAATATATGGGACAGGGATATTCTGGTGTTGTCAATATCATAACCAAAAAGCATAAGGAAGCGAGCAGATACTTCAACATGGGAGTATTGTCTCATCCCGTCGTGGCTTTTGGTTCGGCTGATGCAAACTTCTCCTACGATAAGAGCAGGTTTTCTATCTACTCCGGATTGACCGGTTTCGCCTTTTTGGATAATAAGTCGAAGACAACTGATGCATTAACCGTGTCTGGCAAGAATCAAAATACAGAAACCGAACGAACCAATTATTATAAAGATTGGAAAGCCATGGTAGGAGGAGATTACCGGTGGACAGACAAATCGGTCTCTTCCTTAGGCTTTGTATTTGAACTGATTCCTCAAAACTCGTTTGATACAGGTAAGATTGAATATTCATCAGAAGATGACTTGCTCGGAAATAATATTTTGGATTATCATCGTAAATATGATGATGACTTATACAAGTATCAAATGAATTTGTATCATAAATCTTCATTCGGCAAAGCATCTTCCTTGACATTCCATTTTAGTGGCATCTATTCCTACAATACAAATACCACTAAGCGTCAGGAGAATCAAACCGAATATCTTTACTCTGCTAAGTATAGACAAAAAGAAGTGAATGGTGGACTGGATTATGTCTTTCCATGGGTTGCAGCTAATTGGAAGATAGGAGCCAATTCCGTATTCCTGTGGCACAACATCCAGTCGCAGGCTGACCATACTCTGTCAAAATATAATGAGTGCAACAATTATGGCTATCTTGAGGTAGAAAAGAACATGGGAAATCTTGATGTTTCTGCTTCCTCGGGAATAAACATCGCGTATAGGAGTATGGGGAACGACCATTTCAGCTTTGTCAATTGGCATCCGATCTTAGACTTGTCATATCATATGGGAACCAATCACAATTTGGAATTCTCTTATGAATATGCAAGTTCGAATCCGGAGATAGACCAGTTGTGTGATGTAAACTCTGCCACTAATCCTCTGTTTGTGAATGTAGGAGATAAGAACATCAAACCGGCATATACTCATGATTTGCAATTGGATTACACAGCCAATATTAAGTCTCTGTACATAGATGTTTTTGCTCAATATGAGAATATCCGACAGCGCATAGCCCAGTATAGCAAGGTGAATATGCAGCAAGTGGTGATGTCTTACTATAACGATAAGAACAGCTACAATCTGTATAACTGTGGCGCAACTGTCCGGTATATGATTCCTCACTTTGTCTTATTGGGGATGATACAACAGAATTGGGTGAAATGTGCAGGCTATTCTGATAACTATCTCTACGGGATGCTCCAGGGACAATATTACAATGATAGAGTCAATGTTAATTTAATGTTTGATACGAATGAGGTAAAGAATTCAACGCCAGAGGCAAGGTATAAGACTTCTCCGGAATCACAGTTTACTATATCTTATTCCATATCGAAAAGCTTTGACATCAGTCTCGGAATGCGTTATCTGTTTACCCATAAGCATATATGGAATACCGTACAGACTGCGCAAGTCCAGGAATCCTATTGCAACAACTTCAGTACAAGACAGAATCTGGTGATGTTGGGTTTCAGATATAACTTTAATGGGCAGGACAAAAAGAATCATAGCGATCAGGTTTTCAAGTCTGCCAATTCAAAGAGTTTTATCAAGGATTATTGATGGATCATTGAGTCCACTTGAAAAAGTTGTCTAGGTTTGAAATCGGTCAAACGAAGGCAAAACCATATTGGTTTGCTCTTCGCTTGACCGATGTCTTTTATTTCTCTTCTGTTAGATACTCCTTTATTTGTTGTGCTCTAGGCGGTTTTTATCTCTACTTCGTTCTCTCATATACTAAGATTTTATCACGTTCTACTGATTCCTGTGCAAATGGGAGTAAGGTTCCTTCTGATACCAAATCAACTTTTCTACCTAAGAGTTCTTCCAAATCATTCCACATACCGAAGAATTTTAAACCAATAGGTTTGCTCTTGTCCAAAGAAACCATAATATCGACATCGCTATCCTTCGTTTCTTCCCCTCTGGAGAAAGAACCGAACAGCCAGGCTTTCAGTACGGGTTGGGTGCTGAAATAATGGCGTAAAGTTTCTATGATGGCTTGTTTACCCATATTGTAATGATGTTGTTTCTTAGCTGCAAAGATACACTTTTTATTCGAAAAAGCAAGCTTTTTTCTAGTTTTTTATTACCTTTGCATTGCTTTTCCAAAAAAAGTTGAAGATTTCTTCATTTTAGGGGTAATTGATTTCAGAAAAGCTTGTATATAAGAGTAGAAACAAGAAGAAAATGACGTGATGACAGAAGAAAATGAACAGCGGATGGAACGGCTGTTCCACGACCATTACGAGCAGATGTATCGCTTCGCCTTTGCCTTGCTCCATGATAATGAGGAGGCGAGGGATGTGGTGAGTGATGTGTTCTCCAGATTGTGGGATAAACAGTTGGTTCCAGACCGGGCTTACCTGATGCGGAGCGTGAAGAATGCCTGCATCAATCTTATAGCCAGAAAGAAGAGAGATGAAAGACTGAAACGGCTTCTCCCTCTCTCGGAAGAGAAATTGACGGAGGAAGAACCTTCTCGTCTGGAAGAGCGATGGCAGGCTGCCGTGGATTGCATCGATCATGACCTGACCGACCAGACTGCTTCCGTCATCCGATTGTGCTATCGGGAAGGAATGTCGTATAAGGATACGGCGGAGGAACTGGGCATCAGCGTCTCGGCAGTGAACAAGCATATCGTGAAAGGTTTGCGAACGCTCAGAGAAAAATTGAAAGGAAAACAATAACCCTAAAATGAAGAAAGGAAAGAAAATGAAACATGAATTATCTGACATAAATCCTCAGAAGATGGATTCTCAGAAATGGGATATGCTCCTCGATCTCCTGGAGCATCCCGAAAAGTATTCCGAAACCCAGAAGGATGAACTTCTGGGCGATGAGGAAGTGAACGAACTCTATCAGCAGCTGATAGAGACCCGACAGTCTCTGGATTTCGCCAAGTCGAAGGAAAAGATGAAGATGCCTTCGATTGATGCAGAATGGGAGAAGCTGCAAGATGAGATGAAGCTGCAAGAAGAAAAGCAGCAGAAAGAAGAGATAAGTCAGAATGTAGAAACCCAGCAAACTGCCAAGCAGCTTCCTCTCTGGAGCCCGATGAGAAAGGTGGCTGCCGTTGCTGCCGTCCTTGTCGTCTCCGGCATCACCTTTGCAGCCATTCATCTGGTAACCCGTTCTCATCAGCCATCAGATAAGAACAAAACCGAACTCGTTGCATTCCGAAAAGATTCTATCCAGCAGGTTTCTGCTCCTCAGAAATCCAACATAGAAGAAAAGACAGATTCTGCAAGTCTTGCCCAGCTCCCATTGGTTTACGAAAACGCTGAGCTTCAGAATATCCTGACTCCTATCGCCGAGCATTTTCATCTCCAGGTAACTTATCAGAACGAGTCGGCTCGCCACATCCGTCTCTTCCTGCAACTGGAGAAGAACATGAGTCTGGATGATATCATCGAACTGATGAATCATTTCGAGAAAGTGAATATTCGTCATGAAGGTCAAACTTTAATCGTGGAATAAGATGAAAAGATTAAGATATATCATACTGCTGGCAGGTTTGATGAGCCTTTCTCTTCAGACCATCTATGCCCAACGCATCACCCGCAGCTTCCGCAACACTTCTATGTCAGAAGCGCTCACCATCCTTGCCAAGAGCACCAAGGATTATCGTATCAATTTTATGTATGATGAACTGGAAGATTTCACGGTTACAACGAGTATCGTGAAGCGAACCGCTCCGGATGCCATCCGCCAGATTATGGGTTTCTATCCGATGAAGATGACGATAGATGGCGAAAACATCTTTGTGGAGTGTACGCAGAAGACTCCCACCAAGATGATAGGTCGCATCATCGACAATAAGAAACGCCCTGTAGATTTCGCCAATGTAGCCCTGCTGAATGTTCGTGACTCTTCATTGATTAATGGCGGTGTGACGAATGAGAACGGCCAGTTCGTGATTCCCTGCGGAGCCAGAAAGGCGATAGTAAGAGTTAGTTGCGTGGGCTATCATACCGCTGTCGATACTTATAATACTGGTAAGATAGGCTCAATTACTCTGAAGGAGGCAACGATGAACCTGCAGAAGGTGATTGTGAAGGCGGTTCGCCCAAAGACAAAACTGACTCGCGAGGGATTCCAGACCCAGGTGCAGGGTACGATACTGAGTGATGCAGGTATGGTTGCCGACTTGTTGAAGCAGGTTCCAAGAGTGCGTGTGGATAAGGATGGAAACTGTTCGGTGTTTGGAAAAGGCACACCGGAGATTTATGTCAATGGCAGAAAGCTGACCGACAAAAATGAATTGCAAACCATATCTTCCAAGGAAGTGAAGAACGTGACGGTTATCACGACTCCTGGTGCGCAGTATGATGCCCAGGTCAATTCGGTGATTCGTATAACCACGGTCAAGAAGCAAGGTAATGGATGGAGTGGTAATTTCCAGGCAAAATATGGTTTTGCCATGAAGAATGCCTGGCAAGAGCAGGCTAATCTCAATTACCGTGTGGGTGGACTGGATGTATTCGGTGGATTGATGTGGTCAGATTCGTATTTCTATGATAAGTTGGGATTGGATGAATATATCAATGGAAATCAGCATCAGATATATCAAAAATCTGCAGGGCGCATAGATGCTAGAAATTATGGACCTGATGCCAATCTGGGTTTCAATTATGAATTCAACGAAAATCATACCATCGGTCTGAAGTATAAGTTTGGTTCTGGCTATACCAAGTATTTTACTGATCAGAATAACTATTCCATCTTTCAGGATGGAGTTCACCAGGGAGATGTAAATTATCTCAACGATGAGTCAGATTCCAAGCAGACTCCTATTCATCAGGCTGACTTTTATTATGATGGTAAGATAGGCAAGTGGAGTATAGACCTGAATGCATCTGCTATGTGGCGGACGAAAGACCAGATACAGAAAGCCACAGAAACCAGTACTGAGTTGGGCGACCAGATTGTATGTTCAGATAGTCATACCAAAGGAAAGTTGCTTGCTGGTAAATTGGTTGTTTCTTATCCTTTGACCGACCAGTTGAACATAGACTTTGGTTCGGAATACACAAATTCTGATAGTCATACCAACAACCAGAACGAGGGTGGTGTGGCTGCATCCAATGATTCCAGAATCAAGGAACAGAACATTGCCACCTTTGCTGAGGCTGCATGGTCGTTGGGAGATTATTCCCTGAATGCCGGTGTGAGATATGAGCATGTGAAATCAGACTATTATGCCGAAGGAGTGCTCAATCCGGATATGAGCAGAAAGTATGATAATGTATTTCCTAATGTATCCTTGGGATATGACAAGGGCAAGTGGCATTCTTCATTGAGTTTCACGGCGAAGACCTATCGACCAAGTTACTTCCGTCTTTCCGGTTATACCCGATATACGAGTCGTCATTCCTATGAAAGCGGTAATCCTAACTTGCGACCAACGGATGCCTATCATCTGGAATGGGATGCGCAATATTCCTGGCTGAGTTTCTCTGCAGAATATATTTACAACAAGAATGCCTCGGTATATATGATGAAGCCATTCCAGAGCAATAAGGATATAGCCCTGTCATATTACGAGAATGTAGATAAGATTCAGAACCTGAAGTTCTATCTTGAGGCTACTCCGGTGATAGGCTTATGGCATCTTGACTATACGGTAGGTCTGGTCAATCAGTTCTTTGATGCCAGCAAATACGTCAGCGACTATAATGCCAACCGTCCTTCTCTCTATCTGGATTTGGAGAATACCTGGGTATTGCCCCATCATTGGAAGGCTCGATTAGAATACTCTTACCAGTCGCGTAATTATAGCGAATTGGGTGTCAACTATGCATGGAATTCCCTGGATGCGTCTATTTCCAAGTCGTTCCTGAACAACCGACTGGTTGTAAGATTGGAAGCAGAGGATTTGCTTCATGGTCAGAATGAGAGTTGGAAATATAATAATTCGTATGCGCACTTCACCAGAACCGGTATAGATAATACCCGCATGTTCTTGGTCAATGTAACTTATAACTTCAATGCCACCAAGAGCAAGTATAAGGGTACGGGTGCTGGTAATGCAGAAAAGAGCAGATTATAGCTTCAATTTAACAGGAATTTTTCCTCTGTTTCTTTGCCATTTCCATCTTTTTCCTTAAATTTGCAGCGGAAATTCTATAATAGATATATGTAATAGCAATAAGAAATGAAGAAGATGAAACAGAAAAAGATGAGAAAGATAGGCATCGCTTCGGCTCTGGGCTTGGTGGTGCTCGTGATGCTGGGACTGTATGGCGCCAGCAACTATATGCTCAATTATTCGCTCAACTATCCGAAGGAGGAGAGAATGACGGCTGAGCATTGGAAGAACAGAATGAAGAACGAGTGTCCCTGGATGATTGGCTGGATGGACTCCGTGTATCAGCACCATTGCGTGAAGGATACCTTTGTCGTGATGCCGTCGGGCTACAAGGCCCATGCCATCTATCTCTATGCACCGAAGACTACGGAAAAGACTGCCGTGGTGGTGCATGGCTATCAGGTGCGCTCCGAGGGAATGCTGCACATCGCCTATCTCTATAATCACGATATGGGGTATAATGTGCTCCTGCCAGATTTGTATGGACATGGAGAGAGTGAGGGCGACCATATCCAGATGGGATGGAAGGATAGATGGGATGTCATCAGATGGTCGGAAGTAGCCAATGAGATTTTTAAAGTGAAGAGTGAAGGACGAGGAGTGAAGGGTGAAGGAGGAAAAGTGAAGAGTGAAGAACGAAGAGTGAAGAATACCCGTCAGGTGATTCACGGTATTTCGATGGGTGCGGCAACCACGATGGCAGTATCGGGAGAGAAGACTCCCGATTACGTGAAGTGCTTTGTGGAGGACTGCGGCTATACCAGCGTGTGGGATGAGTTTTCCGCTCAGCTCAAAGACCAGTTTGGCTTGCCTGCCTTCCCGCTGATGAATACCACTTCCGCTCTTTGCCAGTATCGCTACGGCTGGTCGTTTGCCGAGGCTCAGCAGATAGAGCAGGTTCGCAAGAGCACCAAACCGATGCTCTTTATCCATGGCGATAAGGATGCCTTCGTGCCCTACGCCATGCTGCATCCCCTTTACGAGGCAAAGACGAAAGGCAGAAAAGCTATCTTCATCGCCAAAGGTTCTGTTCATGCTATGGCATATCGCGACCATCACGAGGAATACACCCACATCGTGAAAGACTTTGTTTCAAAAGAGGAATAGGTTATTCTCCGATATGCTGTCCCACCACATATCCTGTGGTCCAGGCTGCCTGCAGATTGAAGCCGCCGGTGATGGCATCAATGTCGAGCACTTCACCGCAAAGAATCCTGCGGCACCCCCACCAATAATTGCAATATGTAGTGATTGTGGCATATCGTATTTTTGGTTGATTAGGGTGCAAAGGTACTGCTTTTCTTTGATAAAAGAAGAAAAGTTCTCCTTTTTCTTTTGCAGATACGATAGATTTTTGTAACTTTGCGCAAAAATCATAGTATATCAAGTATCAAATAGATTTATGGCAAAAAGAGAATATGTTGAGGCCAACAAGCGTTGGCTGGAGGAAAAGGCAAAGGAGGAGGGCGTTATGGCGCTGCCTCGTGGTATTTATTATAAGGTGTTGAAGCAGGGCGACCCGAAGGGAGCACAGCCTAGCCGACGCAGCATTGTGACGGCTCATTATACCGGTTGGACCATCAATGGCAAGAAGTTTGATTCCAGCCGTGGCGGTACGCCGTTCGCCATGCGATTGAGCGACCTAATTGATGGCTGGATTGTTGCCATGCAGCAGATGCACGTGGGCGACCAGTGGGAACTTTACATCCCAGCCGAAATGGGCTACGGCAAGTTCTCGCAGCCGGGCATCCCAGGCGGTTCTACCCTGATATTCGAAGTAGAACTGCTGGGAGTGGGATAAAACCCGGATACTTGAAATTATAAAGATCATTAAGATAAGAGAGTCTTGTCCGGCTATAGTCGGTTCAATTCATCTTCCGCACTGTTCATGCCGTTGTATCTTCCCTTGCGCTTGTTGAATTTCCAGGTTACGGTCAACTTGTAGCTCCATAGCTTGTAATCCTCAGTCTGGGAGAAGTCAACGGCATGCTCGTGGGTTCGCTCCTTGAAGAGTTGCTGATGGAAGAGGTCGTTGGCACTGAAGGCAACCTGTAATCTGCCGTCCATCCACGATTTGTTGGCACCAAGACTCCAGTTCTGAGTGGGGCGGAACTTCGTTTTACCCACTTGCCCTCCGTTGTCAAAACTGTAGGAGAGCGACAGCTGATAGTCGTTTGGTAGCGTGAAGTAATTGTCAAACGATGCATCCCAAGTTGCTCCGTTGTAACTGATTAGCTCTCCAGGATCATTTACGGAGAAGCGCTGGTAAGTGATGCTTGCATTGGCATTCGGGCGCCAGCAGCCGAAGACGTGACCCCAGTTGAGATATGCCATGTATTTCTGAATCTTGTTGAAGTTCATGAATGTACTCACGTATCTTTCGGGCTTGTCCTCCGGCACTTCATGAATGTACATGATGGAGTGGTCGATACGGGTATATCTCAGCATTCCCATGAAATCTTTCCACTGCACGGAGTAGGTCAGACGATAGGTGTTGACAGGCTGCAGCTTCGGATTGCTGATCTGATACTGAAAGCGCGAGATATAGTAGATGTTTCCACTGAGCTGACTGAAAGAAGGTCGGGCGGTGGTAGTTCGGAAGCTGAGCGAGTGATGCCACGATGGTTCGTTGAGAGTGATACCGAACGATGGAAACCACTGGTCGTAATGGCGCTCCATATTGTCGGGAGATTCCTCCGACAGATTGGTGTATCGGGATGTGAGATGCTCGTATCGGATGCCTGCCCACCAGCTCCATCTGCCAGCTTCACCCTGATATTGCAGGTAAGCTGCCGTCTTGGTATCGTGGTTTTTGTATTCCGTAGTTCCAAGCATATCGGCAGAACTTTCGGTTTTTCCCTTGCCTTCCATCAGGCTCCATTCGCCACCATAGTTGATGGAATGTTTGTCAGAGATGAGTTGCTTGACTTCGATTCTTCCACTATAGATATCGTAGTTGGAATTGGAACGGTTGAGGGTTTCCTGCATCTCGCTACCTTCTTTCTCCGTGATAGGCTGGCTGTCAGAATCCTTGTTCCTTGCATAGTCCAGATAAATCTGTGATGAGAAATGCTTCGACCATTTAGCCAGATGGAAGAGGTTGAAGTGGTGACTGCGCTGGTGTCCCCATTGCTGGCTCTCCGCATCAAAATACTTCATCTCGCCATCCGCATCAGAAAGCTTCATCTCGCTATTTGTATCTTCTCCTGCTGGGTTAGGATAGCGATAGTACTGCTGCTGTTTCTCGCTTCTACCGCCATTCAGCCAAAGCCCTTCCCATTGTATTCCCACTTCGTGCTGCTTGCTGATTAACCAGTCGAAGTTGAGTTCCGTAGCGTTATAATTTGCCTTGTTCTTGCCATGGCGGTCGGCTCCGAAGAGATATTCGCCATCTTTGGCTCTTACGAGCGCTTCCTGTGGCTGATGCACATTGTATCGGTTGTCTGTGTAGCCGTAAAATCCTGTGAGCGAAATCTTCTTCGTTACCCAACCCAGGGTCAATTCCTCGTGGTTGGTGTTCACCTCGCTCAATTTATCATACACCTGCATCTTGCCGAATATACCCTCGTCTGTTCTTCTCGTCAGGATTCTCAGTACGGCTCCCGTCGTTGCATCATATTTTGCACCAGGAGTGGTAATGAGTTCTATTTCATCTATCTGCTTCACATCGAGATGAGAGAGTTCGGCAGAGGTAGCCTTCTTGTCGTTGAGATAGATGGTGGGTGCTCCCAGTCCGTTTACTTCCAAAGTTCCATCGGCGGTTTGTTTCATGCCGGGGATGTGCTTCAATACATCTTCCAGCGTTGGCTCCTTTGCCAAAGGAGTGTTGCGGACACGGGTAACCAGGGCATCGTTTTTCATCTTGTACATCGGGCGATGACCTGTTACGGTTACGGCTTGAATCTCGGCTTCCTTATCAGCTTTGATCTCAGCTTCTTGGTTAGCTTTGATCGAATCTTTTTCCGTCTGTATCGAGTCTGCGGAAACTCCGGATGTCGGGAATTTCCCATTTTGTGCAGTTGCACAGGTGGCGGTGGCTAGCATCGCGCATAAAACTGTTTCTTTCTTCATATTCTTCCTTGTTTTTTGTTTTCGTCTGCAAAGGAACTGTTTTTCGGGCTCAAAATCGCAAATAATCATTACTGAAACATTACGCTGGCAAAATAATCTTGCTTCACCTTATTATATATAATGAAATCTTTGTACCTTTGCACTGAAAAAAGAAAAAATGATATGAATAGAAGAATCAAACAAGTCTGGCTGCTCGCCATCCTTTCCTCTTTCCTGCTGATAGGCTTGCAGACCTATTGGCTATACAATAGCGTGACCTATTCGATGGGAGAGATGGGGAAGAAAAATGCCGAAAAGGCGGAACAGGCAATAGTCACTTATCAGACAAATATCGGAGCGGCGGTAAGAGAAAAATCACATATCGGTTATGTCGTCACGGCATATTTTTCAGACAGCAAGCGTCCCTGTACTACGATTTGCTCTCCGCTGGATACGGATACAATCATTGGTGGAGTGGTGTATAGCAAGCCGGGATTCGGCAACGTGATGGAGAAGAGAGATACTTTCGATTTGCGTGAGACGGATTCCAACAATTCTTTTGATTGCCTAAATACTTACACCACTTACCAGCTTACCCATTTTGACAAGGCGCATTTTGACCGTTTCATCAGTAAGAAACTGGGCAATGATTTCATCGGGGCAGAGATGAAGACGGGAAAGCATCGTCTGTGGCAGACAAGAATCGTAGAGCCTCCTACCTTGTTTCATCACGAAATGCTGGTAGAAGTGCCTTTCAATCCTATCCGGTATCAGTCGATGCAAATGAGGATGCAGGTGCCGATGCTGCCCATCCTGAAGGGAATGATGTGGCAGATGATAGGAAGTCTCCTGGTTACCATCATGCTTCTCCTGAGCATAGCTTATCTCATCAAGGTGATGCTCCTGCAGAAGAAGGTGGATAAGATGCGAAGCGACTTCGTGCATACGATGATTCACGAGCTGAAACGCCCCGTGCAGACACTGAAGATGTGTGTATCCGTATTCTCTGCTCAAAAGACAGATGAGAAGGATGAGAATGCCCTCATCATGGAGACGGTAAGAGAGGAGAGCGATAACCTGACCGCCTATCTCGCCAAACTTCGGGAAGTAATCAGGGCAGAGGAACATATCCCGCTCCAGATAACTTTTTTCGATATCCATGCCGCCTTGCAGAATCTGGTGGCAGTTTATCGAAAGAATAAGCAGAAGGAGGTGAATGTTTCGCTCGATTACCAGCGCACTTCCGATAGGATGATGGGAGATAGAGACCAGCTTCTGAATGTGGTCAGCAACCTGATGGAGAACTCGGTGAAGTATTCCGGCGACATTGTCAATATCCATGTTGCCTGCCAAGATACCGAGAAGGAGGAAGTCATGATTTCTGTATCAGATAATGGCATCGGCATCTCGTCCGATGAACAGCAGAGAGTCTGGACGAAGTTCTATCGCAGCAATGCTTACCCGGATATGATGCAGCCGGGCATCGGCTTGGGCTTGAGTTTTGTGGATATGATTGTGAAGGCCCATGGGGGCAGGAAAATGATGCAGAGCGAAGTGGGCAAGGGAACCAGAATTTCGATTGTCATCCCGCAGCACTCCTGATGCATCCGGTTTAACGCTATAAAGAACAGAAAAAATGATCAAGATATTATTTGCAGACGATGACTTGAAGTATTCCATGTTGCTGAAGAGTTTCCTGCAGCAGCATGGCTACGATGTGACTTATGCCGGCAATGGCAAGAAGGCATGGGAGCAGTTCCCGGAGGTGAAGCCCGACCTAGTATTGCTCGACATCAATATGCCGGAGATGGATGGCTATGAGGTGGCTGAGCGCATCAGAGCTATCGACCCGAAGGTGCTTATCTTCTTCCTCACCGACCGTACGGAGAAGAACGATCGACTGAAAGGTTTCTCCCTGAAGGCAAACGATTATCTTGCCAAACCCTTCTATCCGGAAGAGTTGCTGGCAAGAATAGAGGAGCGGTTCTCTATGAATGAGAGTGAGACGATAGAAGAGGAGGTGTATCATTTCGGTGAAACCACCTTCTGCTATAATAACAATGAGCTTCGCACCCGTTCCTCTCGTGTGCTCATCACCAGCCGACAAGCCGACATCCTCCGTCTGCTGGCGATGAATATCGGCAATGTAGTAAGCAAGGAGATGATACAGGAGGCGGTGTGGGGTACCGTAAGCTATGCCAACTCCCTGGCTGTGAATGTGCAGATGACGTATCTCCGTCATGCTCTTCAGCATGATGCGACCGTTAAGATTGAGTCGCTGAAGAAAAAGGGATATGTTTTGTCTGTTATTTCTCCAGAGTAACGATGATGTAGCTTCTGCCATCCTCTTTCAGGCCTCTTTCCTGAATGGCTTTGGTGCCCTCTTTCAAGATCTCGATGGCTCTGATCTTGCTGGGAGAAATCTTGTTGAATTCCTCTTTAGTCAGCTCCTGCTCTCTGCCCTTGATCAGATAGTGAGGGTCTGGCTTGGGGGCAGGAGGTGTGGTAGTGGTGATGATATGAATCTCTATCACATCTCTTTTGGGTGCCGGCAGGACGTTGGTGTTTACCTGGTAATTCTTGATGGTTTTACCGATGAGTTCCTTGCCGGTGAAGTTTGGAATGCGCTCGCCGTCAATGCTGTAGATACGCAGGGTATCTGCCTTGGATGCCATACTGCTGGTTATGCCCAGCAGGGCAAATGCAATAGTGAAAATATACTTTTTCATAAGCGTGAAATGTTTTATCATTCGTTTAACTGTGCCAATGGAAGCAGCTGATAACTACCATCTTGCGTTTCTGTGATATTGATGGTGTAGTGCTGCATGTTGCCGTCGTTGTCTAGGGTTGAGATAACGATGTTATCGCCTTGGCGGTTGATGGTCAGCTGCTCGGCAGAAGGCAGGGCGGCAGAGGCTACTTCATAAATCTGATTGAAATCTTCATGAATGCTTCTTTCTGTTTCAGAAGAGGTCTTTTCGGCATTGCCGGAAGTCTTCTCTTTGTTTTCTGAAGTCTTCTCCGTATTACCTAAAGAGGTCTCTGCTGTCTTCCCAGCATCTTTCTCACTTCTTCCTGCGATATTCTTTCTTTTGGCAAGTACCATCTTGCTTGACTTCATTTCCTGCGGGATCACGATATCCTGGGTTGCAGCCAGGAAGAGGGAGTCGGCACGTTCCATCTTTTCGTATGCGTTCAGGTTCCCGTCTTCATCCTCGGAAGATGGCTGCGAGCGAACCACCTGCTCTGTAGGAACCAGGTTGGCAAGGCCAGGTTGTTGTTCTGAAGAGGATGAGAAATAATCCTTGATAGGGAAGAGCAGGAAGATGAGTCCTGCCAGCATTGCCGTAGCGAGAAGAAGGGCTGAGAGGCGTACCCATCTTGTTTCGTGCGTCTTAGAAGTTGCAAGGGACATCTCTTTCATATCTGACTGTTTATCTTCCTTTTCCACCTGATGAATATTCGGAGTATAGTTCTCCATTCCCAGCATCAGGTTTCTGATGTCGAGATCCTCATCCGTTAAATCCTTATTCTCGCAATGGCGATAGAAATCAGCCAATGCCTGTTCTTCCTCCACGCTGGTATCAGCATCGAGGTAGCGCTCTATCAGCTCGTGGCGATAGGTTATATCTTCTAGTTTCTTCATTTCTTTCATTTTTAGAGTTTATGACTTCATCATTTTCAACAATGATCTTCTTGCTGCAGAAATCATCGTCTTGGTGCTCGTCTTGTTGGCTCCGCAGATTTCGGCAATCTCATCGAGGCTCTTTCCCTCGCTTCTCAATAGCAGCATTCTTCTCTGCGTACTGGGAAGCCTGTCCATCGCCCTGTTGAGTCGCCTTTGCGTATCTTCGCCGATGATGGTCTGGTCGGTACGCTCGGTTGCCGTACAGATTTCTGCAGGATGCTTCATCTGTTCCAGCGATGCCGTCTGGGCTTTGTTGCGTCTCAGATGGTCGATGCAGAGATTCCTGGCTATCGTCATACCTAAGGCCTCGATGCTCTGGTATTCAGAGAGCCTTTTGCGCATCTTCCAGAGTTTCACCAGGGTTTCCTGCACGATGTCATCAGCTTCTTCGGCAAGGGTTCCTGCCGAGAGATAGCGTTGACAATGTGCCGTCAACCTGGGGCGCATTTCCTGGGCGATATGTTCAAATTCTGTTTCTTCCATTTGTTCCTTTTTATGTGTATGACGCAAGAAGAGGCGAAAGGTAAACAAAAAAATGCCATCTTCGCACATTTCCGTGCAAAGATAGCATAAAAATTTGAGATATAGACATATCTTTTATTTTATTTGCGGATGAAGTGGTTTATTCCTCTGTTTTTGCCATCATTACAATGATATTACAGGTGCAGAAAATCAGTGATGTAACAGCTTTGTAATACTTATGTTTTACGGTAGAAATATCTTCTCCTTACCTTTGCAGTCGAAATGAAGAAGATGTCTTTCCGCATCATCGGAAAAGATTTCATTCGGAATAAAGAAAATCAGATTTACGTGTATATATAATTAAGGTAAGAAATGAAGAAGAAAACGTATTTGTTGATGGCACTCACGATGGTGTCGATGGGAATGAATGCTCAGAATACAGAAAAAAGCTCTGTAGAGAAGGGCATTGAGAATTTCGCCAAGTCGATGACCTTTGGTGGAACCATCCGTTCTAAGTATGAATACCAAACCGAAGAAGGGGAGGGTCGATTTGAGGTGCGTACGGCTCGTATCAATGTAGCAGGAAATGTAACAAAGGAGGTTAGTTATAAGGCTGAGATTGATCTCTGTGATGAGGGTAAGATTAAGATGCTCGACGCTTATACCCGCATCAAGCCTTGGAAGACACTGCAGCTTACCATCGGTCAGGAGCGTGTGCCATTCACTATTGATGCTCACCGTTCTCCTCATCAGCAGTACTTCGCCAACCGCTCGTTCATCGCCAAGCAGGTGGGCAACGTGCGCGACGTGGGTGCTGAAATCGGATACACCTGGAATGTAGGTTTCCCTATCGTGGTGAATGCCGGTATCTTCAACGGTTCGGGCTTGACCAACCAGAAGGATTACTGGACCAAGGGCGTTAACTATTCTGCCAAGGCTCAGTTCCTCTTTCCGAATGTGAACCTGGTGTTGAGTACCCAGAAGATCAAGCCATCTGATGTTACGGTAACGATGTATGATGGCGGTATCACCTTCCACAAGAGTGGTTTCATAGCTGAGGTAGAGTATCTTTACAAACATTACAGCAAGGATGCTTTCCACGATGTTCATGCATTCGATGGTTTCGTTTGCTATGATATTCCGGTGGCTAATCCCAAGAGCATCATCAGGAAGGTTTCTCCTTTGGCAAGATATGATTTCATGAGCGACCATAGTGATGGTACCCGATATGGCGGTTCTGATACCGAACTCGGTGCCTTGAAAATCAACGATTACAAGCGCCATCGTGTTACGGGCGGTGTAACCCTGAGCCTTGCCAAGCCATTCATCTCTGATATCCGTATCAACTACGAGAAATATTTCTATCGTAAAGGTGGCATAGCTAAAGTTTCAGAAAAAGATAAGATTGTTGTGGAGTTCATGACAAAGTTCTAATAATAGTTTATAGTTAAGAGTTTATAGTTTATAGCAACAGTCATCTATAAACTATAAACTCTTAACTATAAACTTCTTACAGCATTCCCTTAGAACTAGGAAGCTCGAAGTGGTAGATGTCTCTCTTTACAGCCATTTTCAGCGAACGGGCAAGTGCCTTGAAGATGCCTTCTATCTTATGATGCTCGTTCTCGCCCTCAGCCTTGATGTTGAGGTTCATCTTTGCCGCATCACTCAGACTCTTGAAGAAATGCTTGAACATCTCGGTTGGCATTTCGCCCACCTTCTCTCTGTGGAACTCGGCATCCCAGATCAGCCATGGACGGCCACCGAAATCCAATGCTACCTGACAGAGACAGTCGTCCATTGGCAGACTGTAGCCGTATCTTTCTATTCCGCGCTTATCACCTAAAGCCTGCAGCAAGCATTCGCCCAGTGCAATACCCGTATCCTCAATGGTATGATGCTCATCCACATAGAGGTCGCCCTTGGTATGGATGGTGAGGTCCATCATGCCGTGCTTGCCTATCTGTTCCAGCATGTGGTCGAAGAAACCGAGACCGGTAGAAATGTCGCATTTGCCTGAACCATCGAGATTTACCTTGATGTAGATATCCGTTTCCTTGGTGGTGCGCTTCACCTCTGCGATGCGGTCGCCGGCAAAGAGAATCTCGGCAATCTTATCCCAGTCCATGCCATCCTTTCCGAGAATCAGACTCTTGCAACCCAGGTTTTCGGCAAGTTGGGCATCGGTTTCACGGTCGCCGATTACATAACTGTTTGCCATATCGTAGGCAGGGTTATCGATGTATTCGGTCAGCATGCCTGTTCCTGGCTTGCGCATCGGCGAGTTATCTTCAGGGAAGTGGCGGTCGATGTGCTGTTTGGCAAAGTGGATGCCTTCGCTCTCCAGGGTCTGGATGATGAAGTTGTGGACTGGCCAGAAGGTATCTTCCGGAAAGGAGTCTGTACCCAGTCCGTCCTGGTTGCTCACCATCACCAGCTCGTAGTCTGTGTGCTGGGCAATGAAGGCGAGATTGCGGAACACGCCCTTGGTGAATACCAGCTTCTCGAAGCTGTCAATCTGTTCGTCCTCTGGTTCCTGAATCAGAGTTCCATCGCGGTCGATGAAGAGTAATCTTGTCTGTTTCATGTCTCTTATATATTATGTTAATACGATTAATATTTTTCTATCTCTGTAGTTGCCATTTTCTGGCTTTCCTTCATTCTCTTCTTCTCTTCGTCTTGCACCTTGTAAGAGCCGAATTGATAGGCAAGTGAAATGCCGAGCCAGCTCAGGGCGTAGATGATGAGCAGGAAGGTGATGGTGAACACCAGAAAGAGGAGTGGGGTGAAATAACCCGGCACACCGAGCGGGTCGCCATCAAGTGCACCGAGCTGTGAATAGAACTGTGCGATGATGAGGATGATGGAAGGCAGGGCTGCGATAAAGGTAGCGATGCCTACGATAATCATGCCGAGAAAACTGGTCAGAAAGAAACCTCCGAAGTGGCGGAGAATGCTGAGGAGGGATTTCCCTATCTTGCGCTTTTCGCCCTTAGGACACAGTTGCTTTCTTGGCAGGAGATGCCAGAATGATACGATAGCCATTACGATAGTGGCTCCGTAAATGATGGTTTGCAGAATGAACGAAGCCATCGGGTTCACGGCTCCCCAATCGTGAAGCGGTTTGTTGGGGAGGAGGAAATAGAGTACGATAGCCAGCAATACTGCAAATGGAACATGGGTAGTCCATGTCTGTTTTACGAGTGATCTGAAGTCACTTGTTATGGTATCGTATGATGCTCTCATGCAGGAAGTTATACTTCGGTGCTTAAATAATTCATTTACTTCCATAACTATCTTGTTTTAATTTCTAATTATCGCTTTTGTTTTTTTACCTTTTTACTTTTTTACCCTTTTACCTTTAAAAGTTTCTTCTGAATTCTGAGCAGGTAATGGCGGTAGCGATAGCCACATTCAGACTGTCGGCGGTAGCTCTACCTTCCGGAAAGTTAGGGATGAGCAGCTTGTGATTCACCTTCTTTGCCAGTTCTGGCGAGATGCCTTTTCCTTCGTTTCCCATCACGATGAGTCCTCGGTTTTCGAGCTTTTGCTGATAGATGTTGTCGCCATCGAGCAGGGTGCCGTAAACGGGAACGTCAGCAGGAAGTGATTCTACCAGTCCCAGCAGGTCGCCATATTCTACCTTCACTCTTGCTATGCTGCCCATCGTAGCCTGAACCACCTTCGGATTGTATACGTCGGCAGTATCCTGACTGCAATAGATATGGGTGATGCCAAACCAGTCGGCGATGCGGATGATGGTGCCCAGGTTGCCTGGGTCCTGAACGCCGTTGAGCGCCAGACTCAGTTCGCTGGTATTAATAGAGTAATCTCCTGATGTTGCCTGTTTGAATACGGCAAGCACCTGCTGCGGATGTTGCAGGAAACTCACCTTCTTCAGTTCTTCATCAGTAACCTCTATCACTTCGGTTTCAGCCCCGAAGTGTTTGCCCCGGAGCCATTCGCCGGTAGCCACAATCAGGTCCGCAGGTTGCAGAGCAAGCAGATCGTCTACCACCTTGAAACCTTCTGCCACGAACTTTCCTTCTTTATTTCTGTTCTTCTTCAGTTCGAGCGAACGTATGTACTTTATTTTATTCTTGCTAATCATTTATTTTTTGTCTATATGTGTGCAAAGGTAACATAAAATATAGACATTTCAAAATAAAAAGTGCTAAATATTTTGTATTTAATTTGTTTTGCATTATCTTTGCATATCAAAAACGATAGATATTTTGAAAAAAGAAACGATTTCATTACTTGCCTTGCCGCTGCTCATAGCATCTTGTTCTTCAAGCAAAATGGTGCCGGAAGGGGAGTATATATTAAATAAGGTAGAAGTGAAGAGCGACTCGGCAGGGTATAATGCCGGGGCGCTCAAGCAGTATGTGCGCCAGAAAGAGAAACCGAAACTCTTCTCGCTCTTCAAGAATCCTTTCAGCAAGAAGCCTGTCATCTACGATACTTTGCAGGCGCGGCTCTCCTGTCAGGATCTGCTTACCGCCATGCAGAACCAGGGCTTCATGCATGCCGGGGTGTCGCTCTATACCACCCGGAAAGGAAAGAAACTGGATGCTACCTATCTGTTGCATCCCGGAGAACCTTTTATGATAGGTAAGGTGAAATATGAAGTGGAAGATGAGCATATTCAGCAACTTCTGCATCTCGATAACCCCGATAATCAGCAGATTAAGCCGGGAATGAGATTTATGGTAGAAACATTGGATAATGAGCGCAGGCGTATCTCCAGCCTTCTGACCAATGATGGCTATTTCCGCTTTCATAAAGATTTTATCCAGTTTTCTGCCGATACGATTGCGGGACAGAAGGATATCGCCCTGACGCTCCACCTGATGAAGTATAAGGCAAACAGTAATGCTCCTGAGGTTGATCATCCCCGATATGAAATCAGAAACATCAACTATCTGAGTAATGACAGCGACCGAATCCATCTGCGCCATCAGGTTTTGCTCAATGCCACTGCCCTCAGAGAAGGCCGTCCCTACAGCGCCGCTGCCTTGCAGCGCACCTATAACAACTTTGCCCGTCTGCAGGCGGTGAAGTATACCAACATCAGTTTCTCTGAAGTTCCTGACAGCAACCAGGTTACGGAGAACGGAATGGAGAGGGACAGCATCAGCCGGCAGATGGATTGCAATATCCAGATCAGTACCAACAAGCCTTCTACCATCGCCTTCCAGCCGGAGGGAACCAATACGGCGGGCGACTTGGGAGCTGCTGCATCGCTCACTTATACCAACCGAAATCTCTTCAGAGGTAGTGAGCAGCTGAGCATCGAACTTCGTGGAGCTTACGAGGCTATTACCGGTCTGGAGGGGTATCAGGATCAGAACTATACTGAATATTCGGTTGAAGGCAAACTGGTTTTCCCTCGTTTCTTGGCGCCTTTCCTTTCAAGAAATTTCAGAAGAAGACAGACGGCAAACAGCGAGTTGTCGGCAAGTTGGAATCTTCAGAACCGTCCGGAGTTTCATCGCCGCGTATTCTCTACTGCCTGGCGTTATCGCTGGACAGAGCCACGCCATCATCTGGCCTGGCGTTTCGACCTGCTCGATCTCAACTATGTGTACATGCCATGGATATCCGAGACATTCAAGAGAGACTATCTAGATAATGCAGAAAACAGAAATGCCATCCTCCGCTACAATTACGAAGACCTGTTTATCATGAAGATGGGTTTCGGTTTGAGTTATAGCGATGGGGTAGATGCTGTGCGAGTGAATGTAGAGAGTTCGGGCAATCTGCTGAGCGGTGTTTCCAAGGCTTTCGGTTTCAAGGTGAACAGCCAGGGGCAGCGAACTTTATTCAATATAGCTTATGCCCAGTATGCCAAGTTTGATGTAGATTATACCCATCTGATGCAGTTTGATAAGCGTAATGCTCTGGCGCTGCATGCGGGTATCGGTGTGGCTTATCCTTACGGCAACAGTACGGTGCTACCTTTCGAAAAGCGTTATTTCTCGGGTGGTGCCAACTCGGTAAGAGGTTGGGGCGTAAGAGAATTAGGTCCGGGCAAGTTTAAGGGAACTGACGGCAGAATAGATTTCATCAACCAGACGGGTGATGTGAAGCTCGACTTGAATGCCGAATACCGCACTTCGCTCTTCTGGAAGTTTGAGGGTGCAGCGTTTATCGATGCCGGTAATATCTGGACACTTCGCAATTATCAGGATCAGCCTGGTGGCCAGTTCAAGATAGATGAATTCTACAAACAGATAGCTGTAGCCTATGGCTTAGGTCTCAGGTTGAATTTCGATTACTTCATCCTCCGTCTGGATATGGGTATGAAGGCAATCAATCCAGCCTACGGAACGAAGGAAGAGCATTGGGCGATTATCCACCCGAAACTAGACCGCGATTTCGCCTTCCATTTCGCAGTAGGTTTGCCGTTCTAAATGCAGCTAATAGTTTATAGTTAATAGTTAACTGTTTATATCCAGGAGTTTCTGTAGGGCATCTTTTTGATTATGATGCCCCTCAGAAACTCCTTACTTTTTTCAAGGCAATTTATCCAACTTAATCTTCCAGAGCCCCTTTTCCATACACATCGGCAGTTGGAAATCAGCCTGTTCTATGAGCTGCGGATCCTGCCCGATGCTGTCCATCTGCAGAAAATTATGAACCGTAAGGGTAACGGTGGCACTTGTTTCATCGTCACCGAAATCAATATCCGTAATCTCGATGCTGGCATCCTCCGGTTTCTGGCGCAGCAGTTCCACGTCGGTCTCGTTCACATTACTTGCAGCATAACGCAGCCAGCGCTCCGATTCCTGGGTGCAATACTTCACGGCTTTCGGGAAATGCCAGTTGAAATAATAGTTGGCAAACGAATCAACATCAGCCTTCAGCTGGTCCTCGCTGCCTTCGTGAGGTTCACATCCCGAAAGGCTGAATATACTTGCGGTCATGCATGCCACAGCTATGCATAAACCTATCATCGACTTCTTTATCATGATTCTCAAATCTTAAAAATTCTATTTTTTTGCGATATTTCGGCACAAAGATAGTAAAAAACTTTGTAATAAGAATCTTTTTTGCTAACTTTGCATGGAAAATAACAATTAAAATGCTGAAATTTATATCCTTTGGCAGTGGAAGTAGTGGCAATTGCTATTATCTTTACACTGATACGGATTCGATACTGATAGACGTAGGAGTAGGAATAAGAATATTAAAGAAGCATTTCCATAACTATGGACTTCGCTTCGAGGATGTGCATCACGTCCTCATCACCCATGACCACGCCGACCATGTAAAGTCGGTGGGGAGTCTGAGTACTGACTATCATCTACCGGTATATACGACCCGTAAAGTACATCAAGGCATCGAGCGCAACTATTGTGTTCGAAAGAAGATAGAGCCTAACCATGCTCGTGTGATAGAGAAGAACGTAACTTTCACACTGGGCGAGTTTAAGATTACTCCGTTCGGCGTACCCCATGACAGTACCGACAATGTTGGCTATTTCGTGGAGTGCGAAGGTGTGAACTTCTGTCTCATCACCGATGTGGGCCATATTACCGAAGAGATGCACGACTTTATCGGCCGTGCCAACTATCTTGTACTCGAGGCGAACCACAGTGTAGAGATGCTCCAACAGGGTCATTATCCCCAGTATCTGAAGGAACGCATTCTGGGAGATAACGGTCATCTGAGCAACGACGATTGTGGCGAGGCGCTTGCCAATTATGCTACACCGGAGCTTCATCACGTCTGGCTCTGTCATCTCAGCGAGGAGAACAACCATCCTGAGCTGGCACGCAAAACCGTGGAGCAGATCTTGCGCAGCAAAGGCATTATAGCCGGCAAGGACTTCCAACTGGAAGTATTGAAGCGCAAGACACCGAGCGAAATCTTTAACCTGGTGTAGGGCAGGTGTAAAACTAAAAAGGTAGCCGGATAAGGAGTTAACTCAATATAACTCCTTATCCGGCTATTTCATGAATACGAAATAAACGGCTGCAATCAGGCAGCAGAAGGCTGCGAAATGATTCCAGTGCAATCCCTGTCCCTGAAAGAGGATATTGGCGATGATGGCGAAGACGATAAGCGATACGCATTCCTGAATCACCTTGAGCTGGACCAGATTAAACGGTCCGCCATTATCCACGAAACCGATGCGGTTGGCTGGTACCTGACAGCAATATTCGAAGAAGGCGATGGCCCAACTGAAGGCGATGACACCGATAAGAGGCCAGTTGCTGCTCACGCCCGTTTGTTGCAACTTGAGGTGTCCGTACCAAGCCAGCGTCATGAAGATGTTGCTCAGCACCAATAATAATATAGTATACAATCCGTTCATAATCTTATTTTTTTGCGGATGCAAAGGTAATATATTTTTTTAAACCCTCCAAATTTCAGGGAAGTTTCATTTCGTTTTTGTTTTGATATGGCTGTTTTTGGCAGATAAATCTCCGATGTTCTGATATTTATCTCCGAAAGATAAGTGTGCTGTTTGCGTATGCCCAGTAGGCTGTTTGGGGCGAACAGCCGACTAGCGGAATAGAGAACAGTCGGCTGTTCCTATGAGACAGTCATCTCAGACTGGAAATCAGATTTCCCAATCCTATCAATATGATTTATGTTTAGCATTCTGCAAAAATCTCTTCACTCTTCACCTAACCCTCCGGAATACCGATAAACAGGGAGGTTGGCGGGGGTGAAGAGTTCGCAGCAGCTCTTCACCCACTCTTCACCACTCTTCACCTGGACTCAAAATCGATAGGTAGATGTGTATCCTCCTTTATGCGTTGATGTGTTGAAGTATATGGGTGAAGAGTGGTGAAGAGTGGGTGAAGAGCTGCTGCGAACTCTTCACCCCCGCCAACCTCCCTGTTTATCGGTATTCCGGAGGGTTAGGTGAAGAGTGAAGAGTATTTCCGTGTTTGCTTCCACATAATATTTATCGGTCAGGATTATGATATGACAACCTTGCTGTATCAGGATTGATTCGCATAATCCTTTAAATTTCAGTGTCCTCAGCCATTTTCTTTCAGATTTTCTTGCGAGTTCCAATCTTTCTTCGTATTTTTGCACCAATAAGTAACGTGGAACTTTAAAAGCGAAAGAAATATGGAGGAAAAAAAATATCATATCGATGAATCTAAGGTAGCAGGGGATAAGGTTTGTGAGCCATCGCCTGCTTATCGTTCGGCAGCATCAGCAGCATCAGTATCATGGGATGAGGCTTACGATACCGATTCTTATCCTATGGGGCGCTCGCTGGAGCAGGTGATGGAGCATTGCGCAGAAATAGACAAGCACTTGGATGACCCGAACTATGGTCATCCAGTGGATGATTTAATTGCAAGATTAGAACAGAAGATTGCGCAATGGAGATAAAGGCAGATGATTTGTTTGATAGCGAATTTGACAAATGTGTAGATTACGCTTTGTTGGAATTCGGCAGAAAAACAGCCAAAAAGTGGATTGATAGCTTGATTGGTATTAAACATCAACTGAGGTTGATGCCTGAGAGTTATCCGTTTGTACCTGAACTGCAGAAATGGAGAAGGTTTCGTGGTGCCATCATCATGAAGAACTTCAAGATTATCTATTTCTATAATGAAGAGAAAGATATCATCTGGCTGGTGGATCTCTGGGATTTGCGCCAAGATCCTCGTAAGCTGAACCTGCGAGCCAGAAAGATAGAAAGAAAGGAATATCATTAGAATTATAAACACGAAAGAAATATGGAGGAAAAGAAATATCATTCTTCTCTTTTCTGTCGGATTCTTGAAAAAGTATTTAGGTGAAGAGTGGTGAAGAGTTGGTGAAGAGTGAAGAGTATTTGCCGTGTCAGTTATTCATTTAAAAAAGGAGCAATATGATGGTACATCGAGATAAGATATTATGTTTTTTGGTTTTATTCTGCTGCTTCTTTGCTCATACTCCTCTGCAAGCCCAGCAGCCACGCAAGAAGGTGGGGCTCGTGTTGGGTGGAGGTGGTGCCAAGGGCGCGGCTGAAGTAGGTGTGCTCAAGGTGCTGGAAGAGGCTGATATTCCTGTAGATTATATTGCCGGAACCAGTATCGGTGCCATCGTGGGCGGACTCTATGCCATCGGCTACGATGCTGCGGATATTGATAGCCTCTACCGTAACCAGAACTGGCTTTTCCTTTTGAGCGACCAGGTGAAACGTGAATCGGAGACTTTTCTTTCTAAAGAAGAAAGGGAGAAATATATCGTTCATATTCCTCTTTCCAAAGAGAGGAAGGTCTCGTTACCAACCGGTTATGTGAAGGGGCAGAATATCTTTAACCTTTTCTCTAAACTTACCGTGGGGTATCATCAGGTGGATGATTTCTCCAACCTACCCATCCCTTTCCGTTGCGTGGCGGTAGATCTGGTAGAAGGCAAGGAGGTCGTGTTTTCATCGGGCTCGTTGCCATTGGCGATGCGTGCCAGCATGTCGATACCGGGCGTGTTTGCTCCGGTAGAATGGAAAGGGAAGATGCTGGTGGATGGCGGCGCTTTGAACAATCTGCCGGTTGATGTGGCAAAGGAAATGGGAGCGGATGTGATTATCTGTGTAGATTTGAGTACCGGTTGGAAGAAGAAGGAAGAGCTGAAATCGGCTTCTTCTGTTGTAGAACAGCTCATAAGTATGATGGGGCAGAACAAATACCGGAAGAATATGGCTGAAGCCGATCTTTATATCAATCCTTCTCTGAAAGGTTATTCGGCAGCCAGCTTCCAGTCTGAAGCCATTGATACGATGATACAGCGGGGAGAACAGGCTGCCCGCCAGAAATGGGATGAGCTGATGGCTCTGAGAAAGTATATCTATGCTGATGCTTGTGATTCTGTTGCCTCTGATGATACATTACAGGATAAACGCATCAAACTGCAGAAACCTTCTCAGACGGAAGCCTATCATATAGGAAGCATCCGGATAGAAGGCATCAGCGGAGAGGAGGAAAAGTGGATTAGAAAGAAAATTGCTTTACGGGAGAACTCGGAAGTCAGTCCTGAGGAGATAGATGGCACACTTGCCATGCTCAGAGGACTGAATATCTTTTCGCGTGTAGAATACAGACAGTCTAACGAGGAACCTTATGACCTGGTATTCATGCTGGAACCCAACGAATCGAGAAGAATCAGTGTAGGTGCACGTTTTGATACGCAGGATTTGGCGAGCGTCATTGCTCAGATATCCAATAACCAGCAGTTTTCTACCCGTCATCACTATGCCTTTACAGGACGCATTTCCCGTAATCCCTATCTGGAAATGAAATATGCCTATGGCAACCTTTTCGGAGCGAAAATTGGCATTTCCTATCGTATGGCTCATTATGATTTCGACCTTTATGCGGACAAGCATAAGTTGGATGCCCTGGAGTTTCTTTCGCATTCTTTCGCTGGATTCTATACCCGCGATATCGGTAATTTCAGATTGAAATCGGGAGTGCAGTTTGATTATTATCATTATCATTCTGATATATTCGAACGCGACGGAAGCATCCAGACACGTTCGTCAGACCATTTTCTGAACTACTTTGCATCTGTTGTGATGGATACTTACGACCGCTGCTATTTCCCGACCCGTGGTAGCCGCATTCTGGTTCAGGGCATTCTGCATACGGATGACGGAATACATTATGCTGATGGTAATCCTTTTGGCGAGGCTGCTTTTCAAGGAGAATGTGCCGTACGTCTCAATTCCAGATTCTATCTGCTTCCTAAGCTCAAGAGCCGCTTCTTGTTTGGTAGTTCCGTACCAGCCATTTATCAGAATTATGTAGGTGGAGCAGCTGACGGTTACTATCTGCCTTGGCAAGTGGCATGGGAGAGTGCGCAGCATGTTCATCTGCTGGAGCGCAATGTGGTGACTGGTCAGCTTGGTTTCCGCTATCGGGTGAAAGGAAAGTTCTATCTTACCGCTCTGGGAGAGTATGGCAAGGAAGCCCGCAAGTTTTCCCATATTCTCATCGGTGATGATTTGTGGGGAGGAGCCTTGCGAGCATCCTATGATTTCGTGTTGGGTCCGGTAAGCATTCAGGCTAATTATTCCAGCTTGGGTAAGAATGTAGGATTTTATATCAATGCAGGATTCTTGTTCTGATTTCCTTAAATGCTGCCCATATAATAAATAAGGTGTTGTTTCTCTTTGCCGAACAAGAATAAATCATTACCTTTGCAGCTGTTTAGAAAACATATAGAATGTATTTTGCAATCTTGAATTTTAGAATATAATATATAAAAAGAGAGAATCAGATGAAACTGAGATTTTTGAAATTGATGCTGCTGCTCTTCATCCTGCCTTTGCAGATGCTGGCGGCAGAACTGGGCGTGGCTGGTAAGCAACTGGCTGCTTTGCCTGGAGTAAGTAACGTGGAAACGCTGAAAAGTACGCATTTCCCGGAAAAGTATGTGTTCTTTATCAAGCAGCAGCTCGATGCCAAGGATGCATCCAAGGGCTATTTCGAACAGAGGGTGGTGCTCTGCCATAGAGGATTCGACCGTCCTACCGTGCTCGTGACAGAAGGATATAATGCCAATTATGCGCTGCGTGAAGGATATATTGAAGAACTTTCCAAACTCTTCGATACGAATATCATTACCGTAGAGTACCGTTATTTCGACAAGTCGATGCCGAAGCCTTGCAACTGGGATTATCTTACTGTAGAGAATTCGCTCTATGATCTGCATCATGTAAACCAGACCCTGCATGCGATGTACAAGGGAAAATGGATTGCTACCGGCATCAGCAAGGGCGGACAGACTACGATGTTCTACCGTTCTTACTTCCCTGATGATGTAGATATTTCTGTGCCATACGTAGCTCCGCTCAACAAGAGTGTGGAGGATGGACGACATGAGAAGTTCCTGCAATATCAGGTATCAACCAAGGAAAACCGACAGAAGGTGCTCGATTTCCAGTTGCTCCTTTTCAAGCGAAAGGCTGCGTTGCTGCCAATGTTCGAGAAATATTGCAACGATAAGAAATATGTATTCAATGCTCCGCTGGCAGAGATTTTTGATTACTCTGTATTCGAATACGCCTTTGCTTTCTGGCAGTGGGGAGAAGACATCAACAAGATTCCTGCAAGAGAGGCAGATGACAAGACGGTGTTTGATTACTGGATCAACATGTGTGAACCTGACTATTTCACCAATTATAATGCCACAGCCTCGTTTGATGTGCAGGCAGCCCGGGAGTTGGGTTATTACGGCTATTATACCAAACCATTCAAGAAATATCTCAGTATCAAGACAGCTAAGGGCTATCTGAAGAAACTGATGGTGCCAAAGGGGGCAGAAAACGTGAAGTTCTCGCCAGCACTCTATAATCATACGGTAGAGTTCCTGACCAAGAATGATCCGAAGATGGTTTATATTTATGGCGATATTGATCCTTGGGGAGCTTCGGGCATTTATGGCTTGCCTTTTACCAAGAACAAGAAGAACCTGCATGTTTATATGTGTCATGGCGGTTCGCACAAAACTCGCATCTTGTCGTTCCCAGAGCCTACAAGACAGGAAATCATCAGTCTGATAGGTGGTTGGCTGAAGGAATAATGCTTTCATCAACCAACCATGATGGATAAAATGAAAGATTTTTTCAAAAAATATCCATAAAAGTTTGGTGGTTTCAGAAAAATGTATTACCTTTGCACTCGCTTTTGAAAACAAAGCTTTTAGCAGAGGCACCCTTAGCTCAGTTGGTAGAGCAACTGACTCTTAATCAGTGGGTCTAGGGTTCGAATCCCTAAGGGTGTACAAAAAACTCCGAAGAATCAATCTTGGTTCTTCGGAGTTTTTTTGTATCTATGCCCGGCATGGAGTAACTCTGTTTTTTTATCGTATCTTTGCAACCGATGAATAGAACAGACTTGACACAAGGTAGCATTTTGGGGAATATCACGACCTTTCTGTTACCTTATATTCTGGCTTATTTCCTACAGAATCTCTATGGTTTGGCCGATCTTTTCGTGATATGTAGATATTGTGGTGTAGATAGTGCTACGGCTGTATCTAATGGTGCGCAGGTAATTATGGGCTATCATTTTGGACTTCGTTCTGGAAGCAGCAGAGCGTTACTCTATAGATGCTACAGAGTTGCTGGCAGATTTCATCGAAAGTAATCCTGTTGCCCATACGCTATGTAATATGTGTATTTATAAACAAGCAAGTTGATATTTATTCACTTGCGAAACTTTAGTAATTTACAATTAATAGTTTATAGTTAATAGTTTATAGGTTGCTGTTTACTGATGATTTTGGGGGAATTGGCTGATAAGTTGCTGATGGGCTGGGGGCGATATAGGGGCGTCAGTCTGAGAATATTAACAAAAAAGAGTGTGTCATGAATTTATGATACACTCTTTTTTTTATTCTGTTTAATTACATCTTCTTTATCCGTTTGCGATATTTCCGAAGAAATCGAATGAGGCATCCCAATCCTTCCAGACAGGCTCTCTGCCCAATTCCTTCAATCTCGCATTGATTACCTTGGCAGTACGCTCATCGCTTACGGTGAACTGCTCCAATGCCTGAGGATAGGTATGATAACCACCAGGATTTACCTTTGATTCTGCCGACATGGTGGTGACACCCAGTGTTGCCATGTTGTCACGGATGTAGGCTGGCTCACGGGTAGAGTAGGAGATATCTACATCGTGGTCGAAGATACGCATGGCGAAAGTAGCCTGGGCCAACTGCTTATCGGTCATGAAGCAGTTTGGCTGGAAACCTTCGTTCTGTGCAGGGCGCATACGAGGGAAGTTCACGCTGTACTTGGTCTTCCAGTAATGCTTCTGCAGGTAGCGCAGGTGATGAGCCATCATCACAACATCCGTGCGCCATTCCTTCTCCAAGCCGATGAGCACACCCATACCGATGGAATGGACGCCTGCCATACCCATGCGGTCGAAACCATCGCAGCGCCACTCAAACTTGCTCTTCATGCCACGTGGGTGGTAGAGCTTGTAGTGCTCGTGGTTGTAGGTCTCCTGGAAACAGATGACACCGTTCATGCCATGGTCGGCGAGGGTCTTGTAATCCTCTGTAGAGAGCGGCATCACCTCAATCTTCACGTTAGAGAAATACTTCTTGGCAATGTCGATTGCCTTGGCAAGATAAGGGGTGCCAGCCTTGGCTGGGTTCTCGCCCGTAACGAGAAGGATGTTCTCGAATGGAGCCAGCTGTTTGATTGCCTTGTACTCGTTCTCAATCTGCTCTGGGGTGAGGATGGTGCGGGCCATCGGATTCTCACGATGGAAACCGCAATACACGCAGGAGTTTGAGCATGAATTGGTGATGTAGAGAGGAATGAACATCGACATGGTCTTGCCGAAGCGCTCCTCGGTATATTTGCGGGAAAGACGCGCCATTACCTCCAGGTATGGCTCGGCTGCCGGTGAAATCAGCGCCATGAAGTCGTTCACATCGCAATGGTCCTTGGCAAGGGCACGACGCACATCATTATCGGTCATTCGAGCTATGCGCTCCGTGGTCTCCTCCCAACTGATATTCTTTAATTCGTCTGAAAACATTTTCTTACTTTTTAAACTTTCTCAAATCGTGTGTCAACTTGGCTGCGCAGAAGTTTGGACCACACATGGTGCAGTATTCACCGTCTGTATGACCTGCCTCCTCGAAATACTTCAAGGCGAGCTCTGGGTCGAGAGAGAGGTGGAACTGGTCTCTCCAGCGGAACTCGAAACGTGCCTTGGAGAGGGCGTTGTCGCGGATGGTTGCACCTGGATGCCCCTTTGCCAAATCGGCTGCATGAGCGGCAATCTTATAGGTTACCACACCTGTGCGCACATCTTCCTTGTTAGGCAAGGCGAGGTGCTCCTTAGGTGTTACATAGCAGAGCATTGCGGTGCCGAGCCATGCTATCTGGGCGCCACCGATGGCTGATGTGATGTGGTCGTAACCTGGAGCGATATCGGTAACCAATGGGCCGAGGGTGTAGAATGGTGCCTCGTGACAGTGGTCGAGCTGGCGCTCCATGTTCTCCTTGATCTTCTGCAATGGCACGTGACCAGGACCCTCGATGAATGCCTGTACGTTCTTGTCCCAGGCACGGGTAACAAGCTCGCCCATGGTATCCAATTCGGCAAACTGGGCTGCATCGTTGGCATCGGCGATACAGCCTGGGCGCAGACCATCGCCCAAAGAGAGGGCTACGTCGTACTGTGCCACGATGTCGCAGATATCGTCGAAGTGCTCATAGAGGAAACTCTCCTGGTCGTGGTAGAGACACCACTTGCTCATGATACTACCGCCACGGCTCACGATACCGCAGAGACGGCTGTCGGCGAGATGCACATTGTGGCGACGGATGCCGGCATGGATGGTGAAGTAGTCGACACCCTGCTCGCACTGTTCGATGAGGGTATCACGGAATACCTCCCAGTTCAGATCCTCTACCTTGCCGTTTACTTTCTCCAAAGCCTGGTAGATAGGCACGGTTCCTACCGGTACAGGGCAGTTGCGCACAATCCATTCACGGGTTTCGTGGATGTTGTCGCCGGTAGAGAGGTCCATCAAGGTATCGCCTCCCCACTTGCAAGACCATACAGCCTTATCTACCTCTTCCTCGATGCTGGAGGTAGTGGCAGAGTTACCGATGTTGGTATTGATCTTCACCAGGAAGTTGCGGCCGATGATCATCGGTTCGCTCTCCGGGTGGTTGATGTTGGCAGGAAGAACGGCACGTCCGCGTGCAATCTCATCACGCACATACTCAGGAGTGATATGGGTATCGATGCCCAACTCCTGGCAGTTCATGTTCTCGCGGATAGCCACATACTCCATCTCTGGAGTGATGATGCCCGCCTTGGCATAAGCCATCTGGGTGATGTGCTTGCCAGCCTGTGCACGGCGAGGCAACTGGATGTGCTCGAAGCGGAGGTGGTCGAGGCTATGGTCAGCAAGGCGCTGCTTGCCATACTCGCTGGTAACTTCCTTGAGCTGCTCGGTATCGTTGCGGTCGAGAATCCACTGCTCGCGCATTCTTGGCAAGCCTTTCTTCAAATCTACCTGATAGTTAGGGTCGCTGTAAGGACCGCTGGTATCGTAGATGTAAACCGGAGCGTTTGGCTCTGTATGAGGAATGCCGCGCTCATCCTTCACAACAGTAGGAGTGAGGTTTACCTTGGTCATTCCAACCTTGATCTGTGGGAAGAGTTTTCCCTGCATATACGCCTTTTCTCTCTGGGCGTAAGCTTTCTTATCGTTTGGCATAATTTTTTAAAGGTAAAAAGGTAAAAAGGTAAAAGGGTAAAAAGAGCGTTCTTGCTTCTTTGCCTTCATCCTTCATGCCTTTTATTATCTATAATTATAATTAGTCGTTGAGGAATGCGGTGAGTGGAGAACTTGCCTCAGCACAATCGCTGATGGCTCCGAGACCTGCCTCGTAAGCACGGCGACCGCAGATGACTGCCTCCTTGAATGCCTTAGCCATCTCTACAGGGTCACCGGCAACGGCGATAGCTGTGTTAACCAAGCAAGCGCTGGCACCCATCTCCATAGCTTCGGCAGCGTGGCTAGGTGCACCGATACCTGCATCTACTACAACTGGAACAGTAGCCTGCTCGATGATGATCTGCAGGAAGTCCTTCATTCTCAATCCCTTGTTGGTACCGATAGGTGCAGCAAGTGGCATCACGGTAGCAGCACCAGCCTCTTCGAGGTGCTTGCAGAGGGTAGGGTCTGCCTGGCAATATGGCAATACCACGAAACCGAGTTTTACCAGTTTCTCGGTAGCCTTCAGCGTCTCGATAGAGTCTGGAAGAAGATAGCGAGGGTCTGGGTGGATTTCGAGCTTGAGCCAGTTGGTTCCGAAAGCTTCGCGAGCCATCTGTGCTGCGAAGACAGCCTCCTCGGCGTTGCGCACGCCACTGGTGTTAGGAAGGAGCTGGATATTTGGGTTCTGCACAATATGAGAGAGCAGGTCGTCCTGCTTGTCTTCGAGTTCGATACGTTTCATAGCAACAGTAACCATTTCTGTTTCTGATGCTTTGATGGCTTCAGCCATGAGGGCATTGTTGTTAAACTTTCCTGTACCCAAGAAGAGGCGGGAGTTAAACTCTCTGCCTGCGATTACTAATTTTTCCATTGTTTTATTATAGAGTTGTTATTTTTGTTTTCATTTCTGTAGGAAAAGTACTTTTGGATGATTCTTTTCCGCAGTATTCTGGGACCGTTATCCTCCGCAGAACGCTTTTACGATAACGATGTCAGCTCCTTCTGCGATGATAGTGTTTTCCCATTCATCACGAGGCACCATTTCGTTACTGATAGCTACTGCAACTCCTGTAGCTGGCAAATCGAGTTCCTGGGCTAACTCCCTGATGGTTTTAGCCTGTGTCTCGGTCTCTTTGTTGTTGATAGTTACTTTCATATTCTGTTCGTTTTATATGATGAATAATCCGTTTGTTTACGCTTTTTCTATCGCCCGAAAGCGATGATAAGATAATATGTAATCAAACACGGTGAACTTCCAGATGAAAGCCTTAAGAGAAAGAATAAAGCGCTATCAAATATCCCTGCGACAGCATTACCTGCATCAGGTTCAATGGGTATCATCTCAGCCGAATCTTTCAGCACCCCGTGATAATCGCTTGCAAAAGTAATGATAATATCGGAAAAACAATAGAATTTCAAAAATATTTATGCTAAATTAACGCAGAATGTACCTTTCGCTTTACTGGTGTTTCTTTCTGCAATCCGGGCATTCGCCTTTGATGACAAAGGAAATAGAGTGGGGGTAAAAGCCTTCGGGCAGCTCGAAACTTGGAATATGGATATCCTCCATACAGAAGGAACGCTGGCAAGATTCGCAGTAGAAATGAATATGCCCGTCGTGATGATCGCAAGCCCCTTTTTCTTCGCAGAGTTCGTAGCAGAGTACGCCTCGCCCATCTTCGAAGGCATGTACCACATCATGTTCCAGGAAGAGGGTAAGGGTACGGAAGATGCTCGACTTGTCCATCGAAACCATCTTTCGTTCCAGATTACTCAGACTCTGTGGGTTCTGTTCGCCCATCAGGGTCTTCATTACGAGTATGCGGTTGGCGGTTGGCCGAATGCCTTTCGATTCCAGCCTGCTGATCATATCTTGTGAGTTCATCGTTTCTTCTTTTTAAAATTTTTACTAACCGGTTGCAAAGATACAAAAAAAGCGTGTAAGTATGGTAACTTACACGCTTTTTCTTTATTTAAACGTAATTACTTTTTGCTTTCAATCTAGTTTATGCCGCAGCATGAAGGGATTGGAACCCTTATGCGCAAGCACAACCACGGCTTCTGTTCAAAGCCTCACCATACATTTCCATTGCGGTCATGTAATTTGCAAGAATAGCCTTCAAGGCCTTCTTGATGTTTGCATACATTGTTTTCATAATCGTTATCCTTTTTTAAAAAATTAATACTTGGCATTTCTGCCATTTCCTTTTTCTTTTTGTTCATGAACGGTGGTCAATTTTACTTGCCCATCTCCATGTTGTTGTTTACATTTACAGCCTTGGCAATCATAGCTGCCACAACTGTAAGAATCATTACTGTCGTCATCATAATTTGTTTCCTTTCTTTCTTTGTGGAGCCTCCATGTGAGGTCTCCTGTTTTACATTATCCTTTTACAATCTCACTGTTTTCTGGTGCAAAGGTAATGCCTTTTTCTTGAATATCTGTCACAAAGACATGACAAAATGATGAAAAAGGGGCTTTTTTTGATACACGTCAACTAAACAGCAATGGCGGCTTGATATACGTCAAGCCGCCATGCTGTCATATTGAGAAATGTGTCATATTTCTTATGTTTCTTCGGATTTCTGATGCTAGATCAGTTCCAGAATCTTGTCGAGAATCTTTTCTACGGTTGAAGAATCGGTTGCTTCATCGAGTTTCTGGTTGATTTTCTCTTCCAGTTTCTTGCTTACCTTGTCGGCAGCCTGATCCATGGCCTGGTTTGCCTTGTCTTCCAGTTTCTTCTGAACGGAAGCGCCCAGTCCGTCTTCTTCTGAACCATCGCTGTTATTATCGCTTACCGAAGGGGATTCATCGGTTGATGAGCTGGTGGTTTCTTCTATCTGCAGATTGTCGGCACCTTCCAGCGCCTTCACCATATCATCAGCATTCATCGTGTAAACGCTGCCAAGAATTCCGAAGCTTACGGTGTGCTGCTTGCCATTAAACTCAACGGTTCCCTTAGAGCATACGATATAGTTGTGGTATTCGAAGAGCTGGTTCATCACTTCATCGATAGCGCTTCCTGCCATCATTTTGGCAATGGAACGGATGCTTTGGGTGAAGAAGTTGTTATCACTGGTTTCTGTAGCCTTGTCGATAGCCTTGGCTGCCTCAGTCTTTACCTTTTCTTTGTGGGCATCAGGTCCTGGATTGGTTATGGCGAAAACCAGGAAGAGAAGTACGATAAGACCTAAGATGATTTTCCAGAGGGTCTTGCTCGATTTTTTCTTTTCCGGTTCCTGTCTGTAGCCCTGGTTCATTGCTGCGCCGTGCTGAAAGCCTTGCTGGTAAGCTTCCTGCTGTGCCTGCTGGAAACCCTGCTGGTTTGCAGCCTGAAAGTTTGCTGCTTCTGTCCCGTTGTTGCCGGCTGCATCTGCAGATGTTCCTTCTGCATTTTCTTTGTTGGCTGTATTAGCTTTGATTGCTTCTATAGTTTCTAGAACTGTCTTCAGTTCTGCTATTTTCCAAGCTGGAGTCCAGTCTTTCATGCCTTGTGCCCAAACAAGGGTCTCGGGTGTGATAGCCTTCTGGACGAGTTGCTCCAGGCTGAATGGACCCGCTTGCTGTCCGTTATTCTCAATGATAAAATATTCCATCATGTATTCTTTTATATAATATTTTTCTTAAAAGCCAATAAGGAGTTTCTTTCACTCTTCATTGCTTATTAGTGTGTAGCTTTCCACCATGCTGTTTTCTCTCTGCCCTTGATAGCTACGCTGTGCTGGCTAGGGTCGGAGATAGAAAGACCGCAATAATTTTTCACTTTAAAGGTTGTACCTCTATAACTCATTAACACTGTATAAGCTTCATCTGTATGAGCAGCAGCTTTGATTGTGAGTTTCATCTGTGAATTAAATTTGTCTTTCAGAGAGCCGCTTGGAACGAGACTGTCTACGTATACGCTCATGTCGTAGAAGAGGTTGGGAGAGAAACCATCCAGAGGCTGTATGGAATCGAGCGGAACGGATGATGAGAGGGTATATTTGCTGTTGATTTCCTTCATCACACTGGCTAGCTTTTCCATTTGTCTGCAGTCGATGGCTGCCATGTTGCAGAATGGAACGCTACTATTCTTGTAGAAATTGACAACTCCGTTGACAAATCCTGAGTAGTTGGGTGCTGAACTGTTGAGGTAACTCCATACGGTTTTGTATGGAACGCCGGCTCCCATTACTTCGCTACTGGAACTGATCATGAAATTAGTGACGTCTTTCAGTTCGTATGCAGTCTCTACATTGCCCATATAGCATGCATCGAAGAGGATGTACTGCATCTTGGTGCCGCTGAGTTTGATTCCTTCGGCTAGGGTAGGAACGTCGAGAGCGTTTCCTTCTAAACTTACGCTTCCGAAGAAACGGGTGATAGGTTTGTTGGGATCGGGACCATACTGTATTCCGCTGAAATTGCCGGTAGCGGTAGGGTAGCTGGTGCTTCCTTTCTGAGCAAAACCGGCATTAGGTCTTGCCATATAGGGATAGTGAACCCAATCGCTCTTGTAGGTCCATCCGCAGCCATGAGCTCCGATGATGAGCGAATAATTCAGGGCTTCAGCACGGCGTTTCACCTCATTCAGAATCTCTGCAAATCCTTCTGCTGTAGTATATGTAGCTTCATCGTATGTTTTCAAAGTGTCGCGGATGACGGCTTTCTTATTGCCGTCATATTGAAGATCAATGAGATAGCTCTTCCTGTAATTCTGGCTCATGAAGACCATTACACGCGAATTATTCAAGCCTTTCTTGGCAACAATACCTTCGCAGATACTGTCAACGTTGTTTTCCAAAAAACTTGTGAGACCGGAATCGTTGGTGCTACCCGTCCAAGGATAGAAGACGAAGATAGTCTGCTTATTGACGCTTTCTACATCAATAGCTTCATCGCCACAACTGGTGAAAGTTGCTGCTAGAGATAGCGTACATATAAATAAGGTGAAAAGCTTCTTGATCATAATTAAAAATGTTGAATGTTGAATGTTGAATGTTGAGTTGCAATCTTGCTAACGAATCAGCTTGACTAATTCAACATTCTACACTCAACATTCAACATTAAATATAATACTATTATTTCTTCTTGAGTTCCTCGATGGTTGCCTTGAGGGCAGCAATCTTCTCAACAGAGTCGCTTTCCTTCTTGCGCTCCAGGGCTACTACCTTCTCAGGTGCGTGAGCTACGAAGTTCTCGTTGCTGAGCTTCTTGCGTACGCCCATCAGGAAGCCTTCCAAGTGCTTGAGCTGAGCCTCTGCCTTCTCAATCTCGGCTGCTACGTCGATGAGGTCGCCCAATGGTACGGCAAACTCGTCGGTACCTACCATGAAGCTTGATGCATCGGCACTCTTCTCAGCGATGACCTCAATCTTATCAAGGTTCGCCATCTTCAGAGTTACGTCGTTGTAAGCCTCGAAATCGTTCTTGCCTACTACCTGGAGAGACAACTGTTCCTTCTGGGCAATGTTCTTCTGGTTGCGAACGGTACGAACACCGGCGATAATCTGCTTCACAGCCTCGATATCTGCTGCCAACTTCTGCTCCTCGGTTGTAGGTGCAGGAATATCCAGCTTCTCGCGCATGATGCTCTCGCCATCCTTGCGGTCGTAGATGTGCTGCCACAACTCCTCGGTGATGAATGGCATGAATGGATGCAACATCTTCAGGAGGGCATCGAAGAAACGGAGGGTAGCATCGTAGCTCTTCTGGTCGATAGGCTGGCCGTAAGCTGGCTTCACCATCTCCAGGTACCAGGATGAGAACTCATCCCAGAACAGCTTATATACAGTCATCAATGCCTCAGAGATACGGTAGTCCTTAAACTGCTTCTGCATCTCCTCGTTCACCTCCTTGAGCTTGGCATCAAACCACTTCACGGCGATTTCTGCACTCTTAGGCTGCTCGATATCTGCTGTCTCCCAACCCTTCACGAGGCGGAAGGCATTCCAGATCTTATTGTTGAAGTTACGTCCCTGCTCGCAGAGGCTCTCGTCGAAGAGGATGTCGTTGCCCGCTGGAGCACTGAGCATCATACCCATACGAACACCATCGGCACCAAACTTGTCAATCAGAACCAGTGGGTCTGGTGAGTTACCGAGACTCTTGCTCATCTTACGGCCCAGCTTGTCGCGTACGATACCTGTGAAATATACGTGCTTGAATGGCATCTTGCCACGATACTCGTAGCCAGCCATGATCATACGTGCTACCCAGAAGAAGATTATATCCGGACCAGTTACGAGGTCGGAAGTAGGGTAGTAATAGTTGATCTCCTCATTGTCAGGATGCTCGATGCCATCGAACAGAGAGATAGGCCACAACCATGAAGAGAACCAGGTGTCGAGGCAGTCGCTCTCCTGCTCAAGATCCTCAGCCTTGATATTGGCGTTCTTCTCCTGAGCGAGCTTCAGAGCCTCCTCTGCAGTCTCAGCTACCACGAAATCCTTCTTGCCGGCATTGTCGAAGTAGTAGGCAGGGATGCGGTGACCCCACCAGAGCTGACGGCTGATACACCAGTCCTTGATGTTCTCCAACCAGTGGCGATAGGTGTTCTTGTACTTCTTAGGATAGAACTCGATGTCATCGTCCATCACTGGAGGGAGGGCGATGTCTGCAAAGTGCTGCATCTTGAGGAACCACTGTGTAGAGAGCTTTGGCTCGATAGGCACATTGGTTCGCTCAGAGAAGCCCACCTTATTATTATAGTCCTCAATCTTCTCCATCAGACCGGCGTTCTGAAGGTCGATGGAAATCTGCTTGCGCACGTCCATGCGGTCCATACCTACATAGAGACCTGCTGCCTCGCTGATAGTACCATTGTCGTTGAAGATGTCGATGGTTTCCAAACCGTGCTTCAAACCGAGTGCGTGGTCGTTGATATCGTGAGCTGGAGTTACCTTCAGGCAACCAGTACCGAACTCAATATCTACGTATGTATCCTCGATGACTGGAATCTCGCGGTTTACGAGAGGCACGATAACGTGCTTACCCTTCAGCCAGGTATTCTTCTTATCCTCTGGGTTGATACACATGGCAGAGTCACCCATGATAGTCTCAGGACGGGTGGTTGCTACTACTGCATAGTAACCCTTCTCATCCTTGTGTATCACGTTCTCCTCATCCACCTGCTGGCAGTCCTGCTCTACTACATAATACTTCAAGTGGTAGAGCTTAGAGTGCTCGTCCTTGTAGATAACCTCCTCGTCAGAGAGCGCAGTCTGAGCCTTAGGGTCCCAGTTAACCATGCGCACGCCACGATAGATGAGTCCCTTCTGGTAAAGGTCGCAGAATACGTGGATGACGGCACGAGAGCGGGTCTCGTCCATGGTGAATGCTGTGCGGTCCCAATCGCAGCTGGCACCGAGTTTGCGGAGCTGTTTGAGGATGATGCCACCATGCTCGTGAGTCCAGTCCCAAGCGTGCTTGAGGAACTCCTCGCGGGTAAGGTCGGTCTTCTTGATGCCCTGCTGAGCGAGGCGGTTTACAACCTTTGCCTCGGTAGCGATACTGGCATGGTCAGTACCTGGTACCCAACATGCGTTCTTGCCCTCCATGCGAGCACGGCGAACGAGAATATCCTGGATAGTATTGTTGAGCATGTGTCCCATGTGGAGCACACCTGTTACGTTTGGTGGAGGGATAACCACTGTATAAGGTTCACGACCATCTGGCTTAGAGCTGAAAAGCTTGTTGTCGAGCCAGTACTGATACCATTTACTTTCCACTGCTTGTGGATCGTATTTACTTGCTAATTCCATTGTTTATATCTAATTTTTATTCTTTTTCTTTCTTTTTCTTTAAAAAACGGTGCAAAGATACTAATTTTTGGGCGAAAAATACTATCTTTGCATCAAAATTATTAATTTTTGCACAAAACGATGGTTAGTAATACAGGAAAAGGACATACGAAAGAAGAAAAACTGGCGGCGTTCAGCCGCTTGCTGGATGTGCAGGACCGTTTGCGCCTGCAGTGTCCATGGGATAAAAAGCAGACATTCGAGAGTCTTCGTCCGAATACGATCGAGGAGACTTTCGAGCTTTGTGACGCCTTGATGAAGCGCGATTACAAGGATATCAAGAAGGAGTTGGGCGATGTGTTGGAGCACGTGATGTTCTATAGCATCATCGGCAGAGAAGACGGCGAGTTCGATATTTGCGATGTTTGCAATCAGGAGGCAGATAAATTGATGTTCCGCCATCCTTTCATCAACTGGAAGGAGGAAGGAAATTGGACGGTTTCGAATCCTGATATGTATATCAACGATGAGGGACAGGTGGTATATAGAGAGTCTGAAGAAGCAGAAACCGGGAAGGCTGGAACTGCCAGTTCGGAAGAAACCTTGGCTCTTGGCGCCAGCAAGCCGAAAACTGCTACTTCTGTTGAGAAAACCTGGGAACAGATCAAGCAGCAGGAGAAGGATGGTAATGAGCGGGTGTTGAGCGGTGTCCCAAATTCTCTTCCGTCTCTTATCAAGGCTTATCGCATTCAGGACAAGGCTAGAAATGTAGGCTTCGACTGGAAAGAAAAAGAAGATGTGTGGGAAAAGGTACAGGAGGAACTGGAAGAACTCAAGGTGGAACTGGCTAAAGGCGACAAAGAGAATTCTACCCGGGAATTGGGCGATTTCATCTTCTCTGTAATCAATGCAGCACGTCTCTATAAACTCAATCCGGATAATGCGCTTGAGAAAACCAACCAGAAGTTTATCCGCCGTTTCAGCTACGTAGAAGATCATAGCTTAAAGCAAGGTAAAAACTTGAAAGATATGAGCTTAGAAGAAATGGATAAACTATGGAATGAAGCAAAACTTCAGGAGAAAAAGGATGATAAATAACGGTGAATCTGATAATCTTATCGACTCATCAATATAATAATAAAAACTAAAGTGTTATGAAGAAATTAGTTTATGTAACAATAGCTTTGGTGGCGCTTTTCGCAGCCAACAGTTGTAAGAACAAAAATAATGTTCCTGTTATCAGTGCAGCAGATTCGGTAGAGGTAGAGGATGCAATGAACGATTCTACCATTTATGGTGTATGCGGTGAGGGAACCTCTATGCATAACCTGGAGCTGATTTCTGATGATGGTGACACCCTTTCGGTGTTTATTGACGATGAGAATCCTGATGTTGTTCAGGGAGGATTGCTGGCTGGCGACCGTATTGCTCTTATCGGTTATAAGGCAGAGGATGGAGAGATGATGGCCCAGAAGATTATCAATCTGACATCCCTCTTGGGTAAATGGACTTCTCTGGATAAGAATTTTGATATCTTGGAAGGTGGAGAGGTGAAGAATAATGTGAAGGCTGAAACTAATCCTTGGACTAGCTGGAAGATACTCAATGGTAAACTCTTGCTGAATAAGGATACTTTTGCCATTGACAAATTGGGTTCTGACAGTCTTATGTTGGAGAATACTCAGGGTATCTTTGTTTTCAAGCGCCAAGAGTAAGGTCATCATGTTGAACCTGTAATTTATGATTTAGTTTTGGAACCATTTAAAGTACATATATTGGGGTGTGGCAGTGCTTTGCCCACCCTTCAGCATAGTGCCTCGGCCCAGATTATTGAGATGCGTGGCAAATGCTTTATGATGGATTGTGGAGAGGGTGCCCAGATGCAGTTCCGTCGCACTCATGTTCACTTTGCTAAGATAAATGCTATCTTTATTTCGCATCTTCATGGTGACCATTGCTTTGGCTTGCTGGGACTTCTTTCTACCTTAGGTATGCTGGGCAGAACGGCTAAGTTAAAAGTTTATGCACCAGAAAGTTACGGAGATTTATTTAAGCGTCAGATTGATTTCTTCATGCAGGGAATGGAATATGAAATAGAATTTGTTCCTGTAGATACCGAGAAGTCGCAAGTAGTATATGAAGATCATTCTGTAACCGTAGAAACTGTTCCTCTGCAGCATCGTGTGCCTTGTTGTGGTTACATTTTCAGAGAGAAACCGACATTGCCTCATATCCGTCGTGATATGATAGATTATTACGAGATTCCTGTAAGCCAGATTAATAACATCAAGAATGGAGCTGACTGGACAACGAAGGAGGGTGATGTAATACCTAATGCCAGATTGGTAATGCCTGCCACTACTCCCCGCAGTTATGCTTATTGCAGTGATACCCGGTTTGTTCCGGGGTTGGCAGAAAAGGTAAAGGGGGTTACGGTGCTTTATCATGAGAGCACCTATACTTCGGAGAATGGGGACAGGGCTAAACTCTATTATCACAGTACGGCCCGACAGGCAGCAACTATAGCCAGAAATGCGGGTGTAGGCAAACTTCTTCTGGGACATTATAGTGCAAGATATAATAATGAAGAGGTATTGTTGAATGAAGCTAAAGAGGTGTTTACGGAAAGTTATCTTACTCAGGAAGGTAAAGTGTTCTCTATAGAATAATGTAGAAATATAAAAAAAAGTGCCTTGCATCAAAAAAAAGTTCATTTTTGATGCAAGGTTTTCTCTTTATATCGTTTAATCTTTAAAAAGGATTTGAAATTGGAATCGGAAAAGAAACTCTTAGACGACATCAATAGCGGCAGTCGGGCAGCCATGCACAGATTGTACGAACGCTATGTAGGGTATGCCATGGCCGTAGCGCTAAGGTATGTCCCTATGCGCGATGATGCTGAAGATGTAGTGCAAGATAGTTTTATAAAAGCCTTTTCCGGCATTTCAAAGTTTGAATATCGGGGTGAGGGCGCTCTTCAGGCTTGGCTCTTGCGGATAGTGACAAATGAAGCTGTCAACTTTGTAAGGCAGCAAAAGCGTTTCACTATCGTGGACGAAGTTCCCGATGATATTGAGGATGAAGAGCCTGAAGTAGAAAGAGTTCCGCCTGCAGAACTGACAAGAATGATAGGAGAATTGCCTGATGGGTACAGACTGGTTCTTAACATGTTTGTTTTTGAACAGAAAAGCCATAAAGAAATTGCACAGCTGTTAGGCATCAAAGAAAGCAGTTCTGCTTCACAATATTTGCGGGCGAAAAAGCTATTGGGCAAAAAGGTGAAAGATTATCTGAGCCAGGCAGATTGTAGTGATAATAAAGAGTTGAATCATATAAACGAGAAAAGTAATGAGTAACGATTGGACAAATAAACTTCGAGATCAGTTGGCAGACTACCAAGAGCCTGTCAGCCACGACATGTGGGCTGAGATAGAACAATCGCTTGCTCAGTCTAAAAAGGTTGGTGATGAGGAAACTGATGTAAAAAAGAGACCACAGGCTCGTTATGTTGTCTTGAAAAGATGGTCAGTAGCTGCAGCTATTGCTTTATTGGGAGTAGGAGGCAGTTATGTTTATCTGCATGATGATGAATCGGGACAGGCTAACTTAGCTGTTCAGAGTTCTTTCTCTACAGCACCAGGTTCAAGCAGGACTTCTTCTGCTGTCCGTGCAGAAGCACAATCGGCAGGAAGTGAAAATGCTATCTTGCTTGCTGAAAATAATGCATCTGCACATCAGGTGAGTCGCCATTCATCGGGGCGTCAATTGAACCATAGTAAACCTTCTGTCTCTTTCCAGGAGCGGACTGTTGCTGCTGATCATGAAGTAATGCTTGCAGCAGAGGTAGAAATGCCAGAACAGTCTGTTAATGCAGAGGTAAATGGTCGGGAATTATCTGTTTTGCAAAAGCAAAATGAGGATTCTGAAAGACAGATGGCCGTTTCTTCTAATCGTGCAACCAAGCCGTTGGAAGCAGATGGTGGGCAGAAGCTTTATGCAGGCAGGGCGCAGGATGGTCATTTTGAACGCAGTTATAAGGACAAGTATGAACAGAACTGGACCATGAACCTGTATGCAGAGAATGTAAGTCTGGGCTCTGGCAGTGATGGAATGTCAAACGGCATGTATGCGTCTTCAGATCCTCTTGCTGGTGGTGGCTTTGCTGATCATGGCGTTTTCCTGGCTGCTGCTTCTCCTTTAAGATATGCAATATCGAAATATGTTGAAGCGAAACATCATGCTCCTTTGGCTATAGGTGCTCAGGTTGGTATCGGACTTGCGCCTCGTTTGTCTTTGAGTACTGGTGTCGTTTATACGCGTGTTGCATCTGATTTCAAATCTTATGGTGTTTCAGAATTTGATACACATCAGGTTTTGCATTATGTGGGTGTTCCACTTGGTTTAAACTATGAGGTTTGGAGCACGGGAGGCTTTCATGCGTACGTAATGGCGGGTGGAGAAGCCGATTTCAACGTAAAGAATGATACAAAGGTTTCTGGTCATAAAGAGGACGTGAAACGTGATGGCGTTCAGTTCTCGGGTAAGGCTTCGCTTGGTGCACAGTATGATGTTACACCACAAGTGGGCTTCTATATAGAGCCAGGTGCAAAATATTATTTTGATAATGGCAGCGAAATAGAAAATACGTTTAAAGATAAGAAGTGGAATTTTAATCTCCAGTTCGGACTCCGTATTAATCTGAAATAGTGTTTGAGTCCAATTATTAATAAATATATGTACGAACTACATTTCATTTTATAACATTACATACGAGAAAAGGAAAGGGCAGTCTGCGTGATGCATGGCTGCCCTTTATTGTTTCCCGTTTTTCTTATTTATTCAATAATTTTTCGCTCATATTGAGAGCGGCCTTTCTGCCGTCTCCCATGGCAAGGATTACTGTGGCTCCTCCTCGTACAATATCGCCGCCAGCGTAGATTTCTTCGATGGAACTCTGCATCTGGTCGTTTACGGCAATGGTGTTCTTCCGGCCGAGTTCCAGTCCTTCGATACTCTGTGGAACGAGTGGATTAGGACTTACTCCTACGGCAACAATTACCTGGTCGCACTCCAGCGTGATGGTCTCGCCTGTAGCTTCTGGACGACGACGGCCGCTGGCATCAGGTTCGCCAAGCTTCATCACATCGAGAACTACAGCCTTTACTGCGCCCTTCTCGTCTGCCTCATATTCTTTAGGATTGTGTAATGTAAAGAAGTTGATTCCTTCTTCCTTGGCATGCTTCACCTCTTCGAGTCGGGCAGGCATTTCTGCCTCCGAACGGCGATATACCAAGGTTACGTCTGCTCCGAGTCGTTTTGCAGTACGGCAACTGTCCATAGCTGTATTTCCGCCGCCTACAACAACCACCTTCTTACCCAAGTTGATAGGGGTGTCGCTATGAGGATTGGCTGCATCCATCAGGTTTACACGGGTAAGATATTCGTTAGAAGACATGATGTTCAAGGCATTCTCTCCAGGAATATTCATGAAGTTTGGCAGACCCGCACCTGAGCCAACGAAGATTCCCTTGAATCCTTGTTCTTCCAGATCTTTTACGGAAATGGTCTTGCCTACGATGCAGTCTGTAATAAACTTTACGCCCATCTTCTGAAGATTCTCAATCTCTACATCTACGATATCATTAGGTAAACGGAATTCAGGAATACCATATTTCAATACACCGCCAATCTCGTGTAATGCTTCAAAGACGGTAACGTCGAATCCCTTCTTTGCCATATCGCCTGCAAAACTCAATCCGGAAGGTCCTGAACCAACTACGCCTATCTTGATGCCATTAGGTTCATCACACTTTGGTACAGAGATGTTTCCACTCTGGCGTTCGTAATCGGCAGCAAAACGCTCCAGGTATCCGATAGCTACAGCAGGCTCGTTCATCTTGAGATGTACACACTTGCTTTCACATTGCTTTTCCTGTGGGCAAACTCGTCCGCAAACGGCTGGTAGGGCAGAGGTGTTCTTTAAAACCTTGGCTGCGGCAAGGAACTGGCCTCGCTCAATGTTCTTGATGAAGGAAGGAATGTTGATGCTTACCGGACAACCTTCCATACAGGTAGGCTTAGGACAGTCGAGACAGCGCTTGGCTTCGGTCAAAGCCATTTCCTTGGTTAAACCGATATTTACCTCTTCCGTACGGGTTGTGGCACGATAAAGAGGGTCAAGTTCTGGCATCTTTACGCGCTCTATAGCTGTACGTTCTTTTGCTTTCATCGAAGCGCGTAACTCCTTGCGCCACTCAGCGTTACGGTCGGTCAACTCTTCGATGCTCGCATCTGTAGGTTCTACGTCCATGATTACATCCGTAGTTTCTTTCTTCTTTCCTGCGTCTACAGTTGCAAGGTGCTCTTCGAAGTGTTCCATCTCTTCGCGTTCAACATCCTTGAAAGTACCCATGCGCTTGAACATCTCGTCCCAATCTACCTGGGCACCGTCAAACTCAGGACCGTCGATGCAGACAAACTTGGTCTTGCCACCGATGGTCAGGCGGCAGGCACCGCACATACCGGTTCCATCCACCATGATGGTATTGAGCGAAACGTCTGTGGAAAGATTATATTTCTGGGTCAGGAGACAGCAGAACTTCATCATGATAGGAGGACCGATGGCGAAAACCTTATCGATATGTTCCTGATTGATAAACTTCTCGATTCCTACGGTTACAACACCCTTCTCGCCGTAACTTCCGTCATCGGTCATGATGATGAGCTCATCGCTAGATGCACGCACTTCATCTTCCATAATCACGAGGTCTTTGTTCCTACCCGCAATTACGGAAAGGACTCTGTTTCCTGCGGCTTTCAGTGCCTTGATGATAGGGAGCATAGGAGCTACGCCTACACCACCTCCGGCACAAATGACAGTTCCGAAGTTCTCGATATGTGTAGGATTTCCAAGTGGTCCCACCACGTCGTGAATCTCATCGCCTTCATTCAATGCACAGAGTTTGGTAGATGAAAGACCTACCTTCTGCACAACCAGTGTGATGGTTCCTTTCTCAATGTCAGCATCAGCGATGGTCAGCGGCATGCGCTCGCTGTTGTTGTCTACACGGATGATAACAAAGTTACCTGCCTTTCGGCTCTTGGCTATAAGTGGTGCTTCTACATCGAAGCGGAATACTTTCTCTGAGTATTGTACTTTCTTGATAATCTTGTTCATTGGCTATTAAATTTCTTAATGCTGATATATTAATATTTCTGGTTAGCTGTTTAGAGTTTGCTTCATGGTACATAAAAATGCAAAAGGATAACATCGGCTACCTTTATGGCAGTCGAAGTTATCCTCGTACAATATATGTTATTTTTGTTTTTCGAATGTTTTGTATAATCGAGAAAAACAGAAAGTCTTACCGATACTTCAAATTAATCGAAATTTTTGTCATCAAGCATCTCGAAACCGCAGTATGGAACCAATACCTTAGGTACGCGGATTCCTTCTGGGGTCTGATTGTTCTCCAAGATGGTTGCTACGATACGTGGCAAAGCAAGAGCTGAACCATTTAATGTGTGGCAAAGCTCAATCTTCTTGTCATCTGTATGGCGATAGCGGCAGTGGAGACGGTTAGCCTGATAGCTCTCGAAGTTAGATACTGATGAAACTTCCAACCAGCGACCCTGTGCAGCACTCCATGTCTCGAAGTCGTAGCAGATAGAAGAGGTGAAGCTCATATCACCACCGCAGAGACGGAGGATATGGTATGGCAATTCCAACTTCTTCAAAAGACCTTCAACATGGTCGAGCATCTCATTCAAACTCTCGTAAGAGTGACCTGGCTTATCGATGCGAACAATCTCTACCTTGTCGAACTGGTGCAGACGGTTCAAACCGCGAACGTCCTTACCATAGCTACCTGCTTCACGACGGAAACAAGCTGAGTAAGCACAACGCTTGATAGGGAGATCTTTCTCATCGAGAATAACATCGCGGAAGATGTTGGTTACAGGAACCTCAGCAGTAGGGATGAGGAAGAGATTATCCAGATTAGCATGATACATCTGACCTTCCTTGTCTGGCAACTGACCGGTACCACGACCAGAGTCCTCGTTTACTACGTAAGGAGGCTGAATCTCCAGATATCCGCTCTTGCGAGCCTCATCGAGGAAGAATGCCTCAAGCGCACGCTGGAAACGAGCCATCTTGCCGATATATACAGGGAAACCTGCGCCAGTAATTTTAACGCCGAGGTCGAAGTCTACAAGATTATACTTCTTCAAGAGATCCCAATGGCAGAGAGCATCCTCGCCGAGGTTTGGCTTTTCGCCGCCTTCTTTCACAACAACGTTGTCGGCTGCGTCCTTACCTTCAGGAACCTGCTCGCAAGGGATGTTAGGAATTTCGAGCAACTGGTTGGTCATATCGTTCTGTGCTTTCTCCATGATCTCTTCAAGAGCCTTAGCGTCTGCCTTGAGCATAGCTACCTGAGCCTTTGCGCTCTCAGCTTCCTCTTTCTTACCTTCCTTCATAAGGGCACCAATCTGCTTAGCAAACTGGTTAGCCTGCTGCTTGTTGTTATCCAACTTCTGCTGAGCTTCACGACGAATCTTGTCGTACTCCAAAACTTTCTCTACGGCCTCACGAGCATTTGGAAAATGCTTCTTTTCGAGACCCTTAACTACACGTTCAGTTTCCTCACTGATAAGTTTAAGTGTAAGCATAAAATGTCTTTTAATTAAATAATTTACTATTTGTAGGCAAAAGTACAAAAAATATTTGTGATAGCGTAAAAAATTGCTGACTTTTTTACAGGGAAGGGTAGAATTAAAGTTTTTTTGTGGTTTTACAGGGTTAAGGAGCTTAGAGAAAGGGGGTGTGGTGTAATCCTTGCCTAAAAACTTATATAAACGAAGAAAGCCTGCTCTAGGTATGAGCAGGCTTCTATGTTGTTTGTTTGGAATAGTTTTTTCTAAAACTTTAAAAAATTAAGCGTCAGCTTTTTTGGTCTTCTCAGCGTAAACCTCTGGAGAGAGAACAGAAACTGTACTCTTGTCCTTGCGGCCCTTGTGGAAGTAAACGATACCATCTGCCAAAGCATACAATGTATCATCCTTACCCTGAGCTACATTCTCACCTGGGAAGTGCTTGTTACCACGCTGGCGAACGATGATGTTACCTGCGATGATGCTCTGACCACCCCAGATCTTAACGCCTAATCTTTGTGAAGCTGATTCACGGCCGTTCTTAGAACTACCAACACCTTTCTTATGTGCCATTTTCTAATTCCTCCTAATTTTAAGCGATTACAGATTTGATTGATACTTCAGTGAACTGAGCACGATGACCGTTCTTCTTGCGATAGTCCTTGCGGCGCTTCATCTTGAAGACGATTACCTTGTCACCCTTTACGAGTGGGTTCACTACTTCTACTACTACTTTTGCACCCTCTACAGCTGGTGCACCGACAGTGATTGAGCCGTCTTTGTCAACGAGCAAAACCTTGTCGAACTCAACAGTCTGACCTGCCTCAACATCCTTGATGTGATGTACGAAGAGCTTCTTGCCCTCCTCAGCCTTGAACTGCTGACCGTTAATTTCTACAATTGCGTACATTAAATTAATTATATAAACGGGTTTCTTCGGGAGGCGTCCTGCATTGTGCCGGATCTTCTTTGAGCCCCTTCGAACTAAACTTTTCTGTAACATTTGCCCAATCCATGAGCATTCGGGGTGCAAAATTACAAATTATCTTTGATATGAACAAAATGTTGGGGAAATAAAGATTGCTTTTTAGAAAGATTTAACAGAAAAGCCTGTTTTTTATAAGAATACCGATTATTTGCTACCAGATAAGGGACTCGTGAATAGTATAATGTTCTTTATTGGGTTCAATAATATACTTCCGTAGGTTCAATGATATGTCTCCTTTGGCTCAATGATATGTCTCCTCTGGCTCAATGATATGTCTTCTCTGGTTCAAGGAGATGTCTCCTTAGGTTCAAGGATACGACTTCTCTGGTTCAAGAAGATACCTTCGTTATAGTTATGACTAGTGTCAGCAGCTCTGCTGAGCCTAGTCAGCAGGTCTGCTCACTATAGTCGGCAGGTCTGCTCACTGCAGTCAGCAAGTCTTCCGACTCAAGTGATATTACCTTTTAATTGTATACTTTCTTCTTGGGAACAATATATGCTATATGCTATTTGATGGAGGAGGTGTATAAAAAGAAAAAAGCGATGACCTTCACAGGCTACCGCTCCAAATCTTCAATAGGTATTAGTTTCCATTAAGGTAAAAAGATTGTTTTCAGGATAACTGGCTGCAAAGATACACGATTTTTTTCAAATCACCAAATATTTATTTGATTATTTTTGTTGTAATTCAATTGTGTGGGTGCACAAGAGCGAAAATTAACTTATTTTAGCAAGAAAGGCTGCGTAATCGATTGCAATTCTGTTGTTTTTTTTTGTTTTGGTTTAGATATCTTCAAAAGTATAAAGAGACGAACTTTCGAGACGAGTAGTGAAGTAGAGAAAATAAAAACAGGTTGGCGCAGAAGTGCCAACCTGTTTATGGAAAATACTATTATCTTATTCTGTTTGTTCGAATCAGGAAAAAAAAGTGATTACTTCTGCTTCTTGATTTTCTCTACGTAAGCATCAATGACAGCTACTGCTGTGATGTTTACGATATCCTGTACACTACTTTCTGAGTCAGTGAAGTGGATAGGCTTATTCAATCCCATCTGGATAGGGCCAATAATCTCTGCTTCAGGATTCAAACCCTGGAGAAGTTTGTATGCACCATTGGCGCTACTCAAGTTAGGGAACACCAAAGTGTTGACGTCTTTGCCCTTGAGGCGGGAGAATGGGTACTTCTCGTCGCGCAGATCCTTGTTGAGTGCATAGTTTACCTGCATCTCACCATCAATAGCGAGTTCTGGGAACTCCTTCTGCATCTCAGCAACGGCTTTCTTTACCTTAACAGGTGAGCCAATATTGTCTGTACCGAAGTTAGAGTAGCTTAACATGGCCATAACCGGCTCTTCGTTGAAGAACTTCACTGTACCTGCAGACAGCTTGGCAACATCGATCAGCACATCTTCGTCTGGGTGGCGGTTGATGAGCGTATCTGCGATATAATAAATACCCTTCTGGGTGTTAAGGATATGCATGGTACCGAAAGTCTTATATGGCTCACGGATTCCAATTACATCTTTTGCCACCTTAATAGTATTGCTGTACTTTGTGTAAAGACCAGTAATGAATGCGTCAGCATCACCCTGTTCTACCATAGACATACCGAAGTAGTTGCGCTCGTACATTTTATCATAAGCTTCCTCGAAGCTGTAGCCCTCGCGAGCACGCTTCTCTGCCAGATGCTTGGCAAACTTAGCACGGCGGCCCTGTTCGTTATCGGCACGCATATCTACAATCTCAATATCTGAAAGGTCAAGTTTCAAACGGCTAGCAACACGGTTCAAGCGGTCTGGGTTGCCCAACAGGATTGGCTGGCAGATACCCTCTTGCTTTGCCTGGACTGCAGCCTTCAGCATAGTTGGGTTGCCACCTTCAGCGAATACTACACGCTGTGGGTGAAGGCGCGCTGTATCGTGGAGCTTGCGGGTCAGTTTGGTCTCCTGACCAAGCAGCTGGCGCAAATCCTGCTTGTACTTCTCCCAGTCTGTGATAGGGGTGCGAGCCACACCACTTTCCATTGCAGCCTTAGCTACGGCAGCAGAAACTTCTGTAATCAAACGTGGATCTACAGGTTTCGGAATGAAGTATTTAGGACCGAATGTAAGGTCGTTAACGTGGTAAACATCGTTTACTACATCAGGAACCGGCTGCTTAGCCAAATCGGCAATTGCATGAACAGCAGCCATCTTCATTTCTTCGTTGATGGCACGGGCGTGAACATCGAGTGCACCACGGAAGATGTATGGGAAACCGATTACATTGTTAATCTGGTTAGGATAATCAGAACGGCCAGTTGACATCAATACGTCAGGGCGGCTGTCCATAGCGTCCTCGTAGCTGATCTCAGGTACTGGATTGGCAAGAGCGAAAACGATAGGGTTGTCTGCCATAGAGCGAATCATATCCTTGGAGAGCACGTTACCCTTGCTGAGTCCTACGAATACATCGGCGCCTTTCACAGCCTCTTCGAGTGTATGGACATCGCGGCGGTCTGTTGCAAAGAGCTTTTTCTGCTCTGTCAGATTTTCGCGGTCGCTGGTAATGACACCCTTAGAGTCGAGCATAACGATGTTCTTTACCTGTGCACCAAGTGCTACATAGAGTTTTGTACAGCTGATAGCAGCTGCACCAGCACCATTTACGACAATCTTCACATCGGCAATGTTCTTGCCAGCTACCTCAAGAGCGTTCTTCAAGCCTGCTGCAGAGATGATAGCAGTACCATGCTGGTCATCGTGCATTACAGGGATATCGAGAGTTCTTTTCAGGCGTTCCTCGATGTAGAAACATTGAGGTGCCTTGATGTCCTCCAAGTTGATTCCACCAAATGTAGGAGCGATTTTCTCTACGGTTTCACAGAACTTTTCTGGGTCTTTTTCATCGATTTCAATATCGAAGACATCCACACCACCGTAAATCTTGAAAAGCAATCCCTTACCTTCCATCACAGGCTTTCCGCTCATGGCACCGATATCGCCAAGTCCGAGCACTGCTGTACCATTACTGATAACAGCAACCAGGTTACCCTTGTCAGTATACTTGTATGCATCGTCTGGGTTCTGCTGGATCTCAAGACATGGGAATGCCACGCCAGGAGAATAAGCAAGGCTCAGATCCGTTTGTGTGTGATAAGGTTTTGTTGGCTTAACCTCAATCTTGCCAGGACGGCCAGTCTCGTGATAACTTAAAGCCGCCTCTTTTGTAATTTTTACCATAACAATATATTGGTTTAAAGTTTATTTTTCTTTCATATTCGTGGATTTTTCGCACGAAATTTAAAAGTTTGTGCAAAGGTACAAAAAAACTTAGTAAAAAAGAATGGTTTTTTGATTTTTTTTGTATCTTTGCACAAAAATAGTCTTCAAACAAGTAAAATGGCAGAAATCAATCAATATAGACAAGAACTGAAAGACAGAATCATCTCTTATGCGATGCCTGAATTCTATAAGCGTGGGGTAAAAGCTGTCAAGATGGATGAAATCTCACAGGGACTTCATGTATCTAAAAGAACTGTGTACGAGATTTTTGGTGACAAAGAAGAATTGTTGCTTGCTGGTATGATGCGTCAGCTAGAAGAAAATCGTTCGAAGTTAGAAAATTTCGCCAAGACCCAAGCGAAGAATGTGATAGATATTATCAGCTATGTCTATAAATTGCAGATGGAGCGCAATGGGATGGTGGGCGTTCTTTTTTATGAGGAGGTTCATAAGATGCCTCGTGTAGTGAAATTCTTCCAGGAAAATCATGCTCATGAACGGGAGGAGAGTGTGCGTTTCTTTGAGGCTGGTGTCAAGGAGGGGCTTTTCCGTAAGGATGTAGACTTCAATGTTGTTATGGACATAGGACATGTGATGATGGAGGAAATCATGCATCATCAGCTCTATCGTGTTCATTCGATGCAGGAGATATACGACAATTATATTTTGTGCCTGATTCGTGGATTCTGTACAGAGCGCGGCTTGGAGCAGCTTGACCGTGCTCTGAAAGAGTAGAGGTGTTGGCTTTAATATACAAAATGTGCTTTTTGAGCGTATGTGTAATTACGCTTAAAAAAGAGAAAGAGGTTTCGGAGATGCTTTATATAGGCTCACGGAACCTCTTTTCCTTAATCCTTGTATAGCCAGTGGAGGAGCAGGTTTATAACTTTTGGATAGAAGCGGAACCAGCGAAACTTGGTAACAGGTTTGCCTCCGAAACCGAGAATGAATTCACGGTAGAGATTACTCTTAAGCGGAAGTCCTGCGTCCATAAAGTGGAGGTGTTGGGCATCCTGCTCCTGTGCATCAGAGAGTGCTTGCCAGATGGTCATTGTGTCCGGATGCAGATGGATGTAAGTCTTTCTCTTGAATGCAGAAAACCAAAGAAAGGCATTGCCTTGGTTGTAGATGCAGGTATAGCCGCCAATCACTTTGTCCTTATAGGTGATGATGACGTTTCTGGCATTACTACTTGTACTCAGTTTCTGAAAAAATGTTTCGTCAGGAACAAAACGGCGAAGTTTCAGCCGATAATAATTTTTGAGCAACAGGTGATAACGATGGATGTCTTCGGGTGAAGTTGCCTCTCGACAACTTATTCCCTTTTTCTTCATTTTTTCAATCATAGCAATTTGTTTGTCTGAGAGTCGCTCTTGGGGAAGTTTGCTGTGTAGGGAGTTATGTATCTCTTGCCAGGCAATAGGTACATAGCCCAATTTTCTGAATTCCCGGTAACCCAGCATCTTTTTGCTCATTCGGGAGAACTCGATGTAAAAGCAGAGTCGTTTGTGTAAGTGGATAGTTATGCTGCGGAGTAACAATGGGAAAATAGCATTCTGTTCAGCATCGGGTGCATAAAGTCCCTCTCCATACGCGTGCGCGTGCGTATATAAATAAGGTGGAAATAAAGATTTGCGGTGATAGAGGATGACGAGCATTTGTCCTACCACCTTGTTCTCCTGTGTGGCGACAGCCATAAAAGGGGTTATGCCGGGTGTTTTTTCAAGAATCTGAAAAAGCTCCAAGCTATGAAAAAAGTCGCCTTCCAATAAATGCGGCATTTCTTCCAGTTTACCATATATTTCTACTTCATATTTTCTCACGAAGGCAAAAATAATAAATTTATCATAAAAAAGCAAGAAAAAGGGCTTCTCTATCGTTATTTTTTAGTATTTTTGCATAAAAAGTAGAACTTTAAACAAAATTACGTATGAAAATAGTGTTTATTGGGGCAGGTAATCTTGCTACCAATCTTGCGCTCGAAATATCGCAATCAGAACATCAGATTGTGCAAGTTTTCAGTAGAACTAGGGAGTCGGCCTCTCTATTGGCTGAGAAGGTGAATTGTGAGCCTGTCAATGAGATGAGTAAGGTGGTCTGTGATGCAGATTTGTACATCGTTTCAGTGAAGGATGATGCGCTTGAAATGCTTATTCCTGAACTGTGCAAAGGAAGAGAAGATAAGATGTTTGTTCATACAGCTGGTTCCATGCCGATGGATGTTTTCAAAGATTATGCCCGTCATTATGGCGTATTTTATCCGATGCAGACATTTACGAAAGATAAAAAGGTTGCATTCGAAAATATTCCTATTTTCATTGAGGGATGTGGTGCTTTCGAAACTTCTTTCCTGAAGAGGTTGGCAGAACAGATTTCTCGTAGTGTCTATGAATTGGATTCTGATAATCGTAAGTATCTGCACCTGTCAGCTGTTTTTGCTTGTAATTTTGCGAATCATTGCGTAGCTATAGGTCAGCAGATTCTCGAAAATCATCACATTCCTGGCAGTGTTCTCCGTCCTCTGGTTATGGAAACTATGGACAAGGCTTCTTCGCATTCGGCAGCTGAAGTGCAGACAGGACCGGCTATTCGTGATGATCGGAACGTAATGGAGAAACAAATGCAACTCCTTGAAAAACAGCCAGAACTACAGCAGATTTATGAAATGATGAGCAAAAGCATATTCAACTTCAAGAAATAAAACGGTTGTCGGTTTAAGTTTGCAGTTAGGAATTTAAGTTCTAGAAACAGAAATAAATATGATAAATTACGATTTAAATAAGATAAAAGCAATCATCTTTGATGTTGATGGAGTACTGTCAAGACAGACCATCACGCTTTCCAGTGCTGGCGAACCTTTGCGTACTGTTAATATCAAAGATGGCTATGCCATTCAGCTGGCTCAGAAGAAAGGTGTTCGTATCGTAATTCTGACAGGCGGTAATTCTCATGCCATACAGGTACGCTATGAAAATCTTGGTGTAGAGGATATCTTCATGGGGTGTTCTGTAAAGATAAAGACTTATGAGGAGTTCAAGCAGAAATATTCAATTACAGATGAGGAAATAATATATGTAGGTGATGATATTCCTGATTATGAGATTATGCGTCGTTGCGGATGTCCATGTTGCCCAGCAGATGCATGCTCCGATATTAAAGAAATTTCTACTTATATCTCGGCTTGTAACGGAGGTGATGGTGTGGGACGTGATGTCGTAGAACAGGTACTGAGAGCCAAGGGTTTATGGCTTTCAGATGCTAAGGCGTTTGGCTGGTAGAATTTAGTTAATAGTTGATAGTTTATAGTAGAAAGTTTACAACTGAATTTTAATCATAAAGTTCAAAGTAATAAGGTTTAAAATAGATGAATTATAAGATCATTTTGGCGAGTAATTCGCCTCGTCGCAAGGAACTTCTGGCAGGTTTGGATATTCCTTTTGAGGTGAAGGTGATTAGTGGTATTGATGAAAGTTATCCTGCTGACCTCGATGCTTATCAGGTGGCAGAATTTATCTGCAAGAAAAAGGCTGAGGCTTACCGTCCGCTTTTGAACGGAAATAATAATGTTGAAGAGTTGGACGAGTCAGAAACTTTGATTCTTACAGCAGATACGGTTGTGATTGCGCCAACAGCTGGCGAACAGAATGACCAGGAAGGAAAGGGAATTATTCTCGGGAAGCCTCGTGATGCTGAAGATGCCAGACGAATGCTGAAGATGTTGAGCGGAAAGACGCATCATGTAGTTACAGGTGTTTGTCTTACTACCCAGCATAAGCAGCGTTCCTTTTCAGTAACAACAGAAGTGACGTTCAAACCGCTTTCTGATGATGAAATCAGTTATTATATAAATCATTATCAGCCGTTTGACAAAGCTGGCGCCTATGGTATTCAGGAATGGATAGGCTACATAGGTTGTACGGGGTTGAAGGGGAGTTATTTTAATGTGATGGGGCTTCCGGTTCAGCGTATCTATGAGGAATTGAGGCAAATTTAGATTTTTTAAAATTAAATATTGTTCTATGTCGTAGATAATGAGTATCTTTGTGCGTTTTATGTAACTAACAAGGATTATGAGTGAAGAAATTTTAGCAAAAGCTCATGAGGTTTTGGACAATTATATGGAGAGCAATCATCACCGGCGCACTCCGGAGCGTTCCACTATCCTCGACACCATTTATTCTATGGGAGAGCATTTCTCGATAGAAGATTTGGGCAGAGAGCTACTGAAAAAGAATTTTCGCGTTAGCAGGGCTACGCTTTATAACACATTGCATCTGTTCCTGGAACTGAGGCTTGTGGTAAAGCACAGTCTGGCAGACGGCACCAAGTATGAGGCCAGTTATAGCGAGGACAATCATGTGCATCAGGTTTGCACGATTTGTGGCAAGGTAACCGAAATTGTAGCACCGCAGGTTACGGCTGCAGTGAAGGATATCAGGATGCAGCGCTTTCGTAAAGATGCTTATGCTCTTTACATCTATGGCGTATGCAGCGGCTGTCAAAGCAAGATGACTCGCAAACGCAAAAAAGAATAAGTATCAAGATAAAAAGATAAAAAATGAACACAGGTAAAGTAGATGTCCTGCTGGGTTTGCAGTGGGGCGATGAAGGTAAAGGTAAGGTGGTTGACGTGTTGACCCCTAAGTATGATGTCATTGCTCGTTTCCAGGGTGGTCCTAATGCTGGACATACATTGGAGTTTGAGGGCGAGAAGTATGTGCTTCGCTCTATCCCTTCTGGTATTTTCCAGGGTGGTAAGGTGAACATCATCGGCAATGGTGTGGTTTTGGCTCCAGACCTCTTTATGGGTGAGGCTAAGGATCTTGAGAAGAGCGGTCATGATTTGAAGAGCCGTCTTTACATCTCTAAGAAGGCACATCTCATCATGCCTACTCACCGTGTACTCGATGCTGCTATCGAGGCTTCTAAGGGAAAGAACAAGGTAGGTACTACTGGTAAGGGTATCGGTCCTACTTATACTGACAAGGTTAGCCGTACCGGTCTTCGCGTAGGCGATATCCTTGACAATTTCGAGGAGAAGTATGCTGCTCACAAGGCTGCTCATCTCAAAACCATCGCAAGTCTCGGTTACACCGACTTCGATATCACAGAGGTTGAGAAGACCTGGATGGAGGGCATCGAATACTTGAAGCAGTTCAAGCTCATCGATAGCGAGGTAGAAATCAACAAGGTGCTCCGTTCTGGCAAGGATATCCTCTGCGAGGGTGCTCAGGGTACTATGCTCGATGTTGACTTCGGTTCTTATCCATTCGTTACTTCTTCTAATACTATCTGTGCAGGTGCCTGCATTGGTTTAGGTATCGGTCCTAACCGCATTGGCAATGTTTATGGTATCATGAAGGCTTACTGTACACGTGTTGGTGCAGGTCCATTCCCTACAGAGCTTTTCGATGAGACGGGTGCCAAGATCCGTGACCTCGGTCATGAGTATGGTGCTGTTACCGGTCGTGAGCGTCGTTGTGGCTGGTGCGATCTTGTACAGCTCAAGTATTCTGTCATGGTGAATGGTGTTACCGAGCTTATCATGATGAAGAGCGACGTGCTCGATGGCTTCGATACCATCAAGGCATGCGTGGCATATAAGTTGAAGGATGGTTCTGTTACAACAGATTTCCCATACGAAATCGATGATGTAGAACCTGTTTACAAGGAGTTCAAGGGCTGGAAGACAGATATGACTAAGTTCACATCTGAAGATCAGTTCCCACAGGAGTTCAAGGATTATATTGCTTTCGTAGAAGAGTTCCTTGAGACTAAGATCGGTATCATTTCTATCGGTCCAGACCGTGCTCAGACTATTGTACGCAAGTAAATTATATAGTGTTTAATGTTTAGTGTTTAATGTTTACTTTGAGGGGTTTACATGGCGCTAGACATTAAACATTTAACATTCATATTAAACATTAATAAATGGCTCAGAAACCAAGTATACCAAAGGGCACGAGAGATTTTGGTCCTGTTGAGATGGCGAAACGCAACTACATCTTCAACACCATCAAGGAAGTGTATGCTCTTTATGGATTCCAGCAGATTGAAACCCCTGCCATGGAAACCCTTCAGACTTTGATGGGCAAGTATGGTGAAGAGGGTGATAAACTGCTTTTTAAGATATTGAATTCAGGCGACTATATGAATAAGGTGAGCGATGAGGATATTCATTCTCTCGGATCACTCAAATTAGCAGCGAAACTTTGTGAGAAAGGTCTTCGTTATGACTTGACCGTTCCTTTCGCACGTTACGTAGTGCAGCACCGCGAGGAGTTGCAGATGCCTTTCAAACGTTATCAGATTCAGCCAGTATGGCGTGCAGACCGCCCTCAGAAAGGACGTTACCGTGAGTTCTATCAGTGTGATGCTGATGTGGTTGGCTCTGATTCTCTCCTGAATGAGGTCGAGTTGATGCAGATTGTTGATACCGTGTTCACCAAGTTTGGTGTTCGTGTTTGCATCAAGATTAATAACCGCAAGATTCTTACCGGTATTGCAGAGGTTATCGGCGAGGCTGAGAAGATTGTAGATATCACAGTAGCCATCGATAAGCTTGATAAAATCGGACTTGACAATGTAAACGAAGAGTTGCGCAATGACGGCATTTCTGAAGATGCCATTGAGAAGTTGCAGCCAATCATCTCATTGTCAGGAACTAATGATGAGAAACTTGAAGTGATAGCGAAGGTTCTCGAAGGTTCAGAAGTTGGTTTGAAGGGTGTAGAGGAAACCAAGTTTATCCTCGATACTTTGAAAACTCTTGGCTTGAACAACGAGATAGAACTGGATCTCACTCTGGCTCGTGGCTTGAACTATTATACAGGTGCAATCTTCGAGGTGAAGGCGCTTGATACTCCAATGGGAAGTATTACAGGTGGTGGTCGTTACGACAACCTCACCGGCATTTTCGGTTTGCCAGGTTTGAGCGGTGTTGGTATCAGTTTTGGTGCTGACCGTATTTATGATGTGTTAGGTGCGCTCGACCTTTATCCGAAGGAGGCTGTAAATGCTACTCAGGTACTGTTTATCAACTTCGGTGAAAAGGAGACAGCTTACTGCCTGCCTATAGTAAGTGCAGCTCGTGCAGCCGGTATCCGTACCGAAATCTTCCCTGATAAGGCGAAGATGAAGAAGCAGATGAGCTATGCCAATGCCAAGAATATTCCGTTTGTGGTGCTTGCAGGTGAGAATGAGATGGCTCAGGGCAAGGTTACGCTTAAGAATATGGAAACTGGCGAACAAACCTTGGTTACTGCCGAGGAATTGATAGCCAAAGTAAATAAATAATACTCTCTTTCTCGTCCTCTCGTGCTCGTATATGTGAATATGCAGTGCGGCAGGGCGAGAGCTTTTTATGTGTTAGCGTGTATGACTAACTATAATTTTAGTAACTTCTAAAAACTACAGACAAATGAAAAAAATAAAAGCTATTTTATGTGTATTCATACTGGCGTTGCTGATGACATCCAGCACAAAGACAACAACGATTTTTGTAATAGGTGATTCTACCGCTGCCGAGAAAGGTGGTTTTAGAAATAATCCAGAGCGAGGATGGGGGATGGTATTGCAAGGCTTTTTTGATGACAAGGTGATTGTTGACAATCATGCTGTTAATGGTCGTTCTTCTTTGAGCTTTATCAATGAAGGAAGATGGAAAAAGGTTTTGGATAGAATAAAGCCAGGTGATTATGTGTTTATCCAGTTTGGGCATAACGATGAGAAGTCAATGCCTGACCGTCATACTGATCCGGGATCTACTTTTGATGCAAACCTTGCCAGATATGTAAATGAGACCCGTGCCAAGGGCGGCATTCCTGTACTGTTCAATGCGGTGGTTCGTCGCTGCTATTATTCTGCAGAATTGAAGAATGATGATGACGAGAAGCTTCGCAATAAAGTATATGATGGAAAGGAACAGATTAATAGTGATACGCTTATCGACACCCACGGAGCTTATGTGATAGCTCCCCGCAATGTAGCAAAGCAGCTGAATGTTCTGTTTGTTGATGCTACCAAGATTACCCACGATATAGAAACGGGCATGGGTATTGAAGGCAGCCGCAAATTACATATGTGGTTTATGCCTGGCGAGAATCCGCAGGTTCCTAAGGGTAAGAAAGATAATACCCATTATAATGTATATGGTGCACGTGTGGTTGCCGGTGCGCTTGCTGATGCTGTAGCTGAGCAGGTGCCAGCGCTGAAGTCTCATGTCTGCCATTATGATTATGTAGTCTCTGCAGAAGGTCGAGGCAATTTCATGGATTTGCAGAAGGCTGTAGATGCGGTTCCTGTAGGCAAGAAGGCTGTTATCCGTATTTTGGGTGGTGAATGGAAGAAGCCAATCATCGCAAAAGGCAAGAAGATTAAGTTTGTCAAGTCATTTGGTGCTAAAATCAAATAGTAACAGGCTTTTTTAAAACTCCCGATATCTTTGAAATTACATGGCGATGTAGAAGTCTGTGCGTCGTGACATAGAACAAAATGCATCGCCATGTAGTAAACCTATACATAAAAGGGGTACTTTCACAAGCACCCCTTTTCATATTATACAAAAACATTATGAATTATTTCTATTAGCGAACAAGATTTTAATTTCTATCTTTGTCTCAATTATCTAAAAGTTTCAAACGTTCACCAGAATTACTTTTGGCAAGGGGCAATTCCTACTCGTAGGATAACCTCAGTTCTGATGTTTATCATTTACGGTTGCAAAGGTACGAAGATTTTTATAATTGTGCAATACCTAAAAATGGGGGTTTTGATGAATACCTAGAAATGAGGAATGAAAATGGGGGAGAGTAGATATGAAAAAAGGAAGTCCTTATTGAAGAACTTCCTTTTTTATGAGGTGTCTAGCGGAGTCGAACCGCTCTACACGGTTTTGCAGACCGTTACCTAACCGCTCGGTTAAGACACCTTGTGTAGAACAATCATTTCTGATTTGCGAGTGCAAAGGTACTACTTTTTATTGGTTCTACCAAATTTTTATGCAACTTTTTTAATTAAAACAATCACTTTCTTTGTATCTTGCTCATAATGAACGGGTTCTGAAATGCTTTAATTTTTGTCTGGTTTCCTCGCTGCATGACAGTAAAAGTAGTTTTAGCAGCTCTTTTATGAGAGCTACTCTTATTCTTTCCGCTGAGTAGCCTCTTTCTTTTTATTCTTTTGGCATTTCTCAACGAACGGGCAACCTGAACATTGATAGTTTTTACACTCTCGTGCTTGTTTGATGGAGCGGTAGATACAAATGGCGGCATACGTGATGCATGCCGCCAATATGATTGCTATGATGATATACTGTATCATAAGCATAGGTAAATTAACATAATACTAACCTACGGCGTTATAACCATTGGTTGAGTTTTTGCGCATGATGTCGCGGATGTTCATCTCCTTGAAACCCTCTGCGCGTTTCTGCTCTTCAAGCTCTTTCTCTTCCTCGATGTCCTTTTCTGAACGGGTGAAAGTGAAAGCCTTGTACTTAAATTCTGCAATCGCCCAACCTACGAGGCCTACAGCGATTAATGCAACAAATCCAATTAATGCGTTCATTTCTCTTTATATTATAATAATGTATAAACTGAATTAATAATCATCGTCGGCTACGTCTTCTGCATCATCAAGACCGAGGTTCTCCGGGTCTTCGAAGGTAGTACGGTAGCTTTCCTCAGTAAGCTTGTCGTCATCGAATGCATCGTCATCCTCATCTGGATCGTTGTAGTGATCCTCGATTTCTGGTGCATCCTCGTCTTCATCCTCGTCTGGGTCGAGCAGGTCGTCGTTGCGTTTCAAATCATTCTCATCTTCGAATCTCATGCGAACCTTTTCTACCTTTGGCTTCTCCTTGGCAAAGATAGCTTCTACCCAAGAACCTTTTGGTACCACGAGCACCTCGTAGTCATCGGCGAGTTTCTTCTCGTAAAGACCACCCGGCTTTTTCAGGCGGTCAGCAGGAAGAGTAGTTGTGCTGATGTCGAAATTACTTTCGATGATGTCCTGGATGCTCTGAGGCAGACTCTCCCAGCCACCACCAAAGTTGCGCTCCAAGAGTTCGATGAGCTTATTGGCGGTGATGTGACTTACATTTTCGTAAGTAAGATCTGTAACACGCATGATAGGGCGCTTTTTGATGGCATACTTTTCTTTCTTGTCGTTGATACGGAAAGTGCCAATCTTAAAGCCGCGTGCCATCAGTTTGTCAATCACTTCAGGACGGTCTACCGTCACTGGTTCCATTTCGAATGCACTGCGGATCACTGCGATATACTTGTTCTGGTAATCCTTGAGGTCAGCATCCTTTTCTGCTGCTTCCCAAAGACGGAACACATCGTTCTCCTGCAATTCCCAAATGCTACTTTTAGTAACATTCTTCAGTGTTAATATTTTATCTTTATTCATCTTCAATTATGTTTGTGTGTGCAAAAGTAAGTACTTCTTTTTATATATCCAAATTTTCTTGCTGTTTTTTTGTGTTTTTGGTCACTTTTTTATTTGGAATTCGATTTTTTTCATTACCTTTGCACGTACTATGAGTGAACCGTTAGCTGAAAGAATGAGACCTCACACGCTTGCTGACTATGTAGGACAGCAGCATTTGGTAGGTGAGGGGGCCGTGCTGCGCAAGATGATTGACGCAGGGCGCATATCCTCTTTTATCCTCTGGGGACCCCCTGGAGTGGGCAAGACTACCCTTGCTCAAATCGTGGCACAAACCATCAAGGTGCCGTTCTTCACCCTCTCTGCGGTGACCAGTGGCGTAAAGGATGTCCGCGAGGTGATAGAAAGAGCAAAGAGTGGTAGATTCTTTAATTCGGCTTCTCCTATATTGTTTATTGATGAGATTCACCGTTTCTCCAAGAGTCAGCAGGATTCGCTTTTGGGTGCGGTAGAGAAGGGTATTGTTACGCTGATAGGTGCTACCACCGAGAATCCTTCATTCGAGGTGATTCGGCCGCTGTTGTCCAGGTGTCAGCTCTATGTGCTCAAACCGCTCGAAAAGGCTGATCTTGAAGGGCTTCTGCATCGTGCCATTACGCAGGATGTAGAACTCAGAGAGAAGAATATTAAACTGGAAGAGACGGGCGCGCTGCTGCGATATAGTGGTGGAGATGCCCGAAAACTGCTCAATATTCTGGAACTGGTGGTAGAATCTGCCGGATCTTCAGAGATTGTGATTACCGACAAGATGGTAGAAGAGCAGTTGCAACAGAATCCGCTGGCTTACGATAAACAGGGTGAGATGCATTACGATATTATCTCTGCCTTTATCAAGAGTATTCGCGGAAGCGATCCCGATGCTGCGCTTTATTGGATGGCGAGGATGATAGAAGGAGGAGAAGACCCGCAGTTTATAGCCCGTAGGGTTGTAATCAGTGCCTCTGAGGATGTGGGACTTGCCAATCCGAATGCACTCCTGCTTGCCAATGCAGCCTTCGATACGGTGATGAAGATAGGGTGGCCTGAAGCGCGTATCGCCCTTGCTGAGGCTGTGGTTTATCTGGCCACGAGTCCGAAGAGCAACAGTGCTTATCTGGGCATTAATGATGCGCTGGCTACTGTACGGCAAACGGGTAATCTGCCTGTTCCGCTGCACATCCGCAATGCTCCTACCAAACTGATGAAAGATTTGGGCTATCATGACGGATATAAGTATCCTCACGATTATCCTGGACATTTCACTGAGCAGCAGTATCTGCCAGACGAACTGAAGGATGCCCGCTTCTGGCATGCGCAGCATTCGCCTTCCGAGGAGCGCCTCTACAACTGGATGGTTACCTGTTGGGGAGAAAGATACAAGAATTAGTGATTAGAAAGAATAATTAGAAATTGATATTTAGAACAACTAACTGATACGAGAAAATGATGATACATGGCGATCCTGAATTCGTGCTCACGCTTCATAGCGTGATAGAATTCATCGGTACATTTGCTTTTGCCCTTTCGGGCATTCGCCTGGCAGCAAGTAAGCACTATGATTGGCTGGGCGGTTTTGTTTGTGGTGTGGCTGTAGCCATAGGTGGTGGAACCATACGAGATGTGATGCTTGGTGTGCGTCCGTTTTGGATGTTGAGCCCTATCTACTTGATTTGTACGCTGTTTGCTCAGTTGGTAGTGATTGCTTGCCACCGCTATCTTAAGCGTCTTGACAATACCTGGTTTCTGTTTGATACCTTGGGCTTGGCGCTTTTCAATATTGCGGGTATCCAGAAGTCGCTCGAATGTGGTTTCTCTTTTTGGGTAGCCATCATCATGGGCTGTATCACGGGTGCTGCAGGCGGTGTTATCCGCGATGTGCTTCTTAATGAAGAGCCGGTCATCTTCCGAAAGGAGATTTATGCGATGGCTTGTGTCGCCGGTGGTTTGGCTTATTGGGGATTGAGCTATCTGGGTGTGAGCCTCTATATTACGGTGATTGTAGCTTTCAGTGTGGTCTGCGCCATCCGATTGCTGGCTGTAAGATACCATATTTCACTCCCGAAGCTGAGGGATGAAGAACAAACTGTAGAATGAAAAGGAAAAAAATGAAATTGATAAATAACAGATAACAGATGAAAAGACTGAAAGCGATTTTGATGCTCGTTGTTGCAATGATGCTGATGTCGTCGGCAACAATGAAGGCTCAGAACAAACGAGAGTTTCGTGGAGCCTGGATACAGTGTGTTAACGGACAGTATCTTGGCAAGAGTACGCAGCAGATCCAGGCGATGCTTACCAGACAGCTTGATGAACTGCAGAAGGATGGCGTGAATGCGATTATCTTTCAGGTTCGTGCCGAGTGTGATGCTCTGTATAAGAGTGATTTAGAGCCTTGGAGCAAGTTTCTTACGGGGGTGCAGGGAAAGGCTCCTTCTCCTTATTGGGATCCGTTGCAGTGGATGATAGAGCAGTGTCATAATCGTGGCATGGAGCTTCATGCCTGGATTAATCCTTATCGTGCCAAGCATAGCGTAACTTCCTATGAGCAGGTTTCGCCGAAGAATATCGTGAAGAGGCGTCCTGATCTCTGTTTCCAGTATGGCAAGCTGACGCTGTTGAACCCTGGGTTGCAGGCTGCAGCCGACTATATTTGCGAGGTGGCTGTGGACATTGTAAGCCGATATGATGTTGATGGATTCCATATTGATGATTATTTCTATCCATATCCAGAGGCCGGACGTCAGATTCCTGATCAGCAGCTCTTCCGCCAGCAGTCGCGCGGCATGCGAAACATAGGTGATTGGCGCCGTGATAACGTGAGCCGGTTTGTAAAGCAGCTCAGCGAATCCATTCATGCCGTTAAGCCTTGGGTTAAGTTTGGTGTTTCTCCATTCGGCATCTACCGCAACAAGCGTACCGATCCTAATGGTTCAGAAACTTTCGGCCTCCAGAATTATGATGATCTTTATGCAGATGTATTGCTTTGGGTGAATAATGGTTGGATAGACTATTGTGTGCCTCAGATATATTGGGAGATAGGCAATCGTGCTGCCGATTACAAGACGCTCATAACCTGGTGGAATAAGCATGCTGGCAACCGCCCATTATATATAGGTGAAGATATAGAGCGTACAGCCAAGTTTGCTGACCCAGTCAATCCGCGCAGTCATCAGTTGCCTGCCAAGCACCGTTTGCATCAGCAGATGAATAATGTGAAGGGCACTGTGCTCTGGTATGCGCAGACTGCTGCCGATAATGTAGGTAATATCGGACATACACTCCGCAACAATTATTGGAAGTATCCAGCATTGCCACCCTCTATGCCTTTCCTTGATAATAAGGCGCCAAAGGGGGTAAAGGGTCTCAAGCTGATGTGGACCGAGAAAGGTCCGCTGCTGGTATGGAAGGCTCCTAAGGCTAGCAAGAAAAAGTGGGGCGATCAGGTGAACCGTTTTGCTATCTACCGTTTTGAGAAAGGAGCTAAGGTAAATCTCAATGATGTTTCTGCACTCCAGGCAGTTACTTATGATAATTTCTATCGCATACCTTATGTGAGTGGCAAGAAATATGTGTATGTAGTAACTGCTCTCGACCGTGTAGGAAACGAAAGTAAAGGTAAGAAAAAGAAAATTTCTTTTTAGATTGGTTAGATGATATAAACGGAAAGACCGTTTAAAACAGAAAAACCGTTGTACTCGATAGGAGAGAGTGCAACGGTTTTTTATTTTATTCTTTCAGCAGGTCGTTCAGGAAGTTATCCAGGTCGTTGTCCAGATTCTCCATCAAGTCACCACCTACGATGATCGTATCATCGTCAGCAAGATAGAGCTCTCCAATATGCTCTTTATCCTCATCTTCGAGCACAAAGCTGTATGGCTTGAGAATGCCGAGATGATCTATGATATCAGCCTGTTTGCGCAATACATCGCGAAGCAGCTTTGCTACCTCGTCGTAGAAGTCTTCATCCTTGTTTTCTATCCATTGCTCAACAACGCAGCGGGTAATCTCGTTGTCATCGTCGTCAAAGGCCAGGAGTTCGCCACTGTCTTGCGAAACCCTTACGTGGATGTCGGTCATTTGAGAAGTCTCGTCGTCAGATTCTGGCGCTGGGAACTTTTGAGCCACTTTTCTGATAAAGCGCTCTACTTGCATGATTGTTTGCTCTAATGTTTCCATATCAATTCTTTAATAATCAATGCAAAGATACATAAAAAATTGATATCACCAAAAGAAGTTGCTAAAAAAAAGCATTTTTGCTTTTAATTTGTTCTCAAACTGCCTGATTCAAGGGTATAGATAACGTTTACGCTTCTTTTTTTATATTTTCTTTTCGATTTTGTTTGCCATTTCTAAATAATGTAGTATCTTTGCACTTGAATTGCAAAAATGCAATCTCAACATTACAAATGAATAACAAAATAAAACATTCTGGCATCGTAGAAAGCGTAGAAGAAGGTTGTGTGTGCATTCGCATCGTACAGTCGTCAGCCTGCAGCGCTTGCAAGGTGGCTGCTCATTGTACTGCATCTGAATCGAAAGAGAAGATGATTGAGGTTTCTACCTCAGAGGCGTCTCTCTACCACAAAGGCGATAGCGTGGTGGTGACTGCTGATTCGGCTGTAGGCTTCAGAGCCAGTTTCTATGGCTATCTCTTGCCGCTGATACTGATGGTGATCGCTTTGGTGGGTGTACTGAAAGCTACTCACTCAGAGGGAGCCGCAGCGCTCTCGGCATTGGGCATTCTCATTCCATACTACGTGGTGCTCTACTTATTCAGAAACAAACTTAAAAACAAACTGAGCTTCTCTATTGAATCATAGGGTACGTGATGTGCTTCTGTAGTTTAAGTGGAGAACTCTTATTTAAAACAAAGAAAATAACAAAACAAAACACAAAAAATTATGAATTTTATTTTGATTGCTGTCTTGGTTCTCGGAGCAATCGCGCTGATTGCAGCGCTGGTTCTCTTCGGAGTATCTAAGAAGTTTGCCGTCGAAGAAGACCCTCGCTTGGGCCAGGTAGGAGAGATTTTGCCAGGTGCCAACTGTGGAGGTTGCGGTTTTGCCGGATGTTCCGGTATGGCTGCAGCTCTGGTGAAGGGTGCTGATGCCGGTTCTATCGATGGACTGATGTGTCCGGTAGGTGGTGCCGACGTGATGGGCAAGGTAGCCGACCTTTTAGGTATGGCAGTAGCCAATACCGAGCCAAAGGTGGCTGTGGTTCGTTGTAATGGTACTTGCGAGAATCGTCCTCGCATTGCCGAGTATGATGGTTTGCACACTTGTGCAGCTATGAATTCATGTGGCGCTGGCGAAACAGGCTGCGGATTCGGCTGTCTGGGTTGTGGCGATTGCGTGGCTGCCTGCCAGTTTGGCGCAATCTCTATCAATCCTGAAACTGGCATTCCTGAGGTTGATGAAGAAAAGTGTACGGGTTGTGGTGCTTGCGCCAACGCTTGTCCACGTCATATCATCGAGCTCCGCAAGAAGGGTCCTAAGGGACGTAGAGTTTACGTTCAGTGCGTAAACCACGACAAGGGTGCTGTTGCCAAGAAGGCTTGTAGCGTTGCTTGCATCGGATGCGGTAAATGTCAGAAGGTCTGCAAGTTTGATGCTATCACCATTGAGAACAATGTGGCTTATGTTGACTTCAATAAGTGCCGCATGTGTACCAAGTGTGTTGACGAATGCCCAACAGGTGCTCTCGTAAAAGTAAATTTCCCAGTTAAGAAAAAGGAGGAATAATCATGAATTTGAGAACTTTTAGAATTGGTGGAGTTCACCCAGAAGAGAATAAGATTACTGCCGAGATGGCTACTCAGGTAGCTCCTCTCCCTAAGCAGGCTATTTTCCCACTTGGTCAGCACATCGGTGCTCCTGCCAAGCCTGTAGTTGCCAAGGGCGACAAGGTGAAGGTGGGTACACTCATTGCTGAGGCGGGTGGCTTTGTGAGTGCTCCTATTTACAGTTCCGTATCAGGAACTGTGTTCAAGGTAGATACATCTATTGATGCTACCGGCTATCGCAAGCCTTGCATCATTATTAATGTAGAAGGCGATGAGTGGGAGGAGAGTATCGACCGCTCTGATAAACTCGAGAGGCTTGAGGCTCATACTGAGCTTACTCCAGAGGAAATCGTAAACCGCATCAAGGTAGCAGGTGTCACTGGTATGGGTGGTGCCGGTTTTCCTACCTTCATCAAGCTTTGTCCTCCTCCAGGAGCCAAGGCTGAGTGCGTCATCATCAACGGTGTAGAGTGCGAACCTTATATCACAGCCGACTATCGCCTGATGATGGAGCATGCCGATGAGATTCTCGTTGGCTTGAACCTCCTGATGAAGGCGGCTAAGGTAGAGAAGGGCTACATCGGTATCGAGGATAACAAGCCTGCTGCCATCAAACTCTTCGAGGAGAAGACAGCCAATGATTCTCGTATCGAGATTGTTCCTCTTGCCAAGAAATATCCACAGGGTGGTGAGAAGCAGCTGGTGGATGCCGTTATCCGCCGTCAGGTTCCTGCTCCTCCCGCTATCCCTGTCAACGTTGGAGCAATTGTTCAGAATGTAGGTACTGCCTTCGCTGTTTATCAGGCAGTTATGAAGAATAAACCTCTCTTCGAACGCTATACTACCGTTACCGGTAAGCAGGTGAAGAACCCAGGCAACTTCCTCGTACGTATGGGTACTCCATTCTCTCAGATGATTGAGAATTGCGGAGGTTTGCCTGAGGGTGACAACAAGGTATTGGCTGGTGGTCCGATGATGGGTAAGGCTGTAATCAGCCTCGATGTACCGGTAACCAAGGGTACCAACTCCATCACCGTATTGACCGATGCTGATGCTCATCGCAAGAAGGCTCAGCCATGTATCCGCTGTGCCAAGTGTGTGGATGCCTGTCCAATGGGCCTGGAGCCATACTTGCTCGCTACCCTGAGCGTAGTGAAGGATTATGAGCGCCTGGAGGCAGAAGAGGTAACATCCTGCATCGCCTGCGGTTCATGCCAGTTCACCTGTCCTTCACATCGTCCTATCCTCGATAATATTATCAATGGTAAGGGTGCGGTAATGGGCATCATCCGAGCTCGCAACGCTAAGAAGTAAGCGTTCACGTCAAGAATGAATTTCATTTAAGAAAGAATTTAAAAGATAAAATGGGAAAATTAATCGTTTCATTATCGCCACACGCTCATGGAAATGAGAGCGTAGAGAAGAACATGTACGGAGTGATTATCGCTCTCGTGCCTGCCATCCTCGCATCTTTCTATTTCTTCGGCTTGGGTTCAGCAGTCGTTCTGCTCACCTCTGTGGCAGCCTGCGTCTTCTTTGAGTGGGCAATTACAAAATATCTCCTGAAGGAGGAGACCAGCTTGCTCGATGGTTCTGCCATCATCACCGGTCTCTTGCTCGGCATGAACTTGCCAAGTAACCTTCCTCTCTGGATCATCATCATCGGTGCCCTGTTTGCCATCGGTGTTGGTAAGATGAGCTTCGGCGGTTTGGGTAACAATCCTTTCAATCCCGCTTTGGTTGGACGTTGCTTCCTGCTCGTCAGCTTCCCTGCCCAGATGACTTCATGGCCTATAGCCGGACAGATGCTCAGCTATACTGATGCTACAACGGGTGCTACTCCGCTGGCTATCATGAAGACAGCCATCAAGACGGGCGATGCTTCTGTTCTCAACCAGTTGCCTGATGCGCTGAGTCTGCTCTTCGGTGCTACTGGCGATACCTTCGGAGCCGGTACTACCGGTGAGGTTTGTGCATTCGCCCTCTTGCTCGGTTTGGCTTACATGCTCTGGAAGAAGGTCATCACTTGGCATATTCCTGTCAGCATCATCGCTACCGTATTCGTTTTCAGCGGTTTGATGCATTTGGCTAATCCTGTTTATGCCAATCCTCTGGCAGTCATCTTCAGCGGTGGTCTGATGCTCGGTGCCATCTTCATGGCTACTGATTATGTAACCTCTCCGATGACCCACAAGGGCATGCTTATCTACGGTGTATGCATCGGTCTGCTGACCGTCATCATCCGTAACTGGGGTAGCTATCCAGAAGGTATGTCGTTCGCCATTCTTATCATGAATGCGTTCACACCTCTTATTAACACATACGTTAAACCAAAGCGCTTCGGTGAGAAGCCAGCTAAGAAATAAGGAGGACAGAGACATGCAGAAATTAGAATCATCATTGAAGAACATGGTGCTTGTGCTGGTGGGCGTAGCGCTCATCGTAGGTGCTGTGCTTGCATATATCAATCATCTTACATCTGGTCCTATCGCCGAGAAGGCTGCACAGAGTCTGGCTGCCGGTATTAAGAGTGTGATGGGTACTGAAGATCTCCAGGTGGCTGAGCCTGAAGAGGTAAAGCAGGAGTTTGGCGGTAAGGAATTCTCTTTCACCATCCACAAGTGCTCAGACAAGAGCGGCAAGCAGCTGGGTGCTGCCGTAGAGAGTACTACCGGTGGTTTCGGTGGCGATCTGAAGGTGCTCGTAGGTTTCGATACCGAGGGCAAGATTATGGGTTATACCGTGCTTCAGGCTTCAGAAACTCCAGGTTTGGGCGCCAAGGCTACTACCTGGTTCCAGAAGGACGGAAAGGGTAGCATCATCGGTAAGACTCCAAAGGATGGCGACCTCCACGTATCTAAGGACGATAAGAGTGGCAATGCAGTAGATGCCATTACCGCTTCTACCATTACCAGCCGCGCCTTCCTCAAGGCTATCAACCAGGCTTATGCCGTTTATGCCAAGAAGGATGTTGATGGCGAGAGCGGTGCATCTCAGAAAGCAGATGCAGAGAGTGGTGCATCTAAAGTTGAACATAACGAAAAGAAAGGATAAACCGATATGAGTAATGTTAAGATTTTGATGAACGGACTCATCAAGGAGAATCCAACCTTCGTGTTGCTTCTCGGTATGTGTCCTACTTTGGCTACAACAACCAGCGCCATCAATGGTCTCTCTATGGGATTGGCTACCATGGCGGTGCTGATTTGTACCAACTTTGTTATTTCCTGTATCAAGAAGATTACCCCGGATATGGTTCGCATCCCTGTTTTCATCGTAGTGATTGCAGCCTTCGTAACCATCCTTCAGATGTTGATGAGCGCTTATGCTCCCGACAGCATCAATCAGGCGCTGGGTATCTATATTCCGCTGATTGTAGTAAACTGTATCATCCTGGGTAGAGCAGAGAGCTTTGCTGCCAAGAATTCGCCTATTGCCAGCCTCTTCGATGGCATTGGTTGCGGTTTGGGTTTCACCCTCGGTTTGACCATCCTGGGTAGTGCCCGCGAGATACTCGGTGCAGGTAGTGTATTCGGTATCACTCTGTTGCCGGAGACTACCAACATTCTGATGTTCATCCTGCCTCCTGGAGCATTCCTCACCTTGGGTTACATCATTGCTATATTTAATAAGGTAAAGAAGTAAGCGTAGGCATCGCTTCAAATCAATGAAATAAAATAGAAATTATGGAATATTTATTGATATTTATCTCTGCGATATTCGTCAACAACATCGTCTTGTCGCAGTTTCTCGGTATCTGTCCATTCCTGGGCGTATCGAAGAAAGTTGATACAGCCATCGGTATGGGTGGTGCCATCGCTTTTGTCTTGACCCTGGCAACCATCATTACCTGGTGTGTTCAGAAGTATGTACTCGATCCGTTCGGATTGCAATATCTCCAGACCCTGGCATTCATCCTCGTGATTGCAGCCTTGGTTCAGATGGTAGAGATTATCCTGAAGAAGGTTTCTCCTGCGCTTTATCAGGCACTCGGCATCTTCCTGCCTCTGATTACTACCAACTGTGCCGTGCTGGGTGTAGCCATCCTGGTTATCCAGAAGGATTACAATCTCCTGGAGAGCGTGGTTTACGCCTTCTCTACAGCTCTCGGCTTTGCCCTGGCTCTTATTGTCTTTGCCGGCATTCGCGAGCAGCAGGCTTTGGTCCGTATTCCTAAGGGCATGCAGGGCGTAGCTATCGTCATGGTAACTGCAGCGCTCCTCAGCCTCGCCTTCATGGGATTCTCGGGCGTAGATGGCGGTTTGAAATCGCTCTTCGGATTGGAGTAAAACTTTTACTGAAAGTTGATAAAATAATAATGGGAATTTGCGAATGGTATGAACCGATGCAAATTCCCATTTTTTGTACTTGATTTTTCTTACTCTCTTGCTTGAGGTCTTGATTTTTCTTAACTCTCTGTCTTTATAAACTTGAAATTATAACTCTTTCTCTTTTCTTATCTTCTGTGTCCGAAGCTTCCACCGCCATTGTTCTTGCTTGGTGTAGAAGAGCGAGGGGTGAATCCGCCGCCACGGTTGCCAGACCCGCTGCTGAATGAACGGCTCATGCTGCTGCGGTTGCCCCCGAAGATATTACTTCTTCCGCTTCCGAAGCTGCTGTTGCTCTGACGGCTGCTGTTTCCGAAACCTCGGTTGTTGCTGGTGCTGCTGTTGCTGCTGCCGAAACCGCGGTTAGGGCGACTGTTGTTATTGCCGAAGCCACGGTTGCTGCTGTTGCCGAAGCCTCCGTTGTTATTTCCGAAGCCTCCGTTCTGAGGGCGGCTGCTGTTTCCGAAGCCAGCGTTGTTGTTAGGGCGGCTTGCATTACCGAAACCACGGTTTGGGTTCATCTGAGGTCTGTTCTCGCGGTTCAGATTTCCGAAAGATCTTCCTCTGCCGTAATCACCACGGTTGAATCCGTCTCTCATACCTACTCTAGGATATCCACCTGGGTGAGGTCCGCCAAATCTTCTTCCGTGATACCAGCTTCTGTTTCCGTTTACTCGCCAGCTATGACCTCCACGGTAAGATACGTAAAAGTGAGGGCGACCGAAGTAGAAATAGTCGCGGCGCGGATAGCGGGCGTAGATGCCGAAGTGCCAGTAGCCCGCATTCCAGTAGAGCGGACGGTAGAAATAGGTGGCATTGAGATATGTTCTATACTGCCAGTCGAGCAGGATATAGCTCAAATCCATATTGCGCTGGCGCCAGTAAGCACCATACAGGTCATCGTATGTATCTACACTCATCAGGTAGTCGAGGTTCACCTCGTAAGCTGCCTCATACTGGTCTTCCGTAAGATTGAGCTCGTAAGCCATCTTATCTGTCAGGAAGAGAGCCTGCTGCCTTGCCTGCTCATAACTCATTGCAGAAGCGGTAGTGAATGTCATCATGAACATGGCTACCAGAGCTATTATCATTCGTTTCATAATCGTATATCTTTAAATTGTTATACTTCATGTTTCTTTTTTCTGGTGCAAAGATACGATGTTTTTTGCTTCCATGGTCGGGATTTCCCCTAAAGGGGTGGGGGAAAATCCCTACTTCTTAATTTTGTGCCTGCGCAGTACTATATATAATAAGGTATAGAACCGGAGTGGAGCGTAAAGGTTTGCGTGAAGTTTTTCGCTGTTTTTGGAACAATCAAACGAAATATTTACTACCTTTGCACTCAGAAAAAAACAATCTGATGAATAGATTGGAATTTAAAACGGAAAGTAAAATAATAAAAACAAAATAAACAAATCATGAAAGAGCTAAAAGCATTAAACAAGCGCACTGCTCCTAAGAGCGTCGCTCCAGAGAAAATCATTCAGTTTGGTGAAGGTAACTTCCTCCGTGCATTCGTAGATTGGATTGTATGGAATATGAACAAGAAGACCGACTTCAACGGTTCTGTCGTTGTAGTTCAGCCATTGGCTGGTGGTATGGTTGACTGGCTGAACGGTCAGGACTGCCTTTATCACGTAAACCTTCAGGGTAAGGAGAACGGCCAGGCTATCAATACATTGGAGCGTATCGACGTTATCAGCCGTGCACTGAATCCATATTCTCAGAACCAGGCTTTCATGGCTTTGGCTGAGCAGCCAGAGATGCGTTTCATCATCTCTAACACTACAGAGGCTGGTATCGCATTCGATGACTCTTGCAAGTTTACAGATGCTCCTGCAGCTTCTTATCCAGGCAAGTTGGTTCAGCTCTTGTTCCACCGTTACAAGTTCTTCGAGGGCGACCCAACCAAGGGTATGATCCTGATGCCATGTGAGCTGATCTTCCTGAATGGTCACCACCTCAAGGAGTGCATCTATCAGTATATCGAGCTCTGGAAGGGCGATATGGGTGCTGATTACGAGGGCTTCAAGGAGTGGTTCACCAACCACTGCTACGTTTGCGCTACATTGGTAGACCGCATCGTTCCTGGTTTCCCACGCGATACCATCAAGGAGATCCAGCAGAAGATTTGCTACAAGGACAACCTCGTAGTTAAGGCAGAAAGCTTCCACCTCTGGGTTATCGAGAAGGCAGAAAATATGACAGTAGAGCAGATGCAGGAGGAGTTCCCAGCTCATAAGGCAGGTCTCCACGTGCTTATCACAGATAATGAGAAGCCATACCACGAGCGTAAGGTTACCCTGCTGAATGGTCCTCACACCGTATTGAGCCCTGTTACATACCTCAGCGGTGTAAACATTGTTCGCGATGCCTGCGAGCACCCGGTATTGGGCAAGTACATCCACAAGGTACAGTTCGAGGAGTTGATGCAGACGCTGAACCTCCCAATGGATGAGTTGCAGAAGTTCGCTTCTGACGTATTGGAGCGTTTCGAGAATCCATTCGTAGATCATCAGGTAACCAGCATCATGCTCAACTCATTCCCTAAGTTTGAAACCCGCGACCTGCCAGGTGTCAAGATTTATCTTGAGCGTAAGGGCGAGTTGCCACAGGGTTTGGTATTCGGTCTCGCTGCTATCATCACTTACTATAAGGGTGGTGTTCGCGAGGATGGTGCTCCTATCCAGCCAAACGATGACCAGAAGATTATGGACAAGCTCACCGAGCTTTGGGCTACCGGCGATACCCAGAAGGTAGCTGAGGGCGTATTGGGCTTCGACTATATCTGGCACGAGGATTTGAACAAGACAGTTCCTGGCCTTACCGAGTTGGTTAAGAAAGATCTTGACCTTATTCAGGAGAAGGGCATGCTGGAGGCTGTTAAGACTATCCTCTAATTAAAAAAAATGTTCGTTCATAGGTTCAAATAACGATTAAGATTTGAAAAACAGTTATAAGGTTTTGTGTTAGTTGTTAGCTAAAATCTTCTAGCTAATAGGTTAAAGGCGGGGAGCTTGTGAAAGCGCCTCGCCTTTTTGCTTATTGTCTGCTTTGTGATGTTTCAGAATCCTTAATAACCTTAATGACCTTGTCCTTAATGACCGGATGGTTGATGATGAGCGGCACTCTTTCTACCACTACCATGGAAGTGTCGAGGCCCAATGCCTTAGGCTCGTCAATACCTATCTTGCTGATAAGAGCGTAGATACTCATCAGCAGGTTCTGTTGGCGATTATCTGAACTCTCCGGGTAATATACGCGATGAATGATGATGAATCGGAAATCGCCCGGAATTCCGTATTTGCGCAGCGAAGGATAGGTGCTTTGCAAATCTACCTTTCCGTCTGCTACCAGATCTTCCACTACTTGTCGCAGATAGAGACTCACCCTAGGCTCTATGCGGAAACCAATGTGCATGGTTACGCTGTAGAGGGTGTCGGGAATCAGAGTCTCGCAGTTGTACTCCAGCGTGTCAGGAGTGTCAACAAACTCCATGTTGATAAGCCAGTAATGGTCAGCACGTTTCGGCTGCTTGTTGATGATGGAGTAGAGCAACTTGTCATCTACGGAACCTTCCTTATTGGCGTGGTTCACATAAACCAGGTTGGAAGCGTACTTAGGGATGCTCTCGTCGGCCTTGATGTCGGAGATAATCTGATAATAATCATCCAGCGGTTTGGTGCTGATATAATGGCGTCGTATCTTCATGGCTTTCACCCACACGTACATCATCAGGAACAGGATTCCTCCAATGAGCATCGTACACCATCCGCCTGCAAGAAACTTTGACAGATTGGCAGTCAGGAAGATGGCTTCGATGATGCAGTATGCACCCATAAACAGCATCGTGAAAATCCGTGCCACTCCCTTGCTGTGCAGGTAGAAACCGAGCAGCAGGGTAGTCATCAGCATGGTGATGGTGATGGCGAGTCCGTAGGCAGCCTCCATGTGCGAGGAGTCGCGGAAGAGCAGGATGATGAGAACCACGCCGATGTACATGGCGAGGTTGATCATCGGGATATAGAGCTGCCCCTTAACATGGGTAGGATGCTTGATTCGCATGCGCGGCCAGAAGTGCAGGTTCATGGCTTCGCTCAATATGGAGAAGGTTCCGCTGATGAGTGCCTGGCTCGCAACGATTGCCGCACCCGTGGCCATGATGATGGCGAAGAAGAGCATGCTCTGCGGCATGATGGCAAAGAACGGATTCACTGCCAGTGCCGTATCAGCATGATTCAGCACCCATGCTCCCTGTCCCAGATAGTTGAGAATGAGCATGGTCTTTACGAAGCCCCAGCTGATGGCGATGTTCTTCCTGCCGCAATGTCCCAGGTCGGAATAGAGAGCCTCAGCACCGGTAGTACAGAGAAATACGGCACCCAGAATCAGAAACCATTCAGGCGATTTTGCCAGCAGCATGGCAGCATAATAGGGGTTGAAAGCCTTCAGTATCAATGGGTAAGACGTGATGCTGAAAGCTCCCATCACGCCCAGCAGCAGGAACCATAGCAGCATAAATACGCCAAATGATTTGCCGATACTCTCTGTGCCAAACCGCTGCACGAAGAAGATGATGGTGATGATGCCCAGGGTGATGGGGATAACTGGCAGGTTGGGACTGATGCTTTCGAGTCCTTCGATGGCTGTGGTCACGGTGATGGCAGGGGTGATGATTCCGTCTGCCAGCAGGGTGCTTGCGCCAATGATGGCCAGTAGGTAAATCCACTTGTACTTGAGTCGGCGCAGCAAGGCATAGAGGGCGAGGATGCCTCCCTCGCCATTGTTGTCGGCACGCAGCGCCACGCATACATATTTGATGGTGGTCTGGAGGGTGAGTGTCCAGATGATGCATGACAGTGCGCCCAGGATGGTGCTCTCGCTGATGCTTTCGCCCGTATGCAGGATGGCCTTCATCACATAGAGAGGTGATGTTCCGATGTCTCCGAATACAATGCCTAATGTAACGAGCAATCCCAGGAAGCCTACTTTGTGATGGTTGCAGGCTACTGAACTTTCTGCTTTTTCTTTCATTTTTCTTCTCTTATTTAAATTAAATATTATCCTTTTGGGGACACGAAAATGTCCTTTGTGATTATAAATTTGCGTGCAAAGGTATAAACATAAGAGGTAAGATAGAATTTGTTTAACAAGATTTATCGGATTTAACCTTTATTCTTTGGCGATATGAAGAGACGAATAGAGGCGAATGCCGATAAGACTACTCCCGAGAAACTTCTGAACCTTGTGAAACTTGAATAATTAATAAAGGCGGGGAGCTTGTGAAAGCGCCTCGCCTTTTGCGTATGTTTTGTAAGTTTCTTTTTAAGTGACTGTTGTAAAGAAAACAGTTATTCAATGATGTGGTTGATGACCATTCCTGCGATAGCCATTCCGAAGGTTGCGGTGATGTGGCAGAGCGAACCGTTGATCTGTGCCTTAGTAGAGCACCATTCGTGTTCTACCAGTTGCTGGTCGCCCGGAGCATCATATACGGCAGTATCGGTACCCCTCTCTCCGCTAATGAGTTTGGCTTTCGGGCATAGGCATCCGCCAGTGCCGCAGGCTTTGTTCACCCCCTGGTTCTGCATCGGTTTTTCTTCACTGTATACGCACTGGAATTTTCGTCGTGGGAAGGTTTTGTTCTTCTTGAATTTCTTTCGTAGTGCTCTTGCCAGCGGGTCTCCATCCACCTTCCAGAATTCAGATTTTCTTACCATGAATGGGTCGGTGCGCAGGGCAGCTCCCATAGAAGATATAAAGGTGATTTCCTTAGGCAGGGCAGTGGCACGCAGAATGAGGTCAGCCTTATCCTTGAGCGAGTCGATGGCATCGATGATGAAGTCGTATTGCTCCATGTGGAATTCATCGGCAGTTTCTGCCTGATATATTTTCTGATAGGCTGTGATGTTGGCATCGGGGTTGATTTCGAGCAGTCGGTTGCGCAGCGCCTCTACCTTCACTTCGCCTAAGGTTCGGCTTGTAGCCATCAGTTGGCGGTTGCAGTTGGTTACGCATACCCTGTCGCTGTCTACGATAGTGATGTTTCTCACGCCGCTTCTCAGGAGTCCTTCAGCGCACCATGATCCTACTCCTCCGATACCGAAGATGAGCACTCTTGCCTTCTGAATTTTCTCAAGATTATCCTTTCCCAGGAGCAGTTCGGTGCGTCGCTGCATTCCCCGCTCCATTGTCGTTATTTTATTCTCCATTTTATTGTTTGTAAAGAATTCTAATGTATATATCTGATGCAAAGTTAGTGAATAAAATCCGATGTCGGCTGATATGAATAAATGTTTATAATTCTTTAACTCATTCAACTTCTGAACTTGCGAAACTTGAATCAACTTTAAAAAATAAATATGATGAAATCCTTTTCCATATTTTTTTTGAATTTCTCTTCTTTACACAATAATTAAAGCCCGATAGGAGAGCGTTGCTGCTTCCTGTCGGGCTTGAATCAACTTAAAAAATAAATATGATGAACTCCTTTCCGAAATTCGGCTAGATGTGGAAATCTACCAACTTCAGCCATCGCTTGACATCAAACGACGGACAGTCTTTGTGAACGTTTGGCAAATCGCGGTGGCCCAGTATCTCTGCATCTGGATAGGAGAGGCAGAGGCTCTCCAGAAGCGAATACAGAGCCTGATTCTGGGCTGGAGTACGCGTATCGGCAGGCTTGCCGTTCTTGTCGAGACCTCCCTCATAACAGATGCCGATGCTGTGGGCATTGTAATGACGGGCATGGGCTCCTACCTCCGATTCCGGACGACCCGGATATACCACACCATCCTTCGTGATGTAATAATGATAGCCGATACTCTTGAAACCGCGGGCAAGATGGCAGGCCTCCAACTGCTCGAATGTGAAATCCTGAGTCACTCTCGTGGCAGAACAGTGGATCACGATGAGTGAAATGCTACGATGTTTCTGTGTCATGGCAACCTCCCTTCTTTTAGCAGTTCTGTACACAGAATGAGCTGGCTACAGCTGTTAATACCGTGATGAGGAAGTTGATGATGTTTTTCCAATTTACTTTTTTCATTTTGCTTTGTTTTTTAATGATTAATACTAAGTGGATAATGATAGTCACATGCTTGTTTTAGTGGTTGAAATTTAGTTTCAGTAAGCGTTTCTGGAAGAAGAAGGGCGGGGGAGGAACTGCCAGCCCGGATACCCGTAAAAGGCAGGTTCTTGGGTCATTATGATTTGCTGTTTATCCGTAATCGTCAGGATGAAAACCAGCCGCTTTGTGCCTTCGGAATATCCCTGTCGCCGGTCAGTTCACTCCTTCCTTCTTCTGTCGTTTCGCATATTTGAGAGACGGATTACTACTCCAGGCCGTCTCCGTTGTCGCCTGTTCCGTCGGTGCTGCCGCCTTGTGATGTACCGCCGCCTTGTGATGTACCGCCGCCCCCAGTGGTTCCGCCGCCCTGTGTGGTATCGCCAGTGGTGTTATCGCCTGCAGCGCTCTCGCTAGAGTTGAGGAGATCCATGGCGTTCTTGGCGTTGGCATCGAGAGAGAGCTGGGTGTTGCTGAGCTTGCCGGTAGCACGGGCTCTGAGGCGGTAGCCTTCTACAAACTTGGCGAGGCTCCACTCCTTGATGCTGGCGGCTCCCATCTTGTTGATGATGCCGATGGAGAAGATGGCGAGGTTGTCTATCTTCACAGCCTTGTTCTGGAGCACGAGCTCCTTCACGCAGCTCACCATATCGGTGAGAAGGCCCTTGATGGCACCCTTCGAGAACGGGGTGTTGTGGCTCGCCATGTGTTCGGCGAGTTCATCGATACCGATGGTTTCTGTTACTACTGGTCGCGCATAATACTTGCCATACGCTTCCTTGATTGTCTTGTTCTTGTTCTTCGCTAATTTGATGAGAATCATACTTTTAAAAATTTAGTTTTAGTAAAAAGCAGTCAGTGTCTCCGCCGAGACCGTTGCTGCATCAACCTCTCTGATTGACGATACAAAGATACAACATTCCCGAACCCCCAACTATGCGATTTGTGCGATTTGCAGGGATTCGGGAAAAAAAGGTTGAAAAAAGTGGTATTTTTTTATGTTAAAATCGAAAAAAGTTTTTGTTGTATCAGGTATTTAGCGTATTTTTGCCGTAATTAGACGATTCGCATTATGGAAACAAGAAATAATATTAATCCGCGTCCTTTCCAGCCGGTTAGTCCTGGTTGTATTTTGAAGGAGGAATTGGAAGCTCGCAGTCTTCCAATTTCTGACTTTGCTCATAAAATAGGGCTTGAAGAGTTTGAATTAGATAAACTTTTGAATGGAACGTTATGTTTAAGTCCTGAGATAGCTTCTTCTTTAGAACGTTTTTGGGGCATTCCTGCTTCTTTTTGGCTTTCTTTGCAATCTGCTTATGAAGAAGATTTAGATAAGAGCGATAATAAAGGCATGGTTCGAACTTTTCTTGATAAGTTTACAAGAAATCGTGTAGCATTTTAAATCAAGGAATTCCTATAATAAACTCACCCTGGAAGGGATATGCATAGTGTGTTGTATGCATTCCCTTCCAGGGTGTTTTTTTTATGGTTCATCCAGAAATTCGATGATTTCTGCTACTTGTTGCCGGGTGTAGAAGTGGGAAAACTTGCCGGCGTAGCCCGAACAGAGGCTCTGCTTGAGCTCGGGACACCGGTTGATCCATCTCACCAGCCGGTTGAGCGCTACCCTGGGGGTAGCGGTGGGAAAGTAGAGCATGGCGAGCTCTGCCTTCCCGTAACTTCTGTCTTCTATCATAATTTGTTCTTTTTAGTCTGTTTTTGTCAGTTGCTTCTTTCTTCTGCCTGGTAGAATAAAATCTCTCCGAATCATAAGAAAATCCCTCCGAAAGATACGGAAATATCTCCGAAAGATAAAAAAATATCTCCGAAGCAGAATTTCCTAAAATGGGAGATCCTCGGGCGGCGTATTCTCGCTGCCATCCATCTTCTGGTTGTTCTCTATCTCGTCAGGACGCATCTCTATCACCTTCCAGCCGTTGCCCGTCTTGCGGTGAATCTTCTTGAACCCCAGCGCCTCCATGAACATCGATATATCCTTGTTCGACATCGACTGGCGGAAGGCGGGGTTCGTGCAGATGCGCTCCATCACATCACTCGCCGTAACAAACTTGCAGAACTCGGACGGCGTATCGGCATCAGGAACACGGTAGAACTTGTTGATGCGCTCGGCTATGTAGTTGTTTACACGGAAATAAAGATTGTGGCGCTGTATCTCCTCGTTCTCCTCCTTCGTAAACCAGTAAACCCAGTCGCATGGCTCACCCCTCCGGCGCTTCTCTATCACCTCCTGAGCCAGTGCCACAGCCTGGGAGTAGATGCCCTCGTAATTGAAGGGGAAGTCGATGGGACTCTTGATCTTCTCGATTCGCCAGATGAGGAAACGGCGGTTCTCGTCATCATCTATGATATGAATCTCATTGCTCGTGGCACAGAACCCCGCATTGTTCTGCAGAATGCAGTCCCACTCGGCATAAGGGATTCGCATGCTGATGTTGCGCTTCGTGATGTTGCTCTTGAAGGAATCCAGGTTCTTGCCGCGCAGACAGCTGAACTCATCGAGACACACTATCGCCTTGCTGGCACACATCTGCAGGAAATCCTTGTTCTTGTAGTCGCCCGTAGAATCGTTGGCGAAATACTTGCGCAGATGGGGCGGCAGAAGATGGTCGAAAAACGTGGTCTTGAAGATGCCGCCCTTGCCTACGAAAACCATGATAGACTGGTTGGTTACATCGGGCCGAACCCAGCAAACCACCATGTTGACCAGCCATTTCCTGAAGGCATAGGCAAAATCCTCCTCCGTATGGCGGTAACCGCCTGTCTGCATCACGGTTACCCGATGGGCCAATTCTGCGATATAGTCAGTTTTTCGGTCCCATTTCGGCAGACTCTTCAGATATTCCTCCATGGGGTTGAATTCGGGGCTGAAGTTACTTCTGATTACCGTATCCAGCTTTTTCTGGGTGGTGCAGATGTTATCCAGTTCCATCTTCACGAACAGGGAATTGCTCACCCGGGTATCCACTTCGGTCCAGTCGAGATAGAGTTTCTCACCGGTGTTGATGGCGCGCACTTCATACTGGTTGCTCAGCGTGTTGTGGTGCATTTCATATCGGGCTCCCAGCCATCCCAGCAGTGCTCTCATGCTGGTATAGCGTTTCTGCTCATCATCTCCCTGCTGTCTTATCTTCCAGGTTCCCAGCCGCTCGGTATGCTTGTAAATCTCTCGTGCCACCCGCTCGGTATCGGCATATTCGCCGCCAAACTTATCTGCCATGTGTTTCACAGCCTCCTCCTTTTCGGCTCCGAAACAGAGGCAGAATGTGGCGTATCTCACTACGTAGCTGTTGTGATGATGCTCCTCAAACCGCTCTTCCCAGCTCTCCGCCAGTTTGTCTACATACTGCAGAATCTCTTCGGTGGTGAGCGTCTTGGGTGGCGCCTCGTCTTCCTGTTTGCGAGGGCTTTTCTTTCTGGGTTTTTCAGCCTCCGTCTGCCTTTTCCTGTTCTGTTCCTCCTGTTGCTTTGTGGCTTTTTCGAAGTTCTCCACCTCCTCCCGGGTGATGGGTAGAACTTCGGCATTCCAGTTGAAGTAAGCCTCGGGGTCGTAAGCCAGTCCGCAGCTTCTCACCATGTCCTGGCATTGTTTGTCGCAGCTGATACCCAGCAGCTTGTCGTACATGCTCATGGCTTTCTGTATGGCGAGCTGGTGGAGTTCGGTGGCAGTGAGATTGCATCCTTCAGGCCGCATATATCTGAGCAGGATGCGGAATCCCTTGCCCGAGACGGTGATGTAGAAGACCATGGTGAAGGGGATTTTCCGGGCGGTCTGCCTGAGTGCCGCGATGTTTTTTGGGGGCACGTCGTCATAATCGAGCATCAGCCAATAGGTTTCCTTCTGGAAGTCAGTCAGCTTCTTGGCATTACCTTTGAGCTGCACGCTGGGAGTGATGCAGGGCAGCCGGTGCTTGATGTCCTCTGCCGTTCTCTTGTCCACCTTTATCATCGACCTGTAGCCTTCGGTATTGGTTTTCACCGGTGCCGAATGCATGATTGTGTACTCCAGCACCTTTCTGTTGGGGAGAGGCTTGCTGGTAGAGGTCTTCAGAGTCTGGAAAAAAGAGGGCAAGACCTCTTTCTCCTGTTCTGTTTCCGGGTTATTTCCGGTCTCGTTTGTGGGTTTAATCTCTTTCATTTCTTTTTGGGTTTTATGAGTTTGAATATTTGGTTTAATTCCGATTTTTTCATCGCAACAGAATTGTAGGATAGGATATTTTTCCAGTGACTCAAACTATTGCTGAGGTCGCCCCAGTGTGCCGAACCTTTGTGCAGCATCCATTTGCTCACTTCTTCGCAGTAATACCAGAATCTGGTTTTTCCTTGGATGTTTCCTTCATATTCCCAGGTCGTACCATTCCAGGCATCCTCCAGATCCTTGTTTATGAGAATGGATATGATGGCTTTATCCATTGCGTAGAGGATTTCTGGAGTGATCATCTTATTTTTTATCTTTTCCTTTATTGTGTCACGTCCACCCATTACTATTCTGATGTCTGTGGCATTTACACCACATACGTTGGCGATAGCCATTTTTACGCTGGCTTCTTCTTCCATTTCTGCTGAAAATTTCAGCACTTCTTGTTTTGTTACGTTATTATTTTCCATGCTGCGAAGTTACACAAAAAGCTGCACATTGGCAGTGAGGGCTATAGCCCTCACTTTTCACAAAGAATAACCTAGGTTAAAGTATTTAACGCAGCATTTTTGCGCCCATTTTTGTGGGGGTATTTTGAAGAAGAAGTAGTGAAGAAGCGAAACAGCGGAAAAGTGACGAGGTGAAGGGTGAAGGGTATATTTTAAATCTTATATTATATTCTTTTTTTAGGATTTTTGGAAAATCCAGAAAGTCAGAAAAATGAAAAAACGGATTTTTTTCCTTGCCGCGCGTATATATAAAAAAGAGTTTTCAAACCTTCACCCTTCACCTTTTTATTTAACATTTTGTGTGTCAAATAGTTACGGGTGAAGGGTGGTGAAGGGTGTTTTTCGCTTTTTATAAACATATTTTAAGAATTCGGCCCGTTTTTACATATTTTAAGCGTTTATTTTTGGTTCCGAAAGAGGTGCCGTTTTTTTAGGGTCTCATTTTTTCTCTTTTCTTACCGCTGAAATCTTTGAAAAGCAAGTGGGGTAGGGGATCCCGTCTTATGTTGTGTTAAACAATTATCAGATAAAAGAAGTTAACGATACCGAAAAAGGACTGATTTTTAAACAAATATTAACGCAGAAAACTTGAAGTTTCGCATATTAGATTCAGGTTTCGCAGGTTCAGGAGGTAAAGGAGTTAAATCGTTAAATGAGTTAAAGAAGTTAAATGAGTTATCGCTCCCTACGTTCGCTAGGAGTTAAGACAACAGTCTTTTTGGCGTAGTTTTTTAAGCTGCAAGACATACGTCTTAACTCCTTAACTTCCTTAACTCCTTTAACTACCTGATATGCGAAGTTCAGTTATTTGGCCAATAATGATGTTAATTTCATTCAAATATTTGGCGTTATCAAGATTTTGCAGTATATTTGCATCCAAAGAATTTAAAACTACTTTAGCAACCAGCTCTTATTCCAACAAAGATTAAGGATATTGTTAAATTTAAAATAATTAAGGATTATGAGTGAAAGTGAGATTGAGGGCTTTATCAACAAAGTTGAATCAGGCTTAGTTGAAGCTCAGCATGATATGTTGGTAGAAAAGGCTTTATACAATCGTCCTGTTGTCATTAGTGACGGAAATGGCGGGGTAGTAGAAGTTTCTGCCAAGCAATTATTAAATTAGAAAAGGTTTTATCATTCTTTTAACTAAAGTCGTCCTTTGCGGCATGGATTTTTAAAACAGAAGATTATGAAGCAGGTAGAAGAAAGATACATCAGCTTGCTGACCGACTTCGGCTTCAAGCGAATTTTTGGAACAGCAATGAACAAGGATTTGCTCATTTGCTTCCTCAACAGCTTGTTTAATGGCAGACAGGTTGTGAAGGACGTGTCGTATCTGAACCCGGAGCACGTGGGAGATGTCTATACCGACCGCAGAGCCATCTTCGACGTATATTGTGAGGGCGAAAACGGCGAGAAGTTCATCGTAGAAATGCAGAATGCCTACCAGACGTATTTCAAGGATCGCGCCCTTTTCTACTCAACCTTCCCTATCCGTGAACAGGCACCCAAGGGGAATGAATGGGATTTCAGACTCAATCATGTCTATACCGTAGCCCTGCTCAACTTCAGCATGAACGAGGACGCCTTCGACAAGGAGAAAATCCGCCATCATGTGCAGTTGTGCGACACAGCTACCCACAAAGTATTTTACGACAAACTCGAATATATTTATGTAGAGATTTCCAAGTTCAACAAACCCCTGGAAGAACTGGATACGCTCTACGAGAAGTGGCTCTATGCTCTGAAGAACCTCTATAAGCTTACCCAGCGTCCGAAGGAGCTGTGCGACAAAGTCTTCGACCGTCTCTTCGAGGAAGCCGAGATAGCCAAGTTTACTCCTCAGGAAATGAGGGAGTACGAGACCAGCAAGATGGCATATCGCGACATCAAGAATTCCGTAGACACTGCTAAGCGTGAAGGTATAGCTGAAGGTATGGAAAAGGGAATGAAGGAAGGCTTGGAAAAGGGTAGAGCTGAAGGTATGAACCAGCGAAGCCTTGATATTGCCAGGAACATGCTTGCTGATGACGTTGACATCAATCAGATTATGAAGTATTCCGGTCTTACCCAGGAACAGATAGAAAAAATTAAATAAGATATTATCTTAGAGGTAACAGATAAGAATTCCCCCATCCTGCCATCAAAAGCAGGATGGGGGAATTTGCTTAATAGCTAAGAATATGCTGGCAATGGGACTTTCAGCCGAACAGGTTGCCAAGGCTACCCAGCTGCCTTTAGATATCATCATGAATCAGAACAACTCATAAAAACAGAAAGCGGAGATGTAGATTACGAATATCATCCTATAATCAAGGGTCTATACGCCACCTTTTCATCGTGGCATATAGACCACTCAACATTCAACAATCTCTAACATTATCGGAATTTCTATATTCTGTTTCCTGATTTTGGAAAAGTGTACGAGTTCGTACACAATCTTAACTGGACTCATATTAGGCGACTGCTATCTGAAAATAAAAAGAGGGTGAGTCATCTGGTTATGACTCACCCTCTTTTTGGCTTTTTATTTCTTTTTCTTCTTCTTCTTTTTGATGCCGAAGAAATCGCGGAGGCCGTTGAAGTCTTTCTTCATGATGAGACCGAGACCCTGCGTGTTCAGACTGTTGCGCGTAAAATAGCGGTCGTTGGTCTGATTGTACATGCGTATGGCGAGATTGCCGTTAGGGAAGATGAGGTAGCGGAGGTCAAAATCACCGATGAAACTCTGCGTGGCATTCGGATTGTCGCGATAACCGAACTGGCCATTGAAGAGTAACCGGTTGTTGAGCAGCTTGCCACTCAGAATGCCCTCATATTCGGCATTGTTGAAACCTTCATCGCCCGTAGATATGTTGGCACCGAAATTCCAGTTGTTGCTCTTCACCACGTTGGAAAGTACGGTGTTCAGCTGCTGCGAGATGGTGCCGCTCAGCAGGCTCTGCATCGCCAGCGAAGTCTGACTCTGCTGTTCGCCATCCTCGCTCACCTGGTTATTGTTGGTCTGGGCGTAGAACCGGCCGATGCCCAAGAGATAGAGCACCTGCTGGTTCATCTCTTCCTGCGAATTGATGATAGAGTAGATCATCTGCTTCGCATCGCTGTTAACCGTAGGCAGGTCCATAGAGAAATCTACCTTTGGCGATTGAGGCGTGCCGGTGATGTCCATCAGGCAGTCTACGCGGATGTTGTTGCCCGAGAACGAACGGCCGATGCGCAGGTCGCTCAGCGGCACTCCGTTTACGGTATATTTAGCCCGCAGGTTGAGAGGGGCGTTGTATGGGTTGCCACCGAAGGCGATGGTGCCGCCCGGCATAAACTCGAACTCCTTCTTGATGAGATTCTGGATGGTGAGCTTGTAGGTGCCGTGGTCTACCACATAGTTGCCAAACATGTCGAACGAGCCCTTGTTGAAGTAGTTGGCGCGAATTACGCCATCTCCGTTCAGGGTGATGTAATCGCCCGACTGCTCGTCCATGATCAGCTTGAGCGTGAGGTTCTGGTTGGTGTTTACGAGGAAGTTGATGCGCATATCCGATTCGAAATCGATGTCATCCTCTCTCTGTTTCGTGGTTGGAGCCCCGTTCAGGCTGTCCATGATATCCGGCACAATCTCGTGCCAGTGGATAAAGCTCTTGTCGCTGATGGCGTCCGGACTTGCCACATTATATACAAAGATGCTGCCCGGTTCGGGCTCGGCGTTGATATCGATGACGGTTTCGCCGCTCTTGCCGTGGATGCCTACATCGCCTGTGGCATAGATGGTGCCATAGAAGGTATTGTCGCCAAACTCACGGGTATCGAAGCCCAGGAAGTTGTGCGCCTTGATATCGAGGTCGTAGCTCAGCCTGGTGAGGTGCTTGTGGTGGATGCCTCCGCTCAGGATGGCTATGTTGCGGTTGCGGTCGAAGATGGTATCATTCTCTATGAGAATATCATCTGGGATGGCGTGGGCATGGAGCGCATCGAAGGTGTAATCGGTGTTGAGCTGCTTGAGGTGCACCTTGCCGTGAGCGGTAAGGTCGCCCACGAGATTGATGTTTTTCAAATCGCCCACCACATTGAGATGCCCATCGCCCCAGGCTTCTACCTGATTCATGAAACTGCCGCAGAAATTCTCGAGGAATTTCATGCTGGTGCCCTGGGCATCGATACCCAGGTCGATATAGTTGCGCTTAGGCGAGACGTATCCGTTTATGAGTGTCTGATGCTCCGGACCATCATCGGCAACTGCATGAATATCAATCTGTTCCAGTTCCTTATTGAAGTTGACACCAGCATGGAGCACACCGAGCGGTCCGTTTTCGAAGGTAAACTCCTTCACGTCTAGCTGGGCGTAGGCATCAGGGTCGTTGAAGAGGCTCTTGATGATAGCCTTGCCCGAAGCCTTGCCGGTGAAATCTACCGAATGGAAATTGATGAGGTTCAGCACGTATGCCACATCCACATCCTTCAGGTCGGCTACGATAGAATCGGTCTTCTCGGGTGTAGCAAGACCGGAAACGATGACGTGCTGCTGGTCGTGGCTCACGGCGAAATGGTCTACCAGCAGGCGGTTCTTGCTGTAGATGATGTCGGCAGGATGAACCTCCCACGGCGTGCCGTCGATTCTGATTTCAGACGGGTGTATGGTTACGTGGGCGGTAGAAACCTGATTTTCGTTCTTGAAGAACTGCGCCCTCGTATCGATGATGCCCTGGATAGGGAGCTTAGCCGAATGGTTGTTGTAGAAGAGCTTGGCGAAGAGCTGGTTGTCGGCAGCGGCTGCCTTTACGTGGATGCCCGGTCCGTTATCTCCCCATTTGCCCTGTCTGATCTGCGCATCTACCTTGAGCGAATCGTTGATGGTATGCAGTCGCACTTTGACGCCATGATAGTCTTTTGCGTCATAGCTGAAGTCAGGCACGCTGGCATAGATGTTGACGGTTTTCTCGGCATCGTTCATGAATCCATCGGCAAAGACGGGCTGCTCTATCTTCAGCGGAATGCCCAGCATGCGCTGCAGTATCTCGGTAGAGGTGATTTCTGCCTGGAAGGTGAAATGGTTCTTCGCACTCCTGTCTACCTTGCCGATGCCCGGAAGGGTAGGCAGTTTGCTGGCTACCAGGTTGGTGAAGCTCTTGGTGAGGGTAGCGTAATCGTACTCTCCGTCAACATGGATGCTGGCGAACGGGGCTTCGAGGTCGAAATAGCTGTCCTTGCCCTGGTTCTTGGCGCTTACGGTGATGTCATTGAGACTGTAGGTCTTGTCGGCTACCTTCAGTCCCAGAATGGTTGGCAGCAGATGCTGTACATGGGCTGTTGCGGCATACTGCTTGCGGGGGATGGAGTAGGAGCCTTCTACCTGGATGTTGGCGTTAGGGTCGGCGATGGATGCGAGTCCTTCGAGCAATCCCCGGTTATAGCTGCCGTCTATCTGAATGTTGCGGTAGCTGTACTTGTTGAAATCGAAGCGCGGAATGCTGCCCTTGGCATAGAAATGCTGCTTGTTGCCGTGAGCCGAAAGCGATGCTGCCAGGATGCCGAACTGCCCGTTGTCGAGGATTCGGCCCAGGTTGATGCCCTGGGTGTTGATGCTAGCCTTGAGCTCGGAGCCAGCCTTTTCGGCATTGATGGCTACTTCGCCCACACCGGTCTTCAGCTGGCCGCGGGTGCCTACGTTCTTGCCTGCACCATATACTTCACCTATATAATATATGTCGCCCAGGCGCAGCACTTCTTTCGGAATGCTGATGCGTTTGCCCAGATTTCTGGAAACCTCTCCGATGCCATCGCCTGATATCTTGAGGGCTGAGATGTTTGCCTTCCAGCGCAGAAGGCGGTCCCAATCGCTCACACGGCCGTTAGTCCTGAGCAGCAGACTGCCGCTCTGAGTCTTGAATTCGAGGTTATGGATGCGGGCAGATGTACTGGTGCCCGAAAACTGGAGATGAAGCTGCAGGGCATCCTTGAACTTTCGGAGTTCAGGCACGAAGCAGGCAATATCGGCAAGCGTGATGACGGACGGCTTGATGCCGCCCTGAAACTGGAGTGTAGGCTTTACGATATGCTTGTTCTCGATGCGGTAGGTAGCGCGCAGGTCTTCAAACTGCAATTGCGAATGAGGGAGCTCGATACTGAAATCTCTGAGCAGGGCTTGCTGCTGGTCGGCATCGAGTTTGAATCTCAGATTTCTGAGTTGAAGTCCTGATTTATCTTTCAGCGCTATCTTCTTGACAGCCAGATGGATATCCTTGTCGGTAAGATGGCCCAGAATAATGTGGGCAGAGAGGTCGGTAATGCCTAGATGCTGCGGCGAAAAGACGCCCGGCTTAGGCGCAATATCGCGCTGGTTGTAGGCAACGGCACCATGCCGGATAATCAGGCTTCCGATGTGCAGGTCGAGCGGAGTATGGCGGGTGGTATCTTTCGAAGCCAGCGAATCGAGCACGAACTGGATGTTCATCGGGCTCTTGGCATCCTGCTTGTAGATGTTGGCGTTCAGTCCGAAGAGCTGGGCAGATGAAACCGAAATCTTGCCATCCTTCAAAGGCAGGAAATCGAGCTTTGCCGATACGCGCGAAGCACAGATCATGCTGTCGCCCTTCTGGTCGAGCATCATCACGTCATCTATGATAATGCGGTTGAAAAAGCCCAGGTTCACCTTTCCGATACTTACCTGAGTGCCGAATTTCTGAGCCAGCGCACCGGCTACTTCAGAGCCGATGAAGGCCTGTACTGGTGGCACGTGCAACAGTACGACAAGCAAGAAATAGACGGCAGCCAGCGTCCATATAATGCTATTGATGATATGTTTTAAATGTTTCAGAGTTGCTTTCTCTAGTTTACAAAAATGTTACTAATTTGAATTTTGCGACAAAATTACTGAAAAATCGGCATAAAATCGAATAATTCACACAATTTTTCTTTTTTATATCACTTTTTTTCACTATTTTTGCAGCACGTTTAGAAGTTTCAGCATAGAAGTAGATAAAATATATGTTTTATGGCAGATGGCCAGTATAGCGTCTTGATGAGGGCGCTGACGCATATATCTTGAAGTGATTAATAAGTTTATATATAATATTTTTTAATGTAGTTATGGCAAATGTAATTAAGTTACGTAAAGGCTTGGACATTAACCTTACGGGTAAGGCTTCCAAGGATGTAACGCTCCAGGTGGCTCAGGCTGGCGAGTATGCGCTGGTTCCTGCGGCTTTCGTGGGTGTGACTCCTAAGGTAGTGGTACGCGAGGGCGATCATGTCAATGCCGGAGATGCCTTGTTTGTGAACAAGGCTTGCCCGGAGGTGAAGTTTGCCTCGCCAGTGAGCGGAGAAGTAACCGCCATTGAGAGAGGTGAGCGCCGAAAGGTGCTCTGCGTGAAGGTGAAGGCCGACGCAGTACAGACCTCTACGGATTTTGGTAAGAAAAACGTTGATGCGTTAGACGGTGAGGCTGTCAAGCAGGCGCTGCTTGAGGCTGGTCTCTTCGGATACATCAACCAGTTGCCTTATGCTGTGTCCACAACTCCCGACACCAAGCCTAAGGCAATTTTCGTTTCTGCCCTCCGCGACATGCCGCTCGCAGCCGACTTTGAGGTAGAACTCGAAGGCAACGAAGAGGCTTTCCAGACGGGTTTGACAGCCTTGAGCAAGATTGCGAAAACTTATCTTGGTGTTGGCGTTGACCAGCACAGCAATGCGCTCGGCGAGGCTAAGAACGTAGAACTCAATGTATTCGACGGTCCTTGTCCGGCAGGTAATGTAGGCGTACAGGTGAACAACATCGACCCTGTAAACAAGGGCGAGGTGGTTTGGACAGTAGATCCAGCATCGGTTATCTTCTTCGGAAGACTCTTCCTGACAGGTAAGGTTGATTTGCACAAGACTGTAGCTGTAGCTGGTAGTGAAATCAAGACTCCTGGCTATGCTGAAGTTTTGGTAGGTACACCTTTAAGCAGTTTTGTAGCCAATCAGCTGAAAGCTGTTGACCATGTGCGACTTATCAATGGTAATCCTCTTACTGGTGTAAAGACAACTACAGCCGATTTCGTAGGTGGTCATACGTCAGAGATTACAGCCATCCCAGAGGGTGATGACAACGACGAGATGCTGGGTTGGATTCTTCCACGTACCGATCAGTTCTCTACATCGCGTTCATATCTTTCCTGGCTCTTCGGCAAGAAGAAGGAGTATAATCTCGATGCCCGCGTGAAGGGTGGCGAGCGCCACATGATTATGAGCGGCGAGTATGACAAGGTGCTCCCGATGGACATCTATGGTGAGTATCTCATCAAGGCAATCATCACCGGCGATATCGACAAGCAGGAGCAGCTCGGTATCTACGAGGTAAGTCCTGAAGATTTTGCTGTGGCTGAGTTCGTGGATTCATCTAAGCTCGAATTGCAGAAGATTGTACGCGAGGGCTTGAATACCCTGCGCAAGGAGAACGCTTAGTTTTAGTACTATTAATTATTTAAATAATGAGTGCATTAAGAAATTATCTCAATAAGATAAAGCCTAACTTCCAGAAGGGAGGTAAGCTGCATGCCTTCGAGAGCGTGTTTGACGGTTTTGAGAGCTTCCTGTACGTGCCTAATACGACAGCGAAGAGCGGAGCCAGCATCCACGATTCCATCGACTCGAAGCGCATCATGAGTTTTGTGGTAATCGCCCTGATTCCTGCTTTGCTCTTCGGTATGTATAATGTGGGATACCAGAATTTCAAGGCTGCAGGTACACTGGATGCTGCCAGCTTCATCGAGGTCTTCGGCTTCGGATTCCTGGCTGTCCTTCCTAAGTTGTTGGTTAGCTACATCGTGGGTCTCGGCATCGAGTTTGCCTGGGCTCAATGGAAGCACGAGGAAATCCAGGAGGGTTACCTCGTCAGCGGTATCATCATCCCGTTGATCATTCCTATCTCTACACCGCTGTGGATGCTCGCCCTGGCGTGCGCCTTCGCAGTTATCTTCTGCAAGGAGATCTTCGGTGGTACAGGTATGAACATCTTCAATGTGGCTGTGGGTGCCCGTATGTTCCTCTTCTTCTCATATCCATTGGCTATGAGTGGTGATAAGGTCTGGGTGGCTAAGGATGCTATCTTCGGCCTGGGTAACACCCTGCCTGATGGCTTCACAGCTGCTACTCCTCTCGGTCAGCTGGCTCAGGGCAGCATGCCTTCAGCTAGTCTCTGCGATTCTATCATCGGTTTCATTCCTGGCTGTATCGGTGAGACTTCAGTCATCGCCATCGCCATCGGTGCCATCATCCTTCTCTGGACAGGCATCGCATCATGGAAGACCATGGGCAGCGTATTCGCAGGCGGCATCGTGATGGCGCTTATCTTCCAGGCTCTCGGCATGACACCTATCGCCTGGTATGAGCACATCGTTCTCGGTGGTTTCTGCTTCGGAGCCGTATTCATGGCTACCGACCCTGTAACCTCAGCCCGTACTGAGAAGGGTAAGTACTTCTACGGATTCATCATCGGAGCCATCGCCGTTATCGTACGTGTGATGAACCCAGGTTATCCAGAGGGTATGATGCTCGCTATCTTCTTCGGCAACATGTTTGCTCCACTTATCGACTACTGTGTAGTTCAGAGCAACATCTCTCGCCGTGCTAAACGTGCTATTAAATAATGTAGGAGGAATGTAGATATGAAGACAAATTCAAATAGCTATACTATTATCTATTCGGTTATCATCGTGGTAATCGTGGCATTCCTGCTCGCGTTCGTGTCTTCTTCGCTGAAGACAAAACAGGATGCCAACGTGGCTCTTGATACTCAGAAGCAGATTCTGAACTCCCTGAACCTGCGCGACCTTGACAACGCTACTGCGGCTGCCAAATATAAAGAGGTGGTGAAGGACGAGAAGGAGAAGGACGGCATGAAGTATTACGAGTGCGAGATTGATGGTCAGAAGAAGACCGTTTACTCTGTAAAGGGTATGGGTCTCTGGGGCGGCATTTCAGGCTTCATCGCCGTGGATGCCGACAACAACACCATCTATGGCGTATATTTCAACCACGAAGGCGAGACAGCCGGACTGGGTGCTGAAATCAAGGACAACCTGAAGTGGCAGCAGAAGTTCCAGGGCAAGAAGATTCACAAGGATGGAGTAGAGGGCATCGCTCTGGGCGTTGAGAAAGACGCTCCTGCCGGCGACCCTAACAATGTGGATGCCGTTACCGGTGCTACATTGACATCCAACGGTGTGGATGCCATGCTCAAGGAAGGTCTTGCTAAATTCATTAAATAATTAAGCGAAATTATGGCATTATTTAGTAAACAAAATAAGGAGGCATTCATCAAGCCACTGAACGGCGACAACCCTATCCTCGTCCAGGTGCTTGGTATCTGTAGTGCCCTGGCTGTTACTTCCCAGCTGAAGCCAGCCATTGTGATGGGACTTGCCGTTACTATCATCACGGCATTCTCTAACGTGATTATTTCCATCATCCGCAACACCATCCCTCAGCGCATCCGTATCATCGTCCAGCTGGTGGTAGTTGCTGCCCTGGTTACCATCGTGAGCCAGGTGCTGAAGGCTTTCGCCTACGACGTGAGCGTGCAGCTCTCTGTGTATGTGGGTCTTATCATCACCAACTGTATCCTGATGGGTCGTTTGGAGGCGTTCGCCATGATGAACAAGCCTTGGCCTTCATTCCTCGATGGTGTAGGTAATGGTTTGGGTTACGCCCTCATCCTCGTGATTATGGGTGCTGTTCGTGAGTTCCTGGGCCGCGGCTCATTGCTCGGTTTCCAGCTGATTCCAGAGGGAGCTTACGACTTTGGATATGTTAACAACGGTATGATGACCATGCCAGCTATGGCATTGATTCTCGTTGGATGTGTAATCTGGGTACATCGTGCCTATATTTATAAGGAGGAGAAGTAAGATGGAGCACGCAATAAGTTTGTTTTTCCGTTCGATTTTCGTCGACAACATGATCTTCGCCTACTTCCTGGGTATGTGTTCATACTTGGCAGTATCCAAGAACGTGAAGACCTCTTTGGGCCTGGGTTTGGCAGTAACCTTCGTGTTGCTCATCACCGTGCCTGTAGATTACCTGTTGCAGACCAAGGTGCTCAGCGCCGACGGCATTCTGGGTGTTGACCTCACATACCTGAGCTTCATCCTCTTCATCGCCGTCATCGCCGGTATCGTGCAGCTGGTCGAGATGATTGTAGAGAAGTTCTCACCATCGCTCTATGCAGCGCTGGGTATCTTCCTGCCATTGATTGCCGTAAACTGTGCCATCATGGGTGCATCGCTCTTCATGCAGCAGCGCATCCTGATGGATCCTGCCAATACTCAGGCTATCACCTCAGTATGGGATAGCATCGTTTATGCCGTAGGTTCCGGTCTGGGTTGGACTCTCGCCATCGTGCTGATGGGAGCCATCCGCGAGAAGATGCAGTATTGCGACGTGCCAAAGCCATTGCAGGGACTCGGCATCACATTTATCACAGTAGGCCTCATGGCAATGGCTATGCTTTGCTTCTCAGGCTTGAAAATCTAAAATAGGAGGACTATAGATATGGGTAATACATCATTTATATTGGCTAGTATCGGAGTTTTCCTCGTGGTGATTCTCCTGCTGGTTATCATCCTGCTCGTGGCTAAGAAGTATCTGAGCCCTAGCGGAAATGTAAATATCGAAATCAATGGCGACAAGACCATCAACGTGCCTCAGGGCAGCAGTTTGATGACTACGCTGAATGAGAACGGCATCTTCCTGCCTTCTGCCTGCGGCGGTAAGGCAAGCTGTGGCCAGTGTAAGGTTCAGGTGCTCGAGGGCGGCGGCGAGATTCTCGATTCTGAGAAGCCTCACTTCACCCGCAAGCAGATTAAGGACCACTGGCGTCTGGGATGCCAGTGCAAGGTGAAGGGCGACCTGAAGATCAAGGTGCCTGAGAGCGTGATGGGCGTGAAAGAGTGGGAGTGCGAGGTTATCTCCAACAAGAACGTTTCATCATTCATCAAGGAGTTCAAGGTGGCATTGCCTCCAGGCGAGCACATGGACTTCGTTCCGGGTTCTTACGCTCAGATCAAGATTCCTGCATACGACTGCATCGATTACGACAAGGATTTCGACAAGGATCTCATTGGTGAGGAGTACATCGGAGCATGGAAGAAGTTCAACATCTTCTCTCTCAAGGCTCACAATCCAGAGCCTACCGTTCGTGCTTACTCTATGGCGAACTATCCTGACGAGGGTGATATCATCACTCTGACCGTACGTATCGCCACAACACCATTCCTGCCACGTCCACAGGTAGGATTCCAGAACGTACCAACAGGTATCGCTTCTTCTTACATCTTCTCATTGAAGCCAGGCGACAAGGTAATGATGAGTGGTCCTTACGGCGACTTCCATCCTAACTTCACATCAGGCAAGGAGATGATCTGGATTGGTGGTGGTGCCGGTATGGCTCCATTGCGTGCGCAGATTATGCACATGACCAAGACTTTGCACACCACCGACCGTGAGCTTCACTTCTTCTACGGAGCGCGTGCTTTGGGTGAGGCATTCTTCCTTGAGGACTTCTGGGAGCTTGAGAAAGAATTCCCTAACTTCCACTTCCATCTTTCACTCGACCGCAAGGACCCAGTGGCAGATGCTCAGGGCGTGAAGTACTACGAGGGATTTGCTGTTAACTGCATCCGTGATACCTACTTGAAGGATCATGAGGCACCAGAGGATTGCGAGTACTATCTCTGCGGACCTCCAATGCTGATCAAGACAGTAACAGATTATCTGGATTCTCTCGGAGTAGATCCTGAGAGCATCATGTACGATAACTTCGGATAAAACGATAATTCAATCAAAAGAGCAATGCTTGTTCTCAAAAAAATGAGAGGCAAGTGTTGCTCTTTTTTTTATTTTTCTGAATATATACAATATAATAGAGATAATTACGTTTTTATCTTGAAAGTATAGATTTAATTATGAATAAGATAAAGGTAGGTGTATGTTTTGCCCTTTGCAGTCTGGCAGCCCCATCTATGGCACAGTATATGTGGCAAGAGGGGGATGGCACGGAGAAGATAGATCTTCGGGAAGATATACAATATGGTGTTGAGATGCAAGGGTCGTTTTCGAAAGGTAAAACCCCATTGTGGCTTAACGCAAACAAACATGGTTTAAGTTCTTTAGAGAAGAATAACGGCTATCTCAGAGGTAGTCTGGTTCGTCCGCTTTCTGCAGATTCTGCTCGCCGCTGGGCTGTAGGATATGGAGTAGATGTGGCAGTACCGGTAAACTATACCAGCCATGTAGTGGTGCAGCAGGCTTATGTGGAGGCCCGCTGGCTTTATGGTGTGCTGACTGCAGGTGCCAAGGAATATCCGATGGAGCTAAAAAACCAGTCGCTCTCCAGTGGTAGCCAGTGTCTGGGTATCAATGCCCGTCCGATACCTCAGGTTCGTCTGGCGCTTCCTGAATATTGGACGCTTCCGTTTGGTAGAGGCTGGCTGCAGCTGAAAGGTCATCTGGCTTATGGTATGACTACGGATGATGGCTGGCAGCATGATTTTACGAAACGGCAAACTAAATATTGTGACCACATGCTCTATCACAGCAAGGCTGGTTTCTTGCGTATCGGAAACGAGAATGCTTTCTGTCCGCTCAGCATAGAAATGGGCTTGGAAATGGTTGCTCAGTTTGGCGGCAATGCATATCGTCCAATAGGTGACGGTATGGTACAGATTCCTACCGAGAAAAATCTGAAAGGCTTCTGGCATGCGCTGTCGGCAACGGGCTCTGATGCAGGTGAAGGGGCTTATGCCAATGTTGCCGGCAACCAGTTGGGCAGTTGGCTGATGCGTATCAATTATGACACTGACAGTTGGAAAGCTGCCATCTATGCCGATCATTATTTCGAAGATCACAGCCAGATGTTTCTCCTCGACTATAATGGATATGGTGAGGGCGCAGACTGGAATAAGAAAGTAAAACGCCGTTTCTTCATGTATTCGCTGAAGGATATCATGCTGGGCTTCGAACTGAATCTGAAGTATTCGCGCTGGCTGAAAAATGTGGTGCTGGAGTATCTCTATACCAAATATCAGAGTGGTCCGTACAATCATGACCGTACATCGGGTATCGCAGACCATATAGCGGGTACTGATGATTATTATAACCACGGCATCTATCCTGGATGGCAGCATTGGGGCCAGGTGATAGGAAATCCACTCTACCGTTCGCCTATTTATAATAACGACGGATGTATTGATATCAGAAACAACCGTTTCATAGCCTATCATCTGGGTTTTGATGGTCAGCCTACACAGCGCCTGGGCTATCGTGTGCTGGGTACCTATCAGAAAGGTTGGGGCACCTACAGTATCCCGTTTACCAAAATGCATCATAATGCAAGCTTTCTGGTAGAGGCCCATTATGATTTCCCGCATCAGTGGCAGATAAAGGCAGGCTATGCGATGGATTTCGGTAGCGAAAAGATGCTGGGACATAATGCCGGTATGCAGATAACCATCAGCAAAAGAGGTTTGCTGACGAAAAGAAATAATAATCGATAAGATAGAAAATATGAAAAAGATAATAGGGGTGCTTTCCCTTGCTGTTATGATGCTCACTCTAAGCTCATGTGAGGTAGAAACAAGCCAGAATGGTGATTTGGATGGTTTCTGGCATCTGGAGCAGGTAGATACTTTAGCTACAGGGGGTACTTGTAACTTTGCAGATAAGCGCGTGTTCTGGGGCTGCCAGTATAAGTTGATTCAGGTTGCTGATTATGATTACTTTGGTGATGGTAGAGGATTTTATCTGCGTTTTGAGCAAACCTCCGACAGTTTGCTGATTACATCTGTTTATCGTAATAAATGGCATGAAGATTATGGAGGCGATGTACTTTTAACAGAAATGAATGATTCTTTGCGTAGCTGTGGCATCAATCATCTGAATGAGCATTTTGCCAAGGAGGTAATGACCGGAGGTAAGATGCAACTGAAGAGTAAAACCCTGAGATTGCGGTTCAGAAAATTCTGAAAAAAAAAGCCCTCGATGCATGTAGCACCGGGGGCTTTTTTGTAGTATGCTCGGTTTCTTACTTCTTCCTTTCTGATTCCTTGATGAAACCATGTCGGTAAGCATAGAGAAGCTCCTTCAGGTCTTCTATCTGCTTACGGAGTTCGCAACCTATATCTGTGTCGGCTACCAGCATTCGGCGGTTCGACATTTCTACAATCTGTGTGGTACTCTTGATGTCGGTACCTTGCTTGATAGCATCTTCCATACTCGTAAATGGCTCGTGCTGGACCAGTTGAAATCCGCGGGAGTGATATACTAAGGTGTAGCCGGCAATGCCAGTCTCGTTGTGGTAGGCTTTAGAGAAACCTCCATCGATAACCATCAGCTTGCCGTTTGCCTTGATAGGGTTCTCGCCCTTGGTAGTGCGAACGGGCACGTGCCCATTGATGATATGGCGGTTAGGACCGGTTACCCCAAACTCATCCATAATATGGTCGATAACCTGTTCGTTATCGCGCAACAGGAAGTAGTATCCCTTCTCTTCTTTATGAGTCTCCTTATCGGTAATGAAATAGCGCTCGAAGGTGGCCATCTTACTCTTGTCGAAGAGCGGACTGTCAGGACCGCACCATAGGTAGAGGAAATAATCGATGGCATATTCCTTTTCATTCGGATCAGAATCTGATTGGAAAGCTGTGCGTATCTGCATGCCCGTATGATGCATCAGGGCTCTGCCGCTGAATTTCTTGCCAGGATATATTTCTACCTCTTTTAATGAACCATCTTCGTTGAGCGGACAGGAAGCATGGAAAAGCAGGTTGTTGTTGAAGATAGCGTACATGCAACCATGCTGCAGCATAACGTTGATATGCTTGTGCAGCTTCTCGCAGACCATAAACGAATGATGCAGTTTCTGAATCAGAATTTCCTCTTCTTCTGATAGCTTGTCAGGATTGTCCGGATCGATGGTAGGGAAGTGGCATGAGGTCATGTCATACTCTTTTCCGTCAATCTCTACCTTGCCTTTCCTGTAATCGATATGGTCAAAAAGACAACGGTCTTTCATCTTCCATTCCGGATGCTTCTTGAAAAGCTGGCTCTCTAATTTAAACTGGATGACAGCTATAGCCTTGTGCATCTGAGAGGTGAGCCGCTGGGTCTTTTCATCCATTGCTGCTGCACCTCCGCTGAGCTTAGGCAGAAATTCTTTGCAATCATCCTCCTTGTAGGTTTCCATCGCAAAAGTAGCGAGTGGTACGAGGTTGATGCCATAGCCTTCTTCCAATGTCGAGAGGTTGGCGTATCGCAGGGAGAGACGGATCACATTACAGATGCAGGCATCATTGCCGGCAGCTGCTCCCATCCATAGTACATCGTGATTACCCCACTGGATGTCCCAACTGTGGTAGCGGCGCATCTTGTCCAAGATGATGTGGGCTCCTGGACCTCTATCGTAGATATCGCCCAGAATATGGAGCTGGTCGATAGCCAGGCGCTGGATGACGTTGGCTATAGCGATGATGAAATCATCGGCTCTGCCTGTGCTGATAATCGTATCAACAATAACATTGACATAGGCTGTCTTGTCATGATCTTCGGTGTGCTCGTGCAAAAGCTCCTGGATAATATACGAGAAATCGCATGGCAGCGATTTGCGCACCTTGCTTCGGGTATATTTGCTGGAAACATCACGGCATACAGCCACCAACTGGTGCAGGGTGATGTGATACCAGTCGTTGATGTCGGGTTCGTTCTGCTTGACGAGTTCCAGTTTCTGCTCAGGATAGTAAATAAGAGAGCAGAGTTCTCGCTTCTCCTGTTCGCGAAGGGTATTGCCAAAGAGTTCGTTCACCTTACGCTTGATATTTCCTGATGCATTTTTCAGTACATGCAGGAAGGCCTCATACTCACCATGGATGTCGGCAAGGAAATGCTCGGTACCCTTTGGCAGGTTGAGGATGGCTTGCAGGTTGATAATCTCGGTGCTCGCCTCTGCTATAGTAGGGAACGACTGAGAGAGCAACTGCAAATATCTCATGTCTTGTTCTATATTATAATGTTTCATGTTTTTTTCCATTTTCTTAGAGCCTTTTTTCTATTTATCTTTTGCAAAGATAGTATAAATAATAGATAAAACAAAGGAAAAAAGTATTTTTTTGAAAAATCTTTCTGCTTTTTCAGATTTTTGCAGTACTTTTGCAGAAGAAATATAATAATTCTTCAAACTAACTATATTTGATTATGAAACAAACTATTCTTGTTACAGGTGGTACAGGCTTCATAGGTAGCCATACTACAGTAGAGTTGCAGCAGGCAGGCTACAATGTTGTTATCGTAGATGATCTCTCAAACTCAAAGATTGAAGTACTCGATGGTATCGAAAAGATTACTGGTATCCGCCCTGCTTTTGAACAGGTTGACTTGCGCGACAAGGCTGCTACCGAGGCAGTATTCCTGAAATATCCTGATATTAAGGGTATCATTCACTTTGCTGCAAGCAAGGCAGTAGGCGAGAGCGTACAGAAACCTTTGTTGTATTATCGCAACAATATCGTATCGCTCATCAATCTCCTGGAACTTATGCCAAAGTATCAGGTAAAGGGTATCATCTTCTCTTCTTCTTGTACCGTTTATGGTCAGCCGAAGCCTGAGAATTTGCCTGTAACAGAAGAGGCTCCTCATCAGAAGGCTACTTCACCTTATGGCAATACTAAGGAGATTAATGAGCAGATCATAGCTGATTATATCCATAGTGGTGCAGCCATCAAGAGCATTGTATTGAGATATTTCAATCCTATAGGTGCACATCCTTCTGCTGAGATTGGTGAGTTGCCAAATGGTGTGCCAAACAATCTGATTCCATACGTTACTCAGACAGCTATGGGTATCCGCAAGGAACTCACTATCTTTGGTAATGATTATGATACTCCTGATGGAACCTGTATCCGCGACTATATTTATGTTGTAGACTTGGCTAAGGCACATGTAGCTGCTATGGCACGTGTTCTTGATAAGGAGACTGAGCCTATCGAATATTTCAATATCGGTACAGGTAATGGAAACTCAACTCTCGAAATTGTTGAGACTTTTGAAAAAGCTACAGGTGTGAAACTGAATTGGAAGTATGGTCCACGAAGAGAGGGCGATATTGAGAAAATTTGGGGTGATTGCACCAAGGCGAACAAGGTACTCGGCTGGAAGGCTGAGGCTAAGCTTGAAGATGTGTTGGCTTCTGCTTGGAAATGGCAGCAGAAACTTCGCGCTGATGGCATCATGTAAAGTGTTGGTTGTTTTAGAAAATAATGTGAATTGGCTTCTTTTTTCCTCTGAAAGGTTAAAAAAGCTAATTTTTGGGAAACTTATCGTCGGGAAGACGGTAAGTTTCCTTTTTTTTATATATCTTTGCAGAAAGAACTATTGGTTTAACGAAACTTGAAAATATATGAAACGGACTTTACTTTCAATATTAACAATTGCAATGTTAGCACTTTCTGTTCCTTCGGATGCTATGGCCAACGAGGGAAACATAGAATGGGCAGACCTTGATGTGGCAGATATCAACTTGAACTATGCTGGGGGCGTGATGCATATCACAGGCGCTAGCGGGCAAGTGGTGAGAATATATAATGTGGCAGGTGTTACTATCAAGACCTTCCGCATAGAAGGTAATGACAAGCGCGTAAACTTGCCATTGGCTGATGGTATCTATATTGTAAAGGTGGGGAATACCTTTACGCGCAAAATTTGCGTAAAGCATTAATAGTACTATAGAGGCCTTAGAATGCCGTTTAACTTTAATCAGAAAGTGAAAGTCTTTCATTTTTCGTTACTTATCATTTCTTGCTGTTTGATGTTCTGTTCTTGCCACGACAGGGTGCCAAACAGCAATTTCCAATTATCGTTAGATGATTATCAGGACTTACGTTCTTCTGCCTATGCTATCAATTCGAGGGCGGTAAGGAATCTGATAGACAGCATCATGCGAAATGATAAAGACCGACATGCTGCTGATTTGCATACCCGTCGCTATTATCAGAATGAAGGTAATCTGCTTTGGATTACACGTCATGGGGTAAATAGTCAGGCTGACTCCCTGGTGACTTGCCTGCGTACTGTAGCGGATATGGGATTTGATAAACGTCGGTTCTATGTGGATGCTATTGCCCGAGATATTGACAGGTTACGAGATTTAAATCTAGATTCAGCTGATAATCAGATAAATCAAGTGATAGCCCGACTGGAGTATCGCTTGACCAAAGCTTACTTCAGATATACGATGGGGCAGAATTTTGGATTTATGAATCCTAGTTTTGTTTTCAATCGTTTAGATACTCTTGCTCCCAATCCTTATGATAGTGTCAAGAGACCCGTTAGGTTCAGAGGTCTGTTTGATGTAAAAATGGCTCATGCAGATGATGCGTTCTATCAGAAGGCTATGCAAATGGTTAGATGCGACTCGGTGGCTTCCTTCCTGAAAGAAGTACAGCCTAAGAATCCTTTCTATTATCAACTGCTGGAGAAATTGAAGGCTGGAGGACTGGGCAAGGCGATGAAAATCAAAATTCTCTGCAACATGGAACGTTGCCGCTGGAGACAGTATGATAATCCCTGGCAACACGAAAAATATGTGGTTGTCAATATACCATCGTTCCATCTGATGGCTATTGATCATCAGGATACGCTCTCGATGCGCATAGGATGTGGAGCCAGTAAAACCAAAACCCCGATATTGAACAGTCATATCAAACGTATGGAGTTGAATCCTCAATGGTTTGTTCCCCGTAGTATCGTTCTCCATGATATGATACACCGGGTGGGGAATCATGGCTACTTTCGCGCGCGTAACTACTATGTAAGGGAAGTGGCAACAGGTAAGGAGGTTGACTTAGACAGAGTAACTCGATCTATGCTTATTTCTGGTGCTTATGGCATCGCTCAGCGGGGCGGAAAGGGGAATGCTCTGGGAAGAATCATCTTCCGTTTTGATAATAATTTCTCGGTCTTCCTGCATGATACTAACAGTAAGGGCGTGTTTGGACAAGAGGATAGAGGAGTATCGCATGGATGTATCAGAATAGAAAAACCGTACGATTTCGCTGTCTTCCTATTGGCTGACAAAAACGAGAAACTGAAGGAAAAGATATACTATTCGATGACAGCAGATTCGCTAGCCAATAAAAAACTTGTTGTGAATAACGTAAAGGTTAATCCTCAAGTTCCTCTCTTCATAACCTATTATACACTCTATCCGTTAGCAGGAGGCAGAATAGCTGAATATTCTGATGTGTATGGATTTGATGCGGTAATATTCGATATGTTGAGAAAATATCTATAAACAACACATTTGTAAAAGCAATGATAAACGATAAAGAACTCTTGGCGATGATTAGGGATTCTAAGACCCAACGCGAAGGCTTTGCTGTACTGGTAAGTCAGTATAGCGAGCCGTTGTATTGGAAGGTTCGCCATATTGTTTTAGATCATGATGATGCTGATGATGTGTTGCAGAATGCCTTTGTTAAGGCTTGGACCAATCTGGATTCGTTTCAGGGAAAGTCTTCGCTCTCAACATGGCTTTACCGTATAGCAATTAACGAAGCGCTTGATTTCTTGAGACGCAAGAAGCAGATGGTAAATGTCAGTACCGAAGACGAGCCGGGCTTGGCTTCACGTCTTCTTGCCGATGACTATTTTGATGGTGACCAGATTCAGGCAGAACTGCAAGAGGCTGTAGCCCAACTGCCCGATGTTCAGCGCACAGTTTTCACTCTAAAATATTATGATAATATGAAATATTCAGAGATGAGTAAGGTGCTGTCAACAAGTGAAGGAGCTTTGAAGGCATCCTATCATCTTGCTGTGAAAAAAATAACCGATTTTTTCAATCGTAAGGATTAAACCTTTTCGGTTAGTTTTCGTCTATTTAATAAAGTATAAAAGAAAGGAATGAGGAATATGTTAAAAAAAGATAATATATTGAATAGCCGTTTTGGTAAGAAAAACCATTTCCAGGTGCCGGCTGGTTATTTCGACCAGCTGACGGATAGGGTGATGGCAAATTTGCCGGAGCAGGAACCCCGCATCATTCACATGCAGCCTAGCTTATGGCAGCGTATGCCGATTCGAAAGATTGCGGCGGCTGTTGCTGTTTTGGCTGTGATGGGAGGTGGTTCGGTATTGGCGCTGAAATATACGGGAAGCAGTAAGCCTGCTATGGCACATGTGGACCATATGGTTCAGAAAGCTGCTGTGAATAATAATGAAGATGCTACTTTTAATGAGATGGCTGATTATACGATGATGGATAATGAAACTATCTATGCATCGCTGATTGCAGAAAATTAATGGTTGGTATTTCTTTTTGTCTACAGATAAAGATTAAAAAAAAGATAAGGTATGAGAAAGATAATGCAACATAGGTTTCTTGCGCTTTTAGCTATGCTGATGATTAGCCTGGTTTCACTTGCTTCACAGCCTCAGGGTAGAAAGCATCATAATGGATTTGATCCTAAAAGGTTTCAGGCAGAACTAGAACAGTTTATTACGACTAATGCTTGTCTTACGCCGAGAGAAGCTGCTAAATTCTTCCCAGTATATAGACAGATGGGTAAGAAAATGCGTATGATATTCGATGAAATGCGCCGATTCCGTCATGTGAATCCGAATGATAATGAGGCATGTGCCGAAGCTATCAGAAGACAGGATGAGTTGGATATTCAGCTGAAACAGTTGCAGCAAGAGTATCATTCTAGATTTATGACCATCTTGCCACCTAATAAGGTGTTCAGTGTCATCAAGGCAGAGGAACGGTTCCATCGGCAGGCATTCAGGCGGATGAAGAAATAAATCTCTAAAAAAGTAGAGATAAAACTATTTAATATGTATTTATGTGACTTTTGGTCACATTAATAGGGTCGCGAAGATATTTTTAATAATATTTTCGCGATTTTATTTTGTCCTTTCCGTTATTTGTTGTACTTTTGCACTTTGGAAAATAATAATATAATATAATAAGGTATGTACAGAAGTAATACGTGTGGAGAGTTACGTCTCTCTGATGCCGGCAAGGAAGTGACACTTGCCGGTTGGGTACAGCGCTCAAGAAAGATGGGTGGTATGACATTCGTCGATTTGCGCGACCGTTATGGTATCACACAGTTGGTCTTCAACGAGGCTGATAACAAAGACTTGTGTGATGCAGCTAACAAGCTAGGTCGTGAATTCTGCATTCAAATAAAGGGTGTAGTAAGTGAACGACAGAGCAAGAATCCTAAAATGGATACTGGTGACATCGAAATCCTGGTGAAGGAACTCAATGTCCTCTCTCAGAGTCAGACCCCTCCTTTCACTATCGAAGATAATACTGATGGTGGTGATGATATCCGTATGAAGTATCGTTATCTTGATTTGCGTCGTCCTGCAGTGCGCAAAAATCTGGAGTTGCGTCATCGTATGTGCATCTTGATTCGTAACTTCCTCGATGCCCAGAACTTCATGGAGGTTGAAACTCCTGTTCTTATTGGTAGTACACCAGAGGGAGCCCGCGACTTTGTTGTTCCTTCCCGTATGAATCCAGGTCAGTTCTACGCTCTTCCACAGAGTCCTCAGACTTTAAAGCAGCTTTTGATGGTTGCTGGCTTCGACCGCTATTTCCAGATTGCCAAGTGCTTCCGTGATGAGGATCTTCGTGCTGACCGTCAGCCAGAGTTTACACAGGTTGACTGTGAAATGAGTTTTGTTGATCAGGATGATGTCATCAACCTTTTCGAGGAAATGGCTCGCCATTTGTTTAAGGAGATTCGTGGTGTAGAACTTCCTAAGTTGGAGCAGATGACCTGGCACGATGCTATGCGCCGTTTCGGTAGCGATAAGCCAGACTTGCGCTTCGGTATGGAATTTGTTGAGTTGAAAGATGCTTTCACAGGTAAGGGTAATTTCTCTGTATTCGATGAGGCTAAGTATATTGGCGGTATCTGTGTTCCAGGTTGTGCTGATTATAGCCGTAAGCAGTTGAACGAATTGACCGATTTTGTTAAGCGTCCTCAGGTTGGAGCCAAGGGCTTGGTTTATATTAAGTACAATGCAGATGGTACCGTGAAGAGTAGCATAGATAAGTTCTACTCTCCAGAGGAACTTGCTGAAATCAAGACCGTAATGGGAGCCAAGGATGGTGACCTCGTTTTGATTTTGAGCGGTGATAATGCTAACAAGACACGCATTCAGCTTTGCTCTTTGCGTTTGGAAATGGGTGACCGTTTGGGGCTTCGTGATAAGAATGTATTCAAGTGTCTTTGGATTATTGACTTCCCTCTCTTTGAGTGGAGCGATGAGGAACAGCGCCTGATGGCTACGCACCATCCATTCACTATGCCAAATCCTGATGATATCCCATTGCTCGATGAGCATCCTGAGCAGGTTCGTGCCAAGGCATACGACTTTGTTTGCAATGGTATCGAAGTAGGTGGAGGTTCTCTCCGTATCCATGATACTCAGTTGCAGGAGAAGATGTTCGAGGTTCTCGGCTTTACTCCAGAGCGTGCTGAGGCCCAGTTCGGATTCTTGATGAACGCTTTCAAGTATGGCGCACCACCTCACGCAGGTCTTGCTTTCGGTTTGGACCGTTTTGTCAGTATTTTGGCTGGTCTCGACAGTATTCGTGATTGTATTGCTTTCCCAAAGAACAACTCAGGTCGAGATGTTATGCTCGATGCTCCTTCTGAACTTGACCCTAAGCAGTTGGATGAATTGGAAATCAAACTTGATTTGAAGGCTGAATAAAAATAGAGAAACGAAGGTATTCACTCCATAAAAGAGTATGCGTAAAATGCCTTGAGAAAAATTCAATGATTTATAATAAGTAATTGATTTTTAGTAAATAAAGTGCTGCGCTTCTTGACGTAAATCAAGAAATGCAGCACTTTTGTTTATAAGTAGTAGTTTTTTCTATTTTTCTAACACTATTTCGAAATAAAAGTTATAAATTTGCAGCAGATATTAAGGTTGAGCTGACGAAATGAGGCTCAATAGAATCATAAAATTCTTAAAACATGGTAGAAAAGAAAGCGACAACTAAGACTGCTGCAAAGAAGCCAGCAGCAAAGAAGGCTCCAGTAGCAAAGAAGGCTCCTGCAGCAAAGAAGGACGTTCTTTACTTGAACGCAGAGAACGCAGGTTTTAGAGCTGGTGATGTATATCAGGCATTGGCAGCTTCAGAAAAGGCTCTCACAGTAGCAGAAATTGCTAAGGCTGCTAAGATCAGTACAGAGGATGTAATCCTTGGTATCGGTTGGCTCTTCAAAGAGGGTAAGATTAAGGATGAGGACAACAAGGTTGCTCTCGCTTAAATAAGGTTTATTTTTCAAAGAGCCGCGGTTGCTTGTAAGTGAGTAACCGCGGTTTTTTCTTTTTCTGTCTTCTCTCTTGAAAGAGGACGAATGTTATGATTATTATATGAAACTTGATCAGGAGATATTCAATGTTCTTTTGGCTGCGGGTGCAAAAGGGTTGAAAGTAGAAAAAATAGCTCGTCATGTATATAATTCCTGTAATTCGATTTTTACACCTCTGAATTACAAGGATGTTCATAGCTATGTTACACAATATCTCACCAGATGCGCTAAAGACCCACAATCGCTTATAGAAAAAGGTAAGGGGTATGGTGTATATCATGTTAATTTTGATTCAAAGGCCGTACAGCAACTGATGCTTAATTTTTCTTCTTCTGTATTAGAAAATAGTAATGAAGGGGAGGACAAGGCTGACGATAGTGCTCCTCAAAGTCTTTTTGATGAGAATATGTTCTAAATTATTTTTTTTATGAGGGGAATGTTGTAGTATGTTCGTATAATATATGTAGACTTTATAATAACTGATAAAAGTTAAACAATAAACATATAAACGAATAAACTATGGCTAGTAGATATTTATTAGGTTTTGACGTAGGCTCAAGTTCTGTAAAGGCTTCGCTTACTGATGTTGACAATGGAGAAATCGTAGCTTCTGCATTCTATCCGGATCATGAAGCACCCATTATGGCTGTAAAGACTGGTTGGGCAGAGCAGGATCCTCAGATGTGGTGGGATAATGCTAAGTTGGCGCTTAAGAAAATCATGGCAGAATCTGGTGCCAAGGGTGAAGATATCCTTGCAATTGGTATCTCGTACCAGATGCATGGCTTGGTTTGTGTTGATAAGAATCAGCAAGTTTTGCGTCCTAGTATCATCTGGTGCGACTCTCGTGCCGTACCTTATGGCGAGAAGGCTTTTCATGATTTAGGTGAGGACTTCTGCTTGCGTAATCTGCTCAATTCTCCTGGAAACTTTACTGCATCTAAACTTGCTTGGGTAAAGGATAATGAACCGGAACTGTTTGATAAGATTGATAAGATTATGCTTCCTGGTGATTATCTGGCAATGAAACTTTCAGGTGAAGTTAAGACTACTATCAGTGGTCTTTCTGAAGGTATGATGTGGGACTTCAACCAGAAAAAGCCTGCTAAATTCCTGCTTGATTACTTTGGCTTCGATGAAAGCATTCTGGCTGATATTGTTCCTACTTTCTCTGTACAGAGTGTAGTAAGTAAAGCGGCAGCTGAAGAACTTGGTCTGAAAGAAGGTACACCAATATCTTATCGTGCGGGTGACCAGCCAAATAATGCTGTGAGTCTGAATGTGTTCAATCCGGGTGAAATTGCAAGTACTGCAGGTACATCAGGAGTTGTATATGGCGTATTGGGTGATGTTAACTATGATCCAAAGAGCCGTGTCAATACTTTTGCTCATGCTAATTATACTACAGACCTTGACCGTCTTGGTGTATTGTTGTGTATCAATGGAACTGGTATCTTGAATGCGTGGGTTCATCGAAATATCACTCCAGATGTAAGCTATGCGGATATGAATGATCTTGCAGCTTCTGTGCCAATAGGTAGTGATGGTGTTAAGATTATCCCATTTGGTAATGGAGCTGAGCGTGTATTAGAGAATAAGGAAGTTGGTTGTTCTATTCGTGGCATCAGCTTTAATAAGCATAATCGTGCTCATATTGTTCGTGCAGCACAAGAGGGTATCGTCTTCAGTTTCTGCTATGGAATGGAAATCATGCAGCAGATGGGTATGGATATCAAGAATATTCATGCAGGTAAGGCTAATATGTTCCTCAGTCCGTTGTTCCGTGATACCTTGGCGGGTGTGAGTGGTGCTACTATCGAACTTTATGAGACAGATGGTAGTGCAGGTGCTGCTAAGGGTGCTGGTATTGGTGCCGGTATCTATAAGGATCATAATGAGGCTTTTGCTTCATTGAAGAAACTTGCAGTCATAGATCCTGATGAGGCTAACCGTTCTGCTTATCTCGAGGCTTATTCTGCATGGAAAGAAGAGATGAAAAAACTTTAAACGTTTGTAATTTACTTTAGACAAACTTTTTTATAATATCAGATAAAGGGTGGGAGAAGTCTCACCCTTTATTTTTCTTTTTCCCGATTCTTTTGACTTTTGGGGGAGCTTCCGTCTTATTTAAGGATTGGATTTAAATATCTGTAGTTGATTTTTCTGAGTATCTATCCACCTATGTTTTGCCATGATGAAGCTTTAGAAGATAGATAAGTGATTATACAATGAAAAAATCCCCCAGCCCGCTTGAGAAAGCAGGATGGGGGATTGGTATTTTGAATCAAAAAAGTTTAATTCTTGAAACTGTGGATTGGAGCCGGAATACGACCGGCACGGTTTACGAATGCCTCGCAACTGAATGGGTTTACAGGCATGATTGGAGCATGACCGAGCAAACCGCCAAAATCTACATTGTCGCCTACCTTCATGCCCACAACTGGGATGATACGTACGGCAGTAGTCTTCTGGTTAACCATACCGATGGCAGCCTCGTCGGCAATGACACCGGAAATGGTGGTGGCTGGAGTATCGCCAGGGATGGCAATCATATCCAAACCTACTGAGCAGACACAAGTCATCGCTTCCAGTTTCTCAATGGTCAGCGCACCTGCCTCTACAGCGTTAATCATACCCTGGTCTTCGCTGACAGGGATGAAGGCACCGCTCAAACCACCTACATAAGAAGAAGCCATGATACCGCCCTTCTTAACCTGATCGTTCAGGAGTGCAAGAGCTGCTGTGGTACCAGGAGCACCGGCATGCTCAAGACCGATGAGCTCGAGGATATCGGCTACACTATCACCGATAGCTGGGGTAGGAGCCAATGAAAGGTCGATGATGCCGAAAGGTACGTTCAGACGGCGTGAAGCCTCCTTGGCAACCAACTGACCTACACGGGTAATCTTGAAGGCGGTGCGCTTGATGGTTTCGCAAAGAACCTCGAAGCTTTCGCCCTTTACCTTCTCCAATGCATACTTTACAACGCCGGGACCGCTGACACCGACACTCACTACCGCATCGGCCTCAGAAACACCATGGAAGGCACCAGCCATGAACGGATTGTCGTCTGGCGCATTGCAGAGAACAACGAGTTTGGCGCAACCCAGAGAACCTCTGTCCTTGGTTGCCTCGGCTGTATCCTTTACGATTTCGCCCATCAGTCGGACGGCGTCCATGTTGATACCGGTCTTGGTAGAACCCACATTGACTGAGCTGCAGACGAAATCGGTCTGTGCCATCGCCTGAGGGATAGAACGGATAAGGAGCTCATCGCTCTTGCTCATACCCTTGCTTACGATGGCAGAATAGCCGCCCAGGAAGTTGATGCCGAGTTCCTTGGCACACTGGTCGAGGGTCTTGGCAATCTTCACGTAATCGTCGGTAGTCTTGCAGGCAGAACCGCCTACCAGCGAGATAGGAGTGATGGAGATACGCTTGTTGACGATAGGCACACCAAACTCCTTGGAGATTTCTTCGCCGGTCTTCACCAGGTTCTTTGCCAGACGTGTAATCTTATTATGAATGTTCTGACAGAGCTCATCGAGATCGGTAGATGCGCAATCCAAAAGGTTGATACCCATGGTGATGGTACGCACATCGAAATTCTCCTGCTCTATCATCTTATTGGTTTCGATAACCTCAGATATATTGATCATATTGTTTGCTTTTTAAATTCTGTGCATCATATTGAAAATTTCCTCGCGCTGGCATTTGATCTGCACGCCCATAGCCTTACCAACATTGGTGAGTTCATCGGCTACTTCCTCGAAAGTTTTCTGCATCTTGCCCATGTCTACGATCATCATCATATTGAAATACTCCTGTACGATGGTTTGAGAGATATCCAAGATGTTGATACTGTTCTCTGCCAAATAGGTACATACCTTGGCGATGATACCAACGGTATCCTTGCCCACTACTGTAATAATCGTTCTGTTCATGTATTTATTCCTTATTTTAAATTGGTAAGTTTTCGGCTGCAAATTTACAACTATTTTGTTAGACTACCAAATAAAAAGTCAGAAAACTTGTAAAATCACTAACGCTTTGCAAGTTTTCTGACTCATTTTTACCTTTCTTGTTTCCTTATCTTACTTGATACCTCTTTCGTTGAGTGCCTTAGAATATTTGGCTGCATTCTGCAGGTGCTCATCGTAAGTGCGGGCAAAATTATGAGTGCCGCTGAAATCCTCCTTGGCACACATGTAGAGGTAATCGTGATGCACATGGTTGAGGACGGCATCGATACCTGCTACGCTCGGAATACGGATAGGCCCCGGTGGCAAACCTGGGTTCTTGTAGGTATTATACGGGCTCTTGATAGACAGGAGGTTGTTGTAGATGCGCTTGAGGTCGAATCGCTGCCAGGCATATTTAATGGTAGGATCGGCCTGCAATGGCATTCCCTCTGGATATTCGGCATTGCGAAGCATCAGACGGTTATAATACATGCCGGCTATCATCGGTTTCTCACCGTTGTTGGCTGTTTCTTCGTCCACGATGCTGGCAAGGGTGATGATCTCAACCGGTGTCAGCTTCATAGCCTTTGCCTTTTCGGTGCGCTCAAAGTTCCAGAACTTGTCGCTTTCTTTCTTCATGCGCTCCAGAAATTTATCTACCGAGATGTTCCAGTAGAGATCGTAGGTGTTAGGTACGAACATGCAGGCGATGGTGGCAGTATCGTAACCATATTTCTGACAGACGCTCTCGTCGCGCAGGGCATGGTAGAGGTCGTTGCTGCCAAACATCATCTTCTTGCCAATCTCATCAGAGAGTTTGTCGAGCGTGCGTACCGAAGGGATGGTAAGGCTAACCGGTTCCTGCAAACCGTTCTTCATGTGGCGCCATGTCTTGAGGGCACCATCGCCCGGAGCAATGGCGTATCTGCCGGTGCGGATATGATCGGCATAGCCGGAATGGAGAGTCAGGGTCTTGAATGCCTGGAACGGAATGCTCTTGGCAAATGGGCGGAGCTTGTTGTATACAGAGTCGATGTTATCATCGCTGTCGATGTAAACATACTCGGTGTTGCTGCTCTTCGAGAAGGAAGAGAAACAGTAGATGTAGCCCACGATGGCGATGACTGCGATGCAGCCTATAGCACCATACAGATAGAGCTTAGAAAATGATTTTTTCTTTTTCATATTCTTCTTGTTTGTTATTTTTCGGGTGCAAAAGTACAGTAAAAATGGGAAATAGCAAAGTATAGGAATTTAAAATAGGTTAATTGTCATCTTTCTTTATCCGTTGTGTCTGCTTTTTTGTTACCTTTGCACTTGACATTGAGAATCAACATGTGTATCGGTGCTTTCGGGCACATTATTATAAAAGGATTATGAAAATGAAGTTTTCGATAGCGTATGCTGCCAAGTGGGGTCATGCCCTGCATGTAGAATTAACTTTTGCCGCTGCTGACGGCTATCAAGATACGATGGACTTGCCGATGACCACCCGGGACGGTTATCACTGGGAGGTGGAAATGGCGTCAAGGCAGAACCGCCATCACCCTTTCGTAGCTGTAGCTTACTGCTACTGCGTGAAAGATGCTGAGGGAAAGGTGCTGCGTAGGGAATCGCTCGCTTCTGCCCGCCAATATGTTTTTGATGAGAGTAAGAATTTCTATTTTCAGGACTATTGGCTGGAGGAGGATAATCCTTACGTGGAAAAAAATGCCTTCGTATTGCAGCAGGTAAAGTTTACTGATGTCAAGCCAGCGCGTCTGCCTCTCTTCGACCGTACTATCATCTTCAAGATTCATGCCCCGAAACTCTATGAGGGTGAGGCTGTAGCTCTGTTGGGAAATCATCCTACGCTGGGCAAATGGAATCCGGCTCATTTCCTGAAGATGCAGAACAATCATGGCAAGGACTGGGAAATATCTGTGAATGTGCAGGCTATCGATGAGCCGATAGAATATAAATATGTGGTGATTGATGCACAGACCCAGAAACTGAAGAGATGGGAATTTGGGGATAACAGAATCTTTGGCATTTCGGGTAATGAACAGGCTGGTGGACAGGGAACTCCTCAGGGTGAAATCCGCGTATACCATCAGGATGTTTATGTGCTACACGGCGGTGAGTTCCGCATCAAGAGGGTTCCGGTTCATGCCCAGTTCAATTTCGATACCTATATCTTCGATCTTGACGGAACCCTGATTTCTTCTCTCCACGACCTGGCTGCAAGCTGCAATTATGCGCTGAAGCTGAACGGGATGCCTGAACGTACGCTGGAGGAAGTACGCATGTTTGTAGGAAACGGGGTGAAGAAACTTATGGAACGTGCCGTGCCGGGAGGATTGGAGAATGAGAAGTTTGAGAAAACCCTGCAGGATTTCCGCAAGCATTATATGGTACATAATATGGATAACACAAAGCCTTATCCTGACGTGATGGAGATGCTGGAGGAACTGAAAAACAGAGGAAAGAACATTGCGGTGGTAAGCAACAAGTTTTATGCAGCTACCCAGGAAATCTGCCGCCATTTCTTCGGCGATCTGGTAGATGTGGCGATAGGAGAGCGGGAGAATATCAAGAAAAAACCGGCTCCAGATACCGTAAACGAAGCCTTGCGACAGCTGCATGCGGATAGAGACAGGGCGGTTTATATCGGCGACAGCGATGTGGATGTGATGACGGCGAAGAACAGCGGAATGCCTTGTATCTCAGTGCTGTGGGGATTCAGAGATCACGATTTTCTGTTGGCGCATGGAGCTTCTATCCTGGTATCATCACCCTTGCAGATATTATAAGAAAGGTAGGATAAAACTATCTGGAAGACCATCATAGAGAATGGTCTTCCAGATATTTCTTGATAAATTCAAAGTAGGTTTCTGATATCGGAATGCTCTGGTCGCCATAGGTAATGTGCTGCTGGTCTACCGTATCGAACTTTGTCATGTTGGCAAGGAACGAACGGTGTACACGCTTGAATTTCTCTCTTGGCAGCCTTTCTTCCAACTGTTTGAGGTTGCCCAGGGTTCTGATGTTAGGCCTGCCCTCAAGATGGAACCGGATGTAGTCTTTGTCGCAGTCAACAAACAGAATATCATCTATCGGGATTCTTACGCATTTGTAATCTCGTTTTACCACCAGAAAACCGTCGCGCTTGATAGGGTTGTAGTTATCGTCCTGCATGTAGCTTTCGAAGACTTTCTGGCATGATCCCATAAAGTCATCGTAGGTGATGGGCTTGAGCAGATAGTCGAATGCATTCACTTTGTAGGCTTCGATGGCATACTCCTTGAATGCGGTGGTGAAGACAATCTTCACGTTCTTGGGTACAACCTTTGCAAATTCCAGACCGCTGATCTGCTGCATGTGGATGGCGAGAAAAAGTATGTCGAGATGGTTGTGATGGATGCCGTCTACAGCATCTATCGCACTTTTGTAGGCTCCGATCAAATGCAGGGCCGGAGTTTTCTCTATATACTGTTCCAGGAGTTGCAAAGCTTCCGGATCTTCATCTATGATGGCGCAATTTAAAATCATAATTTTACTGTTTTAGTGATTTTATTCTCGATTTCCGTAAAAACGAAAATTGTGTTTGTTTATTGTGTCAAGCTGCAGATTTTTTCAGATAAAAATCTATTTTCATGATTTTACCTTAAATTTGTTTAATCTATTTGGCTATTTGAGGAAAAAACCGTAATTTTGGAGATTGATAAGTCAGACTATAACTGTAGAATATGAAATACAATAAGAAACAACATACCAAATTGTCCTGTCGGAGCAAGTGTTTTTTCCTTGCCTTGGCTTTGGCTATGGCATCGGTTGATGCCTCAGCCCAGAAGATTTTGCTAGGCTCTTGCATCACCCGTGACGGAGGTCAGTTTAAAGGCGAAATGGTGAGCGGAAAGCCGCAGGGAAAAGGTACTACCATCTATAAGAATGGGGATACCTACGAAGGCTCTTATATGAAAGGTAAGCGCGAAGGTTATGGCGTTTATACCTTCAGTGATGGCGAAAAGTATGAGGGACAGTGGATGCAGGACCAGCAGCATGGTAAAGGTACCTACTATTTCCAGAACAACAACAAATATGTAGGCCTCTGGTTCCGCGATTACCAGCATGGTCATGGCGTCATGTTCTATTATAATGGTGATAAATATGACGGCGACTGGTATAAGGACAAGCGTCAGGGACGCGGCGTTTATACTTATGCCAATGGCGCACAGTATAAAGGCCAGTGGATGAACGATATGAAGAATGGAAACGGCTTCTTCAACTGGGGAGACGGAACTACTTATGACGGTCAGTGGCTAGACAACCAGCGCTCAGGAAAAGGTACTTTCAAATATGCTGATGGCGATGTGTATATCGGCGACTGGAAGGATGATATCCAGGACGGAAAGGGTATCTATAAATTTCATAATGGCGATATTTATGAAGGCGATTATGTGCAGGGTGAACGCACGGGTATAGGCATCTTCCGCTCTGCAAAGGGCGCCAAGTATAACGGACAGTTTAAGGATGGCCTGCGTACCGGTCAGGGTACCTTCATCTGGAAGAATGGCGATATCTATGTAGGCGACTGGAGGGATGATCTGCAGAACGGCAGGGGCAAACTGACCAAGAAGAACGGCGACGTGTTTGAAGGTGAGTTCAAGAACGGTCTGGTTGATGGTAATGTCGTGATTCATTATGCTGATGGCAGAAGATTCAAGGGTGCCTATCACAAAGGTAAGCGTCAGGGACCTTGCATAGAAGAAGATAAAAACTGTAAGCGTTTCGAAGGAACCTACCGTAACGATGTGCGTGACGGAAGATTTGTAGAAAAAGACCGCAACGGACAGGTTACAGCCAAGGGAGCCTACGAAAACGGCAAACGATTTGAAGACTAATCTCTTCAGAAAATTAGAAAAATACAAAGAAATTATAAATAATGAGATAGAGAACCTTTATATTTTAAATAATGAGAAAAAGAACATATTATAATATTGAATGTTCAATGTTCTGTTTTCAAATCTCAAAGTTAAAAGTAAATGTTCAAATCTCAAAGCTTAAACTAGAATTATGGTAGTAGATACTTTAGACAATCTGGAGAAATACGTTTCTCTCAATCCGCTCTTCGCTGATGTCGTGAAGTTTATCAAGGAAAATGACCTCTCTAAATTGGAGGACGGTAAGCATTTTATCAAGGAGAGTAACCTCTTTGTTAACATAACGACAGCTCACGGAAAAAGCGAGGAAGATGCTGTTCTTGAAACACATCGTAAGATGATTGATATTCAGATTCCTCTTGACAACGAGGAGACTTATGGCTATACTCCTCTTGCTGATCTTCCTGAAGTGGAATATAACGAGGCTAAGGATGTAACCAAGTATCCTGGTGTGAAAGCGCAGACGCTCGTTACCTGCAAGCCAGGTCAGTTTGCTATCTTCTGGCCACAAGATGGTCATCAGCCATGCATCGGTAGTGGTGATATCCACAAGGCTATCTTCAAGATTAAGAATTAAATAAGAAATCTTCAAGATAAAATTAAAGAATAATAGAGTAACCATCTAAAATCATGATATATGGCAACAGAAAAGAAAACTACAGCCCAGAAGGCTGCAACTAAAAAGTCAACTGCAAAGAAACCAGTTGCAAAAAAGGCAGCGAAGGCTGTGGTAAAGCATATCGGACTCGTGAAGAACGACCCATATCTGGCAGACTATGAGGATGCCATCAAGGGCCGACACGACCATGCACTTTGGAAACTCGGTCAGCTGACTAATAACGGCAAACAGACATTGAGCGATTTTGCCAATGGATACGAGTATTTCGGACTGCATAAGACTGCCCGTGGATGGGTGTTCCGTGAGTGGGCACCTAATGCTACAGACATCTATCTGATAGGTGACTTCAACAACTGGCAGGAAACCGAAAAGTATCGTGCCAAAAGAATAAAGAATACCGGCAACTGGGAACTCAAACTTCCGGAGAAAGCGATGAAACATGGCGATCTCTTCAAGATGAAAGTTCATTGGGAAGGTGGTGAAGGCGAGCGTATTCCTGCATGGGCACAGCGCGTAGTACAGGACGACCAGACCAAGATTTTCTCTGCTCAGGTTTGGAATCCGGAACCATATAAATGGAAGAAGAAAACCTTCAGACCAAATGTGGCGCCTCTGCTCATCTATGAATGCCATATCGGTATGGCACAGGATGCTGAGAAGGTTGGCACTTATACAGAATTTAAGGAGAATGTGTTGCCACGTATCATCAAGGATGGTTACAACTGCATTCAGATTATGGCTATCCAGGAGCATCCGTATTATGGCTCCTTCGGCTATCATGTAAGTAGTTTCTTTGCTGCAAGTAGCCGCTTCGGAACTCCTGAAGAGTTGAAGGATCTCATTGATACAGCTCACCAGAATGGTATTGCCGTCATCATGGACATCGTTCACTCTCATGCCGTAAAGAACGAGGTGGAAGGACTGGGTAATCTCGCTGGAGATCCTAACCAGTATTTCTATCCTGGCGACCGTCATGAGCATCCGGCTTGGGACAGTCTCTGCTTCGACTATGGAAAGGATGAAGTCATCCACTTCCTGTTGAGCAACTGCAAGTATTGGCTCAATGAGTTCCATTTCGACGGATTCCGTTTTGATGGTGTAACATCCATGCTCTATTACAGTCATGGCTTGGGTGAGGCATTCTGCAACTACGGCGATTATTTCAATGGTCACGAGGATGATAATGCCATCTGCTATCTTACCCTTGCCAACTGTCTGATTCATGAGGTTAACAAGCATGCCATTACGATTGCCGAAGAGGTGAGCGGAATGCCGGGCCTGGCAGCCAAGTTTGAGGATGGCGGTTATGGTTTCGATTATCGCATGGCGATGAATATTCCAGATTATTGGATCAAGACCATCAAGGAACTGAAGGATGAAGACTGGAAACCATCCAGCATCTTCTGGGAGGTAAAGAACCGCCGTTCGGATGAGAAAACCATCTCTTACTGTGAGAGTCATGACCAGGCATTGGTGGGCGATAAAACCATCATCTTCCGTCTGATTGATGCCGATATGTACTGGCATTTCAAGAAGGGCGATGAAAACGAAATGGCTCATCGTGGTATTGCTCTGCATAAGATGATCCGTCTGGTTACCGCCTCTACAATCAATGGCGGTTATCTCAACTTCATGGGTAATGAGTTCGGTCACCCAGAGTGGATTGATTTCCCTCGCGAGGGTAATGGCTGGAGCCATAAATACGCCCGCAGACAGTGGAATCTGGTAGATAATCATGAACTCTGCTACCACTATCTTGGAGATTTCGACCGAGAAATGCTCAAGACGATTACAAGCGAAAAGAATTTTAACAAGACACCAGTTGTAGAAATCTGGCATAATGATGGCGATCAGGTTCTCGCCTTTATGCGTGGCGATCTGCTCTTCGTGTTTAACTTCTCGCCAACCCGCTCTTTCACCGACTATGGCTTTCTGGTTCCAACCGGTTCCTACAGCGTAGTGCTTGATTCTGACAGCAAGGATTTCGGCGGTAATGGCTTGAATGATGACACGATGACGCATCTGACTAATTACGATCCACTTTATGTGAAAGACCGTAAGGAGTGGCTGAAACTTTATCTGCCAGCTCGTACAGCTTTGGTGCTGAAGAAAAATTAATAGATTGATTTATGAAAAATAAAAGGAGTAGTACTGCGAAGATGCAAATCGCCTGTGCTATCATCTTTATCACATTTACCTATGTCTACCTGGCATTTTACCAGGCAGACGTACTGGCAGTGGCTCAGCATGTTTTCTCAGGCGGTTTGACCAACTACAGTTACACGCTGGCTCCACTGCTTATCACGCTCGTACTCTATCTGCTGCAAGTGGGAGTGTACGCGGTAACCCGTGTGAAACGCCGTTTCCACGGGCTTACTTATTTCCCTTCGTTCCTCATCCTGACGATGATTACCGATATCCCCGTTGATATCGACCGTTATCATTCGCTGGGGGCGTGGTGGATTATCCTGCCACTCTGTCTGATTCTATGGGGCGGATTAATATGGATAGCCCGCCAGTTGGAGCCGATAGAAACAGAGCCTCACAGTAACGGCTGGTTCTCCCGCTATATGTGGGTGAATCTGCTCCAGATGCTGGTGATAATATTGCTTGTCAACTTTGTTGCTAGCAATGATCGGCTGTTTCATGAACGTATGCGCATGGAACATCTGATGAAAGAAAAAAAATATGAAAAAGCTTTGGAAGTAGGTGAAAAATCTCTGAAAACAGATTCTTCGCTGACGATGCTCCGTATAGCCTGTCTCAACGAAACAGGCGAGCTGGGCAGCCGTCTCTTTACTTATCCGCTGGTAGGTGGAAGTAAGGCGATGATGCCGGATAGCGTAACCGTGAAGGCTATGATGTGGAAGACGCCAAAATGGATGCAGAAACCTTCGGCATGGATGGTTAAACATCATCTCAAGTATCGTCTGCCTGTTGACTATCAGCTTTGTGCACTCTTGCTGGACAAGCAACTAGACAAGTTCGTAGCAGAGGTGCAGAAACATTACAAAGTAACTTCGGGCAAACTGCCTGTTCATTATAAGGAAGCGTTGGTTCTTTATACGCATCGCCGCAGTAATCCAAGTATCGTTTATCACGATAATGTGATGGATACAGACTTTGAGGATTTCCAGCAGATGGATCACAAATATGCTAATGAGACAGAAAAGCAGAATGCTCTTCGGGATACTTATGGAAATACCTACTGGTATTATTATGAGTATGGAAACAAATGAAAGTTTTAATTTAGGAGATTAATATGAAAATACAGATATTCAGAAACTTATGGTTTTTACAGATAGCTTTTCTTCTGTTGGCGCCATTAGGGCTGCAGGCACAGAAGAAGGAGATTTCTGCAGCCAAAGATCTGGTAAAGGCGGGCAAGGATTTGGCGAAGGCCGAATCCAGTATGCGCAAACTCCTGACGGATTCTGCCAACCGGAATAACAAGAAAATTTGGAATATTCTCTTCGATGCTGTGAAGAAGCAGTATGAACAGGGTAATGAGAAACTCTACCTCAAACAGGCGTATGATACAGCCCAACTCTTCAATGCAACCCGACAGCTCTTCGTTATAGCCCAAGGACTTGATTCCGTTGAGATGATTCCTAACAAGAAAGGAAAATGTGAGTTTGATTTCCGCAAGTCTCATTCTGAATATTTGAACAGGATACGTCCGAACCTCTATAACGGAGGAACCTGGTTTATCAGGAAGCAGAAATACAAGGAGGCTTATCAGTTCTTTGACCAGTACATAGAGTGCAGTACAGCCCCGATGTTCCAATCTTATAAGTATGCCCAGAAAGACAAATATCTTTCTTCGGCAGCTTATTGGGCTGTATATGCCGGATATAAGATGAAAGATACCAAAGCTACGCTTCATCATTCTTATGAGGCGCTGAAAGATACGGCTCATTATAACTATATGTTACAGTATCTGGCTGAGACTTACAAACTGGAGAAGGATACTGCGCGCTATCTCTCGACCTTGAAGGAAGGTTTTGAGCGGGATCCGAAATTCCCGTTCTTCTTCCCGCGTCTGGTAGAGTATTATTCGCAGGAAAACCAACTCGATTCTGCACTCGCCGTAGCAGATAAGGCGCTGGCGATAGCTCCCGACAATGATATCTATCTCTTTACCAAGGGAACCATTCTCCTGAATATGGGTGATTTCAAGCAATGCATCGAAGTGAGCAAAAAGGCACTTGCCGTGAACGATTCTTTGGCTGGTGCTTATTATAATATAGGTTTGGCTTATTTCAATCAGGCGGTTGAAATGGATAAGAATTCACTGCAATCCCGCAAAACGCATCAGGTGATAGACGGACTTTACAAGAGTGCAATGCCTTATCTGCAGAAATACAGAACGATGGCGCCTGATATGCAGGACCAGTGGGCTTTGCCGCTATATACCATCTATCTGAACCTGAACATGGGTAAGGAGTTTGATGAGATTGACAAACTGCTCAATCAGAAAAAGAAATAAGGCCTCATGATGAGGAATTTATGAAAACTTCTCTTTAATAAAAGAATACTTCTCTTTAGAAATTGATTATTAGAAATTTATGATAGACAGAATTTTAGATAAACTGGGCATTGAGCTCAATGATATGCAGCAGAATTCCATGCAGGCAATCTTGCACGGGAACAAGGATGTGGTGATACTTTCGCCAACAGGTAGTGGCAAGACACTGGCTTATCTTCTGCCTCTTACCCAACTTATAGATGCTACTGATGACGAGGCACAGGCGGTGGTGGTAACTCCTGGTAGAGAACTCGCTTTGCAGTCGGCTAACGTATTGAAGAATATGGGCAGCGGTTTGCGTGCGATGGCTTGCTATGGTGGTCGTGCTACGATGGATGAGCATCGCGTGATGAAACAGGTTCGTCCTCAGATTGTATTTGGAACTCCAGGCCGTCTCAATGATCATCTGGATAAGGGAAATCTTTCTCCATATCACATCAAATACCTGATTATTGATGAGTTTGACAAGTGTCTGGAGATGGGCTTCCAGGACGAAATGAGCCGACTGATCAAGTCTTTGCCTGGCTTGCGTCGACATTTCCTGCTTTCTGCTACCGAGGCGGAGGAAATTCCTCATTTCGTACACATGGGCAGGGTAGAAAAGATAGATTACCGTGTGGATGAAGATCAGGTTCCTGATCGTGTACATATATATAAGGTGGATAGTCCGGTAAAGGATAAACTGGAGAGCCTGGCACTTTTGCTTCGTAGCCTGGGCGACCAGAGTACTATTGTTTTCCTCAATTACCGTGATAGTGTAGAGCGTACCAACAAATATCTGGTAGAACAAGGTTTTTCTACATCTTTCTTCCATGGTGGATTGGAACAGAAGGAGCGAGAGGCTTCTCTCTATCGTTTCAGCAACGGTAGTGCCAATATCTTGGTGAGTACGGATCTGGCTTCGCGCGGACTTGATATTCCAGATATAGATAATATTATCCATTATCACATGCCGGAAAGTGAGGATGGTTATATCCATCGTGTAGGGCGTACGGCAAGATGGGAAGCCCAGGGCAGGGCTTTCTTCCTGTTAGGTCCTGAAGAGCATATTCCGGAATATGTGGATGCTGAAATTGAGGATTACGAGATGCCTGCAGCTGATCAGCTTCCTGCGCCAGCCAAACCTAAGATGGCTACTATATATATAGGTAAAGGCAAAAAGGATAAAATCAGCAAGGGTGACATCTTAGGCTTCCTTTGCAAGAAGGGTGGGCTGCAGTCGGCTGAAATCGGTAAGATTGATGTTAATGACCGTTATGCTTATGCTGCCATTTCCCGAACGAAGTTGCGCAGCGTACTGAATAATGTAAAGGGCGAAAAGATAAAAGGCGTCAAAACGATAGTGGAAGAGGTAAGGTAGTTGACAAACTGCTATTATCTCTTCTCTGTTGCTTGCTAATGTATAATAAATGTAAAAATAGACATAAATATGCAGTTATTATACTAAAATGACTAACAAAATGAAAGAAATCTGCGCAAAACGCTAAAAATGTGCAGAAAAGTTTGGTAGTTTCAAATAAAAAGTGTAATTTCGCAGTCGTAAATACAATCCAAAGGTTTACTATGTATCCTATATGGGTGTATTGTGCACTAATTTTTCCTGCTAACAGGATTATATCGTATAAAACTTAAATAATTATACAAAGATGAAGAAGTACAATTTTAACGCAGGTCCATCAATGCTTCCACGCGAAGTGATTGAGAACACAGCAAAGCAGATTTTGGATTTTAATGGTTCAGGTCTTTCATTGATGGAAATCAGCCACCGTGCTAAGGATTTCCAGCCAGTAGTTGATGAGGCAGTCTCCTTATTCAAGGAGCTTCTTGACATTCCTGAGGGTTATTCCGTAATCTTCCTTGGTGGTGGTGCGTCATTGCAGTTTATGCAGATTCCAGCAAACTTCCTCATCAAGAAGGCTGCCTACATTAATTCTGGCACTTGGGCTAAGAAGGCAATGAAAGAGGCAAAGCATTTTGGTGAGGTCGTGGAGATCGCATCATCGTCCGACGCCAATTTCACTTTCTATCCACAGGTTCCTAACACTGTACCAGCCGATTGTGATTACTTGCATTTGACAAGCAACAATACTATATATGGTACTGAACTCCGTGTAGATCCAGACGTAAACGTACCATTGATTTCTGATATGTCTTCAGATATCATGAGCCGTCCAGTAGATGTTTCTAAGTATACTGCCATCTATGCAGGTGCTCAGAAGAATCTTTCTATGGCAGGTGTTACCGTTATCATCGTAAAGGATGATATGCTCGGCAAGGCTCCTCGCGAGCTTCCTACAATGCTCGATTATCGTACTCACGTTGAGAAGGGCAGTATGTTCAATACTCCTCCTGTTGTTCCTATCTATACCTTGATGGAGAATCTCCGCTGGTTGAAGGCTAATGGTGGTGTTGAGGCTGCTGACAAGCGAGCTCACGAACGTGCAGAAGTTCTTTATGCAGAAATCGACCGCAACAAACTCTTCAAGGGTACTGTTGAAGAAGCATCCCGTTCTTTGATGAACATCTGCTTCGTGATGAACGATGAGTACAAGGAACTTGAGAAGCCATTCCTCGACTTCGCTACAGAGCGTGGCATGGTAGGTATCAAGGGTCACCGCTCAGTGGGTGGTTTCCGTGCCAGCTGCTACAATGCACAGACCATGGAGGGTGTTCAGGCACTCGTCAAGGCCATGCAGGATTTTGAAGCTAAGTATTAACATTGAACATTGAACTTGGAACTTTGAACTTTATGATTACTCCAAAGATTATATATCTATTATAATTTGGAGATATTAAAAACGCTAATCATAAAGTTCAAAGTTCCAAGTTCAAAGTTCCAAGTAAAAAAAAGTATATGAAAGTATTAGTTGCAACAGAAAAGCCATTCGCAGCGGCTGCTGTGGAAGGCATTAAGAAAGAAATAGAGGGAGCAGGCAACGAATTGGTGCTGCTCGAAAAATATACAGAGAAGGCTCAGCTTCTCGATGCAGTGAAGGATGTGGACGCGATGATTATCCGCTCTGACAAGGCTGATGCCGAGGTGCTCGATGCAGCAAAGAACCTGAAGATTATCGTTCGTGCTGGTGCAGGTTATGATAACATCGACCTTGCTGCTGCTACTGCTCATAATGTAGTGGCTGAGAATACTCCTGGTCAGAACTCTAATGCAGTAGCTGAATTGGTATTCGGCTTGTTGGTCTTTACTGTACGTAATTTCTACAACGGCAAGGCTGGCAGCGAGTTGAAGGGTAAGAAACTGGGTATTCTTGCTTTCGGTAATGTTGGTCGAAATGTGGCTCGCATCGCCAAGGGATTTGGCATGGAAGTAGCTGCTTACGATGCATTCTGCCCAGCTGATGTTATCGAGGCTGCCGGTGTGCATGCTGTAAAGTCACAGGATGAGTTGTTCCAGACTTGCGACATCGTTTCTCTTCATATCCCTGCTACTCCAGAGACTATCAAGAGCATCGACTACAAGACTGTAAACCAGTTGCCTAAGGGTGGCATCCTCATCAATACAGCGCGTAAGGAGGTTATCAATGAGCCTGAGCTCCTGAAACTTCTTGCTGAGCGTGAGGACTTGAAGTTCATCACTGATATCAAGCCTGATGCTGATGCAGACTTTGCCAAGTTCGAGGGTCGCTACTTCTCAACTCCTAAGAAGATGGGTGCACAGACTGCTGAAGCAAATATCAATGCCGGTATTGCTGCAGCTAAGCAGATCAATGCGTTCTTTAAGGATGGATGCACTAAGTTCCAGGTAAATAAGTAATTATTCTTCCCATACATATAGCTCATGAAGGGTGCTTTTTCACAGAAGCACTCTTGATGGGCTTTTCATGTTTTTATTAAACTAGTCAATTTGAACAAAATATTATGGCAATAGTAAAACCTTTTAAGGGAGTAAGACCTCCTAAAAATCTCGTTGAGCAGGTTGAGTCTCGTCCTTACGATGTTCTCAATTCTGAGGAAGCACGTGCCGAGGCAGGCGATAACGAGAAGAGCCTTTATCATATTATTAAACCTGAAATCAATTTCGAACCAGGAACTTCTGAGTACGATCCTCGCGTTTATGAAAGCGCTGCCGAGAACTTCAGAAAGTTCCAGGAGAATGGCTGGTTAAAACAGGATGATAAGGAACAGTATTATATCTATGCACAGACGATGAACGGCAAGACTCAGTATGGTCTTGTGGTTGGTGCGTATGTAAACGACTATATGACGGGTGTCATCAAGAAACATGAGCTGACACGCCGCGATAAGGAAGAAGACCGTATGAAGCATGTGCGTGTATGCAATGCCAATATCGAACCAGTATTCTTCGCTTATCCTGATAATGAGGTGCTTAACGAACTTCTGATGCGTTATGCAGCAACAACACCGGAATATGATTTCATTGCTCCAATTGATGGTTTCCGTCATCAGTTCTGGGTTGTAAGCGATGATCAGGATATTGCCACAATTACAGCGGAATTTGCCAAGATGCCTAGCCTTTATATTGCTGACGGTCATCACCGTAGTGCAGCAGCTGCTCTGGTAGGTGCAGAAAAAGCTAAGCAGAATCCTAATCATACAGGTAAGGAGGAATATAACTACTTTATGGCAGTTTGTTTCCAGGCAAGTCAGCTTACCATTCTCGATTATAACCGAGTTGTGAAGGATTTGAATGGTCTGACTTCTGATCAGTTCCTCGATGCTTTGACAAAGAATTTCGAGGTGATAGATATTGATGCAATCAATGTGAATGTATCTGGTGATGAAGAGGGCATACCTTGCTATGAAAAGATGGCTATTGATGATGCTATCAGCCAGTTTGGCTTGGATATTCTGAAACCAGCAGCTCTCCATTCTTTCCTCCTGTATCTGGATGGTAAATGGTATGGTTTGTTTGCCAAGCCAGGAACCTACGACGATGCAGATCCTATCGGCGTGCTCGATGTAGATATTTCATCTCGTCTGATTCTTGATGAAATTCTGGGTATCAAGGATTTACGTTCTGATAAGCGCATCGATTTTGTGGGTGGTCTTCGTGGTCTCGGTGAGTTGAAACGTCGTGTGGATAGCGGCGAGATGAAGATGGCACTTGCTTTGCATCCGGTTACTATGCAGCAGATTATGGACATCGCTGACAGTGGTAAGATTATGCCACCTAAGGCAACTTGGTTTGAACCTAAGTTGCGCAGCGGTTTGATTATTCACAAGTTGGATTAATGATAGACGAATTTAAGACTATATCAGATACGATAGGCGAGGGATATTACACCGAGAAAAGGAGTAAGTTTCTCGCCTTTGCTCACCATGTTACAACTGTTGACGAGGTGAAGGAAATTGTTGCCGGGTACCGTAAGAAATATTACGATGCCCGACATTGTTGTTATGCATATATGCTAGGTCCTGAACGGACAGAGTTCCGTGCCAATGATGATGGCGAACCTTCTTCTACGGCAGGAAAACCAATCCTCGGCCAAATCACGAAATCAGAATTGACGGATATTTTAATTGTTGTCATTCGGTATTTCGGAGGAGTGAAATTGGGAACCAGCGGACTCATTGTTGCTTATCGTGAAGCTGCCATTGATGCTTTGGCTCATTGTGAGGAGGTTACGCAACAGATAGAGGAAATCGTAACCTATGATTTTACTTATCCGATGATGAATGATGTGATGAGGATTGTCAAAGATATGAATCCGCGTATCTTGGATCAGACTTTCGATAATACTTGCAGCATCAAACTTTCTATAAGAAAGAGCGAGGCTGAGCAGTTACGTTCCCGTCTGAAAAAGCTGTCGTTTGAATAGCAGATAGCTGGCAGACAGATGAATAACTGCTGGGTAAATAAAAAGAGGGTGTGTTATAAGCCTGGATAACATATCAGTAATATTTCAACAACATATCAGTAATATTCCAACAAAAAGAGGGTGAATCATTAATTTATGATACACCCTCTTTTTGATGGTTATTTCTTTTGAATTTATCCCTTTTCTTCCAATTCCTTCTGCAATCGGATGATTTCATCGCGATATTGGGCAGCTTGCATGAAGTCGAGGTCTTTGGCAGCTTGCTTCATCAATGCCGTAGTATTGGCAATGCTCTTCTCCAATTCTTCCTTGCTCATACTGCGAACAATAGGGTCGGCAACGAAGGCTGCACTTTCCGGTTCCACGTAAACGCGAGGCTTGGAACCCTCGGCTCCCATCGGAACAATCTTTGCTCCTTCTTCCTTGCTAGTAGGCAGAGTTGAGGTTATTGCTTTCACAATCTGTTTTGGAGTAATGCCATGGTCGGCATTGTATTTCAACTGGATGCTTCGGCGGCGGGCTGTTTCATCTATCGTTTTCTGCATGCTGTCTGTGATGTTGTCTGCATACATGATTACCTTGCCGTTCACATTTCGGGCTGCACGGCCTGCCGTCTGGGTCAGAGAACGGTGACTGCGAAGGAAGCCTTCCTTATCTGCATCGAGAATAGCTACGAGCGAAACTTCCGGCAAGTCGAGTCCTTCTCGTAACAGGTTGACGCCCACCAGCACATCGTATACTCCTGCACGGAGATCGTTCATGATCTTTACTCGGTCTAAGGTTGCCACATCACTGTGGATATAGGCAGCCTTTACGTTGTGGTTGAGCAGGAACTCGGTGAGTTCTTCTGCCATGCGCTTTGTAAGAGTCGTAATCAGAACTCGCTCGTTGCGGTGTGTTCTTGTTAATATTTCGTCCAGAAGATCATCTATCTGATTCTCACTTGGACGGACTTCGATTTCCGGGTCCAGGAGTCCTGTAGGACGAATCAGCTGTTCTACAACCACGCCTTCGGCTTCTCTCAATTCATAGTCTGCCGGAGTTGCGCTTACATAGATGGCCTGCGGAATGAGATCGTGAAATTCCTCGAATTTCAGCGGACGGTTATCGAAGGCTGCGGGCAAACGGAAACCATATTCTACCAGGTTCTTCTTTCGTGCCCGGTCGCCTCCATACATGGCTCCAATCTGCGGGATGCTCACATGGCTCTCGTCAACCACAAGCAGGAAATCTTTAGGGAAGAAATCGAGCAGGCAATACGGGCGTTCGCCTTCGTGTCTGCCATCAAAATAGCGGGAATAGTTCTCGATGCCCGAACAGTGGCCCAATTCCTTGATCATTTCCATATCATATTCTACACGTTCCTTGATGCGCTGTGCCTTGATTCCATCTCCAATACTCTTGAAGAATTCTACCTGTTTAACCAGGTCGTCCTGAATTCTGCGAATGGCACTTTCCTGCTGTTCTTTTGTTGTTACGAAAAGGTTGGCTGGATAAATCTCGTAATCTTCGAACGAGGCAAGGCGGTGATAAGTGAGCGAATCCACTTCTTCGATACTGTCAATCTCATCGTCCCACCATGTTACGCGCAAAACATGATCGCTGTAAGCCATAAAGATGTCAACCGTTTCGCCTTTCACTCTAAAGTTGCCACGTTGCAGTTCTATGTCATTTCTAACGTAAAGTGCATCAACGAGTTTCCTCAGAAATTCATTTCTGTCGAGTCGCTGCCCGCGATGAATCTTGATGATGTTCTCCTGCATCGCCACAGGTCCGCCCATACTATAGATGCACGATACGGATGAGACAACGATGACATCCTTTCTGCCCGAGAGAAGGGCAGAAACAGCACCGAGTCGCAATTTGTCTATTTCATCATTGATGGCGAGGTCTTTTTCTATATATGTATCAGTCGTTGGCAGATAAGCTTCCGGCTGATAATAGTCGTAGTATGAAACATAATATTCTACAGCGTTCTCAGGGAAGAAACCCTTCATCTCCTGATACAGTTGGGCGGCAAGAGTCTTGTTGTGGCTCAAGATGAGCGTAGGCTTCCCCACGTTGGCAATCACGTTTGCCACCGTAAAGGTTTTACCCGAGCCGGTTACACCCAACAACACCTGTGCAGGGTCTCCTTCAAGCACCCCCTCTGTGAGTTGCCTGATGGCTTGTGGCTGGTCGCCAGTTGGCTTATATTTTGATGTAATCTTAAAATCCATTTTCTTCCTGATTTCTTCTCAAAAGTTCTGTTTCAAGGTGCAAAATTACAAAAAAAACGCCATTAATCGTTATAAAGATTAATTTTTTACGAAAAAATGTATCTTTTCTTTTGATAATAAGTAAATTATGAGTAACTTTGCAGTTCAAAATGAGAATTATGAAAAAATTGACTCTTATTGCATCGTGTGTTGCATTGCTCTTGTCGAGCTGTGCCCACGAATATAACCAGGTATTGAAATCAGGCGATTATACTTATAAGTATGAGTACGCCAAGCAGAGCTATGCCCAGGGCAAGTATTCCCGTGCCATTCCTCTTCTGCAGGAACTGGTAACGATGAAGAAAGGTTCTACCGAGGGTGAGGAATGTTTGTACATGCTGGCTATGGCCGAGTATGGTATGAAGGATTATGAGACTGCTGCAGAGTATTTCAAGAAGTATTACTCTTCTTATCCTAAAGGTAAGTTTGCTGAAAATGCAAAGTACTTTGTTGGAGAGAGTCTGTATCAGAATGCTCCTGAGCCTCGTCTTGACCAGAGTACCACGATTACTGCCATCGCAGCCTTCCAGGAGTTTCTGGATCTTTATCCGGATGCCCGACTCAAGCAGCAGGCTACAAACCGCCTTTTTGCTCTTCAGGACCTCTTGGTTGAGAAGGAGTATAAGAGTGCCAAGCTCTATTTTGATATGGGCACCTATTTCGGCAACTGTACCAGCGGAGGCAACAATTATGAGGCTTGTATCGTAACTGCACAGAATGCGCTTAAGGATTATCCTTACAGCAACCGACGCGAGGAGTTTGCATCGCTCATCATGAAAGGTAAATACGAACTGGCAAAGATGAGTGTCGAGAAAAAGCAGCTGGAGCGCTATCAGGATGCTGAGGATGAGTGTTATGGCTTTATCAACGAATATCCTGATTCAAAGGACCGTGCACTTGCCGAGAAGTATATTGAGAAGTGCAAGCAGTACGAGAAAGAGCATCCGGAGTCAGCTCTCGACCAGCTTGGCAATAATGCCAATTAAAAAAAGCATATATATAATAAGGTAAAAACAATATAATAATAATAGTACTATAATTATGGATTTCAAAAAATCAAAGGCACCAGTAAACACAGTAACTCGCAACATTATGGATCTCTGCGATGATACCCATAATATCTACGAGAGCGTAGCTATCATTGCAAAGCGCGCTAATCAGATTTCTATCGAAATCAAGCAGGAGTTGAGCAAGAAACTTCAGGAGTTTGCTTCTTATAACGATTCTTTGGAGGAAGTTTTTGAGAACCGCGAACAGATTGAAATCTCTCGCTACTACGAGAAGTTGCCAAAGCCAACTTTGCTCGCTACAGAAGAGTTTATTGAGAATAATATTTATTGGCGCGATCCTACCAAGACATCTGCACCAATGGTTCACGAGAGCGAAATTTAATATTCCAGAGCTATATGATACAGCGTAAACAGACATTATTTCTGCTCTTTGCTGTCATCGCTATTGCTATCTGTCTTTTCCTTCCTATCGCCAGCATCGCAGCTAAGACGATGGGAGGAGACACTATGGTTTATAATCTCGGAGTGGTAGGGGAGGCAGGAATGCAGATTTCAACTACTTGCGTTCCTCTGTTCCTTCTGCTCGCCGTTTCAGCCATCATAGCATTGGTAAACATCTTTTTGTACAAGAATCTGAAGCTTCAGAAATCACTCTGTTCACTTGCCATGCTTTTTGCAGGTTTATGGTATGTAGATTATATCGTGATGTTCATGGGCTTGATTCCTGTTCCTGAAGCAGAAGGAACGATGAAGTTTCAGTTTGCCGCTTGCCTTCCTTTGGTAGCAATCATATTCGAATGGATGGCAATGAAAGGTGTGAACGATGACATCAAACTCTTGAGAGCAGCAGACCGAATCAGATAAAAAATGCTAAAAAAGCATTTGAATATCGATAAAAGTTTGCTCAATTCAAATAAAAGTAGTAATTTTGCACCCGCTGTCACGAGATGGCAGCATAAAATTCAAACCTCATTATAAATTAAATTAAAATTAAGATTTAAAAATGGCAACAAAAATCAGATTGCAGCGCGGCGGTCGTAAAAGCTATGCTTTCTACAGCATCGTAATCGCTGACGTTAGAGCACCACGTGATGGTAAATTTACTGAGAAGATTGGTACTTTCAACCCTAATACCAATCCAGCTACTGTAGATTTGAATTTCGAGCGCGCACTCTACTGGGTAGAGACAGGTGCACAGCCAACAGACACAGTTCGCAACATCCTCAAGGGCGAGGGCGTTTACTTGATGAAGCACCTCAAGGGTGGCGTTAAGAAGGGCGCATTCGACGATGCTGAGGCTCAGAAGCGTTTTGACGCTTGGAAGAATAGCAAGGACGCTAAGATTTCTGCTGTTCGCGAGGGCGATGCTAAGGCAAAGAAGGAAGCTGCTGCTAAGGAGCTCGAGGCTGAAAAGAAGATGAACGAAGCAATCGCTAAGAAGGTAGCTGATAAGAAGGCTGCTGCAGCTGCTGCTGAGGCAGAGGCTAAGGCTGCTGAGGAAGCTCCTGCAGAGGAGGCTCCAGCTGAGGCTTAATCTTCGACAGAATCTTCTTTTGAGATTTTAAAGTATAAAGGTTGAATTTCTCTTTCGGGAAATCCAACCTTTTTTTTGTTTCTTTTGATTATGGGTGATAAAAAGGAAAACAGTTATTCGCATATTCTGAAATATACAGGATTGTTTGGCAGTGTGCAAGGATTGGGAATTCTTGTAGGAGTTTTGCGCAATAAATTTACGGCGCTCTTCCTCGGACCTTCTGGAATGGGACTGCTGTCTCTTTTCAGCTCAACGATTTCTGTTCTCAGTTCTGCGTGTAATTTCGGTATTCCTACAAGTGGTGTTAAATTTATTTCTGAAAAGGAACATGCTGCAGATGAATCGCAGTTCGAAAAGGCTGATATCGCCGGGGCGGTTCTTCTTGTCCGCACCTATAGTCTGCTTGCTGCATTTTTCGGAGCCATCGTCTGTGTGCTGCTGGGTCCGTTACTCAATGGGTTTACTTTTTCCTGGGGCAATCATACGCTACATTTCATTCTCCTGGCACCAACCATTTTCTTCACGATTCTGGCTGGAGGTGAAACTGCCATTCTGAAAGCTACCGGACAGTTGCGTGCGTTGGCGATGCAGGCAAGTCTTCTGGCTATTCTTCTGCTTTTGGTTTCGGTTCCGGTTTATTGGATATTTGGTGAGAGAGGTATTCTGCCCGTTCTGTTTATTTTGGCATTTATGCAATGGGCTCTGAATTTTCGATATTCCCGACGAGTTGTACGGTGGGGGGTAAATATGCGAAAAATGACGCTAGTTGCAGGTTTCCCACTTTTGCGACTTGGCGGGGCATTTGTACTTTCGGGTTTGATGAATAGCGGATGCGAATTTCTGATTCGTGCCTTTTTGAACCAACAAGGCGATCTGGAAGTTGTCGGACTTTTCAATGCCGGTATAACGATTGTCTTTGTTTATGCGGGAATGGTATTTTCGGTCATGGATCAGGATTTTTATCCCCGTCTCTCCGGCATTTCGGGTTCCAGAAAAAACGAGGAGTCTGTTAAAGAACGCAATCTCTGTGTGAACCGCCAGCTTGAAATGAATGTCCTGTTGCTGGGGCCTATCGTTGCAGCTATCATTTTAGGTCTGCCTCTCATTATTCCGATATTATACAATGCCCAGTTTATGGGGATGCTTCAGATGACTCAGCTTGCTGCTGTTGCCATGTTGTTCAAGGCCGTTTATCTTCCGATAGAATATCTCCCGTTGTCAAGGGGAGATTCAAGACTTTTTCTCATTCAGGAAAGTTTTTGTGTTATCTTGCTGATAGTCTGTGAAATAGCTGGTTATCAGTTAGATGGATTGAGAGGAGTAGGAGGGGGTATTGCCGTTGCTTATGCCATAGAGACCATTGCCGTCTTGATTTTCAGCAGAGCCGTTTATGGTTATCGTTTATCCGCTCTTGGTTTCAGATTCTGTATCTTTCAACTTCTGATTCTGCTCCTGGTGTTGTTCCTGGTTTTCATGGTCAGTTATCGTGATTGGCTTTACTGGCTTATTGGCGTTATCATTGTACTCATGAGTACATCGTTTAGTTTTAGGAAAATTAGAAAACTGGTTAGATAAAAATAGAAACTCTGTAGGATAAATTATTTTCTCCGAAAGATAGAAGAATATCTCTGAAAGATAAAAAAATATCTTACGGAGATATTTTTTTTATTCCAGTAGGATATAGGATTATTCCAGTAGGATAAATAAAGAAAAAGCCTTGAGAATCAGCTGATTCTCAAGGCTTTTATATGTTTTGTATCTCAAAGAAATTACTTCTTGTTGATAGCGAGGTCGATAGCTACGGCGATAGCAACAGTAGCACCTACCATAGGGTTGTTACCCATACCGAGGAAGCCCATCATCTCTACGTGAGCAGGAACTGAAGATGAACCTGCGAACTGAGCGTCTGAGTGCATACGACCCATAGTATCAGTCATACCGTAAGAAGCAGGACCTGCAGCCATGTTATCTGGGTGCAAAGTACGACCTGTACCACCACCAGAAGCTACTGAGAAGTATGGCTTACCAGCAGCAATACGCTCCTTCTTGTATGTACCAGCTACTGGGTGCTGGAAACGTGTAGGGTTTGTAGAGTTACCAGTGATTGATACGTCTACATCCTCGCTCCAGTTGATAGCAACACCCTCGCGAACGTCGTCAGCGCCGTAGCAGTTAACCTTAGCACGTGGACCATCGCTGTAAGCGATGCGGTTAACAACCTTCAACTCACCTGTATAGTAGTCGAACTTTGTCTGTACGTATGTGAAACCGTTGATGCGGCTGATGATCTGAGCAGCATCCTTACCAAGACCGTTCAAGATAACGCGCAATGGGTTCTTGCGAACCTTGTTTGCCATCTCAGCAATCTTGATAGCACCCTCAGCAGCAGCGAAAGACTCGTGACCAGCCAAGAAAGCGAAGCACTGAGTCTCCTCACGGAGCAAACGAGCAGCCAAGTTACCGTGACCAAGACCAACCTTACGGTCGTCAGCTACAGAACCTGGGATGCAGAAAGCCTGCAAACCGATACCGATAGCCTCAGCTGCATCAGCAGCAGTCTTAACACCTTTCTTGATAGCGATAGCAGCACCAGCTACATACGCCCACTTAGCGTTCTCGAAGCAGATACGCTGAGTATCTTCACACATCTGATAAGGGTCAACACCTGCGTCCTCGCAGATTTGATTAGCCTCTTCCAAGCTCTTGATACCGTTAGCATTAAGAGCAGCAAGAACCTGCTTCTCGCGACGTTCCTGACTTTCGTAACTTACTTTTCTAATCATATCTGTATCTCCTTATTATTCTTTACGTGGATCAATAGCTTTAACAACACCCTGCTCAGCAGTTGTACGACCGTAGCTACCTGTGAACTTCTTGACAGCCTCGTTAGCGTCCATACCGTTCTTGATAGCTTCCATCATCTTGCCGAGGTGAACATACTCATAACCACAAACCTGGCTGTCCTTATCGAGGAACTGCTTTGTGATGTAACCCTCTGTCAACTCGAGGTAACGTGTACCCTTAGCTACAGTACCATAGAGAGTACCAGTCTGTGAACGAAGACCCTTACCCAAGTCCTCAAGACCTGCACCGATAACGAGACCGCCCTCAGAGAAAGCGCTCTGGCTACGACCGTAAACAATCTGGAGGAAGAGCTCGCGCATAGCTGTATTGATAGCATCGCATACGAGGTCAGTGTTCAAAGCCTCAAGAATAGTCTTGCCTGGGAGAATCTCAGAAGCCATAGCAGCTGAGTGAGTCATACCAGTACAACCGATAGTCTCAACAAGAGCCTCCTGAATAACGCCTTCCTTGATGTTCAAAGAGAGCTTGCAAGCACCCTGCTGAGGAGCACACCAACCCACACCGTGAGTATAACCAGAGATGTCTTTGATCTCTTTTGCCTGAATCCATTTTCCCTCTTCAGGAATTGGAGCTGGTCCGTGGTTAGGACCCTTAGCGACAACGCACATGTTGTCTACTTCTTTAGAATAGATCATATTCGCTAAATTTTATATTAATGAATATTATAAGTATAAAGTTCTGTACTTAATTCATATTGTTTTGCTGAAACATCGGTGCCATCACCTCAATTCCGAGCACAAAAGTACAAAAAAAATCCGGAAAATACCTAAAATTGGGTATTCTTTTTAACTCTTTAACCTAATATTTAGATTTTTTCTTGGGTTTATGCACAATTTCATGTATCTTTGCAAACTGAAAATTGCAATTTTGTAGATTATGATCGAAGTAAAGATAAACGATGCCAAGCTTCAGCATGCTGCCGAGGCGGGCATGGATGAATTTGTAAAGGCTTTCGTGGACGCTATCCGCGAAGCGATTGGTGGTGAACTGACTGCCGAAACCATGGCGCAGCTCAACAGCGACCAGATTACTCTTCTGGCTTGGGATATCCTGCATGAGGAGATGATGGATGGCGGAATGGTTCAGCTCATACATAACGGTTACGGTGCTTTCCTCTGGAAGAACCCTACCGACAAGGCGTTTAAAAACTGGGGATTGACAGATCTCGCCAAACTCATCAAGAAGAGTCATTTCCTGTATAAAACAAACCATGAGGAGATTGAGCGCGATCTGACCGATGAGGAGTTTATGGCGCTCTACGAAAAATTTCCTGAGTTTGATGATTTTGACGATGAGTTCGTTGAGAACGAAGAAGAGTGGACCAGCAAGGTTGCCTTCTACATCGATGATCATATCAACAATTTCTGCGAAATTGTCAAACTATAAACTTATAATACATTATTATATATATGAACAAGCAAGAACAGGAACTCCGTAAGAAGAGTCCGATACAGATACGCAACAAGAAGGCTTCGTTCGAGTACTTCTTCGTTGATACTTATACCGCAGGCATTGTGCTTACGGGTACAGAGATAAAGTCAATCCGTGGCGGAAAGGCTTCGCTGGTAGATTGTTATTGCGATTTCTATCAGGGCGAACTTTGGGTCAAGGGAATGAACATCTCTCCTTATTTTTATGGTTCTTTCAGCAATCATGAGGCTCGCCGCGACCGCAAGCTTCTTCTCACCAAGCGCGAATTGCGCCGTCTTGAAGAGGACAGCAAGCAGCCTGGTTTCACCATTGTTCCAACCCTCATATTTATCGATAATCACGGTAGAGCCAAGGTGGATATAGCCCTCTGTAAGGGAAAGAAGGAGTATGACAAGCGCCAGACTCTGAAGGAGAAGGAAGACAGAAGGGAGATGGATAGAGCAATCAAGCACTTTTAGACAATGAAGAATTTAAGAGAGATTGTAAAGGAGAAGATTCTGATTCTCGATGGTGCCATGGGTACTGAGATTCAGAAGTATAATCTTACAGAAGAAGACTTCAGAGGAGAGCGGTTCCGCGATTTGCCGGGTATGATGAAAGGCAACAACGACATGCTCAACATTACTTGTCCTGATGTGATATCTGATATTTACCGACGCTACCTGGAGGCTGGCGCCGATATTATTACCGCGAATACTTTTTCGTGCCAGCGCATTTCGCAGGCTGATTATCACCTGGAGAACTGCGCCCGCGAAATGGCATTCGAGGGTGCACGCCTGGCACGTATCGAATGCGATAAGTTTTCTACACCTGATAAACCACGCTTCGTTGCAGGAGATGTGGGACCAACCAACAAGACATGCTCCATGAGTCCGGACGTCAGCAATCCTGCCGCCCGCGAGATTACCTACGATGAGCTTTTCACCGATGTATGCGAACAGGTGGACGGACTTATCGAAGGCGGTGCTGACGTGATTCTCATCGAAACCATCTTTGATACACTCAACTGCAAGGCGATGATAGATGCGGCGCTCACCATGATGAAGAAACATGGAGTGGAGTTGCCTGTCATGATCAGTCTTACTGTAAGTGATCTGGCGGGCAGAACGCTCAGTGGTCAGACTGTAGATGCTTTCCTTGCTTCGCTTTCTCCTTATCCTATCTTCTCTGTCGGCATGAACTGCGCCTTTGGTGCTCCTCAGATGAAACCTTTCATCGAGCACATGGCTCAGGTTGCACCTTATTATATTAGTGCGCATCCTAATGCCGGTTTGCCTAACGAAATGGGCGAATATGACGAGACAGCCGAATCGATGGCTCCGCAAATAGCCGAATTCATCGATGAAGGTATCGTGAACATCATAGGCGGATGCTGCGGTACAAGTCCTGAATTCATCGCCCATTACGCCCGTATAGCTGAGGGTAAGAAGCCGCACCAGGTGGTGGAGAAACCTAAGTATATGTGGCTCTCGGGATTAGACCTTCTGCAGGTCGATGATTCCGTACATTTGCCGGTTGACGCCAGTCGGCTTGTCAACGTTGGCGAACGCTGTAACGTGGCTGGTAGCAGGAAGTTCCTGCGTTTGATTAACGAAAAGAATTATGAAGAAGCCATCGGTATTGCCAGAAAGCAAGTGGCTGATGGAGCAGCTGTCGTTGACGTGAATATGGACGATGGTTTGCTCGATGCGAAAGCCGAGATGGTTAATTTCCTGAATATGATTGCAGCCGAACCAGACATTGCGAAGGTTCCGGTGATGATCGACTCTTCCAAATGGGACGTCATCGTGGCTGGCTTGAAGTGCTGCCAGGGCAAGTGTATTGTCAATTCCATCAGTTTGAAGGAGGGTGAGGAAGTATTCCTTTCTCATGCCCGCGATGTGTTGCGCTATGGTGCAGCCGTTGTTGTGATGTGTTTTGATGAGGTGGGACAGGCTACCACTTTCGAGCGCCGCATCGAGATAGCAGAACGTGCTTATCATCTTCTGGTAGACAAGTTGGGCATGAATCCGCTCGATATCATCTTTGACCCGAACGTACTTGCCATAGCTACCGGTATGGAGGAGCATGATAATTATGCCGTTGAGTTCATCCGTGCAACGGAGTGGATTCATCAGAATCTGCCTGGCGCACATGTCAGCGGAGGTGTCAGCAACCTCTCGTTCTCATTCCGTGGCAATACTTATATCCGTGAGGCTATCCATTGTGTTTTCCTGCATCATGCCCAGCAGGTAGGTATGGACTTTGGTATTGTAAATGCCAAAGCCAGAATGGATTACAATAAAATTCCTGAAGAACAGCTTCATCTCATCGAGGATGTGGTGCTGAATAGAAGGAAAGGTGCAGCTGATGAACTTATCGAGCTTGCGGCAGAGATAAAAGCCCAGGCTGATGCTGCCAAGGCTGCAGCTAAGGCAGGCGGTGTTGCTCCCAAGAAACCGGCTGCTCCTGAATGGCGAAAGGAGAGTGTGGAAGAACGTCTGAAGTATGCGCTGCGCAAGGGAATCACCGATTTCCTGCAGCAGGATATTGACGAAGCACTTGCCAAATATCCTCATGCAGTAAACGTAATTGAGGGTCCTCTGATGGACGGCATGAACCTGGTAGGCGAACTTTTTGGAAAAGGCGAAATGTTCTTGCCGCAGGTTGTCAAGACGGCTCGCACGATGAAATCGGCAGTTTCTATCCTTCAGCCTCATATCGAGGCAGAAAAACAGGGTGGAGCAACAACTGCCGGCAAGATTCTGATGGCAACCGTGAAGGGCGATGTTCATGATATCGGAAAGAACATCGTCTGCGTGGTTATGTCATGTAACAATTACGAAATCATCGACTTAGGTGTCATGGTTCCAGCCGAACAGATTGTACAGAAAGCTATCGATGAAAAGGTAGATGCAATCGGTTTGAGCGGACTTATCACCCCTTCGCTTGAAGAAATGGTTCATGTGGCCCGAGAAATGCAGAAAGCTGGTTTGCGCATTCCTATCATGGTAGGTGGGGCAACGACGAGCGAACTGCATGTGGCTCTGAAGATTGCGCCTGAATATGACGGACCGGTCATCTGGGTGAAGGACGCATCGCTCAATGCCGGAATCTGTGCCCGATTCCTCAACGAGGCTGAATGTCCTAAGTTTGAGGCGGAACTGAAGGAACGCTACGAGAAACTTCGCCAGAACTATCACGAAGAGCAGGCTAAGATAGCCTCGCTCTCAGAGGCTAGAAAGAACAAGCTGGAGCTGTTCTGACAAGATAAAGAATACAACGTTTTTAGGATAATTATATGATTAAAACTGTGATTTTTGATATGGGTGGTGTCATCATCACCCTCGACGAGAATGAGGCAGGCAAACGTTTCATTGAGTTGGGTATGAAGGAGTTTGCGGAGAAGATGGACCCTTATAAACAGGTTGGCTTAAACGGTCAGCTGGAAGAGGGCAAGATTTCCGAGGAGGAATATCGTCGGGAAGTGTGCAAGAAGATTGGCCGCGAGGTAACCTTCGAGGAACTGCAGCATTGCTGGCTGGGCTACATGAAGGAAATTCCAGAACGCAATCTGGTTACTCTCCGCAATCTTAAGAAACAGGGCTACCGTGTAATCTTGCTCAGCAATACCAACCCTTATGTATCAGCCTGGGTAGACAGCGAGGCGTTCTCCGGCGACGGTCATCCTATCGGCGATTATTTCGATGCGATGTACCGTTCTTATGAGGCAAAGTATATGAAGCCGGATGAGAATTTCTTCCGTTATGTCCTTTCTCAGGAGAAGATTATGCCAGAGGAGTGCCTGTTTATTGATGATGGTCCCCGTAACTGCTGTGCAGCCTCAGAACTGGGACTGTTTACTTATTGTCCGCAGAATGGAGAAGACTGGTGCGATAAGATTTACGAGCATTTGAAGTAATTATTTGTGGTGATTATTTGCACTAAAATGCAAATAATTGCCATTTTATTTTGTGCTCTGCAATAAAAAATGTACTTTTGCAGTCGCAAATATTAAATACATAATACAATGGTTAAGAAGAAAAGATGGCATTGCTTGCCAGGTCAGCCTCTTACAGAGCTCGACAAGCAGGTAATGTTTTGGGAAAACAAGGGTAAACTTGTTCCTACCCGTGACTTGATTAAAACTCCAGAACAGATAGAAGGCATCCGCAAGAGTGGTGTCGTAAACACCGGTTGTCTTGATGCGGTAGCCGAGATGATCCGTCCGGGAATCAACACCCAGGAGATTGATGATCTCTGCATGCAGTATTGCAAGGATCATAATGCCATTCCTGCGTGTCTCAATTACGAAGGCTATCCTAAGAGCGTTTGTACCTCTATCAACGAAGTGGTTTGCCATGGTATTCCTAAGGAAGAGGATGTGCTCGAAGAGGGCGATATCATCAATGTGGACATGACAACCATCGTAGATGGCTATTACGCTGATGCCAGCCGTATGTTCATCGTTGGCGGCAAGACTACTCCTGAAAAGGAGCAGCTGGTTCGCGTAGCCAAGGAATGTCTGGAAATCGGTATGGAGGTTGCCAAGCCATACTCGTTCGTAGGTGATATCGGTCATGCTATCGAGAAGCATTGCAAGAAGTATGGTTATGGTGTGGTTCGCGATCTTTGCGGTCATGGCGTAGGTTGCCAGTTCCATGAAGAGCCTGAGGTTCTTCACTATGGTCATAGAGGCACGGGCATGCTGCTCGTTCCGGGCATGGTATTCACCATCGAGCCAATGATCAACATGGGCACCTGGCAGGTATTCCTCGATGCCGACGATCCATACGGATGGGAAGTAATCACCGGTGATGAGAAGCCATCTGCACAGTGGGAGCACACGCTTGTGATGACAGAGACAGGTGTGGAGATTTTGACATATTAACGTTAAATGTTAAGAAATGAAGGATATATATATATTAGGTATAGAGAGCAGCTGCGATGATACCTCTGCCGCAGTGCTCAAGAATGGTGTGCTGCTGAGCAATGTAACCGCCTCTCAGGAGGTTCACAAAGCTTACGGCGGTGTTGTTCCGGAGTTGGCTTCCCGTGCCCACCAGCAGAATGTGGTTCCTGTCGTTGACCAGGCCATCGCGCGTGCCGGCATCAAGAAGGAAGATCTTTCTGCCGTAGCCTTCACCCGTGGTCCGGGTCTGATGGGCTCGCTTCTCGTGGGTGTAAGCTTTGCCAAGGGATTCGCCCGTTCGCTCAATATTCCGATGATTGATGTAAACCATCTGCAGGGTCATGTGATGGCTCATTTCATCAAGGAGAGCGATGATGACCAGAGTGCACCTCCATTCCCGTTCATCTGTCTTCTCGTGAGCGGTGGAAATTCGCAGATTGTAAAGGTGAATGCCTACAACGATATGGAAGTGCTGGGACAGACCATCGATGATGCGGCTGGTGAGGCTATTGACAAGTGTGCCAAGGTGCTGGAGTGGGGCTATCCTGGTGGTCCTGTCGTAGATAAGTATGCACGCCAGGGCAATCCGAAGGCATTCAGTTTCTCTGAGCCTCATATTCCGGGTTTGAACTACAGTTTCTCAGGCTTCAAGACAAGTTTCCTCTACAGCTTGCGCAAATGGGTGGCTGCAGATCCTGATTTTGTTGAGAAGAACAAGTACGATCTGGCTGCCAGCATAGAGTTTACCATCGTTGATATTCTGATGAAGAAACTCCGCATGGCTGTCAAGCAGACCGGCATCAAGCATGTGGCTGTAGCTGGAGGTGTGAGTGCCAATAATGGTTTGCGCAACGCTTTCCGCGACCATGCCAAGCGCTTCGGCTGGACTATCTACATCCCTAAGTTCAGCTATACTACCGATAATGCGGCGATGATAGGCTGCGTGGGAACCTTCAAGTATCGTGATGGTGAGTTTGCAACCATCGACTTGCCAGCCTATAGTAAAGTAACATTTAAGTAAGAAATATGGAATTTGAAACAAAGATATTGAGCAAGGGCATCCAGGAGATGCTCTACAACAGTGACAAGACAGTAGGCACAGCAGAGAGCTGCACAGGCGGTCGTATCGCCGAGGCGCTGATTTCTGTGCCAGGTGCCAGCAATTACTTCAAGGGTGGTGTAGTAAGCTACACCAACGAGGTAAAGGAGAATCTTCTGGGCGTGAGCCATGAGGTTCTGGAGGAGCAGACTGCCGTTTGCGAAGAAGTGGCTAGGGAGATGGTGCTCGGCACAATCAAGACCCTGAATGTAGACTTCGCCATTTCAGCAACGGGTGTGGCTGGTCCAACGGGTGGAACTCCAGCCATTCCTGTGGGCACAATCTATGTAGGTTATGGCGATAAGAACGATGTTCGCGTAGTAAAACTCACCGAAGATTTCGGACGCGACATCAACCTTGCAATTGCCACAAATACAGCGCTTAAAGGCATGCTCGAATTCTTGAAAGAACATGCTGAAGAACTTAAAAAAGAGGCTTAAATTGCTAATTTAAGGCTATCAAATATTAATAATCCTTAAAAGACAGCGTTCTTTTAGGGATTATTTTGTTATTACCAAATTATTTTGTAATTTTGCACTCTGTTTGGAATAGGTATCAATTAACGAATTACAAAATTAAAGATAGAAATGTCTAAGATTTGTCAAATTACAGGTAAGAAGGCACAGTTAGGTTGCAATGTGTCTCACTCAAAGCACCGTACAAAGAGAAGCTTTGATGTTAACCTCTTCAGCAAGAAATTCTACTATGTAGAAGAGGGTTGCTGGATCAGCCTCAAGATCAGTGCTGCTGGTCTTCGTCTTATTAATAAGGTAGGTCTCGATGCTGCTTTGAATCAGGCAGTAAAGAAGGGCTACGTAGATTGGAAGGACATTAAAGTTATAGGAGAATAAATATCATGGCAAAGAAAGCAAAAGGTAATAGAGTACAGGTTATCCTCGAGTGCACTGAACACAAGAACAGTGGTATGCCAGGTACAAGCCGTTACGTGACTACAAAGAATCGTAAGAACACTCCTGAGCGTCTTGAGTTGATGAAGTACAACCCAATCCTTAAGAAGATGACTCTTCACAAGGAGATTAAGTAAGCTTAGCTTACAAGTTTAATAATTTTATCAATTTAAATAGACTATGGCAAAGAAAGCGGTCGCTACCCTCCACGAAGGTAACATGGATGGTCGCGCATATACAAAGGTTATCAAGATGGTTAAGAGCCCTAAGACTGGTGCATACGTTTTCGATGAGAAGATGGTACCAAACGAGGCTGTTAAGGATTTCTTCAAGGATTAATTTCCTTGCAGATGATGCATCGTTGAATTAAGATTACATCAAAATTCAAATATAAAGATAAAGGTCGCTACCCAGATAGGGGAGCGACCTTTTTTTCTTCTTTTCTAAGGTCAAGAAAACAGCTTTTGGCCTTTTACAATATACTTGAAGCTTCTTTCATCGTCTCTTACGAATCTTCTTAGCGTTTGCTTCCTCTTATCATCGTTTGACACCTCTCACGGCCTGGCTCTCTAACGGATTCTCCGGCCAGAAATGCTTAGGGTATCGGCGCTTCAGTTCCTTGCGGACTTCGAAATAAGTGCCTTGCCAAAAACTTGCGAGATCCTGAGTAAGCTGAACGGGCTTGAAACCGGGAGATAACAACTCAAGCAGAAGGGGCTGTCTGCCAGCATCTACAGTGGGAGTTGATGTCATTCCGAAACACTCCTGAAGCCGCACACTCAGAACCGGGGCTTCGGTTCCCTGGCGATAATCGATGCGGATGTTGCTGCCCGATGGTACACGGATGTGGGTGGGAGCAAGGCGGTCTATCTCCTGCTGAAGCTCATAAGGAAGGATGTTCCATAAGATTTCGCACAGGTTGAGTTTCTTCAGCTCTGTAACAGAAGTCTTCATCTTACCACCTTCTTCGAGATAGAATGGGAGCCACTCTCGGGCTGTTTTCAGGAGATGCTCCGTAGATAGGTCAGGAATCTCCAGTTCCGGATGCCACTCAGCTACTTGCGCCACGCGCTGTTGCAGACGACGAACCGATTCGTTCCAATCGAACATGCTGAGTCCGTCTTTTCTGGCAGCTTCGCAGATAATGTCTGAAACTGTCTCTCGGCTGGCATTCTGTATCGGCTTGCTGTCTATGACGAGTGCTCCTATCCGTGTTTCCTGTTGCATCTTTACTGCCAGCGCTTTGCTGTCCCATGAAATATTCTCGCAGGTTTGTGCCGGCAAGTTCTTCCAGTTGACGGGGGCTGAGAGAAATACCCTTCCTTTACGTCTCTGTGCGGGATTGGATGATGAGGTTGAAGATAGGTTGAGTGATGCGATGGCAAGCCATTCGTTTGCTGCCATGCTGTCGCACGGGTCGATGAAAATCGTGTTGCCATTCGACATCTTGAAGTTGCCCGCATGGTCGGTGGCATGGGCGATGCGCTCAGGGTAGGCTAGGGCGATGAGATGGCCCACTTCCTCAGCATCAATTGGCTCGTTGTCTTCTTTGATACGCAGCATCTTCCTGTATTCCTGGGCAATCTGAGCGATACGGTTCCAACGCCCCAGATTCTTCTTGCTGCGCGCGGAGCGGAGGAGTGAAAGGCGGAGCGTCATGTCTGAATCCTCATTTTCGCCCATCGGATCTTTCTCTTCCAGTAGAGCAGCAATGTCGCAGGCAAGGGCTTGGCTTGAAGGAGAATCGCTGCTGATTATCATCTTGGCGATTCGCGGATGACAAGGAAGTTGAGCCATTCTGCTGCCTTCTGCGGTGATGCTGCCACTGAGAGCGTGAGTATCATGATCAGGAGTGAGGGCGTTGAGCGACATTAGAAGTTGCTGTGCCAATACGAGGTTGCCCTTGGGAGGAAGGGTGAGCCAAGGCAGCAGTTCCGGTTTGTTTTCGCCGAAAGCTGCAATGTCGAGAACCAGCGAAGAGAGATCTGCATCCAGTATTTCGGGCAACCGCTGTTCTGGCATCAGATGTTCAGAGGTCTGTGTCCAAAGCCGGTAACATACGCCTGATGTGATTCTGCCCGCACGTCCCCTTCGTTGCGTAGCCATGTCCTGACTGATACGAACGGTTTCGAGATGACTCAAGCCTGTACGGGCATCATAAACCTGTTTTCGGCAGAGTCCGGAATCCACAACGATTCTTACTCCTTCGATGGTGAGAGAAGTTTCGGCGATAGGAGTGGCCAGTACGATTTTCCGTTCACCCGGTTTGGAAGGAGCGATGGCGAGCCGCTGCTTTTCAGGCGAAAGGTTGCCGTAGAGTGGATAGATTTCCGTTGAAGATAAGGCAGAACGAAGCAGTTCTTCGCATTTCATGATTTCTCCCTGTCCCGGCAGAAAGGCAAGAATGTCACCTTCCTGGTTTCTGAAAGCCTGACAGATGGTGGCTGCCATTTCCTGCGCTACCTGATATCTGTCGATGTCGTGGTCTGCATAAATGGTTTCTATCGGAAACATTCTGCCTTTACTCTCGATAAGCGGAGCCTGAAGTGCCTGGCAGATGATAGAAGCATCGATTGTTGCTGACATGATAATGAGCTTCAGGTCGGGGCGGATGATTTCCTGTGTTTGCCGGGCCAGCGCTAACGCCAGATCGGAATTGATGCTGCGCTCATGAAATTCATCAAAGATGAGGCACGAAACGCCTTCGAGTGTAGCATCATTGACCAGCATTCGGGTGAGAATGCCCTCGGTAAGGACTTCGATGCGTGTATCATCCGAAACCTTGCTTTCGAATCTTACCCGATAGCCGATGGTTTTGCCCACGGGTTCTCCCAGAATCTGTGCCATCCGTTCGGCTATCTGGCGAGCAGCCAGGCGGCGCGGTTCGAGCATCAGAATCTTACCCTGACTTTTAAGATGATTATGGATGAAGCCTTCCAATGCCTGATCACTCATGCCCCGCAGAATGGTGAGCGGGAGAAGGGTAGATTTACCGGCTCCAGGAGGAGCTGTAATAACAAGTTTAGCCGACTCCATCAATGCTTCATTGACAGAGTCGGCTATCTGGTAAGCTGGCAGATGACCAGCCTGCTGTTCTATTCTATCTAAGTTCATTTCTTCTTATTTCACAAACTTCAGATTTCTTTTATTTCACAAATTTCAGAATCTCTTTACTCTTTCTGCCCTTTTTGGCAGGAATCGGCATGAAGCCTTCTGTGAGTCCTGTTTTATCTGTCATGGTCTGGAAAACGGAGGCGGCATAGGAAGAGAGTTTCTTCTCTGCCAGTTCTTGCTTGATAGCATCCTCATCATAATCATCAGCATAGAGGAGAGTGTGTAAATCGTCAAGATATTTTTGCGGAATATTCTGATGCGGCATGCGGCTTTTTATCTGCATAATCTGTGCGATGATAGCCTGTTTGGTTTGGGCAGCTATGGCTTCTGCCTTTTGCTGCTCGAAGACTGCCAGCGTCTCCTCATCCGTCTCCTGCCAGTTTTGCATCATGGCTTCAGTGTTGGTAAGATGACTGTAGCCTGCATAGCGAATCAGGGCGATGCGCTTGTTCCAACCTTTCTTTTCCAGATAGTTTTTCTCCATAGGGGTAGTAGCTACTATGAGGTTGGCTTTGGCGTACATGGCTTTCTGATACATAGACTGTTGCAGTGAACGCTTCAAGTAAGGGTTCTTGCAGTTTCTCTCAGAAATATCACCTAGTGGACAAACGATGTAGGGAATGTCCATCTGCTTTGCTTTCTTGGCTATCTGGGCTCCCTGCCATGTCCATGCTCCTATAATCAACACAATGTCGGCATCAACCAGGTTGTTGGTGATGTCGAGCTGCTTATTCAAGGCTTCGATGTATGGAAGATACATCTTCAGCAACTTCTTTTGGTTGGAAATGAACAAATATACTTTCATCGTTCTGTCGGTTATTTTTAACTGTTATTATTCTGATAGACTGTTACTTCCTTTTTACCCTGTTTAGAGTTTATGAGAAGTGAAATCGTTTTTATCAGCCCGCCAATAGCGCAATTTGGTAGCCAGATTTCTCCAGATAATTCCATATTCGAAGAATGGCAGTTTGAACATCGCTATTCCGTCATCAAAGTGTTTGATGGCCTTGTTGGCTATCAGCATTCTCACGATGAACAGCAGGAGGAAACTGAAACCTGCGCATCCTGTAAGAATCCAATTCTTCATGAGGATAGAGTAGGCTGCAACGGCCAGTGTTGCTATCAGGCTGAGATGTGGCATGAGATGGTCAAAGAACATGAGGGTTCGCATGGAACCGGCTCTTTCCAAACTCTTGCGTGAAGCCTGCAGATAGAGGTGGGCATTGTGCCAGCTCTTGTTCGATGGTGCTTCGCGGATGAGCCATGCATCGCAATCCAGTTCTGTAGCAGTTTCGCCATAATGGGCATACTTGTTGACGAGAAAATCGTATTCGCCGCGAACATATTCCAGGTTGCCCTGATAGCCCTGTTCCTTCATGAAGTCGCTCTTGCGGAACGCTACGTTTGGCATGTGGCTGCGATAACCATAGGTCTGCTGGGCACGGCGCAAAACATAGTAAGCCTTGCGGATGCTGTCGAAACGGCGTACGCTCTTGGTTTCCTCATCAAGGGCTACATATCCCAATACCAGATGGTTTGGGTCCTGGCATTGACGGGCCATGGTTTGCAGCCACTTGTCGTTGCTTGGGCGGCAATTAGGTTCTGTCAAAATAATCCATTCATGTTTGGCTGCCTTCACACCCAGTGTAATCTGCAATTTCTTGCGGCTCATGTAGCGTGAACTCTCAGGAATGTAAGTATAATAAAGATGAGGGTTCTCGGCTGCTGTTCGCTTCAGAAAATCCTGCGTCTCGCCATCTGTACTCTGGCAGACTACGATTACCTGATAGTCGGCAGCATACTGCTGGCGCAGGAACATAGGGAGATTCCTCTCCAATTCAGCAAGATTATCGTGTGCGGTAATGAGTATACTGACAGGAGGTTGATTCTCTGCCGTTTCTGTCTTTTGAAAGCGCAACGAGCGCAGAAATGGATTTATCAGCGATCCGAGAACCGCCAATAAAACCACCACTGCGCCTGCTATTATAGTAGTTGTACTAATGATCATCATATTCTTTTTCTCGTAATATAGAAAGCTAGAGAAAGGAGAATCCTATAAACTCTTAACTTTTAACTTTCAACTATATTAAAAGTCTTCTGTAATATACCCCTTTGGCAACTGGCGACAGTTATACTGGCTCGCCATGATCTCACCATAGGCTCCGGCTGAGCGGAGGGCGATGAGGTCGCCGCGATGGGCTTTGTTGATGTCGACAGCCTTGCCGAAGACATCGCTTGATTCGCAGATAGGACCTACTACGTCGTAAGTTTCTACAGGTTCATCGCTTGAGATGTTCTCAATCTTATGGTAAGCCTGATAGAGAGCTGGACGGATAAGGTCGGTCATTCCTGCATCCACAATGGCAAACTGCTTGGCTGTGCCCTGCTTGATGTAGAGTGTCTTGGTGATGAGAGAACCCATCTGACCCACTACGGCTCGGCCCAACTCGAAGTGAAGCTTCTGACCATCGCGCAACTTCAGTTTCTTAGCGTATGTATCAAAATAATCCTTGAAATTAGGGATTGGCTGTCGGTTTGGATGATTATAGTCAATGCCCAGTCCACCGCCCACATTGATGTTCTTCACAACGATGTGATGCGCTTCAAGTTGGTTCTGAAGTTCGTTGATACGGTTGCAGAGTGCCTCGAAATCACCCATATCAAGAATCTGGCTTCCGATGTGGAAGTGCAGTCCGAGGAACTGGATGTTCTTCATCTTGGCAGCCTCTTCGATTACGGCTTCCATGTCGCGCATGGCAATTCCGAACTTGTTTTCTGCCAGACCTGTTGTGATGTTAGCGTGCGTATGGGCGCCGACATCCGGATTGATGCGGAAACAAACCTGCGCAATCTTATTCTGTTTTTCAGCCAGCTCGTTGATGATTTCCAACTCCGGAATGCTTTCTACATTGAAGCAGAAGATGCCTTTCTCCAATCCGAGGTTGATTTCCCAATCGCTCTTGCCTACACCAGCGTAAACAATCTTACTGGCAGGGAAACCGGCTTTGATGGCTGCCTGAATTTCTCCTCCGCTCACACAGTCGGCTCCTAAACCAGCCTGACAGATGATATTGAGCACCTTAGGGTTGGCATTTGCCTTTACGGCATAGTGCACTTCAAATCCCTCGTGCTTGCCAGCCTCTTCATTGATGGTTTTCAATGTCTGGCGCAACACATTGGTGTCGTAATAGTAGAACGGAGTCTGTATCTCCTGAAACTTATCTATCGGAAATGTACCTTTCATTTCACTTAATCTTAAATTAATACCTTATTATAGTTAAATCAGAATATCCAATTTATTGTAAATCAGAATATCCAACGAAGAGTGGATAGGAAGCATTACATACGAATTCTTCACTTTTCACTCTTCGTTTTCATTTGCATTACTTCTTCTCGAACAATACGTTGCTCAAGTTCTGCAATGCCTGCTTCTTATCTTTCTCTCTGATGAGGAATGAGATGTTGTAGTTAGAACCACCATAAGAAATCATGCGTACAGGAATGTTCTTCATCGCATCGGTAGCGATGGTCTCGAAGCCAACGTTGCTCCAGTCCAAATCACCTACAACGCAGATGATGCACATATCAGAATCTACAGTTACTGTACCATATTTCTTCAGCTCGTTTACGATGTCGTTAAGATGAGAATCATTATCAATACTCATGCTGACACCCACCTCAGAAGTGGCAATCATATCAATTGGAGTCTGATAGCTCTCGAAGATTTCGAATACCTTGCGTAGGAAACCTGTAGCGAGCAACATGCGGCTACTCTTGATCTTGATGGCTGTGATGTTGTCCTTGGCAGCAACAGCCTTGATCTTGCCGCGTACGATGACATTGTCGATGATTGTACCGTCGGCCTTAGGATCCATGGTGTTCTTCAAGCGTACAGGGATGCCTGCATACTTTGCTGGCTGAACACAGGTAGGGTGGAGGATCTTGGCACCGAAGTAAGCCAACTCAGCAGCCTCCTCGAAGTTCAACTGGCGTACTGCCTCAGTGTGCTCTACGACACGAGGGTCGTTGTTGTGCATTCCGTCGATGTCGGTCCAGATCTGAATTTCGTCAGCTGGGAGAGCTGCACCGATAAGAGATGCGGTGTAGTCGCTACCGCCACGCTGCAGATTGTCAACCTCGCCGTATGCGTTGCGGCAGATGAATCCCTGAGTGATGTAAATCTGATAGCCCTGATTCTGCTCCATGATAGCAGCCAACTTCTCCTTGATGTACTGAGGATCCGGTTCTGCGTTCTTGTCAGTGCGCATAAAGTCTAATGCGCTGAGCAATACGGCCTTTACACCCTGTTCCTTCAAGTAGTTTACAACCATGTTGGTGCTCATCATCTCGCCCTGAGCCACGATGCTCTTCTCCTCGAAAGAAGTGAAGAGGTCTTTGGTGAATGAGCGGAGATAGTTGAATTCGCCCTGCAAGAACTCACGAGTCGTATTTTTCATCTCCTCGGTAGAGTAGAGTTCTTCTACATGCTGCATGTATTTCTTCTCCAAGTTGTTGATTACCTCGTTGGCGCCCTCTGGATTCTTCTTGTAAAGATAGTCAGAGATCTCAACGAGAGAGTTTGTTGTACCGCTCATCGCAGACAATACGATGAAAGTTGGTTCACCTGATTCTGTAACCAAAGAGGCTACTCCCTTCATGCGCTCTGGTGAGCCTACAGAAGTACCTCCGAATTTCATTACCTTCATAGTCGTAATTTTATTTAATTATTTCACTTAATTATCTTCTCCATCCTCTGTGAGGTCGATGTGGTTGTACTCGTTGGTTACGTCGTAGAGCACACCTTCCTTACAGCGGTAAACGATGCCTGGGAATTTGTCGAGCATCGGGATGTTATGGGTTGTCATCACAACAGCTGTGCCTTGTTTGGTGATGTCTTTCAGCAGACTCACAATGTTGCTGGCAGTCTCTGGGTCGAGATTGCCTGTAGGCTCATCGGCGATGATGATTTTTGGATTATTGAGAATGGCGCGGGCGATGGCTACACGCTGCTGCTCACCACCTGAGAGCTCATGAGGCATCTTGTCGATTTTATCAATCATGCCTACTTCGTTGAGCACCTCTTCGATACGCTTTTCTCTGTCTTTTTTGTTTTTCCAGCCTGTTGCCTTGAGTACGAATTCAAAGTTCTTGCGAACGGTGCGGTCGTGTAGCAGCTGGAAATCCTGAAAGATGATTCCCAATTCCTTACGCAGAGCCGGAATCTCCTTTCGCCTGATAGTTTTGAGGTCTCTGCCGAGAATTTCAGCCTTCTCGGTTTCGCCTTCTACAAGGTCTAGTTCGCAATAAAGTGTCTTTAATAGCGAACTTTTACCAGAGCCGACTTTTCCAATAAGGTAGGCGAATTCTCCTTCGTCAATATGGAAATTGATGTTTTGGAGCACGCACTTGTCGGCCTGATATATGCTGACGTTCTGATAATCTATTAACATCTTCTATTTTTTTCTCCTTAATGTTGGTTTATTATTTCATTTCGCCCTTACTCTTGGCAACGCGACGTTTCTTATCCCATTCCGGGTCGTGACGCATCTGAAGTTCTTTCACTACATCTTCTATTCTCAAGCCTTTGCTTGTGAGCAGTACGATGAGGTGATAGAGAAGGTCTGAACTCTCGTAAACGAGTTTCTCGTTGTTGCCGTTTGTGGCTTCGATAATGGTTTCAACAGCTTCTTCTCCAACCTTTTGTGCCATTTTGTTAACGCCTTTCTTGAAGAGGCTGGTAGTGTAGCTTCCCTCTGGCATTTCTTCGTGGCGCTTGTTGATGAAGTCCTGAAGCTCTGAGAGGAAGAGGATTGGGTTGAGTGTATTCTCTTCTGCCCAGCAGGTGTCTGTACCTTTGTGGCAGGTTGGACCATCTGGGTGAACCTTAACCAGCAAGGTGTCGTTATCGCAGTCGTTCTGAATGCTAACGAGATTCAGGAAGTTACCTGATGTTTCACCTTTTGTCCAGAGGCAGTTGCGTGAACGGCTCCAGAATGTTACCTTTTTGGTTGCTATTGTCTTATCGTATGCTTCCTGGTTCATGAAACCAAGCATCAAGACGTTCTTGGTAACTGCGTCTTGGATGATGGCAGGAACCAGTCCGCCTAATTTTTCGAAATCTATTTCCATTTTATCATGTTTTTATTTTCTTACATTATTATATTCACGTGTCTCAGTATCCTTACGTGTTCTATATTCTCACGTTGATTCCTTCTTCTCTCAGGTATTTCTTGAGGTCAGGAATGGCAATCTCGCCAAAGTGGAACACGCTGGCTGCCAGAGCAGCATCTGCCTTGCCTTGGGTGAAAGCATCGCGGAAATGCTCCATCTTTCCAGCACCTCCTGAGGCGATGATAGGAATGCTTACTTCTTCGGCAAGACGGGCGAGGGCCTCGTTTGCGAATCCCTGTTTCACACCGTCATGATCCATACTGGTAAAGAGAATTTCACCGGCACCCCGGTCGGCTACTTCCTTAGCCCAGTCAAACAATCCTAGTTCCACCCGTTCTCTTCCGCCTTTTACATAACAGTGCCAGCCGTCAGAATCGAGACGTGCATCAATGGCGCATACGCAAACCTGTGAGCCATAATGGTTGGCAATTTCATCGATGAGCTCCGGATGTCGGATGGCAGCACTGTTGATGCTAACCTTGTCAGCTCCTGCGTTGAGCAGGCGGTCAACATCTTTGAGTTCATTGATTCCACCTCCCACAGTAAATGGGATATTGATTTCGGCAGCCACGCGGGTTACCATATCCGTAAAGGTTTTGCGCTCTTCGAAACTCGCTGTAATATCGAGGAATACGAGCTCATCGGCTCCAGCATCGCTATAAGCTTTTCCCAGTTCTACCGGGTCACCAGCGCTGCGAAGGTTTACGAAATTGGTTCCCTTTACCGTCTCGCCGTTCTTTACATCAAGACAAGGAACGATTCGTTTAGCTAATCCTTTGTTACTTTGAACTTTGACCATTGAACTTTGAACTTTATGATTACTTAACTCCTAACTATAAACTTTTTGACTGTCAACTATTTAACTATTAACTAGTTTCTTAACATCGATTTTCCCTTCGTAGAAAGCTTTTCCAAATACTACGGCAGGAATTCCTGCAGTTTCCAATGCTTCGATGTCTTCGTTGCAACTCACTCCGCCTGAGGCGATAAGATGCAGTTGAGGATAGGCAGCCATTACTTCTTTGTAGAGTTCTATGGCAGGTCCCTGCAGCGTTCCGTCTTTGCTGATTTCTGTGCAGAGAACATAGCGTACTCCTTTATCGATGTACTTTTTCAGGAAAGGAAGGAGATCTTCAGAAGAATCTTCTTTCCATCCGTTGATAGAAATCTTACCGTTTCTTACATCGGCTCCCAGAATCAGGCGGTCGGCTCCATACTTGTCCAGCCATTGCATGAAGAGTTCAGGATTGGTGACGGCAATGCTGCCCACTGTAACCATGCTTGCTCCCGCAGCAAAAGCTTTCTCAATATCTTCTTCGGTCTTGATTCCGCCACCGAAATCTACCACGAGAGAGGTTTCTGTGGTAATAGCCTTCAACACCGCATCATTTACGATGTGCTTTGACTTGGCTCCATCGAGGTCTACTACATGAAGGCGTTTGAAGCCCATCTGCTCAAACTGTTTTGCAACCTCGGCAGGATTGTCATTGTAAACCTTCTTCTGGTCGTAATCGCCTTTTGTAAGACGAACACACTGGCCATTTATCAAGTCGATAGCTGGAATTAATTCTATCATATTAGTATTTCCTCTTTTATTTTATCTCTAAAAAGTTCTTTAAAATCTGTTCTCCCACTTTTCCGCTCTTTTCCGGATGGAACTGGCAGGTATAGAAATTGTCTTTGTGGAGCGATGCGCTATAAGGAAGAATGTATTCTGCCTTGGCAATGGTCTCCTCGCAGAGTGGCACATAATAACTATGAACGAAATAGGAGTAGGGATGAAGCAGCGCATCAGCGGTAGACTTATCTGAGTCAGAATCTATTCTGTTTCCGAACCCCTTATAAAGGTCAGTCTTCAAATCATAGATTTCATTCCAGCCCATAGCAGGCACCTTGTCTTCGTGTTTCTGAGGTTGGAATCGCTTTACATCTACATCAAAGATTCCGATGCAATCTACGTCACCTTCTTCCGAATGGCGGCACAAGAGTTGCTGTCCTACACAAATGCCCAGGACGGGTTGCTTCAAGTTCTTGATTACTTGATCAAGCTGATGAGCCTTCAGATATTCCATTGCTTCTCTTGCCTGGCCTTGTCCTGGGAAGAGAACGCGGTCAGCCTTCTGGAGCATTTCTGCATCATCTGTAAGTACAGGTTCGATGCCTAAACGCTTCATGGCGTTGACTACGGAATAGATATTTCCGGCATTATATTTTACGATTGCTACATCCATAACCTAACGTAATTCATTTCTATTTCTTATATTCCGATGCAAAGGTACACATTTTCTTTTAATTTAAAGAAAATAAAAGCAAAAAGATTACGAAATATAGTAGATTTCTTTCAGAAAGTTAGAAATATGGCGGGATTTTACGTTTTCGTTAAGTGAAAAAGGAGCAATTGGATGTAAACCAACATCTAATTGCTCCTTTTGAAGTGTTTATTTTGATAATCGAAACTTCTTAGTTTTCTTCTTCACTGTCTGCTGTGCGGAGAATGATAGAAGTTGCTCCGATGGTGAACAGGGTTCCGTCTTCGATAACGCGGCGTTCTTTGTCGCCCAGAATTTCATTGTCAACGAAAGTTCCTGTATAACTTGGTCCATCACGGAGTACGTATTTCAATTTGCCTTTCTTGTCGCGGCTAACGTTAATTACGCAATGGTTCATGTCAACGCTTGGGTCTACGGTTTCGATAGGGCAGTTGATTCCGCTGTTCTTCATGTAGCGGCCGATGATGTTGTCGCCTAATTGCAGCGGGATGACCTGTTTGTAAGCGAATACGTTCTCGATGACAACGATAGAACCGTATCCCTTCTCGTTGGCATTCTCGTCAAGTTTTTCCTCCTTTCGGGTTTCGCGGAGCTTGGAAACTCCCATTCGGATGCCAAACTGCTTATTGCAATTAGGACAAACGAAAACGAGACTCTGACCTGCCTGATACTTGGTCTCATCGAAGGTGATAAAATTATCGCATTTAGGACAACGTACTCTTTTCATATTCTTTTTCTTACTTTTCTGTCTTTATTATAATAATGTGTTGTAGAAGTTTCCGATACTCCTTGCTCTTTGTTCTAGCTATAAACTCTTAACTGTCAACTATTCTTTCACTTTCGTAATCCAGCCGTCAGTAAAAGCATCATAGTTGTGTAAACGGTTGAGAGCAGTATAAGCTTCGCCCTCGGTAGAGTATGTTCCGTATATAACTTTCACATTATTATCCGTAATCAACACCCTAGCTTCCTTGAATCCTTTGTTCTGGAGGAGTTCAGCATAGCAGGCTGCATTGCGCTTGGTAACACGACTTGCCAAAACGATGCTGTAGTAAGAAGAAGCTGTTTGCAATTCGTTGTCCTGAGCCATGTTGACAGACTTGGCAGGAATGCTCTCTTCTGCCTGTGATTCTGTACTAAGAACCAGTTCTTGAGGTTGAGCAACTTTATTGATCTCCTTAGGCATGATGCGGTTCAACATACCTGTGTCAATTTGGCTCTTCTGAACGGTTGGGGTTCCCAATGGAGAAGAGTAGGTGAAGAATGCAATGAGAGCGATGCAGGCTGCTGCAATATTGCGCAACCAGCTCTTCTTGATGCTGATGAATTCGGCATTTGATTCTTCTTCTTCGTTAACGAACACAGAATTGTTGACAGAGAGCCCACTCTCCATCTTCTGGTTACTATCCTGATTCTTGACTTCGCTTTCTGTACGATTGTTTTCTACTGTCTTTGCTGGCATTTCAATGATTGAAGCAGCAGAATCTTCAGTCTTCTGAACCTCTTCTGCAGAAATCTGCGCGAGTGGGAGCATGTTTAAGCCGCCCAAACCATACAACTCAGGGGTAAGAATGCCCGCCTCGCATGGTTCGAAGGTATAATTTCCGTCTTCGTTCAATATGATGGTGCCAATATCATTCAGTTCAAATTTTCCTGAATTCTCCAAAGTCTGACGCATCTCTGTCACTTCATCAGCAATGCGGTTCAAAGCTTCCGGATAGCTGATATCGTATGCTTCAACATACGAAAGTGCAAGGAGAGAATCGTTCATCTGGAGCTGTGGATTAAAGCCAATAGTTCTCAGCGGTGGCAAAAACATGCTGTCTCTGCCATCGTAACGCGCATCTACATGATGAGCCATGAAGCCACCAAATCCTGGGACAATCACGCAATCGTTGCTCAAAAGTAGGATCTCTATATGTCTTTCTAGTCTATTCACGTTTGCAAAGGTAGTGATTTTTTCGGAAATGACCAACAGAAAATAGAGAAAATTTTCGATGAAATCATAAAAAGTCTAATTTGTTTTGTCGTTTCGGGAAAAAGTATTACCTTTGTACCTAAAATAAATAAGGTATAAATCAATGAAATATACAGAGACAGAAATTGAAGGAGTCTGGCTGATAGAACCTCGGGTATTTGATGATGCTCGCGGCTATTTCTTTGAAGCATGGAAGCAGGCTGACTTTGATGCTCACGTTGGAGGGCATGTGGAGTTTGTGCAAGACAATGAATCTATGTCGGCTCGTGGTGTGCTCAGAGGTTTGCATTATCAGAAAGGTGAATTCTCGCAGGCTAAGTTGGTGCGTGTCATCAAAGGCCGCGTGCTGGATGTAGCTGTTGACTTGAGAAAGGGCAGTAAGACTTTCGGTAAATATGTAATGGTTGAACTGAGTGGAGAGAACAAACGACAGTTTTTCATTCCTCGCGGTTTTGCCCATGGTTTCCTGGTACTGAGTGACGAAGCCATCTTTACTTATAAAGTAGATAATGTTTATGCTCCTGATTACGAAGCCAGTATTCATTGGGATGATCCTACTATCGGAATAAAATGGCCTATTGAAGGAGTTGAGGTGCTTACGTCAGAAAAAGACAGAACCAAAGCAAAGTCTTTCGATGAGGCTGATTATTTCGAGTAGAATTGGCATCAGCTTTTACCGATTAATTTATTTAAAGAACTCATCATGAAAAAGATAGTTAATTTATGGCTGCTCAGTTGTATCTTGACTCTTGTTGCTTGTGGGCAGAAGGCCGAAAAGCAACAGGAAGTGAAGGAAGATACTGCGGCTAAGAAGATGTTGCAAGGCATTTGGCTGAACGATGACGATGAGGATGATGTGGCGTTCCGCGTAAAAGGCGATACGATTTATTATCCTGATTCAACCAGTCAGCCTGTCTACTTCTACATTGCTGGCGATACGCTTGTAATGAAGGGTGCTAATATTGCAAAATATCCGATTGTAAAACAGGCTGAGCATATTTTCCAGTTTAAGGTGCAGAATGGGGATGTGGTTAAGCTGGTGAAGACGGAAGATAAGTCTTATTTGCAGCAGTTCATCCACAACCATGCTTCCGTGGCGCTGAATCAGAATACGCTGATTAAACGTGATACGGTGGTTGTAAGGGGCGATGAGAAATATCATCTCTACGTACAGGTTAACCCAACAAGTTATAAGGTCTACAAGAGTTCTTATAATGATGATGGTGTTGAGGTAGACAATGTTTATTATGATAATATTGTGAACTTGCATGTTTATCATGGTGCCAACTGTCTGTTCTCTCGTGATTTTCATAAGAAGGATTTCGATAAGCAGGTTCCTGCTTCTTTCTTGGACCAGTCTATATTGAGCGACATCGTATTCAATAAGATAGATGAATCTGGCATTCATTATCTTGCTGTTCTGGCAATGCCTGACAGCAGTTTGAGTTATCAGGTTGAGGTTATCATTTCCTTTGAAGGAAAAATGAGAATGCGGGTTAAGAGCTAAAGAAGAAATAAAAAAGTCGCCCTGAAAGGGAAAGCATTGGATGTAAGATGCGTTTGTCCTTTCAGGGCGATTCTTTTTTATGTGCTTATCCTGGAGGGGTAGCTTGGTGGCTCAATTTTTAATTGAAGAATCCCAGCAAAGCTCCGGCTGCAACGGCAGAACCGATGACTCCCGCAACGTTTGGTCCCATGGCGTGCATGAGAAGGAAATTGTGACGGTCGTATTCCAGGCCTAGGTTGTTGGAGATGCGTGCACTCATTGGTACGGCACTCACTCCGGCGTTTCCGATAAGTGGGTTCAGTTTCTTGCCTTTTGGCAAGAAGAGATTCATCAGCTTGACGAATAAGATTCCGCTTGCAGATGCGATGATGAATGCAAGAGCACCGAGAGCAAAGATTTTGATGGTGTTTAATGTCAGAAACTCTGAAGCCTGGGTAGAACAGCCTACGGTCAGGCCGAGGAGGATGACGACAATATCATTCAAGCTGCTGCTTGCTGTCTTGGCGAGTCGGGTTGTCTTTCCACTCTCTTTCAGAAGATTTCCGAAGAACAGCATTCCTAATAATGGCAAACCGGATGGAACGATGAAGGTGGTGAGAAGCAGACCGATGATAGGGAAGAGAATCTTTTCGGTCTGTGAAACCTGACGTGCCGGTTTCATCTTGATGACGCGCTCTTTCTTGGTTGTAAGCAGTCGCATCAAAGGTGGTTGGATTACAGGCACCAGTGCCATGTAAGAGTAGGCGCAAACCGCAATGGCTCCCATGAGGTTCGGACTCAGTTTGCTGCTCAGGAAGATGGCGGTTGGTCCGTCTGCTCCTCCGATAATGGCAATGCCGGCTGCCTGGTTAGGTTCGAATCCCAGAGCCAGTGCAATCATGTAGGCGCCGAAGATTCCAAATTGGGCAGCGGCTCCAATCAGGATGAGCTTCGGGTTGGAAATGAGCGCAGAGAAGTCGGTCATGGCTCCAATGCCCAGGAATACGAGTGGCGGGTACCAGCCCTGTTTCACTCCCTGGTAGAAGATGTTCAGAACGGAGTTGTCTTCGTATAAACCTATTTCGAGTCCTGCATCGGCACGGAATGGAATGTTGCCAAGAATGATTCCCAATCCGATAGGAACCAGGAGCAGCGGCTCAAAATCTTTCTTGATGGCGAGCCAGATAAAGAGTGCTCCCACCAGTATCATGATGAGGTTTCCTGCCGAGGCGTTGGCAAAGCCCGTAAAGGTAAGAAACTCATTGAAGTTTTGTATGATGAAATCCATAATTTACTTTGAACTTTGAAAGTTAGACATTGATTTACTTTGAACTTTGAAAGTTGAACATTGAACTTTATGATTAGTCTTTTGATTGGAAGAGTAATCATTAGCTTTTTGTCTAAACAGCTTATTACGCGATCGTAACAAGCGTGTCTCCTTCCATTACTGCGTCTCCCTTGTTCACGTTGATGCTGGTAATGGTTCCCGAAGTTTCTGCATCGATGTTGTTCTGCATCTTCATGGCTTCGAGAACGACAACAGTATCGCCTGTGTTCACCTTGTCACCGACTTTCACCTTGATTTCGTTGATGGTGCCAGGCAGAGGGGCAACAACTGGTTTGCCTGCAGCAGGAGTTGCCTGTTTGCTTGATGAAGCAGAATCAGAACTTGCTGCAGAACTTGAACCTGCAGCAGAACCTGCGCTTGCAACAGAGCTGGCAGAAATGTTGTTTTGTCCATCAGTTAACTTTACTTTCTGCTTACTGCTCTTAACCGGCTGTTTCATTTCCACTTCGAATGGAATTCCATTTACGGTTACATTGGCGATATTGCCTTCAATATCCTGTATTTCAACGACGTAATCTACGCCTTTAACCTTATATTCGTACTTTGCCATAGTTTCTATATTTTAACGTTGTTATTGTTGTTGTTGAATTTCGGAGCATTCCATCTGGTCTGTTTTGGCTTGATGGTGATAATGCCTGGTTCTACATCGTGAACATCTTCCAGATATTCCTGTAGTGCAAGGGAGATGACTGCCATGTAAATCTCCTTATCAATACCCTTGGTTTCTAAACCATCTTTCAGAATCACGTTGGTCTTATGACTGAGGTCTTGAGTAACCTCGATGGTCTTCTTTCCTGTCTTATATAATAAGGTGGCGTGCTTCTCAGTAGCACGGGCGATGCGCTGTTTATGTTTCATGTAGGCTCCGAAAACCCAAAACACGATGAAGAGAAGAGCGAGGCAGGCAAATACGATTCCCATTGAAAGTACGGCGATTCCTATTCCGTATGGGTCGCTTTTCTTCAATTGCTGGGCTTTACTCAAACCTGTGTTTTGAGGCAGATAGCCTGGAGTTACTGATCCGGCAATGGCTTTCTCCCATGTCTTGAAGTCCTTACTCAGTTCAAAACTCTCATCGGCAGCCAACACTGGCACGTTTACGGAGTCTATCAGGTCAACGGCATTTCCGTCATAGAGTGCTATCCAGTTGGGCATCTTTTCCTGTAGAATAAGATTGAGATGAAAAGGTCCCGAGTTGGAAGAATTCTTTGCCTTCCAATGTTGTCCGTTCCTGCCATCCTGGTACCAGGAACTGCTGTCGAAGATAACGATGCTCTTCTTGCCTCCCAGTGTGGTTCGTGGTTCATTGTTAGGCAATGGACACATCAGCTGTCGGCGAGCTTCAGGCGACATTTTCTTGTCGAGAACCCTTCGGTCGGTGGTTAGGAACATACCGCGTACATTATACGTGGTAAAGGAGGAATTGCTCAATTCCACCCATGGTTTGTGCTGCCCGTACTCATCTACAAGATTGGTACGGTTGTCGGTCATCACCTCCGTAATACGGATACTTTTGGCTCCTTGACTCCAAGCGGGCAAGGATGTGATGACTAGCATGGTTATCAGAAATCCCAATTTCTTCATACGCTTACTAACGTTTATAGGGTTATTGTTTCATATTTCGAAAAAATCTGCATCATATAGGAACGATAGCTGTTCCTAGAAGATTCATTAGGTTTGTTTCTTGTGCTCAAAGGTACGAAGAATTTCTGAAAAGACAACAAAAAAGGTGCACAATTTTTTGTCTTTGTGCACCTCTTTTATAATTTATAACTATTTCCAGTTGTTTTGTTAACTTTTGTAAGTCTTACGCTCCGCAGAAGAACAGCACCACAATCTGGGCTGTAAAGATACGGAGGAACATGCTCAAAGGATAAACTGTAGAGTAACCTACAGCTGGAGCCTCCTTAGAGCAAGAAGCATTTGCATAAGCCAATGCTGGAGGGTCTGTGTAAGTACCGGCGAGCATACCCATGATGGTGAAGTAGTTGAACTTAAACTTCAGGCGGGCAATCGTACCGATGATGAGGATAGGAATAACGGTGATGAGGAAACCACATCCCACATATTTCAAACCGTCACCCTGTACTACTGTGTCCCAGAATCCGGCTCCAGCCTTGATTCCCACACTCGCCAGGAAGAGTACAAGTCCTATTTCTCGTAGCATCATATTAGCCGAAGTCGTCGTATAGGTTACCAGTTTCATGCGATAGCCGAAACGGCCGATGAGGATGGCGATGATAAGCGGACCTCCGGCAATACCCAACTTCAAAGGCACCGGCATTCCCGGAATGGCAAATGGGAGAGAACCGAAGATAATACCTACCATAATGCCTACGAAGATAGTAGCAATGTTAGGCGCATCGAGGCGCTTTACAGAGTTACCCATGATTTCAGCCACACGGTTCACATTCTCTTCAGGACCTACAACCAGAATCTTATCACCTACGTGGAAGTGGTGGTTTCTGCCTGCAAAAATGTCCATTCCCTGACGGGAAATACGGGTTACGTTAACGCCGTATACGCTGGAGAAGTGCATCTTACCCAAGGTCTTACCGTTCATTTCCGGACGGGTAACGATGATACGGCGAGAAACAAAGTGCTGTACTTCATCCTTCTCGCGGTCCCATTCAGCCTCAACCTCTGGTCCGATGAAAGCCTTGATGGCTTCAGCATCAGCCTCTGCACATACAACGAGCAATTCGTCTCCAACCTCAAACTTAGTCTTGCTGTTAGGAATGCTCACCTCGCCATTGTGGAGCAGTCGTGAACATACAATGTCACGGTTCAAGAATTCTGAAACTTCTCTCAGCGTTCTGCCTGTAATATAAGCATTTTCCACGCGTAAGTGCATGTTGTGGGCCTTAGCGTGTGGGTTTGCAGCATCTTCTTCGTTAAGCTGTTCTTCCTCATCAGCAGTATTAATCTTACAGATGTACTTGATAAGGATAGTAGCACCAATAATGCCCACTACACCAAGAGGATAAGCACAAGCATAACCGTTGGCAATACTTGGAGCGCCATTAGGGAAGACGCTGAGCAAAGCCTCGTTGGCAGCACCAAGACCCGGAGTATTGGTAACCGCACCATAGAGAGTACCTACCATCATAGGCAGGTTGTTAGGGTTGCTCGTGTCGAAGAAGAGATAATAGCAACCAAACATCACGAGGATGTTGAGCAGAATTGCGCTAGCCGAAAGCATGTTGAGCGTAACACCACCTTTCTTGAAACTCTCGAAGAAGCCAGGTCCTACCTGGAGACCAATCATGAAGACGAAGAGGATCAAGCCGAAGTCTTGCACGAATGTGAGAATTTCCTTTGGACCGGTGAAGCCAACGTGGCCAGCCAAAATACCTGCGAAGAGAACGAAGGTGACGCCTAACGAAATGCCGCCAATCTTTATCTTTCCGAGGTAAACACCAATAGCTATCACGATAGCGTAGAGTAGGGCGATGTGAGCCACCGACTCGGTATTGGTGAAGAGATTAACAATCCAATCCATGTATTCGTTTTAAAATCAGAAAATTATATTCCTGTAGTTTACCAAATTATTTTAGAATTTATGTTTTCTGTTGCTTGTTTTAAATGAAAGATACAGTTCTGTTTATAGAGAGAATCTGTAGATTATTAGGGATTCAATTAAAACTGAAAATTGGAGGACATCACATAGGATGCCCTCCAACCTATTTTTTCTTGTAAAAAATCAAGCCCTTTTTGCAAATGGCTTTCATTTTGACATGAGATTACTTCTCGATAGCTGCTACACCTGGCAATACCTTACCCTCGATAGCCTCGAGGAGAGCACCACCACCTGTAGAGATGTAAGATACCTGATCAGCCAAACCGAACTTGTTGATACAAGCTACAGAGTCACCACCACCGATGAGTGAGAATGCACCTTCCTTAGTAGCCTCAGCGATTGCGTCAGCAATAGCCTTAGAACCACCAGCGAAGTTGTCGAACTCGAATACGCCTGCAGGACCGTTCCAGAGGATAGTCTTGGCACCCTTGATGGCAGCTGCGAAAGCCTTGCGAGTCTCAGGACCTGCGTCCATACCCTCCCAACCGTCAGGGATGTTGTTAGATGGGCAAACCTGAGTATTGCAGTCGTTCTTGAAGTCATCACCGCAGATAGAGTCTGTGCCGAGTACGAGGTTTACACCGTTCTCCTTAGCCTTCTTGATTACGTCGAGAGCAACGTCAAGCTTGTCATCCTCGCAGATAGACATACCGATCTTGCCGCCGAGAGCCTTAGAGAATGTATAAGTCATACCACCGCAGAGAATCAGGTTGTCAACCTTAGTCAACAGGTTCTCGATGATACCGATCTTAGTAGAAACCTTAGAACCACCCATGATAGCTGTGAATGGGCGCTTGATGTTGCCGAGAACTGCGTCAACAGCCTTAACTTCCTTCTCCATCAAGAAGCCGAGCATCTTGTGATCCTTGTCAAAAGAATCAGCGATGACAGCTGTAGAAGCGTGCTTGCGGTGAGCTGTACCGAATGCGTCCATTACATATACGTCAGCGTAAGAAGCCAACTTAGCAGCGAACTTCTTCTGACGCTCCTTCATCTCAGCCTTAGCAGCATCGAATTCTGGAGTACCCTTCTCAACGCCAACTGGCTTGCCTTCCTCTTCAGGATAGAAGCGGAGGTTCTCGAGCAAGAGAGCCTCACCTGGCTTCAAGGCAGCTGCCTCAGCATCAGCGTTACCGCAGTCCTTAGCGAACTTAACGTCTACGCCGAGAGCGTCTGATACGTTCTTAACAATCTGAGAGAGAGAAAGCTCTGGTTTAACCTTGCCCTTTGGCTTACCCATGTGGCTCATCATGATGAGCGCACCGCCGTCTGCAAGTACCTTCTTCAATGTAGGAAGGGCACCGCGGATACGAGTGTCGTCTGTTACATTACCATTTTCATCCAATGGCACGTTGAAGTCAACGCGCACGATTGCCTTGTGACCGGCAAAGTTAAAATCTTCAATTTTCATTTTACCTAAATTTTATTTAGTTTATGTACTAATTTATTGTTCTAAACCTTTCTGCTGGTTTCAAAAACCGAAGGCAAAGATACAAATTATATTTGAATCAGCAAAATATAGTAGCGGTTTTTATGATTTTTAGTAGATGAAATCGTCTGTTTGCTATATCGGGTTTGCAAAATTCGTGTTTTGCGCTTCCTTCTGCCTGATTTGTTAAACAAAATGGAGAGAAATGAAATATATTCTTAACAAATTACTTTTTTTTTGGATTTTTCGATAATAAATAGTACCTTTGTGCGCAGTTAAAACGTTATTACATATAAATGAGATAAAATGGCGAAAGATAAGATTGCTTTTGTGTGCAGCAATTGCGGACAGGAAAGTGCCAAATGGATGGGCAAATGTCCTAGCTGCGGACAATGGAATACATTTAAGGAAATTCGTATTGCTGCCGATTCCGGATCGCAGGCTGCGAAGAATGCCGGAATGACCATGCGTCATGGTGGGGCTGCCACGATGTTTGGCGGGCAGCACAGCGAGCATGACGCTGCGCCGATGAAGCTTCGCGATATTTCTGCGATTGATGAACCGCGCATCGATATGAGGGACGAGGAGCTGAACCGTGTGCTGGGTGGCGGAATGGTTCCTGGCAGCATTACGCTCCTGGGCGGTGAACCGGGAATCGGTAAGAGTACGCTCACCTTGCAGACTATTCTGAACATGACTGACCGCCGCATCCTGTATGTGAGTGGAGAGGAGAGTGCCCATCAGATTAAACTCCGTGCCGACCGGTTGGCTAAAGGACAGGCGATGCTCAGAGATGGCTCTTCTGTGGACACTCTGAAAACGGTTTCTCTTTCATCAGAAGGGGCCTTTGATCATATTACGGTTCTCTGCGAAACGCAGTTGGAGAAAATCTTCAGCCATATTCAGGAAGTAGCTCCACAGCTGATAGTTATAGATTCTATCCAAACTATTGCTACAGAAGAAGTAGACAGTTCGCCAGGTTCTGTCTCCCAAGTTCGCGAGTGTGCAGCCTCCCTGCTCCGTTTTGCCAAGACGAGTGGCATTCCGGTTATTCTGATAGGACATATTAATAAGGAGGGAACGCTTGCCGGACCAAAGATTCTGGAGCACATCGTTGATACGGTGATTCAGTTTGAGGGCGACCAGCATTACATGTACCGCATCTTGAGAAGCATCAAAAACCGATTCGGAAGTACTTCTGAGTTGGGAATCTACGAGATGATGCAAGGCGGACTCCGACAGGTGAGCAATCCTTCAGAGTTGCTGCTTACTGAAGATCATGACGGGCTTTCGGGTGTTGCCATCAGCGCAGCCATCGAGGGTGTTCGTCCGTTCCTGGTAGAGACGCAGGCTTTGGTTTCAACAGCAGCTTATGGAACTCCGCAGCGTTCGGCAACGGGTTTTGACCAGCGCCGTTTGAACATGCTCCTGGCGGTTCTAGAGAAACGTGTGGGGTTCAAACTGATGCAGAAGGACGTGTTCCTGAATATTGCCGGAGGATTGAGAGTAACCGATCCTGCCATGGACTTGAGTGTGTTGGCAGCCGTATTGAGCAGCAATGTTGACACACCTATCGAGCAAGGCTGGTGTATGGCGGGCGAGGTAGGTCTGAGCGGTGAAGTCCGTCCGGTGAGCCGTATCGAGCAGCGTATTGCTGAGGCTGAGAAACTGGGATTCCAGCACATCATCATTCCGAAGTACAACAATCATGGTTTCGACCATAAGAAATATAAGATAGAAATTCATCCCGTAAGGAAGGTGGAAGAAGCATTCCGCTGCCTGTTCGGGTGAAGTAAAAAGTAATCATACAGTTCAAAATTCAAAGTAAAATGAAGGATTCAGTAATCATTGTGAGCGGTGGCATGGATAGCATCACGCTGCTCTACGATAAGAAAGACGAGATTGCACTCGGCATTAGTTTTAACTATGGAAGTAATCATAACGAGCGTGAAATTCCTTTCGCCAAGATGCATTGTGAGCGTTTGGGAATCAAGCATATTACGATAGATTTGGGTTTTATGCATCAGTATTTCAAGAGTTCTCTTCTTGAAGGTGCCGATGCGATTCCTGAAGGTCATTATGCTGCTGATAATATGAAGAGTACGGTGGTTCCTTTCCGTAATGGAATCATGCTGAGCATTGCCATCGGCATTGCTGAGAGTAATAATCTGAAGAAAGTTTTCATCGCGAACCATGGTGGCGATCATACGATTTACCCAGACTGCCGTCCGGAGTTTATCAAGGCAATCGATGAGGCTGCCGAGGCTGGCACCTTCGTAGATGTTCGCGTGGTGGCTCCTTATACGAATATTACCAAAGGGCAGATTGCTGAGATAGGTAAGAAGTTGGGCATTGACTATGCTGAAACCTGGAGCTGCTATAAGGGCGGTGAGAAGCATTGTGGCAAATGCGGAACCTGCGTTGAACGCAAGGAGGCTTTGGCCGAGGCGGGTATTGAGGATACTACAGAGTATGAAGAATAAGGATGACGATGAATCAGGCGTTCTTCGTTCCCTATATATAAAAGGTGTAATCAGAATAAATATAATAAAAGAAAAATGAAAACAGCGATTTTATCTGCGGCTCTGATGCTTGCATCAACCGTTGCAATGGCTCAGAAGAGCAACTTCCAGTTGAAGGTGGATTTGAAGAATTTCAATTCCGATTCTGTACTTGTTTACAAGGGCAGAAATGTTAAGATGGATACGGTTTTGGTGAAGAATGGCAAGTTTACCTATTCTGCAAACCTTGATAAGGCAGCCGGATACGTTTTCCTCTCACCTGAAGCTTATCGTGGTGCAGGTCAGTTTATGTTCAACCTGCCTTGTGTTCCTGGCGAGAAGGCTGAAGTTAAGGGCGATGCAAAGACCCGCTTTGATATTTCGGGTTCTAAGTTCTATCAGCAGTATCATGAAGTAGATGTTCTGCTGGAGAATGCTAATAAGGAGTTGAGAGATTACGAAGCTTCCCTGAACCAGAGAATCAAGAATGGTGAGACCCAGCAGACCATCATGGCTGAATATGAGCAGAAGGCTCCTGCCCTGCAAAAGGCAAAGGACGATAAGATTTTCGATTTCGTAAAACAGCATCCTGATTATGAGGCTTGTGCTACTATCATAGAGCAGTTTGATGATGTCAGCAAGATGGAGAAACTGCTGGGCTTGCTCTCAGAGAATGTGAAGAACGGCAGAATGAAGGCTTTCTACCAGCCAATGATTGATATGGCTAAGAAGCGTGCTGAGGCTGAGAAGAAGGCTAAGAAGGTGCAGGCTGCCGGTGTTGAGGCTCCTGACTTCACGCTGAAGGATATTAAAGGAAATGATTTCAAGCTTTCCAGCCTTCGCGGTAAGATTATAGTTCTCGACTTCTGGGGTTCATGGTGCGGATGGTGCATCAAGGGAATGCCTAAGATGAAGGAGTATTACGAGAAGTACAAGGGTAAGTTTGAAATTCTTGGTGTAGATTGTAATGATACAGAGACTAAGTGGAAGGCTGCTGTTGAGAAGCACCAGTTGCCATGGATTCATGTTTACAATCCAAAGGACAGCAAGGTTCTCAGTGATTACGCTGTTCAGGGTTTCCCTACAAAGATTGTGATTGATGCTAATGGTAAGATTATCAAGACTATTGTTGGTGAGGATCCTGCTTTCTACACATTGCTTGATGAAGTGTTGGGCAAGTAATGTTACATAAAACAATGTCGCCCTGTAAGTGCAAAATTATATTTGCTCTTACAGGGCGATTTTTTGTTTGTTCAGTATTTTATTTCTTTTTCTTCTTCAATTCCAGTTTCGGAATCTTGATTTTCTGTCCGGCTTTTACGGTGTTTTTACCATTCAGGGCTTCTACGTAGCATTCCATGCCAGAACCTAAATAGCGGGTGCTGATCTGTTCGAGGGTCTGACCGGTGCCAACCGTAACGGTCTGGGCAACTCCTATGATTCGGTAAGCTCCCGTGCGTACGCGAGCATCCTTATCATACTGGGATGATGCTATTTTCGAAGCAGCCTTTTCTTCGTCTTTATCTTTAGCCTTTTCTTTTGCTTCTGCCTTAGCTTTTGCTTCAGCCTGCTTAGCCTTTTCTGTGTTAGCACTTTCCTCATCCGAATTTTCAGCCAGTTTTACTGCTTCTGCAGTTTTAGCCATACGGATACTATCTTCCATCGCTTTCTGGCGGAGTTTCTGTTCCTGAGAGAGTGGGGCGGCAGCTGGTTTGGCTGGGACTTTCTTGGCAGGAGTCTGGTGATACTGGTTTAGCTGCATGGCTAGATGATCGCGCTGGGCAGTCATCTGACCATAGTTGAAGGCAAACCATCCCATTCCGCCAATCAAAGCTACTACGATGAGACAGACTGCAACGACCAGATAGCGAGGAATAACAATATGATGAGAATTGGAAGATTCTTCTTCCTCCTCTTCTTCTTCAGATTCATCTGATGCAGGTACTGCAGGTTCAACAACTGCTTTCTGGGCTTGCTGTTGCTGGGCTAATTCAAGCTTCTCTTGCTCCAGTCTTTCCTGCTCGAGCCTTTCCTGCTCAAGCCTTTCCTGCTCCAGTCTTTCTTGCTCCAGTCTTTCCTGCTCCAGTCTTTCTTGCTCCAGTCTTTCTTGCTCCAGTCTTTCTTGCTCCAGTCTTTCTTGCTCCAGTCTTTCCTGCTCTTGCTTTTCTTTTTCAAGCTTTTCTTTCTGTATTCTTTCCTGCTCCAGTTGGGCTTGTTTTAATCTTTCCAGTTTAGCTTGTTCAATAGCAATTTGCTTTGCCAGTTCGTCTTCGGCTTCTTTTTCCTTTTCCTTTTCAGATCCGTTTACGACAACCTCCGGATTTGGAGTTGCAGTTTTTTCTTCGTCCAGAAAATCGATTACTTGTGCAGGAGCATCTTCTGTCTGTTCTTCTCCAAACTTCTCATCTATTTCATCGAAATCTACGCCGTCATTTACCACCACCGTTTCAAATTGGGCGAATGGCTTATTCACGATTTCTTTCAGGATGTTGTCAGGCGTGAAGGTGAGTTTGTCTCTGCCTTCAATGGTGAAGCGTTCGCCCGTGTTCACATTGATGCTTTCACGGTCTTTCGTGGCCTGTACCTTAAAGGTGCCCAGCCATTTTATCTTCACCTGCTTGTCGGCATCGAGTCCCTGGTTGCACACATCAAACATCTTCCGGATGAAGAGTTCTGCTTCCACCTGGCTCAGACCGCTTTTATCTGCAAGCAGTTTTCCGAGTGTATTTAAACTGAATTTGCTCATTGCTCATCCCCTCCATTCTTTAGTTTTTCCTTGACCGAAGCAACCGGTCGGAAACCCAACACCAACTTAGGCGGCACCAGCTGGCGCTTCTTGGTAGTAGGATTAACCACCACTCGCTCCATGCGCTTCTTCACTTCGAAGGTGCCAAAATTGGGGATAGAGACAGCTTCTCCATCCTCAAACTCGGCAATCATAGCGTCTATCGCCTTGCGCACCAACTTCTGGGTGTCTTCCTGCGAATAGCCGGTTTGCTGAGCCAGTTCAGCGATGTATTCCTTATTGTTCATATTTATTTAATATGTAGTCAAAATTTCTAAAACTCCAGGCTATGGGGGAGAGAATGATTATTTCACCACCTTGCCATAGAGGTCAAATTCCTCGCTTGCAGTAATTTCTACCTGATAGAAACAACCCACGCGCAGACGCTTCTCATCGGCACGGATCAGAACCTCAGGGTCTACTTCAGGAGAGCAGAACTCTGTTCGTCCGATGTAGTAATCGCCTTCCTTGCGGTCGATGATAACGGTCATGGTTTTGCCCACCTTATCTGCCTCAATCTCAGAGCTGATGTCTTGCTGCAGAATCATCAGTTCGTCCAGCCGGCGCTGCTTTACCTCGGCAGGCACGTTGTCTTCGTAGTGGGTGGCGCTGTAGGTTCCTTCTTCCTCAGAGTAGGCAAAGGCGCCCATGCGCTCAAATCTCTGTTCGCGTACAAAGTCGAGGAGCTCGTGGAAATCCTCATCTGTCTCGCCTGGGAAACCAACCATCAGCGTAGTGCGGATGTGAATGCCTGGCACGCGTTCGCGGATGGCCTTCAGCAGATTGATGGTTTCCTGCTTCGTTACGTGGCGATGCATGCTGGTGAGCATGTGGTCGCTGATGTGCTGGAGGGCAATGTCGAGATATTTGCATACGTTTGGCTTCTCGCGCATCACGTCCAGAAGATCCATAGGGAACTGGTTTGGATAAGCGTAATGCAGGCGAATCCATTTCACGCCCGGAATATCAGCCATCTCGCTGATGAGTTCGGTAATATGATGCTTGCCGTCAATATCTACGCCGTAGTAGGTGAGTTCCTGAGCGATAATCTGAAACTCCTTCACGCCTTCTGCCACCAGTTCGCGCACCTCCTGCAGAATCTCTTCCTTCGGACGGGAAACGTGCTTGCCGGTGATGATAGGAATGGCGCAGTAGGCACAGTGGCGGTTGCAGCCCTCGGCTATCTTGATGTAGGCATAATGACGCGGAGTGGTGAGATGGCGCTGGCCGTTGCAGGATGAAACTTCCGCCTTGCCGAGTTCCTGCAGAAGCTGCTTGTAGTTGAATTTGCCGTAGAACTTATCCACTTCGGGCATTTCTTCTTCCAGTTCCTTCTGGTAGCGCTGCGAGAGGCAGCCCATTACGTAGAGCTTTCTGAGTCGGCCTTCTTCCTTAGCCTGGATAAACTCCAGGATGGTGTCGATGCTTTCCTGCTTCGCATCCTCGATGAATCCGCACGTATTGATGACGGCTATCTCGCCCTGAGGGCGCTTGGAATCGTGAACGCAATGGTAGCCGTTTGCCTCAAACTGCTTCATCAGCAACTCGCTGTCTACGAGATTCTTCGAGCAGCCTAGGGTAATAATATCTATCTGATTTTTCTTCATTTTCTAATTTTTAAAGAGCGAGTCTACGAATTCTGTCTTGTTGAAGAGCTGCAGATCTTCCATACCTTCGCCCAGTCCGATGTATTTTACAGGCACCTTGAGCTGGTCGCTGATGCCGATTACAACGCCGCCCTTAGCGGTTCCGTCGAGCTTGGTGATGGCGAGCGAGGAGATGTTGGTAACGGCAGAGAACTGCTTAGCCTGTTCGAATGCATTCTGTCCGGTACTTCCGTCGAGTACGAGCATTACCTCGTCTGGTGCTTCAGGCATTACCTTCTTCATCACTTCCTTTATTTTCTTGAGCTCATTCATCAGGTTCACCTTGTTGTGCAGTCGGCCTGCCGTATCGATGAGCACCACGTCGGCGCCGTTTGCCTTGGCGCTCTGCAGGGTGTCGAACGCCACGCTTGCCGGGTCGCTTCCCATCTGCTGTTTCACTACAGGCACACCCACGCGCTCGCCCCAGATGCAAATCTGCTCTACGGCAGCGGCACGGAAGGTGTCGGCAGCTCCCAGCATAACCTTCTTGCCAGCCTTCTTAAACTGGTAAGCCAGTTTGCCGATGGTGGTTGTCTTACCCACGCCGTTTACGCCTACTACGAGGATAACGTAAGGCTTATGGTCGGCAGGGAGATCCCAGTCTGCCAGGTCATCGCTGTGATTCTCGGAGAGGAGAATGGCGATTTCCTCGCGCAGAATGCGGTTGAGCTCGCTGGTTGAAACATATTTATCGCGGGCCACACGTTCTTCGATGCGGCGGATAATCTTGACCGTGGTTTCTACACCTACGTCTGAAGTGATGAGTACCTCTTCGAGATCGTCGAGCACATCATCATCGACGGTAGACTTTCCGGCAACGGCGCGCGCCAGTTTGCCAAACACACTCTCCTTGGTTTTTTCAAGTCCCTTATCGAGAGTTTCTTTCTTTTTGTTGCTGAATAATCCGAATAATCCCATAATCTTGTTTTTTATCTTCTGCAAAGATACTCATTTTTTTTTATTTTATGGCTTTTTCACTTGCTTTTTCGCCCTTTTCAAGAAAAAAAGTAAAGATTTAGAGGGTTTTATGTCATGACAGAAGGGTTTTCGCCGATAATGTGGGTTAATAAGGTTTAATAAATAATGTTGTCTGCTACAAAAAAAATCGCCCTGCAAGGGGACAGAAGTGGTTTGGCTTCTGGACCCTTGCAGGGCGTTCTGTTTATTTCTTCATCATTTCCTTTACGGCTCTTTCGAGCTGGGTATCATGACCATTGATGAAATCTTCCGGACTGTTGTAAACCTCGATGTCTGGGTTCAGCTGGGTGTTCTCGCCGAACACGCCACGCATGTCGCGGCAGCCTACCTGAGGAATACCGAATACCAGCGTGTTGTCCATCAGCGTTTCCCACCATACGGCTGTCATGGTTCCTGCTACAGGAGCACCGATCAGCTTGCCGATTCCGAGTTCCTTGTAAACCCATGGGAAACCGTGACCGTTGCTGTAATCGTTCTCGCAGATCATGACGCAAGATGGCTTCACCCATTTGTTGAACGGATCGCGGCCAACTACCTTACCGTGAGGTACAAACTCCTGATATTGCTTGCCGTTGAGCAGGGTGCAGAGGTCATCGTGCAACCAGCCGCCACCATTATGGCGCTCGTCTACGATTACAGCGTCTCTGTTTCGGTTCTTGTCGCTCAGCAGTTCGCTGTAAACGGTGCGGAAACTCTCAGAATCCATCGCCTTAACGTGAACATAAGCGATGCGTCCGCCCGAAATGCTGTCAACGAAAGCGCGGTTGCGGTCTACCCATCGCTTGTAGAGCAGGTTGTTGAGTTTGCCCTGAGAGATAGCCTTCACCGTAACCTCCATCTTCTTGCCCTTGGCGTTTCTGATGCCGAGTCGTACATTCTTGCCAACCTTTCCGTCGAGCAATGGGAAGTAGTCCATTCCGGCTTTAATCTCCTCGCCGTCGATGCTCTCGATGATGCTGCCGGCTGTAACGCCCGTATTCTTCACATCGAAAGGACCACGCTTGATAATCTCCTGAATCTTCAGGCCGTCGCCCTTGTACTGAGGGTCGAAGAATACTCCCAGGTTGGCGGTGGTAAGCGCGCTGTTCGAAGCGTAGTAGCGGGCTCCTGTATGCGAAGCGTTCAGCTCGCCAAGCATTTCGCTCAACATCTCCTGGAAGTCGAAATTGTTGTTGATGTAAGGCAGGAACTTCTCATAGGTCTTGCGGTAACCTTCCCAGTCAACACCATGGATCTTAGGGTCGTAGAACTTGTCTTTCACCTGTCGCCATATGTGGTCGAAGAGATACTGGCGCTCCTCGGCTGGCTTATAGTTGAAGTTAGCCTCAAAGCTGATGTCCTTGGTGCTGAATCCGCTCAGATCCACCTTCTTGATGCTGCTTCCGTTGCAGATAAAGAGGTTCTTCACATCCTTGTCGGTCTGCAGGTTGCCCTGGCCTACGCCCTTCATCACGAGCTTGGTAGAGCCGTCCTTCAGGTCGTGCTGCCAGAGATCGTAACCATCCTCGAAGGCTGCCTGGTAGTAGAGCTTGTCGCCGTCTTTAGAGAGCACAGCATCACCCATGTGCGAAGAGTTTGCGGTGAGGCGTACGATTCTGTCGCGGCAGTTTTCGATGTCCAGCTCCAGTGGCTTCACTTTTTCCACCTCTATCTTTCCGGTCTTCTTCTGCTTTTCGTCAGCTTTCTTTTTAGCCTCTTCCTTCTTCTCGTCTTCCTTCTTCTCCTTTTCGTCCTTGTTGGCGTCAGCCAGTTCTATCTCTTCCTTGCTCATGTTGAAGCGGTTGTAGGCGTCCAGGTCGAAGAACATGATGTAGGCATCGTCTTCTGCTCCCCAGCTTCCATGACTGCGGTAACCGGCTCTGTCGCTCTGGAAGAGCATAGCCTTGCCGTCGAGCACCCATTTGCCGTTGCTGTCGCTGTAGCCGGAATTGGTCAGGTTGTGAACCTCCTTGCCGTCAGCCTTTACCAGCGCAATATCCTGGTTGTTCCAGCCGCCGTTGCCGATATAGGTTGAAAGGAGCCATTTGCTGTCTGGTGACCATTCGAAAGCGATGTCTCCATCGCTGTAAGAGTAGACGTATTTGCCATCGAGCACGGTGCGGATTTCCTTCGATTTCAGATTGACGATGCGGAGTGCAGCGCGGTCTTCGAAGAAAGCCACTTCCTTGCCGTCAGGAGAGTATTGAGGATACTGCGATGTAATGCCTGTTTTCACCAGCTGCTCTTCCTCGATGTCGGTAGCGTAGGTGAAGTTCTTCTCTTTCTCGTTCTTGATCTTAGACTGGTAAATCTGCCATACGCCATTGCGCTCGGCTGCATAGACCAGAGCTCTGCCGTCTGGCGAGAAACTCAGGTTGCGCTCCTGCTGTGGTGTGTCGGTAATGCGCTTGGTAGTGGTGTATTCTACAGAAGTTACGTATACGTCGCCATGCATCACGAAAGCCACTTCCTTGGCGTCTGGCGAAACGGAAATCTCTGTAGCTCCCCAGCTTTTAATCTGACGTACGAGGCTTGGAGCATCATTATCCGTTGTAATGGAGATGTTCACCTTCTGAGGCTCTCCACCTTCTTTTACGGTGTAGATTTCGCCATCATATCCGTAGCAGAGCAGGTCGGCGCTGGATGCAGTGAGGAATCTTACCGGATTGCCTTTGTGGTGGGTAATCTGCTTGTCGCTTGAACTGTTGAGGCTGCGGCGGTAGATATTGAATGTGCCGTCCTGCTCGCTCAGATAGAAGAATGATTTCTCGTCTGATGTCCATACTGGCGAGCGGTCTTCGCCGGCAAAGGTAGTCTGCTTGGCAAACTTACCGTTACTCTTCAGCCAGATGTCGCGTGCGATAGGTGATTTCTGGTGTTTGCGCCAAGGGTCTTCGTATCCCTTTTTGTCGTGGTAGAGAATGTCGCCGTTCTTGGCGATGCTGATATTCTCCATGGTGAGGGTAGAGAAGAGTTCCGGTCTTCCGCCCTTGGTGCTTACCTTATATACTTGTGGAAATGTGTTGTCGCCGAAGATGATGCTCTGGGCTGTAGGCTGCAGACTGGCTGAGTAGAGCACATGGTCGTTGTCTGCAAAGGCGATAGGTGTTTCGCTGCCGCTGTTGGTGGTGAGTCGGGTAGGAGCACCGCCTTTTGCATCGATTACGAAGATATCGAGACTTCCTTCGCGGTTAGACTGGAAGGCAATTTTCTTGCTGTCAGGACTCCATACAGGATGCGAATCGAAGGCTGCATGGGTTGTGAGCTGTCGTGCTTCACCGCCGTTGACAGAAACACTGTATAGGTCGCCTTTATAAGCGAAGGCGATGGTTGTGCCATCGGGGGAGATGGCTGGGTAGCGCATCCAGAGCGGATGGTCTTCTGCGCTGGCAGAGAGTGCTGCCGAGAACAGAGCTACCGAAAAGATTAACTTTTTCATTTGCGTATGTTTTATGTTTGAATATGCGTTATAAAAATCTCTTCTCTTTCGGGGTCAGAATGCTGTTTCTTGCTCCTAACGGATGCAAAGGTAGTTATTTTTTGCGATATTTAAGCATAAAAAAAGAAAAAAGTGAGAAAAAGTTTGGCGTATTCAAAAAATATATGTACCTTTGCAGCCGCAAATAAGAAAATGGCTAATAGATTGCGCCAATGGCGCTGGTTAGACAATTTTGCGATTTGAAAAGTGTTGGTTCCGTAGCTCAGTTGGATTAGAGCAACAGCCTTCTAAGCTGTGGGTCTTGGGTTCGAACCCCAACGGAATCACTATAATAAGCAAAATGAAACTTATTTGTACAAAATTAGCATGGGAGAACAATGGTAGTAAGTTGCTTATTTATAGGCACTTACCTCTGTTGTTCTATTTTGTTTTTAAATATATTTTATCACTTATTCCTCTTTTATGTACTCTTTTTGTAAATAGCTGTTAATCAATATGTTATGAATTTGACGTATTGAGAAATCATCCATGTCTGTTACAAATGTGTTATCAAAAAGCGCTGATGTCAGCTCTCGAATAAACACTACCATGTGAAGTGATAACGTTTTTCAGCCGCCCGGCGCAAGTCCATAGGAGGTGATCATCGTGATAAGTACCTCGGTGCCTGTTTCCCTGTTGAAGGTCTCCCTTCGGTTGCGGATGCGGTTGTCCTCTTCTTCTGTAATAACGTAAGGGGCACTGGCATATTGCATCGTCTTGATAAGTGATAAAATTAATATATTCTGATATGTTTCTTTCTTTTTGCATAAATAACATTAAAAATCATACTTCTTATAAATGATTAGTGGCGATTTTCATCTTTTTTTTGTATTTTTGCTATTCAATATTGTAGAACGTCAATACAAAAGAAACGGAAAAGATATGGATGAGAATAATGTGCCTGACATGCGTCCGACATTCGAAGAAATTCGGAAAGTGGATGATAACGGGAAAGAATACTGGAGTTCACGTGATCTTTGTAATGCGATGGGCTATTCGGGATATTGGAAATTCCAGAATGTAATAGACAAAGCAATCAAGGTTGCCAGTGAAAAAGGTATGGATATAGATGACCATTTCAACCACGTGGTTGAAATGGTTAAGCTGGGTAGTGGATCGTTTCGCAAGGTCGAAGCTTTCCATCTATCCCGTATGGCCTGTATGATCATTTCTGAGAATGCTGATTCAAGGAAGTCATTGGTGAAGCAGGCAAGAGCCTATTTTTCTCAATCCGTATCTACAACAGAACTTATGCAGAACTCGCTGGAATCCAATATCTTACTGTATAAAACTGCACAGGGCGAGACTCGCATTGAAGTGATTTTCAACAACGAAACTTTTTGGATGTCACAGAAAAAGATGGCTGCTTTATTTGGTGTTGATAGAGCAACTATCACTTATCATATTTCTCAGATTTATGAGTCTGGTGAATTGCAAAGAGAGGCAACTTGTAGAAAAATTCAACAAGTTCAACTGGAAGGAGAGCGTGATGTTGAGCGTGCTCCATTGTTCTACAATCTTGATGTTATCATCGCTGTTGGTTATCGAGTGAACAGCTATCAGGCAACCCAATTCCGTATATGGGCAACTTCTGTATTGAAGGAGTTCATCATTAAGGGTTATGTCTTGGATGATGAACGTCTGAAACAAGGTAAGCACTTCGGCAAGGATTATTTTGACGATTTGCTGGAACGCATCCGTGAAATCCGCACTTCTGAACGCAGATACTACCAGAAGATAACTGATATTTATGCTGAGTGTAGTGCTGATTATGACGCAAAGGCTGAAAGTACCAAACTCTTCTATAAGATGGTGCAGAATATGATGCACCTGGCGGTTACCAATCATACGGCAGCCGAGATTGTTTATGAGCGAGCTGATGCGGAAATGCCTCACATGGGCTTGACTACATGGAAGAAAGCACCGGATGGAAGAGTTCAGAAATCTGATACGATAGTGGCAAAGAACTATCTTTCTGATGAAGAATTGTCTCAGCTCAACGCAATAACAACAAGTTTCCTGGATCTCGCAGAATCTCGTGCAAGACGACACATTGTTACTACGATGGAGGATTGGAAGAATCGCCTGAAGCTGTTGCTTGAAACTATGGACTATGATGCTAAGAGTAGTGCAGGTAAGGTTTCGCAAGAAGAAGCCAGAGAAAAGGCTTATTCTGAGTATGAGAAATATAAGGTTATTCAAGACCGTTCCTATATCTCGGATTTCGACCGATTCAATAGTGGAAATGATGATGATACTCCATTGCTTCCATTTGACATTGATCCAAAAGAATAGGGGGTGAGTATGGCGCTTGAATTATGTCATAGTAGTACTGTCTTATCTTATATAAGAAAATTAACGCAATGAAATGCTCCAAAAAACATATAAGATGAAAATGTAAAAAGTTACGGAAAATGTGAATTATCTCCGTAACTTTTTACATAAACCGCTCACTTTTGGTGTTATTGAGTTTCCCTCAGTTCTTCTATGAGATTTTCAAGAATATAATCATCGCTCATTAGCTGTAAACCATATTTGGGGTCAGACATCTTGAATAACCGGAAATCCTTAATGACCTTAATGACCGTGACCTTAATGACCGGAAAACGCCTCTAAACATTCATTTGTTTTACTGATGATACTCCTTCCTTGTCTTAGCCATTGCTGCCGTAGCCCTATCGTGGGTTTCTATCAGCAATGGACTCTTGTGATATTGCACAATCTTGACTCCAACAGAGTTGTGCCTTTTCTTTTCCTCGATGCATTGAATGATCAAGTCTGGATTGGCAGATTTAGCCGTTGGAGTCTTGTCAAAGTTCTGAATATAGGCAGCGTTGGTCAGGAAGAGAATGTCGGAACCTCCCGGTATTTCCTGCATTACCTTCACCATGAGGGTTAGCATCATTCGGAACTCTGTGGTGTGTAGGTCGCTGATTACATCACGGCTGATGATATTGCCGTTATGCTCAATCACAACGGCAGCACCACCAGCTCGCTCTTTATGGCCATAATCACATGAGCCACCTATCCAAACGTAATATGTAGAAGTATCTTGTGTCATAATTATTTTATCTTCAATGTCCGCAGATATTCCTTCTGCTCGGGCGTGATTCTGTAGCTCTCGATGGCCTTCTGGATGGTCTTGTTGTGCGTCCAGGGAGCAAGGCGGTTTTGTTCGATGTAGGGAATCGCCTGGTCCCATTGCTTGGCAAGGGCGGTGGCAAAGAACCAGGCTACCATCATCTTTACGTAATACTCTTCGCTCCTTGCTGATGCTGGAATTTCAAGATATTCAGCCTTGAAGTCTTTATCCAGGTAATAAGACATAAGTGTCTCTATTCCAAAGCGACAAGTATAAACGTGCGATGATTTACTCCAAGTCTTGATCTTTGCCAATAGTTCCTTCTTGTGTTTGGCAAACACCTTCGGAGACATGATGTCGCAAACCGCCCAGTTGTCCACGAAAGGCAGGAAACTGTCTGTAAGACGAATGCATTCTTCGTAGTCCTTCACCTCGGAAATGAGGAGACCGTGAAGCATGTTCTCATCGTAGTATTCGTGAGGAAGCTGATGAAGGAAATCCTCACATTCTGCCTCCTTTGTAAATTCTTTTGCGAACTTGCGAAGCATAGGCACACGAATGCCTATGAAACTCTCCACAGGCACTCCCGGTGTCAGTTTGGCCTGGAAAGCAGCATACTGCTTATCCTGCATGGCGAACAGTCTTTCTTGAAGTGAAGTCATAAATCTTATTGTTATTTTAACTTTTCATATTCCTCATCGGTCACAGCCTCCTGCCACTCGTTGGATGTGTTCTCGCCAGGTATTTCAAAGGCGAGGTGGGCAAACCAGCTGTCTTTTGCAGCACCGTGCCAATGCTTTACGTTGGCTGGAATGTGGATGACTGTGCCAGGGAGAATCTCCTGCGCAGGCTTTCCTTCTTCCTGATAACAGCCACGTCCGGCTATACCTACCAGCATTTGTCCGCCGCCCTTTGTGGCGTGGTGCGTGTGCCAGTTGTTACGGCAACCAGGCTCAAAGGTTACGTTGAAGAAAGGTATCTGACTGTCGGATATTTGTGCCAGATAACTGTTGCCTTTGAAGTATTTGGCGTAAGCTGTGTTGGGTTCGCCAATAGGGAATATCATCTCGCGCTGGAAAGCTGCCTTGGCGTCTTCTCCTTTCACATCTTCGTTCCATACCTCCTTTGCCAGATTGAATGCTGCCCAGGCCTTTGGCCAGCCGGCGTAGAAGGCGATGTGAGTAATAATCTCTGCCGCTTCCGTGCGGGTAATTCCGTTATTCTTTGCCGACTGCAAGTGATATTTCAGCGAGTTGTCGGTGATTCCTTGGCTGATGAGCGAAGTGATTGTTACCAAACTGCGGTCGCGCAATGAAAGCAGGTCATTGCGGCTCCATACTTCTCCGAAGAGGATGTCATCGTTGAGGTGAGCGAACTCCGGGGCAAACTCACCCAGCTGGGTGCGCCCTGCTGTCTGTACTATTTTCTTCATTGTATCATTTTTTTTTAATTCTTCTCCATATTTTCAAATTCTTTTCCAGAAAACATCTTCGATGTAAAAAAAACAGTTATTCTATCTATGCTTCCTTGTATTTATGCAGTCTTGCGGTACTCGCTTGGAGTCTTTCCCGTCTGTGCCTTGAAAAAGCGGACGAAGTGCTGAGAATATTCAAAGCCGAGGCGCTGGCTGACTTGCGTAATGGTTAAGGTTTCATCTACAAGTAGTTGGCGGGCTGCAGAAAGCAGTCGGTCGTTGATCAGACTCTTTGCGGTTCTGCCAGTCTCTGTCTTGACTAATTCACCGAAATATTTGGTAGAATAGCAGCATTTGTCGGCAAAGTAGGCTACGGTAGGCAGCCCTTCATGCTCCGCTTTCCGGGCAATGTATTCATCGAGCAGAGAGATGAATTTCCTGACCACCGAATGATTAATCTCCTCGCGTGTGATGAACTGACGGTCGTAGAAGCGGAGGCAGTAGTTCAGCAGCAACTCGATGTTTGAAACGATGAGTTCACGCGAATGTCTATCTATAGGATGCTGAAGTTCCTGCTTAATCATTGAGAGTACATCACGGAAGATGTTTACCTCGGCAGCGGATAGATGTAGTGCTTCGTTGCTTGTATAGTCGAAGAACTCATAGCGGGAGATGTTCTTGCCAAGCTGGGTGCGGTTGAGCAACTCGGGATGGAAAGCCAATACCGTATATTTGGCAATCGGAACTCCTGGAATGGGTTCTACTTTTATTGATTGTCCTGGAGCAAACGAGGTTACGGTCATCTCGTCAAAATCATATTCTGTTCTGCCGTATGACAATTTGCAGCCCTTGTTTTCCTTCAGAAAGAGGACATAAAGTCCGTAGTGATGCACAGCCTCCTGTATAGGAGAGGCGTTCTCTATACGTGCAATGCTTACCAGAGGATGAAGCGTTTTCACCCCTATGAAGTCATTGAACTCCTGTATTGTATTAAAGAATAATTCCTTCATAATTCTATTCATTTTAAATTTTTGCAAAGATAATGCAAATGAGTGCAATGAAAGCTTGCTTTCAAATTGCCGAGTGCAGTTTATCTTATGCAAAGATACGCACATTCTCCAAAAGAGCTTATACCTGGTTTTCGGAAGATTTTACCATTATCGGAGATTTATTCCATTCTTTGTACTTAAACACTTTAACCATATCCCTGTCGCCACCCACAAGCTGGCTACATTTATTCAACATACCAGTATCGACGAAACCGCATTTCTCCATGACTCTTCCTGATGCAGGATTTCCGGTGAAGTGGTCTGCCCAGATGTTTTTGAACTGCTTCTCGTGGATGCAGTAGTCGAGCATCAGCTTCAAGGCTTCGGTGCAGATTCCCTTGTTCCAATAAGGCTTTCCTACCCAGTAGCCCACCTCGCAGTCGTTTTCTCCGATAGGGATGTTGCTGTTTTCATGGGTGTAGTAGCCGATGCAGCCGATTGCCTCGCCAGTTTCTTTCAACACAATCGCCCAAGTCGTTTCATTATGGAAGAAAGTCCGGATTATCTCCCGACTTTCTTCTACAGACTTATGCGCCGGCCATCCAGCACGTGGTCCTACGTCAGGGTCGGAAGCGTACTTGAAGAGTGCCTCTGCATCAGATTCCTCCCAATAGCGAAGTAAAATTCTTTCTGTTTCCATCAGTTTATATCAATGTTTTGCTGTCTATTTATTATGTGTGCTTACCCCAGCCAGTCGGTAAAGATAAGTATACATTCGTGCACCTTCTCAAAGAATCTCCCTATCCGTTGCTTAATGCCCTTCCAATAAATCCCATTCATTGTATTACTCATATGCTTCGTTCTTTAATTTGAATTTCTTGTGCATTGTCTTATGGTGCCAGACTTTCATTCCCATCCATGCCCCGATGCTGCAAAAATACAAAAAATATTCAGAAAAGTGATTATATGGATGGATTTTGTTTGCAGGGCGAACTTGATTTAACCTTATTTATAAGCTAGAGAGGCATTGAGGGACAACTTGGGGACATCTTGAATAACCGGAAATCCTTAATGACTGGAAAACGCCCCTAATCATTATAGTTAAACTTTGTAAAATACTTGCTCATTTCTTGCGAAAGTGTGCAGAAATAGAGACTTTTTGAAAATTTTTACATTGGGATTATCGTATTATAGAAATATAAGGAGCACATGAAAAAGATGCTTCTTATGATATTGTAGAACTTAAAATACATAATGAACAATGAACAAAGAACAGAAACGCAAGGTGCAACTGCAACAGAGAACACTCAACGAGTCGTTGACATTCCAAACTATGTTTGGTGCAAAGCAGAAATTCGATTCCCTGACACCTGAAATCGAAACCCGAATAAAAGAGGAGTTGCTAGTATTTGCAAACTTGGGTATTGCTAAGGACCTAATGACATTGAGAGATGTTATGGATAAAGTAAAAGAACAGTTAGGATACAGTGCTGAGCCTTCCAAGGGAATATTGGCTGGCAGCTATGTGGCATACTGCCTTGGGCTTGAACCTAGCAACCCAATGGTGACAGGCAAGGAAATCGAACCAAAAGATTTTCAAGTAACTCTTCCTTTAGGTCTCACCATCTGCTATGACAACGAGGTTAGAAATGAGGTGGTGAATTGGATGAAGGAGCACGGCTGTGAGTTTACCACCTATATGTCTCAGCCGATGCTGAAATTGGAGAATACGAGAGTCATTATACGAAGAGTATTGAAGTGAAATCAATGATAAGCAATATTGAAATAATAAAGGGTCTGATGAGGGAGTTTTATCAGACCCGTATGGTGGTAAGCATTGATAATGATGACTTTGAGTCCTTCTTTCTTACAAAAGGCAAACTTGTAGCCTTTGATTGTGAGGAGTTTGATTTATGGAATAAGCCATATAAATTGGTTTGCAAAATGACGCAAGATAAGCTTGAATCCTTGTGTGGGGGGCGTAAGATAGCTCGTGTACTCTTTCTTGTCTTCCAGCCAACTGGCCATGAATTGCAAATGACAGATATGGAAAGTTTGCATCTGGTAAGTAAGTCCTTTGAAACTGTAACGTGGGGAATAGGCTCTTGGCATGAGGATTCTGTGAGATTAGTAACCTTAGTTGAAGTTGTATCAGATGGCCATTTGATGAATGAACAACAACTAAAGGAATTGTTGGGGGATAAGTTCTCCGAATTGTCTTTAATATGAAGGGGAAAAAAGATGGATTTAAGACAATATTTCTAATAAGTATACGTTTTTCTAATAACACAATGAAATTGAATGACGATGGCAAGATTTCAAACATATCTAAAAGATAGCGATGTTGTAGTTACGATTCATCGTGGAATAGACCAAATAGGTGGATGTATTACCGAAATTTCCACGAAGACTTCTCGTGTCTTTGTGGATTTTGGTCAGAACTTGCCTGGTTGTACTGTTCCTACTACACCTGAGCAAGATAAAGCTTTGGTGCGTGACATCTTTGCGCAAAATGTTAAGCAGCACCAAGCGGTGGTATATACTCATGCCCATGAAGATCATGTTGGCTTGTTTGACCTAATTCCTTGCGATGTGCCTCAATATATAGGAGTGGGAGGTCAAGAACTAATGCTTGCGAAGTATGACCTGTTGAAAATAGCTCATGAGCAAGAATGGAAAGATTCGGAAGAAAAAAGTAAGATATTGATAGATGATGAGCAGAAAATAAGGAAGATAAAAGATTTTCATATATGGGAGCGTACAGCACCGCATACTCGGCCAAAATCTTTTATGATAGGGGATATCCGTATCACTCCTTTTTTTAATAGCCATAGCATCTATGACTCCTATATGTTTCTTATCGAAGCTGATGGAAAACGCATATGGCATACTGGTGATTATCGTGACCATGGCTATCTTGGCAAAGGATTATATCCTACGCTTCATAGATATGCTTCTAATATAGACTTGCTTATCACAGAAGGAACCACACTGAAGCGTGGAGACCTTTGTATTCAAGAAAGTGAGGTGTCCAGACGTATGGCTTGTGTGATGAGTGCTTTCAAGTATGTGATAGTCTTGGCTTCTGCCACGGATATTGAGAGATTGGCTAGTGTGAAAACGGCAGCTCTCAAAGCTCGTAAGGGACTATACTACACTGGTGGAATGATGGGCAGAGCGATGCGAATCTTTACACATAGAGAAGCAAAAACTTCAAAGGGCTTGTTTGCTTTTCACTTTAAGTATGTGGGGGAGGATGATCCTAAACTCGGTGAGATGCAAAAGAAAGGCTTTGTCTTGGTAACAGGGGCTAGCCATTTGGATTTTGTGAAGAAAATGTGTCAAGGATTATCTTCGTCAGAGGTTCTTCTCATCTATTCTGCTTGGGATGGTTATTACAAAGACCCATTGCAAGTAAAGCAAAATCCTGCTTACAGAGACTTTCGAGAGGCGTTTCCCAATGTGGTGGATATTCATACCTCAGGACATGCTTCGAGAGAGTGCATCAAGAAAGTTATAGATATTGTTAAACCTAAGGAGGTCATCTGCATCCATAAGGAGGCTGGGGCTGAATTATAAAATTAAGAAACAATGGAAGATGAGATTGTAAAAAAACATATTGACGTTATTATTGAAAATACGTTTAATACCATTAGCGAGGTTTATAGGACACAAATGGAGAATCAAAAAATAGGGACTTATAATAATAATTCTTCAAGAATTATATTTCCCTTAAAGAGAGAAAGTAAGGATAAAAAGGAAGAGTTTAGAATCAGTGAGCAAGAACTCCGATTTGTTTTTGTGGAGGAATTCAATAAGTATTGCTCAAAAAATTGGGATGCTTATTATTCTGTGGAAACGCCTACAAGCAAAAGGTATGATTTTAGTAACAAGGAAAAGCCATGTAAAGTTGACTATCCAAAAGGTCAATCTGCAATGGTTGATTTTTTAATATTTCTAAAAGAACAGGACAAACTTACTAGGGTTGCGTTGATAGAGTTCAAAGCTTTAAATCCTGATAAGCAAAGTTATATGAAAGATTATGTGAAATTACTGAATGAAGACCAAAAGTTTGTGTATTTCATTATGATAGTAAAATCTGCAAATAATAGAACAATCAAGTCTATTGCTGATAAAATAAATGCTAGTTATGCTAATGCAGGATTAGATACAGGAAAAACAGTCGAGTTTCGATGTTTAGACTTAGGAAAAGGAAGGAAATTTCAGAAATCGTTTTAAGCACAAACCAGTAATGAAGATACTTCATATTTCCGACACTCACAGCCAGCATCGTCAGCTGCAGGATCTTCCTGCAGCTGACGTGATAGTCCATTCCGGTGACTTCACGATGGCAGGAACTGAAGCCGAAGTTATCGACTTTATGGAATGGTTCTGTGCCTTGCCATACAAACACAAAGTTTTCATAGCAGGAAACCATGACGACTGTCTTTTCGGAGCCGATATCAATGGCTTGCCCGAAAACTGCCATTATCTCTATGGTAACGGTGTAACGATAGAAGGCATAAAGTTCTTCGGCATCCCGATGTTCGTGGAAGATGATATAAGTGGTAACTATACTAAAATGTTGGAGAACATTCCTTCCAATACCGACGTGCTTATCACTCATCAGCCACCCTATCTCATTATGGATGAAAGTGCAGGTTTACATTATGGCAGCAGAACTTTGCTAGATGCAGTTAAACGCATCAAGCCGGAGGCTCATCTCTTCGGGCACATTCATAATGCCTATGGGATGAGCGAATGCAGCACTGTGTTGTTTTCCAATGCCTCGATTGTTACTGAGAATTATGAGTTTTGTAATCAACCAAATATGATCAATTTATGATTATTCCAAGAAAAGACAAGCCTTACTTTTACCCTCCCTTTTTTGACATTTCATGTTTCTGGCAAGAAAGCACAGGGCTTAGTCATAAGATCAGAGTTTATATTCCTTTTGAAACGACTATGACTTTCACGCCCTTTCTAGGTATAATGGTTAACCGAAAGCAATTTGAATATTTTACGATAGAGGATAATCCGATGAGAAAACCTAATGCAAAGTTGCTTTCTGATGAAGATGCAGAGAGTGTGATTGCTTGGATAAAATTAAATCGTGTAGCTTTGCTCCAGCATTGGTACCAAGAGATTGGTACGGACACCCTTTGCTTTAGTTTGAAGAAAATTTGAAAAAATCATTTTAACCAATTACATTCCTCTTCCTCAGCAGCTCGCGAGCTTTGCCTGATATTTCCATGTCGTTGAGGGGATATCCCAGTCTCAAACACCCGAATATCGCTTCGGTCGCTATTTGCCTGTATTTTTTGCTCACGTTCATAAGATACTGCAGAGCTGTTTGACCGTTTACCAAATATATAGTCGATAATTTTTCTTCCATAATTCTCCATCCTAATGATTTTTATGCAAATGTTCAGATTCTCCTGCATTCGTTCCTTATGAACAGTCTTCGGGATGATGATTACATCGCTCTGCAACAGCCAGTGCAAGGCTACCTGTGCAGCAGTCTTGCCGTATTTCTCGCCTATCTGGGTGAGGGTAGGGTTGGATCAGGTTCCACCTGATAAACACCATAACCCAGTTGTGGCATTTCCACGCCATTGCTTAACTTTATCTTCTTCATAATCAATATGTTTTAAAGTTCGTTTATTCCATTCTGCCATATTTCATTTCCACGCCCTCCTTATCATACTGCTTGCGCTTGCCGGTTGGTGGCTCAGTAAGCGTGATGCGAACTACAGCCGTGCGTGAAAGGGAACGGGCGATGCTCTCGTCGAAAGCATCCATGTGTTGAGGAAGGAAACGTTCACTGATTAGTCGGAGACCATGAATCTTCTCTGCTTCATCTGCCACGATTTCTGCCTTGCCGAATGCAATGGCTGATTTGAATTGCAGGGTGAAACTGCCGTCTTTCGGACCAACCGTAGGCGCACAACGGGTTGCGGCTGAAAGGCAGACCTCGGGATGAGCCTTGATTGCCTCCAATTTCTTGCCTTCCAAGGCACCATGAAAATACCAGTTCACATCATCATCAGATGCGAGCGAAAGAGGTAAACCGTAAGGATTGCCGTCTTCGTCAATAAAACTGACAGTTATATACGGAGCCTTGTGCATTACTTCCAATGCCCACCCACTATCCATTGCTCTTGATTCCTTTCTCATTTTTATCCTAATTATTTTGATTATTTTTATCCTATTAATTTAATGATCTGTTTATCCGAGGTATCAGGCAGGATTTCTTTCAGATGCTCGAAAATCCTCTGATAAGACTCTTCGGGAGTTCGGTTGCATTGGCAACCCTCCCTGCCATAGAGATCTTCGGGAGTATTAAGCAGCGACCAACCCCAGCCATATTCGTGATTGTGCTTGTCACGAGGATAGATGAAATCCTCGGTCACGATGTAAGTTGCCATTTCCAGTCGGGTGAGATAACCGTCAAACTTGCTTCTCATTCCCTTGCCCGTGAAACCGCAGGCTGCCCGAAGTTCTCTCGTGATGAGACTGCCAGTAGATTGAAGCGTGCAGAGAATGGCTCCTTCTATCGATTCTTCATCCGGACGGGGGTATTTGCTCCTTCTGTAGTTGCAGAAGTCCGGCCACCATTCCTGGCTGATGAATCCTGCTTTCTTATTAAAGAACTTTCCGTACATACACGGCATTTCCTGCACAATCTCGCCCTTCCATTTCCATAGCGGCCAGTCCCAACCGCCTTCAGGAAGTCTTACGTAACCGCAGTCTTCTGCCACGATGTCTTCGGCAGAGAAGCCTTCAATGCCACTATCAAGGAGAGGGAGGAAGCCGATCTGCTGAATCAGTTCCATCATGCCTGTTGCTGAATATATTTCTGGAAAATTCATGTTCATTTATTTTTATCCTTTGTACTTAAACACTTTAACCATATCCTTGTCACCACCCACAAGCTGGCTGCATCTGTTCAGCATTCCGGTGTCGGAGAAACCGCATTTCACCATGACCTTTCCTGATGCTGAATTTCCGATGAAATGATCTGTCCAGATATTTTCTAAATGTTTCTTTCATTCAAATCTGATCATTTTTGCAAGTTCCATAAAATAGTCATTCGACCAAATATCCAACTCTTTGGGATTCCTGACAAAAGGCAATACGTCTGCCTTTATTTGATTCATGTCTGCCGTGGCAAGTCTTTCATTCAGTTTTTGAAGGAACGTCTCCTTGTCAAGCTCTTCGTGATTGAACTGTAAGGCTCTTTCGCACAAGTGAGTAAAGTCAAGAGGAACATTGTGGCGAACATACCATTCGAAGTCATACCAATCACGTCCCTTGACTCTGTTCTTCCAGGCACGATACACCAGTGCATGCATCTTTCCTGCAAAGAGGGCTGGCAAAGTGAAACATCGTGTCATGAAAGATTGGGGGAGCAGAAGCAACTTCTGTTCTGTTTGGAATTTCAAAGGAGGTTGAGTATCAACTTCAATCTTGATCTTGACAGATTTCTCAGTTTGGAATGTAATGTCATATACATCTGTGTTGTCTTTCAGAAAGGCAGACTCCACTTTTCCAAAGTTCTTTTTGTCCTTCTTTCTGATTTCAACCTCTCTACCCACCATAGCGAATTGGTCAATGATGGGCTGAAAATAATGTGTAAAATCAAAGTTTTCATTCGGAGCAAGCAGGGAAAAATCCATATCCTCAGAGAAACGATGCAATCCATGGAATATACGTAGACATGTTCCACCATAGAAAGCTGCCTCGTTGAAAAAGCCACCATTGTAAAGACCAGAAAGAATAATCTGCTGGTTGACTTCAAAGATAGCATTGCGCTTTTGCAGCTCGGTCGTTATGTCATAGCTCGAAAGCATTTGATTGAATATCTCGTTTGTGTTCATTTCCTTAAATATTTAATTAGAGTTTCTATGGATTTAGACTTTTTTCCAACCTGAGCATATCGTTCAAATATACTTATGTCCATATTTCTGAAATCATCTATTTCCATTCGGATGTCCTCCTCCAGATAGTTCTCTACATCCTTCTGGTAACGTAGATTAACCTTCGGAGAATTTGCGATTAAGTCACAGAGCGCTTTTTCTGGTGTTGCCATCAGAAAGGCGTAACTCTGCATGTTGATGCTTGTAATCCCTATTGAAAAGGCTTCTCTTGACATGTTCTTATACTCAAAACGCCCGACAGGAGTATCAAAACTACGGGAGTGCTTTAGTGTCATAGACTGAGTAGTGTAAACAGCTTCTGGTATTAATCCATAATAACGTAATGCTGTCTGCATTGACACATACGAAGGGGCATAAAGATGATTGGCTATCAGTTCTGTGGATAGAGCAACACGAGACACATTTGGGGCTACCACATAAAGCCCCTTCTTGAGTCGGATAATTTTATGAGCCGCCTCAAGACTGCGTACTTTCTGATTCCCTGCTTCAATATTTGTAAACAATGAAGCTATAGCTGAAGTACTGACGGGTATGTTACCTATATGTTCTAAATCTATTATCATGGTGCAAAAATAGTAAAAATTGGAATAGAAAACGAACTTTTATTTGTTTTTCTGTTCTATTTTTGACTATTTTAACAAGTCGCTTAGTCAGACCGTTAAACATTGATGCAGAAATCAGACTACATACTCCGAGTCTGAATAGTGCTCCTATTCCATAGCTTTCTCATTGCCCACATCAGAATTGCATCTTCGGCTGAGCCTTGCCAGATAGGATAATGTACTCCATCTGGTTCAAACAACTTCTTTTGAAGATGTGAACAGAGATTTATTTTTATCCTTTGTACTTAAACACTTTAACCATATCCTTGTCACCACCCACAAGCTAAAATTCTTTCTGTTTCCATTTTTATTCATATTTAGAAAAACTTACATCTGTCTTTTTATGTATCGGGCAAGTCCGTAAACATATCTTCGGCAACCTGGACGATAGTGGAGCAGGCGGTCGAACCATGCAAGATGTTTGTTGAATAGGCGAACTGTAACACCTACATAGACCATGGCGAAGAGCGTTCCGATGCCCACGATCTCCCATTTCCATGAACCGAGAAGCAGGAAACAGAACAAGACGGCCAAGACCACGAGCGTGATGTCCACCCGAATCTTGGCTTTAGGGAAAGGCCAGCCGGTAACCTTGTGAATGGCGATGGAAATGCCCTCGCCAGGCATGGTTACTGAGCCGCACTTCACCTCCATGGCAATTCCGAAACCGAGAATGGTGCAACCGGCAATCTGCACAAGGGCATTGACCAGGATATTTTCTGAAACCATCCACTGTGTAAGCACCATATTGAGGTCTATGAACATTCCGAAGATAAAGCCGATAGCGAGCTGGAAGAGTTGCACCCACTCGAAGTTTCTTCTCAGAATCAGAATCTGCAGCACCACGAAGATCGCATTCATCATGATGGTGTAGCTGCCGATAGTCCATCCTGGGATGTAATCAAGCATCTTACCTGCCGAAGCCATCACGTAAGGGATGGTGGAAATAACGCTTGAACCTAACTGACTTCGCACACATGCTGCGACTCCGAAAGTCATTACATAGAGCGATACGAGCAGCAGAACATGCTGCCATACAAAAGATATAACTTCTTCTTTCTTAATCATTTATATTATTTTCTTAATCAATTCGTTCAGTTTGTCCTCTCTGATAATCTTTGGCTGAGCCTTGCCAGCGAGAATGAGAATCTTCTTGCCGTTACGATAGATATGAAGCTGTCGTGAACGAACCGCGGCAGTCAACTCCTCATCGTTCTGCATGGCTTGCCAGATAGGATAATATACTCCCTCAGGTTCAAACAACTTCTTTTGAAGATGCGAGCAGAGGTTTGTTGTATCAATAGTTATTGCCATATTTCCTTCAACTTCTTCTTATCACTTTAAAATCCCAACTCCACATCCTTGCCGAATGGTGCGAGCGAAAGCGCGGCCATCTTGAAATGCTGTTTCCCCCAAGGAATGCCGATGATAGTACATGCAAGAGCCAGACTTCCGGTGAAATAACCAATGGCAGCTTCGAGACCTCCGAAGAGCCACCAAAGTAAGTTTCCAATTATGCGCATAAGATTATTCTTTTATATTTTTGATTATGTCAAGAATGGATCAAGCGTAGCCAGAAGTTCGGCTTTATCTACCACACCGCTTGTGCGCCACAATACTTCTCCGTTTCGGAAGAGCATCAGCGTAGGCACGGATTGGATGCGGTATTGGCTTGCTGTTACGCCGTACTTATCTACATCCACCTTGATGATTCGGATGCGGTCGCCCAATACACTCTTTACCTGCTCCAGAATGGGGTGCATCGCCTTGCAAGGTTGGCACCAGGTGGCAAAGAAATCGACCAGAACAAGCTGGCCACTGTTTATTACATTATTAAATGTCTCCATAATTATCTGTCTATTTCCGTGAAACGATTAAAAGTTCTGCCGTCCCTCGTAACTTTCCCGAAGAACATATCTTCCGGTCTTACCCAATAGGCTTTGTCTCCATAGAGAGCCTGATAAACCACCATGCGCTCCTGAGTCTCGGAGTCGAAGGCAGAATGGATGAACTTGTATTTACCGCCCTTAAAGTGCTGGAAATATCTTTCTTCCTTTGTAGAAAACTCCATCAGCATTTTCTGGGCAAGGGGAGCGTACCAGGTCTTCACCTCCTGCTCTGTAGGCGTATGACCGCCAGGGAAATGGAAGGCTTGATTGTAATGCTGCAGGAAGAGAGGGGAGAAGTGAGCCAGGGTGTCCTGCTCACCAAAAAGTCCCCACACACGATCCTTATAATAGGGGTTGCAATGATCGAACTGCACGGCTTCCAGCTCCGCAAACTCCTCAATCAGCGCCTCGTCAATCACCAGCCGCTGATTGCCGTCCCTTCTCGGCGCCTTGTATTCATGCTCGCCGATTCGCTCCTTCAGAAACTCCGTCATCATGAAATACGGATTGCCGAGCAGGGCAGGAATGCCCACCACCGGAGCCAGCATCTGGGCGAGGAAAGAGCCGCAGCTGTTGCCCAGAAGCAAGTCGGGCTGCTCCCGGTCGATGATGGAGCGAATTTCCTTCAGTGCCTCCTTGGGGTGTAAAGGGAGGTCGGGAGTCTGCACCACCGCCGTCCCCTCAAACGCCTCTTTCAAGGCCATCGCCATCTGACAGCTGCCCGTGGCGAAGAATCCGTGTAGGAAAAGTATTTTCTTCATGCTCTAATCATTTGATAATGATGCGCCTATAATTTAGGAGGATAAGCCATGCTCAAACCCCATGTTGGCGCATTTTATTTCTGCAAAAATACAAAAAATATTCAGAAAAGTGATTTTATGGATGGATTTTGTTGGCAGGGCGAACTTGATTTAACCTTATTTTATAAGATAGAGGGATATTTTGATAATCTGAAATCCTTAATGACCTTAATGACCGTGACCGAAAATGACCGGATTTAGGTATTGGAAAATGGAAATGGCAGAATGTCGCGTCTCATCATGAACCACCTTCAGTTTGAATTTAATCTTGTTCCGACAAAGGTAATGACTGATGATAAGGCAGCTTATATTGAAGCTCTTAATGCATCTCGAGAAGAAGAGTCGATGTTACCATTCCAGTCTTTCATGCTTCAAGAACATATCAAAAATCTTAAGGCTGAGATAGAACAGTATGAAAGATCTATGGATGATGATGTCGTGATAAATGTCGGGAAAAACTTAAAAAATGTCGGGAAAGAAAAACTGATTGAACTTTCTGAACGTCAGCAGAATATCATTTCAGTTGTTAAACTTCATCCGGAAATAACGATTCCGGAATTGGCGCAGAGAATGTCGGGAAAGAAAACTGTAACGACACGTACTATTGAAAGAGATATTGCTGCTCTTCAAGCCAAGGGAATCTTGAAGCGTGAAGGCGGTAGAAAAAGTGGTAAATGGATAGTTGTAAACATCTGCCATACTTAACTATGCAGAGTCTTATAAGGAAGTTTTAGCTGTTGGTGTAAATGGTTATGAAGAAGCTGGTGATACAATTCTCGGCAGAAACGAAAAAGACCGCTCTCCTCGGGGAATATCTCTGAGGTGAGCGGTCGATTTTCATTTTTATGGATGAGTCTGCTTATTATAAAAGGTGGACTCCATGTTCTTTATCCCATGCAGCTCGTTACTCCGAGCGTAGTAGCGATAGCGGTCAGAATGCTGATGGCTATCTGAAGAATTGTTTTCCAAGTGTTCGCTTTCATTTTTTTGAATGTTGAATGTTGAGTGTTGAATGTTGACTTTTTTGTGGGCGGATAGGCTGGGCTAGGGGCTAGCACCCTAGCCAGTCTATCCTTGGGCTATTCAAGGCCGTCGCCAGTATCGTCCTTGCCGGTAGTACCGCCGCCTGATTCAGAGCCTTGGCCTTCGCTGCCGGTCTGACCGGTGTTTGAACCACCTGGGGTAGAACCGCCTGGCGTATTATCCGGAGTGGTTGGGGCGTTGAGGTCAACGTTGGTCTTACCCTCCTTAATCGCCTTGATAACGGCTGCCTGAGCGCTGCGGCTGGCTACGAGGTTGAACTCGGCGTCATCGCGAAGGTTCTTGAACTCCTGACCTGGCTCCCACTGAACCTTCACACCGGTGATGTTCTGAGCGGTGAACTTGTCGGCATCCTCAGCACCCTTTGAGGTGAGAAGGAGAGAGAAATCACCGAGATCGCCCAGACGGATTTTCTTGCCCTCAAGCAACATCTCACGCATGCAGTCTACGGCGATGTAGAGGATGGCGCTGATGTCGGCTCTCGAATAAACACTTCCATGAGAAGTGATGTGCTTGGCAAACTTCTCGATGGTCATGATGTCGGTGTACTGTGAGATGGCGAAAGCATTCTGCTTCTCGGTCTTCACGAGTTCCAGGTCCTTTGGGTCAGGGGTTGTACCCTCCTTCTTTGCCTGGTTGATGCGTGACTTCGCCTGGTTGATTTCCAGAAGATTTGCGTTCACGCTACGCATTACGATGCTGTAATTAATCATAGTCGTTTGTAGTATGTTTAGAGTCCTTTGTTTTGCAACTCCCCAGAACGCCCCATTCCTGCCGTTTTCGGGGTCTTCATTGATGACCGGCGCCTGCCATCATTTATGACCCGTGTTGGTCTTAAGAGAAGACCCGAGCAAGGCACAAAAGGCTGTTCTTTCGATTGCCGGTGCAAAGATACAACATTTTCGGGCAGAATGCAAGCTTTCACCCTAACTTTCTATGCTAGAAAAGCTATAAGTGACTGTAATACAATATGTTCTATTGGTTTTCTGTCTGAACTTTATTGCAAATAACAGAAAATACGCAGAAAAAGTACAATGGAGAACAAAGAAAGGCAAAAGCGGTCATTTCCGGTCATGGTCATTTCCGGTCATTTTCAAAATGAGTTGGGTCATTTTGAGCTATAGTAAATATAAATATTATTTATATTATACTATAGATGACCTTTTCTCCCCCGAAACGAAAATGACCGGAAATGACCATGACCGAAAATGACCGGAATATAATCCTCATAGTGATGGGAGATAATAAATTGTTAGATGCGCTAAAGTGTTGGCTATTAATGTTATATATGATTTGTGTGTAGTCTTGCTATAATTGTGTACGTATAAAATAATCTACATTCATCAGGCTCATATTTGTACCTTATTGTTCTTCTTTTGCCCTTTTTCTACCTGTCATTTCTTCTATTTTTGTCAAAAATACCTACCTTTAGAGCATGATTTAGAGTCCGAGGAGGGGCATTTTTTGCCCATACTAGAGGGGGTAAAATACCTTCCTAACCCCCATATTTTGCATTTTTCCGTTAAATAACGTGATAAAATTCTTTGGTTTGCCAACTTTTTATTATCTTTGCTATCAATTAACAAAATATTGACGTAGCAATAGTCCGGAAAGCTAGAAACTACATAATAACAATTCTAAGATGGAAATGGATAACCTATTGTTATATAGTTATTTAGTATGTATATTTTGTGTGTGAAGTGAAGCCTGTATGTTGGGTTATGAATGGAATATATATTTACTTTTTAAATCATAGCATTCGTTTTTTATGCATTCTTCCAATACCTGTTTTCAGCGATGAAAAACGGAAAAATTAGAGTTTTCTGATTACATAAACCCGTTTTTTAGCCCATGAATAGCCGATTTTGCCCTTTAATTCATGCCCTCATTGAGCAGCTGAAGGAGGAATATCCATTAGCCACGATTCATGGGCACAATGAATTTGCCAACAAAGCTTGCCCCTGCTTTAATGTGAAGAAGGAGTGGGGCTAACAGATAGGGAACGCACTGCGTTCCCTATTTATACTTATTTTCCGATGCACCATACGTAACCAACTGAATATCAGTTGTTTAGTATATGGTTGAGCCATATGAAAGCCGGGCTAAAATGTAAGGATTTTTATCTCTTTAATTATCTGATATTCAGTGCTTTTTAGTCCTACTTTCCTACTTTTTTCAAGTATCTTTTTAAGCCCTTTTCTACGCCTTTCACTTTCCCACGCAAATAATGAATGTCGTTGATTTCCAATCGGTTAAGTACTGACGTGCTATTTGCGAGCCGCTTTCCTTCTGAATGAAAAGAATGTTGATTATCAGCTACTTACGATTTTCGTATTTTCACTTGGTTTCACTTGATTTCATTCATTTTGTATGTCATATATCTTTACAAACAACCATTTTTAGGGGTTGAAGATTTAACATATTTAACCTTTGTAAACACTCAAAATCTGCATTTTCGTGCTAAAACGTGGTTTTTTATCATTTTTGTGAGGTCGGCTTTTATCTGAATAAATCTGCCATCGTCAACTGGCATTGGATGTCATCAGAATAGCCGCCCGGCGCAAGTCCATAGGAGGTGATCATCGTGATGAGTACCGTTTTAACGGTGCCTGTTTCCCTGATGAAGGTCTCCCTTCGGTTGCGGATGCGGTTGTCCTCTTCTTCTGTAATAACGTAAGGTGCGTTGGATTATTGCATCGTCTTGGAATGTATCTCACGACTTATCTGTGCGGTCATTATCTGTCCATGATGCTTTTTGCAAGTAAATAAACTCTGGTTCCAGTAGTCTGCGGCCATCTGTCTTTTGGGTTTATATCTAGCTTTTCAGCTCTACATATAGCCTCTTCGACATGTGGAAGCAAGATGGATGGATCATAGTCTGATTCCTGATAATGTCCCATCAGTTTGCGAAGATGATATTTCGTCCATGTACCATGAGTTGACAAGCGAGGATTTTCAAAGAGGTTCTTCTTATCCTCTTCCGAATAATCTTCGATGTCTTCAAGGTGCAATATCAACCAAAGTTCGAAACATGGATTGCTCATGCAAAATCTGAGATTGCTGTTTTGCTGACATAGCTGTGCAATGTCGGCAAGCATCTTTTCCTTCCAGTCGTCACGGTCAATTACAATCCATAGTTGATCATCGTCCAAGATGTTGTATTCATCCATGAAATCCTTAATCTGACGATGAACATTGGCTGGATTAGAGTTATCATCTTCTCGGTTAAGAACAACCAGCTGTACATTAGTTGCACATAGTTCCTGGCGCATAGCCCCGAAGTAAATGTTCTCGGTTGCTCTTCCTTCGGCAGCTATGACGATGAGTCGAGAAGATTTAACTCCTTCTATTCGTTGAAAGTCTTTTCTTTGTCTCATAGCTGTTACCATTTTAATTGACTTATAGGCGCAAAGAACGGAATGGCTCCATAGCGTCCTAATAGATAACCCTTGCGAACATCTTCACGAGGCTTGAATTCTGCCAAGGATGTAAGATGTGATGCTCCATCCTTTCCCTTCTCAACAAACCAGACTTCATCAGCTCTGATAAGGTCGAGGTTGAGCAGGTTACATTCATGGGTGGAGAAGATGAGCTGAGTGTCTCTTCCTGACTCCAGTCCTGAGAAATAGCACTCTAAGATTTTCTGCGAGAGCATCGGGTGCATACTGCGGTCAATCTCGTCGATGAGATAGTCAACTTCATTTTGCTTCAAATCGATGAGCATTGGGATGAAGTCGAGCAATCGGATGCTGCCATCTGATTCTTCGCTCAGATCAAAAACAACCTCTGTGCTGGAAGTAAGATTCCGGTGAACAGCCTTCTGCTTGTAAATTTCATATCCTCCGTTGGCATTTACCTCGAAAAGAAGCATTTCGCCTCCAACTGTGGCAGCCATGCTGTACGCCTTGCCGTTCTTGGCCTTGCTGAGTATGTTGTCAAGTAAATCGGAAGATAAGTTTACATCCTCTTTCTTGATTTTGTACAGGCGCACGTCTGAAATGCCCGTGTTGAAGTAGGCAAGAAGCGAGCGAGTCGTTTCCTGCAGCTCATCATTGTTTTCAGTAAGAAAAGAAATTCCCTGCAGTCGTGTGCTTGGGAAGATGATCTTCAAGCCGTCAGCAAACCAGTTCTTGGCCATGCCTATGGTTTCAAGTCCCTTGCCGTTTCTGCGCACATACTCTGAAAGGAAGCTGGAGTCGGAAGGAGTACTGTGGGCGATGAATTTCAGCAGCATGAATGTTTCTTCGTTTCCATCCACCTTGCCAAACGTAAACTCGTTGCCGGCAGCTGTAATCTTTCTGGTGAAAACTTCCTTGTCGGTACGGCTGTTGATTTCAAACAGCCATTCCTCCTTGATTCCTCCGATGGTGAACTCCATGCCATAGGCAAAACACTTACCCTTGGTCTTGAACTCGATTTCTACCTTGGAGTTTTTCTCTTCGGTATCAGCAAGCTTGAAAGGTTCCACCTTGCTTTGCGGAAAACTTCCATTGGCTATCTGCTGGAGCAGGGCAATGGCCTTGATGACGTTGCTCTTTCCGGAAGCATTTGCACCATACACGATACCAGCCTTCAGCACAGAAATATCGTCACGCTTCTCTGCACGGGAAACATGAGAAGGATGTGCGTTGCTCTTACCTGCCACAAAGCTGATTTGAGTCTCATCCTTGATGGAATATATATTTTCAAATGTAGCTCTAAGTATCATAACAATGTCATTTTCTTATTAATACTGATGCAAAGATAAGCTTTTTCTTCGAAAAATGTATAGTTTGATGTCGAATACTTGCAAAAATATTGCATAATTAACACAAATTAGCTGATTTAAGACCTTTTGCTTGTCAAAAGCTGTCGCTATTTGTGGAAGTTACTGGTTGTATAAAAATGCATTTATCCTGCAAAAACTCCAAAATGTATCGATAAGTCGTGGAAATCTATTGAAAAACGATAGATTTCCACGACTTATCGGCATGTTTTTGCGATTTTTATCCTAATATGGATGAGTTTTCCTCTCCATTTCGAATAACTATTCTTGCATTTCAGCAAGGAAAAATAGATTCTCCCAAAATCCTTGATTATATGTTAAGTAAGTGATCTAAATTATTTATATATATCAGTACTAATATGGTTCATTTTC